>CZQC01000051.1_pt1 | contig 6538 bp, 8 predicted proteins | sample 734401 | NCBI WGS metagenome assembly CZQC01 (sample SAMEA3597869, study PRJEB11362) | hydrothermal vent metagenome | biome: marine hydrothermal vent biome; feature: marine hydrothermal vent; material: ocean water | place: Atlantic Ocean | collected 2010-09-19/2010-10-04 | reverse complement strand
AAGCGGTGTTATGATGTGACAAAGCCTGATTCCTTGGTTTTTCTATTGTGTGGTAACAACAGAATAACACTTGGACTCAGGCTTTTTCATTTGCTGTCCCCAACTATGGGACAGCAGTGGCATTGATGTCGGTATTAACCGTACCTGTTGATGAACTAACACTTGATGTAAAAGACGATGCCTTGACCACTTACACCTTTAATAGCCATCATGTGAAACATCATTTTTGTAAATTCTGCGGCATTTATACCTTCCATAAAAGTAAGGTAACAGGCGGCTATCGCTTGAACTTAGGTTGCATCGATAATCTAGACACCGATAATCTCCCTTTCACTTTCTTTAATGGCGCCAACCTGCCGAGCATTACGGAATCCTAATTTTATGAAGCTGATTATCCTCGACCGCGATGGTGTACTAAATTACGACTCCGACAATTACATTCGTTCGGTGGATGAATGGCAGCCAATACCGGGCAGCGCTGAGGCCGTTGGTCGTTTGTGCAACGCAGGTTATACAGTCGCTGTGGCGACGAATCAATCGGCTATTGGCCGTGGATTTTTCCCAATTGAAGTATTAAACGGCATGCACAACAAAATGAGTTCGTTAACGGCTGAACACGGCGGTAAATTTGCGCATATCGCTTTTTGCCCGCATGTCCCTGATGACCATTGTGATTGCCGTAAGCCAATGCCAGGCTTAATCCACCAAATAGAACAAGCGTTAGGTGTTTCTGCTAACGATGCTTGGATGGTAGGTGATTCACTCACAGACTTAAAAGCTGGGGCCAGTGCTGGCTGTAAAACAGCGTTAGTTATGACAGGCAAAGGCGAACGCACGCTACCAAAATTAAAGGCTGATGCGGAACTCAGTGATCGGCCTGTATTCGACGACTTGTCTGCTTTTGTAGATTGGTTGCTGGGCCAAGCAGAATAAAGCTCACTTCTTATCATCGCCGCTTTATTACCATTGGGTTTCCTCGTACTCTAATTACATACAGCCTAAGTTGAATGCCCGGCTCCGCACCGCGAGATGGGTGTAAATTGGGCGGATCATAAGCCTGCGAGAAGCGATGAAAACACCACCGGTACTAACGAGTATTCAACTTACCTTTTATGGCGCACGCACACTCTTGCTGTACCTATGGCTATGTGTGTTCGCGCTATTTTGGATGCTACCTAGCTTGATATTCATCCCCCTATTGCCGCTAAAGTTACGTCATCGCTGGGTGGCACGTCCATTTTGCCGCATGATTTTATGGTCAGCAGAGGCGATTACCGGCATACACTGGCGTGTTGTCGGTGCAGAACATATCCCGGAAGGCGAACAGCGTTGCGTTATATTAGCTAAACACCAAAGCAGCTGGGAAACCTTCATGTTACCCATGTTGCTGTACCCGCAAGTTCAGGTCGCCAAGCAAGAACTTACTAAAGCGCCGCTCTTTGGTTGGCTATTGAAACACATGCACCCGATATTGATTGATCGCATGCAGCGCGCCCAAGCGTTAAAACAATTAGTAAAAGACGGTGCGGAACGCTTACATAATGGCTTTCATATTTTGATATTCCCAGAAGGTAGCCGCGTGCCGCCCGGAACTCGTAAAGCCTTCTCTAAGGGCGCGGCCATGCTTGCAGTAAAGAACAATGCCCCCGTGCTGGCCGTTGCTCATAATGCCGGAGAATTCTGGCCGCATGATCATTGGATAAAACGTCCAGGAACAATTACAGTCGTTATCAGCCGCGTGATTGATACAACGAACTTAAGCACACAAGAATTACACGATCAGGTTGAACACTGGATCAATTCCACCGTCGAAGAGATATCATCGACAAAGTTCACTGGCACCATGATTACCGACACGACCAGTGGTAAGCGCTTTTAATTTAGATTAACCAAGGACATTAACATGCAGATTCAAATTACCGGTTTGTTTGGGCTTATTATTCTGATTGCAGATATTTACGCTTTGATTAACGTCGTGCAGTCACGCCGAACGTCAACGGGCGCTAAGGTAGTATGGATTCTTGCGATTTTATTCTTGCCCGTCGCTGGCTTTGTGGCTTGGTTGCTATTTGGTCCACGCGATAAATAGTTAAAACACTATCGAATACGCTACAAAAAAGCCCCGCTAAACAGCGGGGCTTTTTATTGCTTCCTAAATCAACTAGACCTCTTCGGTTCCTCGTTTGATGTCGGGCTTAGTCTCAGCCTTAACTTCTAGTTTAGCCTCTTGGGGTTTATCCAATTCAATTTTTGCACTTGGCGCTCGACCCGATTTATCTTCACCAAAATAGATGGTTTGATGAGGGAAAGGTATTTCAATATTACGCTCGTCGAACGCTATCTTCATACGACGATTATATTCACGCATAACATTCCAACGGTCGTGAGATTTCGTTTTAATACGCGCTTTGATCATTACCGCGCTATCGGCAAATTCGTCTAAACCGAAAATCTCCATTGGTTCTAGTATCTTATCCCCATACACCTCGTCGTTGCGTAAATCTTCATCAATTTCTTTTAAACATACCAGTACATCATCAATATTCTCGCGATACGCCACGCCAATATTAAATAACGCAAAACTGAAATCTTTGGTCAGATTTTTAACTACTGAAATGTCACCAAATGGCACGGTAATCACAGCGCCATCCAGATCTCTTATCTGAATTTTTCGCAACGAAATTTTCTCGACCACACCAAAGTGATCACCCAACTGAATGACATCGCCTATTTGTAACAGGTCTTCGAAAATAACTGTAAGCCCGGTCAGAAAGTCTTTCACTAAGGTTTGCGCACCAAAACCTACTGCAATACCTAATACACCCGCGCCGGCAAGCAATGGCATAATGTCGATACCTAACTCAGACAACACCACCATGATCGACAATAAACTGAGGGTAAATAAAAGTATGTTACGAATAATCGGTGTGATGGTTTGAAAGCGGCTACTCGATAAATGGCTATTTTTATGCACAATAAATTCAAGTAGAGCATTTACCCCTTCCCAAATCAGCATAAAAACCAAAGCGACGACAATGAGCATAAAGGCCGATGAGAATACGGATTCAAAGGCTAGAAATTCAGCCGCTTTGGGATAGTAATCAGATAGTACGTTGGTACAGGCATAAAGACTGACAATAGAACCAAATAAATAACCTGCCCAACGTTGCAAAGAGAATAATGTTTGAAAACGATCTCGGCTTAGCTCAAGACGCTTAGCAATTTTGCGCATACGTTTTTCTAAGCGAATGGCCAACATGCCATTTAAAAAGACAAAAATTCCTATAACAAATAAGGCAACCAGTAAAACCAGCAGATCTCCTATCAAAGAATCACTAAACCCATACGAATTCAAAATTCGCATTAACTCATTGGCTAGACCATTACCGGTACTGTCTAAATCAATCAGACCCTCCACTAACGAATCAGTCTTAGCTGGCTCATTGACTTCTAACAGTAATTTCAGTTTTTCAACCAATGTTCCACGATCAGCTTCGCTTTCCAAGGTTGAAATTAAATTCTCTATCTTTTGAGTTTCGGTATGGGCCGTTACTTCTTCTGCATGAATATCCGCCACAGGCGGTTCGGCAAAAGCCATACTGGAAAATAAAACGGCACATACAAACCATAAATGTCGCATACTGACTCCATGCGGATGAAATTTAAACATAAGTATATCTGCTAACGCAGTGCAGTTGGGGTCCAATTGCCCGCTGTGTGACGCCACCTTCTGAATGACGTCATACTCTTTAATAGGCGGTGGCCCTAACTGACCTTGAGTTAGCCTACGATTTTCGGTTAAAACGATGACAAACACTCATTCATCCAATTGGAGAGTTCGTATGGCGAGTATCGCCGAATCGGCACATCAAAATATTGAAGTGCGTAAAATGGACTTCGCTTTCGATGCCATCGACAAAATGGATTGGTATCGTAACAACCCCTTTATGACAGCGTTCATGACCGTGCTGTCGGGCACCTTTCCACCGGGCGAGCAAATGTTCATTGAATCGGTGAGAGCCTTCAAAGATAAGGTGACCGATCCCCAATTGCTGCAGGATATTCAAGATTTTACTCGCCAAGAAGCGCACCACACCCATCAGCACAAGCTCGCCAATCTAAAGCTACAATCCTTGGGCTGGAATGCACTAGCCATTGAGAAGCGAGTTGAACGAGCCATTGGGTTTCTAAACAACAAGCGCTCAGCCAGAGAGCGCTTAGCAGCAACCGTATGTCTCGAACATATTACGGCCATCGTGGCAGAGTACGTACTTACCCACCCCGAACAGCTCGCCGATATGCATCCGGCGGTGAAAAATCTACTGATCTGGCACGCCATTGAAGAAATTGAACACAAAGCCGTGGCCTTTGATGTTTACATGAGCACAGGCGGTAGCCGTAAACTCCTGAAAAAGATTATGCGATCTGTCTCCATCCTGTTCCCTATGCTCAGCTTTGCTCGTACCTTCTATTTATTGTTTAACGCCCGCCGCATGCCGAGCTGGGCACACATGAAAGATGCCTATGCAGCGCTGTTCAGCGAAACCGGTTTATTTACCTGTATCAAAGGCCCGTTTAAAGACTTCTACCGCGAAGACTTCCATCCTAACGACCACGACAACCGCGCGCTGGTTGAGAAGTGGAAGACCGAAATTGAGGCTTATAAGGCCTGAGTCTTCCCCAAAAACGAACTAGATAACCCAGAAAGTTGCAGCGTGAGCCGAATAAAGCCTATTATTGGCTCAATAAATGAGCCGAATAAGAAATTTAATCGGCTCACCATTCGAAGCATCTTTCTTGGGGCAGCGCCTAGTGCAAAACGTGGAACATGATTGGATCTGGCAATCGACCGCTTGGCCAAATTTCTGCTGGCAAGAATCAGCAATACAACCACTGTTGCGCGAGTGCCACAAACGCATGGGCAACCTTGCCGGCAAAGCCAGCCTGTCTTCGAGTGAACATACGTCGTTAGATACCCTACTCGGCAATATCCTCGCGTCTTCCGCCATCGAAAACGAACAACTCAATGCCGCCTCGGTACGCTCTTCCCTCGCCAAACATTTAGGCATTAGCGAAGCACAACCCTACCCGACCAGCGACCGCTCAGAAGGACTGGCTGAAATGATGGTCGATGCACTGCAACAGCATCAAGACCCGTTAACGCTTGAGCGCTTGTATCAGTGGCACCGTTGGTTATTTCCGCAAGATGCCAACAACACACTGTTTAAGGTTCGAGTAGGAGAACTGAGAGGCACCGAGCCAATGCAAGTTGTATCGGGCCGTCTAGACAAACCGACCGTGCATTTTGAAGCACCACCAAGGGATGCATTAGAGAGCGAACTTGAGAGCTTTATAAGCTGGTTTAATGCGCCAGAACATAATCAAGAAAATAGCCAAGCACTCGACCCGCTCGCACGCGCCGCCATCGCCCACCTCTGGTTTGTGACCTTACACCCGTTCGACGACGGTAATGGCCGCCTCACCCGTGCCCTAACGGATATGGCACTGGCCCAAGGCGACGAACAAAGCATCCGTTTATATGCCATGTCGGGCGCGATACTCGACAACCGCAAAGGCTATTACAACATACTCGAACAAACCCAAAAGCAGGCTCAAGAAGTTGAGGGCAAACTCGATATCTCTGCATGGGTAGAATGGTTTCTGCGTACCCTGCTCACCAGTGTCGAAAGCGCCATCAGCACAATCGACCGTACACTCGCAAAAACCGCCTTCTGGCAGCGTTTTAACGACGCTGGTTTAAACAAAGAACAAATCAAAGTGCTAAATCGTCTACTTGATGGCGGCCCAGATGGCTTTGAAGGCGGCATCAGCGCTGGGCAATATCAGAAAGTCGCCAAGGTGAGTAAAGCAACCGCAACGCGGCATTTGGCGGATTTAGTGGCGAAGGGCTGTATTGAGAAGATGGCTGGCGGTGGGCGGAGTACGAGGTATAGAATAATTTTAGACGCTAGTATTGGATAGTTCCATCTGCTCAATACCAATGAGTAAGTAGTTTTTTACTAAATGACTGCGTCGAATACATATATGACTGTGGTGCGCGAATCTTTTCATCTAACGATGATAAAGTCAGAGGTTCAGTCGGAGTAATTAGCTCACCAATTTCTAATGCAAAACCTAATTCTTTACCAGCAAAGTAATCATAAAGTTCCTTTTTGGTTAGCCCACCAGATTTTTCTCTGCACAATTTGTGCAATGTTTTAATTGAGCCATAATGGACTTGTTTGATTTTAGCTATGGCTACAATTTTCTGAATTGGGCTTGTGCTATATATAATCAAACCCTCTACAGGAGTTTTCGCCCATACACGTCGAAATTCTAATTTTTTTTCACCAGAAAGGAGCTTACTAACATGTCTAGGATGAATAGATATTAAAGCTAATGGTGTATTCTCATCGAATAATTGCATCGTATGCTTCATCGTCAATTCTCGTTATAGAAATCGGTGCATTTTTTAAAAAATTATTCTGTTTCAGCCAAGTCAACCGCTTAGGAAAGTCTAAATGGTAAATAACTCTAA
>CZQC01000032.1_pt1 | contig 12447 bp, 10 predicted proteins | sample 734401 | NCBI WGS metagenome assembly CZQC01 (sample SAMEA3597869, study PRJEB11362) | hydrothermal vent metagenome | biome: marine hydrothermal vent biome; feature: marine hydrothermal vent; material: ocean water | place: Atlantic Ocean | collected 2010-09-19/2010-10-04 | reverse complement strand
TCAGGCTTTTACATTCGCTTTATTCTTAATTGTTATATTTACCGCCATAATCTATCAGAGATCTATCACAGCCATTCGTGTAAAAGACGAAGCAGAAATACGCTATGAAACCATTGTAAATGCCATATCAGAATGCATAGTAACCCTAAACCCTAAGTACAGCATAAAAAGATACAATAACGCCGCAAAATCATTATTCCGACTAAAATCAAGTTTAGAGGATTTTGAAGGAAAATCTATTTTCGACCTAATACCGGAAGTTCAGGAAGGTATTATTACAGCTCAAAAAATACTAGATAATGGCGAACCAAGAGCAGAATTCCTGATAAGCATTACCAGCTTGAATAGAGAGACTAGACACTTCAATATTACCTTAACGAAGATACAAAAATTAGATACAAGAGAAATCGATTTAGTACTATTAATCCATGACAATACAATCGTTTTTGAATACCGAAAATCATTGGAAATATCCAATCGTCTGTTAGAGGAAAAAGTTCAAGAAAGAACATCAGAACTACAAAATGCATTGAAAATTGCAGATAAAGCAAACAAAACTAAAAGTGACTTCCTCGCAACGATGAGTCATGAGATTCGAACGCCACTAAATGGCGTTTTAGGAATGCTAAATTTACTTGCTAATGGCCCACTAACGCCGCGCCAAGAAGAAAACCTGCATATAGCAAAGTCCAGCGCCTCTCTGTTAACACAGCTGATTAATGACATATTGGACTTCTCAAGAATTGAAGCCGGAAAACTCACTATAGACAATGTCGATTTCAATTTAATTAATTTACTGCATACAACGACATCTAATATAAGCACGGCAGCAAACGATAAAGACCTGCAGTTAGTATGTGATACAAGTGAAGTAAAATCAGAGCACGTTCATTCAGATCCGCATAGAATTAAACAAGTCATTAATAACTTGTTAAGCAATGCGATAAAATTTACCGATACTGGCACCATTACTCTAAAAGCTAACACGCAGGTAAGACCGGATGGAAAAATTGAATTTAAATGTTCGGTTATTGATACAGGAATAGGTATAGAGGAAGAGAAATTAAACTATATATTCGAGAAATTCACTCAGGCAACATCCAGCACATCGAGATTGTATGGAGGTACAGGATTAGGACTTTCCATTAGCAAACAACTTCTTCACTTACTTGGCGGCGAACTAACGGTTACGAGTGAAAAGGGGCGCGGGAGTACATTCTCATTTACAATACCGTTAGCGCAACCGCATGCTGATATTTCAATCGCAACCGATTCTAGCAAATCAAACACAGTTGAGTTCTTAGCCGACCAAACCATACTTGTGGTAGATGATAACCGTACCAATAGAGCAATTATTACTGGATTATTAGAAGCCCACAATGCCACTATTTTAGAAGCCGTCAATGGTATCGATGCTCTGCGGATATTAAACACAACAAACGATAATTCCATTGATATTATCTTAATGGATTGTCAAATGCCGGAGCTAGATGGTTATCAGGCGACTCAATGCATTCGAAATGGTGAAGCGGGCCAAAAGTATGTGCACATCCCTATCATTGCGTTAACAGCAGCTGCCATGCAGGGTGAAAAAGAGAAATGTTTAGCCGCAGGCATGACTGACTACTTAGCCAAACCTGTCGACTTCGAGCAATTAATACTCAAACTCCAGCTTTATATAGACAGCACAGAGGGCATTTCAGCACCCATTAAAAAAGCAGAGATAGATACTGAGTCTATTTGGGATAAAGAAGGGGCATTATCTAGGCTAAACAACAGCCAAGAACTACTGGCAAGCATTTACGATATCTTCCGCGAAACGAGCCCGGAAACTTTAACGTCATTGAAGTTAGCCTTAGACAAATTGGATATCGATGCCATCCATCGCCAAGCCCACAAGTTAAAAAGCCCAGCATTGACCGTTGGCGCCATTAAAGTTGCTCAAATTGCGCTGCAGCTTGAGTCGGCAAACGAAGAAGAGTTGCGAAGCGCCAAAGATAACTCGTTATATGAGTCATTAGAGACCGAATATCATTTGTTTGTGAACCTTGCTGAGCGCGAACTAGGTCTATAACTGCTTCAACACGCCAATTCCCCCTCTTTGGGCTGAACCTCTCTCTGCCTTCTGGTATCCTTCGCATCCGCAAATGGCCTATCTCATTAAGCCAGACTAAGAACATAGCCCTGTAGGACTGGATATGATTACCCTCTACGGCATAAAAAACTGCGACACCATGAAAAAGGCCCGCGCTTGGCTTGATGATGCCGGTGTCGCTTATGAGTTTCATGATTATAAAAAAGACGGCTTACCCGCTGACTTATTAGACACTTGGATGGCGAACCTAGGTTGGGACGCCTTAATCAACCGTCGCGGCACGACATGGCGCAAGCTACCAGACGGTGTTAAAGAAGCTATCGATGAAGCATCTGCTCGGGCCATTATGCTAGAGAACCCGTCGATCATTAAGCGTCCGCTATTGGATACAGGCAGCACTCGACATCTTGGTTTTAAAGCCGACGAATACAAACATCTACTACAGAAATAATGTGAGGAATTCCCATGACAGCATTTGCACTAGCCATCGGTGTAGGTACTAAAAATAGCAAAGGCGAATGGTTGGAAGTGTACTTCCAAAAACCACTATTAAATCCTGCTGATAGCTTAGTTACAGCCGCTCTTGAAACCTTGGGTTACGAAGGTGGCAACGTGGCACTTGATGTCGATGGTGGCGAGCTCACTGCTTTTGCAGATGCCATTGATGCAATCGCCCCAGAACAAGCGGCGCTAGCCCGCGCATGTACCGAGAGTGTTCGTCCAATCACAGTGACGATCTTAGACACCGATGCGCAAGCGACCAGTACCCCAGAGGTCTATCTGAAGTTGCATCTCCTGTCGCATCGTTTGGTTAAACCACATGGCGTTAATCTGGCCGGTATATTTGGTTTACTTCCGAATGTTGCTTGGACCAACCAAGGTGCAATTGATCTAGCCGAACTTCCAGAAGCACAGCTGAAAGCGCGTTTAAATGGCGAATTACTTAGCGTTAACAGCGTTGATAAGTTCCCACGTATGACCGACTACATCGTACCAAGCGGCACACGCATTGCGCACACTGCGCGCGTACGTTTAGGTGCACACATCGGCGAAGGCACAACCATCATGCATGAAGGCTTTGTTAACTTTAACGCCGGTACCTTGGGTGTTTCTATGGTTGAAGGCCGTATATCAGCAGGGGTTGTTGTCGGTGACGGCTCAGATCTAGGTGGCGGTTGTTCCACAATGGGCACCCTATCCGGTGGTGGCAACATCATCATTTCTGTCGGCGAAAAATGTTTACTGGGCGCGAACGCCGGTATCGGTATTCCACTAGGTGATCGTTGCACGGTGGAATCAGGTTTGTACGTTACTGCTGGCACTAAGATCCAAGTGTTAGATGATCAAAAGCAAGTTGTCGATACCGTTAAAGGCCGCGACCTTGCCGGTAAGTCTGACCTGCTGTTCCGTCGCAATTCAATCTCTGGTGCCGTTGAGTGTGTGACCAACAAGAGTGCCATTGCATTGAACGAGGAATTGCACGCGAATAACTAAGCGCGCTCATCTCGATAGGTCTAACAGTCGTTAGGCCTCTACGAGGCTAAAACTGTAAACACAGTTTTGGCCTCGCGTCATCTCAACTCCTTTCGTAATCTTTTAAGTAGCTCGTCTGCTTTTCAGTCAATGTTTTGACCTATTTATTATTTTGAACGGTCGTAAACCAGTCATATTGTCGCCACTGCAAACCCCTGTACTGATATGTATCTCAGTAGGTGGCTGTTTGTGTCGATTTGCTTACAGCCAATGTAAACCGAAAAAACAGGACTAACATTAGAATTAGAAGAAGCGAAACAGCCTCTCACCACGATAACAACAGCAGTAATAAAAAGAGCAACGTCACCGATAGAATAAAGATAACAACGGTGACGAATACAAGAATAAAGCTCAGACACTCCCTGCTCGGGCCTAACATAACATGTGTTAGGCCCTCTTCATTTCCCAACCCCAAAAACCACAATGCCGATACAAAAAAGCCCCGATTGAATCGAGGCTTTTTATTTTACGAACATCAAGAGATATTACTTAATGTCGAATACCGCACGGCGGTTTTGAGCACGACCTTCAGCAGTATCATTGCTCGCAACAGGACTGGTTTCACCAAACCCTTTTGCGTCGATACGATCTGCACTCACACCCTTCTTCATTAGGTAAGAACGCACACTGTTAGCACGATCTTGGCTGAGGTTTTTATTAAACGTCTCAGGACCTGTGTTATCGGTGAAGGCAGACACAGTGATAGAAGCATTTGGATATTGTGCTAGCTCACTCGCAGCATCGTCCAGCATCTTCTTCATCGATACTGTTAACTTAGACGACTCGACATCGAACAAGACATTACTGATAGAACCTGTGAATTTAGCACAGCCAGTTTCATCAACCGTTAAGCCTTCAGCAGTCAGTGCACATTGATCAAGATCGTTGGCAATGCCGTCGTGGTCATCGTCATTCGAGCCTGCGGCAGTCGCTGGCAAGGCAGCAAGTTCCTGAGTGTCTAATTGCATTGCTTCTGCAGAGGTAGAATCTTCAGCGTTAGTCTCGGCGCAGCAACCATCATAGTACTCTGAAGAAAAGTCACTAGCAGCAACGGTCGATTCTTTCGCGTCATAGCTCGCAACACGCTCACTGCTTTCGATGCCAAAGCGATAACCGACTTCCAACATGTATACGGCATGGTAGGAAATATTGTCTTGTAGATCATCGATACGTGCTTCCACACGACCAAAAAACTCATCGTTCATGTCATACTGCAAACCGGCACCTAGCGACAAAAAGCCACCTCGAGAGTCGAGCGACGGAGAACCATCTTTTTCGAACTCTTCTTGGCCCAAACCCAGTGCTAAGTATGGCTTCAATGCTTTTTCACCGAAAAAGTACAAACCACTTAAACGAAACTGGTTGATGTCAGCACGTTCAGACGCTTGAGTCGGAGATGGCATCACAACGGAGCCTTCTACCGCGAAATTATTGCTAAGCATATAGCCTAGTGATGCTTCTATTTCATAGCTGTGACGAGCGCGAATACCTTGATCATCGTAGACATCGCCGAACGGATCGTTGTCAAAATGGCCTGCACCGAAGGTAATATAGGTATTTTCATTGGCAATAGCTGACATAGAAGCAATCGAGATTAATGCGATTAAACTTCCTTTAAAAATTGGGTGCTTATTCATGTTCACTCCTTGTTTACACGGTACAAATTGGAATTTGGCGCATAATACCGAATTGACAGAAAAAGACATCCAGAATGTGTAGTTTTGTAATGCTCAGAACATTAGTTTGCAGGAACTTTACTTAGCATTAATGACCTAAACGACATTTTTTAAAAATACCGGCCTATTTCAACTCAAACAGCAGAAATACCGCGCTGACGTTTCAGCGCCGCTTGATAGTAGTCTTTGGTGTTACCTGGTGACAGCACCAACTGTGCGCGTGCCACAACACCCGCTAGATCTGAGATCGAAATATCCGTCTCGTACAGACCATGTAATACACCCTGAAAGCTGGCCTCAATAATCAGCTCGGCTCCCAAACTCACGGGGGAAATGACCGACAGAATACTGGTCTGTACGATCAGTGCTTCTCCATCTACTAATGCAGGCTGCAATAGCTCGCGGGCAGAATGTTCCATCAAAGCCACAATCTGCGGGGTTGAAAGAACTTTAACCTGATCGGTCGCGGTCAATGCGCAGGTATCTGATTCGGTAACGCGGTAATTAAAAACGTAGGATTGCCCAATGTGCATAGCGAAAACTCAACTGCTGGCAGGAATGGATCTGCCGTGTAAGTTAATGCATCTCGATCTCAATGTCGCGCACTAATGATAAAATTAATAATAAAGTGTGAAGAAGCGACGATTCAAGGCTGTGATACCATTACATCAATTGAAATTGCTAGCATCTACTTTTATGAATAAACAAAAACGCATCGAAATATTCAACCGACTTAAGGCGGAAAATCCGACCCCTGTTACCGAACTGGAATACAGCTCACCCTATGAGTTATTAGTGGCCGTAACGCTATCCGCTCAAGCTACCGACGTAAGTGTCAATAAAGCAACACGCAAGCTCTTTCCTATCGCTAATACCCCAGAAGCTATGCTGCGATTGGGCGAAGAAGGCTTGAAAGAGTACATCAAAACGATTGGCTTATTTAATAGCAAGGCCAAGAACGTCATCAAGATGGCTGAACTGCTTATCGAACGACACAACAGTATCGTGCCGGATAACCGCGATGACCTCGTTGCCTTGCCCGGAGTTGGACGTAAAACAGCCAACGTTGTGTTGAATACCGCTTTTGGGCAAATTGCGATGGCGGTTGATACCCATATATTTAGAGTCTCAAATCGTACCAAGATTGCGCCTGGAAAAAACGTTGATGAAGTGGAGCAAAGGCTCTTGCGCTTAGTTCCGAACGAATACTTAATGGATGCACATCATTGGCTCATACTTCACGGTCGATATGTATGTGTCGCCAGAAAGCCCAAGTGTGGCTCATGCTTAATAGAAGACTTGTGCGAATTTAAAGATAAAACGGTCGATTAAATATTTAACCAGTAGAGGATTTAACCATGAGAATTTTGCACACTATGTTGCGTGTAGGCGACCTCGACGCTTCAATCCATTTCTACACCCAAATTATGGGGATGAAGCTACTACGCCGCAGCGACAATGAAGCATACCGATACACCCTAGCGTTCGTCGGATTTCAATCTGAATCAGAAGGCGCTGTATTAGAGCTTACCTATAACTGGGATCAAAGCAGCTACGACTTGGGCAGTGGCTACGGTCATATTGCCATCGAAGTCGACGATGCCGCAGAGACATGCGACACCATACGCGCTGCTGGCGGCAAAATCACTCGCGAAGCTGGGCCGGTCAAAGGAGGAACCACGGTAATTGCATTTGTTGAAGACCCCGACGGCTACAAAATAGAACTGATTCAAAAAAAACCGGCCTATCCTATCGAAATGTAATTTAGCAGGTCGTCGTGTCAAGCGACGACTTTCCTGCCTTTGTCAAGATTCTCTGCACATTGCTTTTTGGCCTGCTAGGCTAATTACACTACGTAGAGGATTTTGGACATGCTATTAGATAACCTAAACATCAAGATGCGCCACAGCGTTATCATTGGACTGGTCATTGTGGGGCTTGGAATCATGGCATTTGCCAGTGTTCAACAGCTTATGAAAACCAAACTCCTTAGTGAAACACAGATCAATATTGAGAAAATCGAAAGCGATATCCTGCTATTACGTCGCCATGAAAAGGACTTTCTAGCCCGCAACGATGTATCTTATCAGGCCAAATTTAACGATAGCGTCACGGCAACACAGTCTCATATCGCCAGCTTATTAGACGAACTCAAAACGTTAAATTTGATAACCACGCCGGTCACCCAACTACGCGATATCATTGCAGTATACGCTGTTCAGTTTAACACCCTAGTTAGTAAGAAAAACGATATTGGTTTAACCCCAACGACGGGTCGCTATGGGCGATTGCGTGAGGCTGTGCATCAAATTGAAAACACTGCAAAGGCCGACAACCAATACGATGTGCTCTATCAAGTCCTTATGCTTCGTCGCCATGAAAAAGATTTCATGCTGCGTCTCGATTTAAAGTATCGCGACAAATTTATTAGCCAGATTGCAGAGTTCCGTCAGTTAATTCAAGAGCAAAATTTGACCCACCTTAATGCCTCACTGAAGAACTATGAAACCGAATTTCTGACCTTAGTTGCGGAACAAGAAGCTGTAGGCCTGAGCCCAACTGAAGGTTTAATGGGTGATATGCGTACCCAGATTCATGCCACCGAAGAAGCGTTAAACATCATGCAAAATGCTTTAAGAGACGCGGTAACTCAACTTCAAACCAAGGTTTTTATAACTATTGGCATCGTCATCGCCGCTATTATTGGTATTAGTGTTGTTTTAATCACCATGGTATCTAGAACTATCTATTTACCCATTCAATTGATTACTAACAAAATTCGTGTTATTTCCCAGAGTCTCGACCTCACCCAAAGAGTCAACTTTAATTCGCGTGATGAAATTGGTTCTTTGTCGAGTTCCTTCGATCATTTGCTGGAAGTACTCTGCGATACGACTGTTGCTGTTAAAAGCACATCAAATTCTGTATCGGATGCATCGGTAACACTAACGCACATTACCAATGAAGTTTCTAAAGCCAGTAATTTACAGCAGCAGGAAATTACTCACGCGGTAACCGCAATTAGTGAAATGACAGAAACCATCAACAACGTTGCAAATAATGCCAATCATGCCGCGCAATCGGTGAATGAAGTTCATTCTGAAATTGCCCGCGGCAAGCTCGTCGCCAATACCGCTCGTGATGAAATCAATGCCCTAAACAACGATATTATGCAGACAACGGATGCGATTTCTAAGCTGCAAGCCGATAGCGAAAGCATCGGAGAAATCTTAGGCGTGATTAGCGCTATCGCCGAGCAAACAAATTTACTGGCATTGAACGCTGCAATTGAAGCTGCGCGGGCTGGTGAACAAGGTCGAGGCTTTGCGGTAGTAGCCGACGAAGTAAGAACGCTAGCAAGTCGTACCCAAGAATCTACCGAATCTATTCGCAGCACCATTGGCGAATTTCAAAAAGGAACAGCGGGTGTTGTTACTACGGTCACGCGGTCGCGCGAACGAGCGCAAGCAGGGATTGAAAAAACACGCGAATCGGCCATTATTTTCGACAGTATTTACACCAATATTAGTGCCATTAATGATTTGAACACACAAGTTGCAACGGCTGCAGAGGAGCAAACGGTTGCCGCAGCAGAGATCAATCGTAATGTGGTGCGAATCAATGAACTGGCGGTTTCATGCCACAATCAGGCACAAGATGCCTCAGGTGCAGGTAGTGAATTGAAGGAACTAGCCGTTAATTTATCAAACAACATTGCGCGCTTTAAGGTTGATTAAAGCGTGCGGCCATCAAGCGATGGGATAGACAATTCTGTCGTTATAGCCGGTAACAATCTCAACCGTCCCGTGCCACTCTTGATCGAGAGTGGAATCACCACTGTCAATAATCAGTGGCCGACCATTCAGCGCTGTAATTTTCGTTTTAGTCGAGATAATTACTATATTGTCTTTACCCAACGCTCTTAAAATTCGGGGGCTAAACTGCTGATTACCGCGCCCAAATACGTGCCCCTGCCCGCCCATGCTACTGACGACTGCTTTGCAATCAACATGATCTTGCATCAGTGCCCAGATCTGTTGCTCGTTGATATCTCGAGCGATTAATTCACGATTCAATACGGCATCGACGCCCAGCAAAGTATTGTCTAAACCGAGTTCATCCATAATCGCCAGAGTCGTTTTACCTGAACCGATCAAATAAACAACGTCGTCATCCATCGAATTGATGATATCCGCAGCGATATCGGCAACCACTAACGATTCATCCTCGACGCCACCTTGCTTCACCGCTTGGACAAAATGCCCTGCCTGAGGAACCCGCATATCGCCATAGTGTTTAGCGCGAACCTGATTCTGTCGGAAAGCATCTTCATCGAGATCACGAACTTCCGCTTCGCGAATATCCACCAGCTTGCCGTCCAACAAATGACGTAGTACCTCACCGCTCGCCGCGGGGGTAACACCATAAACACCGGAATGAATTTTGACGCCTGCGGGGATGCCGAGTACAGGAAGTTGCTCGCCGATCACGGCGCAAATATCGCGCGCAGTGCCATCGCCACCAGCAAAAACAAGGACGTCTGGTTTTGCCGACAACATGAATTCAGCGGCTTCACGGGTTTGCTGAGCAGAGGTTGGTTGAGCCATAGATATCGGCAAGGTTTGATAATCAAAGCCAAGCTTCTTCAACAAATTCTCGCCCATATCATCTGGACAAGTTATAAATCGACAGTGATCTCGGTAGGGCAAAAGCACTTGTAAAGCTTGTTCGGTACGCACACCGGAGCGCTGCTCAGCACCACGAGCAAAAGCTTCAGCTACAACGAGTTCACCATCACTCCCCTTTAAGCCAACAGCGCCGCCAATGCCCGCAAAAGGGTTAATAATCAGACCAAAGGTCAACATGCAATTTCTCTAAACTGGTGAAATAACTATTGTTAGTAATACTAGAACCAATCGCTCAATTTAATACCAATACCAAAGCGTTCTTGGTAACGATTATAATCGATTAAGCTTTCACCATAGCCATTAAAATACTGTACGTACCCTTTCATTTTACGGGTCAATGGAAAACTCCAACCTAAATTAACCGAGCCTCGATTTTCATTCCAATCTAAGTTATCACGTAAAGTGATCATAAATTGGTGATGTCTCATCACATGCAAATACGTTAATTCACCGTATCCTAAGTAGTCTTCGATGTCTGGATTGTCGTTATCGCTTGGATCTTCAGGATCCGCAGACTTACTTTCTGGAATACGCCACCATGCGCGCATGTGAAAGACACCACTAGGAACAACAACAGCGGCGTCGCCGATGATCCGATTCCAACTACGAGATAGAGTGCTCGTTTGACCATTTGACTGATGATTTAATGACACCCCAACCAAATCCAACCAATAGTTTTTCAACTGCCAGGTAAACATTAACTCTGGTTCGTGGTTCGTTTCGCGAAATGGCTTAGAGATGGCTGCATTGTATACCTGCCAATACGACACACTGGTATAACCAAATTCAACTTTACTCAACTTGCCTAGCACATCTTCAGCAAGAACTGTTTTGATACTTAACTGCATCACGGCTTCAACATGCTGAAAACCATCTTCACGCGTACCATCACCACCACTTACATTACTAATGGCTCGCTCTATTTCTTTATCACTAGGACGGACTTGATATGTTAGAGGCAAAATATAGTTAGGCCGATGAGGAAGCAGCACATACGGATTAGATGACGCTAAACGTTCTGTTTGTATTTTCTCTACTAGCCCCCGAAATTGACGAACGGTAGGATCAAGCTCCTCTTCGGAAAGCACTTCAACATGCTGAGATTCGGTGGCTATGTCTGATTCAAAATTAACAGCCCCAAATACCGGAAGGTTGTCATCCTCTTGCGCACAGAGGAGAGACGACAATACTAGTAACAAGGGAACCAACAAAGAGATACGCATGTCATCAACGACTATTAGCAAACGAAATTAGCACTAATGATAGCGGCCAAGTAGGTCAGCCGCTATGGAGAATTAAGAATTCACACACTGGCCATTCATACGGCAAGTTTGTCGGCTTCGAAATATGGGGTGCGCGCCGCTTGAAACTCATTTTTGCAATGCGGGCAAACGCGAACTTCCTTGCTCAGAATGCGATTGTGTAAGTGATATTGCTGGCTGTCCTTCTCCCAGCAATAGGAACAATACGGCTGGCCATAGGGCTTGCCATCCAATGTCCGGTAGTACGCATCGCCGCGACGGCGCATATTGCCGCGATAGGTTAAGACCTCATTCAAGCGAATCAGCTCGGCGTCTTTATCTTCAACATTGCCCTGCAATATCGACAGTTCCATCTTCGCTTCAGAAATGGAGCCAACCAGCTCAGCCAAAAGACGCTTCATTTCGCTTTTATCAAGCACATAGCCCGATGCACGAAACAAACGAGCAATCTCTAATGCGCCCTGCAAGCAATCCAATACTGAGCTAACTTTACCGTGACCTGCCATATAACCACCTCTATCATTCTTTTTATGGCGCTCGAGCACTTAAAGCTCGACGAAATTCTGACGAAAATTCGTCAAAAACCAAGATTTAGAAAGATAGAGCAGAATTAGTGCCAAATTTGCTCAGCTTAGTTCGTCCCCCAAAGAACACTACTTCCGTTGACCTACCACAACGCATAACAAAACCAAGCACATGCCAAAGAGCTGTCCCGTGCTAATCTCTTCTGACATAAAAAATACTCCAACAAGCACTGCGACAACAGGATTGACCAATCCCAAAAAACTCAGCCGTTGAATTGGAATAGCCTTCATCGCCCGAAACCACAGCCAATAACCCATACCCATACCAATAGGCCCCAGCCAAGCCAATGCTAGCATGCCACTTGGCGTAATATCAGGAACCTCGCGACCACTAAGAATTACGTAGAGCAGCAAAACCACCCCAGAAATAAACAGCTGGGCACTGGTAAATTGCAGCGGCGGAATATCCTTAATCCAACGCGCTGTCAGCAAAATACCGCACGCCATAATAAAGCTCGCCGACAAAGCCGCCACAACCCCCCATGAATCTAACGATTCTGTCGATTGCCAAACTAAGCATGCGACCCCAAGCACGCCACAGATAGCAGCAAACACATGATGCATCTCTGGGCGTATACCAAAAATCGCGCGAATCATAATGACTTGCAG
>CZQC01000062.1_pt1 | contig 13434 bp, 15 predicted proteins | sample 734401 | NCBI WGS metagenome assembly CZQC01 (sample SAMEA3597869, study PRJEB11362) | hydrothermal vent metagenome | biome: marine hydrothermal vent biome; feature: marine hydrothermal vent; material: ocean water | place: Atlantic Ocean | collected 2010-09-19/2010-10-04 | reverse complement strand
CGTGCGTCGGCGACTTTGCTGGAGGCGACTGTGTTATCTGGGGTGATGTCTGCCGGGCGGACGAGTCCTTGGATGCGAATATATTCTTCGCCTTCGCTTAGGGTTAACCATTTTTCGCCGCGAATTCTTAATATTCCGTTCGGTAATATTTCAGCAACGGATACGGTGATTTGGCCGCTTAAACTATTCGAACGGTCGGCTTCGCCTTTACCACTAAAATTGCGACTAGCGGAGGTGCTGGTATCGAGATTTAAGTTTTTAAATCCTGGTACTGTGCCCATTAAACTCGGTACGGCAAGGTCGTTGGTCGATGATTTGTCGGCGTTGGTGGCGGCGGATTTACTCGATTGATATTGTTCGTCGAATATCACGGTAATGATGTCGCCGACGCGGGTGGCTTGCTGGTCGGTGTATAAACCTAGGCTGTAGCGCGCCTGATACAGCGAGCCGTTGGCATTAGGTGGTGGCGCTAGGCTTTGCGCGGATACAGGGGCGAAGTCTGGGTCGTCAGGAAATACGTCGCGCTCCATGGGAACGGATGTGCAGGCTGGCAATAAAATAACGAGTATTGATGCGATGCGCCACATAAGGCACCTCCTAATCTGTTATACGTTTTGCGTCAGGAATTGCAGCATTTGATCGGCTGCGGAGACGACTTTTGAGTTCATTTCGTAGGCGCGTTGAACGGTGATCATTTTCACGAGTTCTTCTACTACTTCGACGTTGGAGTTTTCGAGTGCGCCTTGTTCAATGGTGCCGAAGCCGTCGTTGTTGGGCGTTCCACCTTGTGGTGCGCCGCTTGAGGCGGTTTCAAGAAATAAGTTGCCACCAGCCGCTTGCAAACCTGCGGGGTTAATAAAGTCGACGGTTTCTATTTGGCCTAGCTGTTGCGGTGCTGGGTCGCCAAATAGAGTCGCTTGTACGATGCCGTCTTTGCTGATGGTAAGTTGGTTGGTTTGGTCTGGGATGTCGATTTGTGGCTCTAACGGGTAGCCGTTGACGTTAACGATGGTGCCGTCGCTGTTGATATGAAATGTACCGTCACGGGTGTAACCAATATTGCCGTCTGGCATTTGAATTTGAAAAAATCCGCGGCCGTTAATGGCCATGTCTAGCGGTTGGTCGGTTAGTTGCAGCGAGCCGGTAGTAAAGATTTTTTGTGTCCCAGCTGTGCGTACACCGGTACCGAGTTGTAGACCAGATGGCAGACGACTATCGGCGGATGAGTTAGCCCCCGGTTGACGTTGAATTTGATACAGCAAGTCTTCAAATACGGGGCGGTCTTTTTTAAAGCCGGTGGTCGATACGTTGGCAAGGTTGTTGGACACTGTTGTCAGTGCCAAGTCTTGTGCTTCGAGGCCGGTTTTGCTTACCCATAGTGAATTTAACATTGGTTAGCTCCTATTACTGATTCGACAGTATTTGTGTGGTGGCTGCGCTTATTTCGTCGGCGCTTTTCATTAGCTTCACTTGCATTTCGTACTGTCGATTGAGCGAGATCAAGCTGGTTAATTCGGTGACGGCGTTTACGTTGCTGCCTTCAATAAAGCCATTGACTAGGGTGATGTTAGGGTCGGCTGGGGCTTGGGTGACGGCTGGGTCACGAAAGCGAAACAGGCCGTCTTCACCTTTTTCTAGTAATTGCATGTCTGGATTTACGAGTTTTAGTTGTACGGGTTCGGCGACGGCTGCGGGGACTTCGCCTGCCGGTTGTACGGTGACGATTCCGGCACGGCTAATTTCTATTTTTTCGTATTCTGGTAATACGACTGGGCCGCCATCGCCTAAAAGTTGTAAGCCGGTGCCGGTGATGAGCCTGCCGTTGGGATCGACACTTAAATCGCCTGCGCGGGTGTAGGCTTCGTTACCGTCGGGGCCGACAACGGCGAACCAACCTGGGCCTTCGATGCTGACGTCTTGGGCACGGCCTGTTTCTACCAGTGGGCCTTGGGTAAAATCAGAGGCCGGACGTTCGGTCATGGCGTAGGCGCGGGTTGGGAAGTGTTCACCAAATACGCCCATGGCTCGGCTTTGGGTGTAGTCGGAGCGAAAACCTGTGGTGCTGGCGTTCGCTAGGTTGTTAGCGTGCGCGGCTTGGCCAAGTGTATTTTGTTTGGCTCCCGACATGGCGATGTATAGCGCTCGATCCATGGTGTTCCCCGTTGTTCTTTGTTATTGCGTTATTAAGAACATTGCAGAGGGCGTGCCAAGTGTATTTTTGTGTTTTAAATCAATTAGATAGAGATTTTTCGACGGTTTTTATCGCGTCAAAGGAGGAAAAGATATGGGGGAAGCGGCAAGGGTATGCCGCTTGTGGTGTATCGGTAGGAGCGACTCAACGAACGTTTTTTGTGTAGGAGCGACTCAATGAACGTTTTTTGTTCGTAGTCGCGATTATCGGCACTGCTCGCTTCGCTCCCTGAGTACCTCCTACAATTCAATGAGTACCTCCTACAATTCCATGAGTACCTCCTACAATTCAATGAGTACCTCCTACCGTTCAATGAGTACCTCCTACCGTTCAACCTCTATTAAATATTCAGGATGGTCTGGGTCACCTGGTCCATTGTTTCAATGGTTTTGGCGCTGGCCTGGAAGTTTCGCTGGGCGATAATCAGGCCAACCAGTTCTTCTGAAAGGTCTACGTTAGAGTCTTCAAGTGCCGATGATCGAATCTGGCCGAAGGATGCAGTTCTTGGAGAACCAACCGTCGGTACGCCCGATTCAAACGATTCTGCCCAGCCGGTATCCCCTACTGGCGTTAAGCCTTCTGGGTTACGGAAGTTAGCCAGTGCTACCTGCCCTAATGTTTGTGCTTGGCCGTTGGTGAAGCGGGCGAAGATAATCCCTTCTTGGTCGATTTCAAGGCCGGTTAAGCGGCCGGTTGAATAACCATTTTGGTTCACTTCGTTAACGGAGAAGCTGCTACCGAATTGGGTGGAGCCGTCCAACGAAATTTGGAAGTTGGAGTTAACCGGTGGATCAATTAATGGAATACCGCCTTCCAACACGTTGGTTGAGGTAAATGCACCCGTTGGATCACCATTTTCGTCAACGGGGTCCCAGTTGGTGATGAAGATGTCGCCGGTGGCAATTTCGTCGAGTGTACCGTCTTGATTAAAGAATATTTCGAAACGCGCGGCTGTTGAGTCTAAATTTTCTGGGAACGGCAGTGATGGATCTGGATCACCAACGTTTTGGCCGTCAATAAGTACGTACATTGCCCAAATATTTTGTTCGTTTGGACGTGTCGCATCTAACGGTTCTTTTACGAAGTACTGTGTCATGACATGGGAGTTACCCAAGCTGTCATAAATTGTGGTTGAGGTTGCGTTGTTGTAGGTATCTTGATCCAGTGGATCGAACGAATTCAGTACATATGGAGTGAATTCATCTTCGCTCAGTGCGCCAAAAATACCGGAGACAACTGGGTCTGGGTTCGCAAGAATATACCCTTCGTTAAGAATAAAGGTAACCTGCCCACCAATGGCTGCGGCGACGTCGGCTGTGGCTGAACCACCTAATACCACTGGTCCTGTATTGTCGGCGCCTTGAATGGTGATGGAGTCGGTTACAACGGCGCTGTCGATAGAGACATTAATATCTCGGCCAATTTCGTTGTAAATCACGAGGTCGCCATTTTCACTAATTTCAGCAGAAAATCCGGGTAACGTTGTGGCACGGTAGTTATTAATTTCATCGGCAATGTCTGCCAGTGATGTGGATTCTAATACTTGACCATTTACGGTTAATTTTAGGTCGTTACCTGGGCTGTTGTACCCCGATAATGGAATATTCATGGTGGTTAATGCGGATGCGGTAACGCCCGGCTGTTGGTTAAATATTGAGACAATTTCGTTACCTTCGCTGTGCAATGGCAAGGTAATTTCGGTCTCTTCGCCGTCGGGATTAATCAGGGTAACCGTTTGTTCTGGGTATTCGTTTGATACACCTTCAATACCGGTTACCAGTAGGCTGGAGTCATCTGGATTGACTTGTAAAATCCCGAACAATTCGGCTGCCGATATATCTGGACCATTAGCAGAGATGTTGGTGATGGAAATAATAGATGCTTCACCCTCGGTAGTTGCGCTCAATTTTAGAGTGAATTGCGGCGGTACAACATTCGGTTCAATTTCTACCGCGGATGCTTGTATACCAATATAACTATCGGCATCTTGGCTATTTAATTGGCGGTTAATACTGGAAGCCAATTGTTGTACTGAGCGATATTCTTCATCGAGAGAAATCAGTACCGAGCCGCTGCGATTTTCAGAATCCGGCGCAGGTACCGTTAAGTTAATACGAAAGCTGTTGGAGCGATCCACTTCGTTTTGGCCGGTTACGGTAAATAGGCTGTCTAATCCTAATTCAGCTGCCGCTTGTGGTTCGGCGATGGTTCCTGAGATAGAAACGCCTTCGCCCGCACCGACGTTGCTATTGGTAAATACTAGCTGTCCGCCCACAGCATCGACGGTCACTTTTCCTGCTAAGCCACCAGCACCAATATACACATCAATTTGTTGTTGAATGGCGACCGCTAATGCATCCAGCGAGGCATAATTTGCCGGTGGAATGGTGATGGTGAATGGGCCACCACCATTACCGGATGTGCTGGTTACTTCGAGCACAAATTCGTTGTTAGCGAGTACAGGTTCGACACCACCATCGAAGCGGTTATTCGATAAAAAACCTAAGCTTGTCAGGCTGTAGCCCACTGAGCTAACCGCGTTATCGGCGATTTGTACAAAGTCGCCTTGGGTTGCTGGTGCTTGGGTTTGAAATTCAATTTTCCCACCATTAACTACCGCAATCACTTCTTCGTTACCAGCACCGGCGGTGGCGGTAATTTGGGTATTAATTTCAGCGACGGCTTCTGTAATTGAAACAGCGTTGTAGCTTACGGGAGCAGCACCAAGCCAAGCGGCTTGGCTCAAATTAATTGGGTATGTGCCGCCTGATTCTGCTGCAATGGTGAAGGCTAATACGTTACCGCCACCAGCACTAACGTCGAGTGAGCTGTAGTTATTGTCAGCCGTTAATTGGGCAAATTGGCCAGCATCACTAGAGACAATATTCAGTGTTGGTGTTGCGGTTGTGCGCGTGGTGGTCGATGTACCTGGAATACTGGTGAAATCCGCGGTGATCGGCGTTGAACCAACAAATAAAGTGCTGCCTTGGGTTCCGGCAATAACACCGCTGTTTGCACCAAATGCAGCATCCCATGCGGCGGTGTTGGTGGCAGCAAAGCTAGTACCGTTAGTGGCATTGTAGCCTGCACGTTGAATCACTAACGCACCCGTCGTGGTGTCTTGGGTGGCAGTCAGCTGCTGTGAACCAAAGGTGGCATCAAGCGCTGCTTGCACGTCGCTTAAAATGGCATTGACTGTAGTTGGGCCAACTAAGCCGGTTAATGTGACGGTTTGCGCACCAGCACCATCGCCAACGTCGATATCCATTGTAATGGCACCGTAACCGGCACCGGCAGCAACCGTGGCAAGATCGGTCGCAAATGGCATAGTCGCTGGTGTGCCTGCGGTTGTTGGCTGTCCTGCCGCCGACAAAATAGAACGCGTTGATTCGGCAATACCGGCATCAGCAGCACCAATGGCCAAACCATTTGATACTAATTGCAAACCTTGTTCTTGTAGTACTAAGGCACCCGCATTGAGGTTTAATATCGACGATGCTAATGATGTTAACCGTGGCGCTTGGTTGGAGATTTGAATTTGAATATCGCCTAAAACACCACTAACTACACCGCTGTCATTGGCGTCGTAACCCTGCAAGCGCGAGCCATTGTTGGCAACGACGTAACCGTCTTTATCTAGAGAAAAGATACCTGAACGGGTGTAAGAAATACTGCCGCGGTCTTCAAGCACGAAAAAGCCGTTTCCATCGATGGCTAAATCGAGGGCGTTTTCTGTGCCGCTGATATTACCTTGAGAAAATTGTTGGCGAACGTTATCCACCATAACGCCGCTACCCACAGGCTTTAGACCTGTGCCTAATAAAGTGCTGGTATATACGTCGGCAAATTCAGCACGGGATTCTTTAAAACCAATGGTGCTGGCGTTGGCAACGTTATTACCTGTTACCTCAAGATCCGTTGAGGCAGCCCGAATTCCACTTAAACCAATATTAAAAGACATGTTTGTTCTCCGGTGCCTAAATTAAGCGTCTAAAATCTGTTTGATTTGATCCATGCTGGCGCGTTGCCCCCCAGTTAAATTGAGGGTCACACTGCCGCCTGCGCTCATGGTTACGCTGTCTACCCTTGAGCTCATTTGCATATCTAATTCTTCGGCTTCGCCGCCGATTGTAGCGTTCAACTTGAAGTTGTATTCACCAGCGGCATATACAGCTGGAACTGGTTCGCCGTTGCTATCCAAGATGGTGTCGCCGTTTTCATCGGTTAAATATTGCGGCGCATTTAGCTTGCTGCGATCCAGATTGACGATGTCGCCATCCACCATGAGGTTGTAACCATCCCAACGCACGGACATGGATCCTGCATCGTGGTTACCCAGTGGAATTTGTTCTAGCAGTACGCCGTTTTCGTCTTCGATAGATAACGTCATATCGGCGGCGCTATCCGGAACATCGGCATAGCCACTCACTACTCCGCCACTCAACAGCAGGCCGGTAGTGTTGCCTTCGACGATGACCGACTGCCCCACTAAGCTCGACGCTTGTAACGCAGCATTGGAGGTAAACTGCGACATCATGCTTTCGGCAGTGGTATTTAAATTATCCAATCCTTCAACCTGAGAGAACTGCGCTAACTGAGCGACAAACGCTTGGTTATCGGTGGGTTCTAACGGGTTTTGGTTGTTTAGCTGTGCCACCATCAATTCGAGGAAGGCATTGCGGCCTAGCTCGTTGGTTTTTTCTTCGGTGGTAGTCGGCGTCCGGTATTGGTCTAGGACCGAGGCACTGGAGCTTACGTCGTTAATAGCCATGGTCAGCTCCTTACTGTCCTAGAGTTAATGTACGTTGCAGCATTTGTTTTGCTGTTTTTAGTACTTCGATGTTCATTTGATAACTACGCGAAGATGACATCATGTCGGTCATTTCTTCGACGACGTTAACGTTTGGGTAGTAGACGTAGCCGTCTTCATTCGCCATTGGATGATTCGGCTGAAAACGCATTTGCAACGGTGAATCTTTTTCGACGATGCCCATCACCTGTACACCCGCACCTGTGCCTTCTGCGCTTTGCATAAAGGCTTCGTCTTGGCTGTTAATATTACTTTGCTCTTTTTCTAGTACGGCAAACCAAGGCTTGCGAGCACGGTAGGTTTCATCAACTGAACTTGAAGCACTCTCGGCGTTTGCGATGTTACTGGCCGTGGTGTTCAAACGAATTGATTGGGCATTCATGCCGGTTCCGGCGATGTCGAGTACGCTAGTTAATGACATAATTATTCTCCGCGAATCGCGCCTTTAATGCCTTTGAACTTGCCGTTTAAAAATTCAAAACTGGCGTTGTAATTCAGGCTGTTACGAGCAAATAGAGCTTGTTCTATCTGAGAATCAACAGTGTTGCCGTCGATGGATGGCTGTGATGGTGTGCGATACAACAACTCGCCATCTTCGCCTTCTGTAGCGCCGTTATTGTCGATATGACCACGATGCGTGCGGGCAAGGGTAAGTTGATCTTTACTACGCGTTTGACCGGCCAGTACCGCTTGGAAGTCAAAGTCTCGTGCTTTGTATCCTGGGGTATCAGCGTTGGCTAGGTTGTTGGCTAACACTTCGGCTCGTGCTGCGCGAAGCTGCATCGCCGAGCTGTTTATTCCTAGTGCGTTAGTAAAGTTAATTGAGCCCATGTTGCACTCTCGATTAGTGACTGTGTAATTACATGAGCAAACCCCGTACCAACTTATTTTTTACTTATTTTTCAATAGGTTATTGGTTTTCGACGTTGAATCAGGAGGGCTAGCGGCAAGGGTTTTCCCTTGAGCGGCAAGGGTCTATTTACTAGACATTGCCGCTTTACCGCCGGTAATTAAGACAGGGCTTTAGCGCGGAAAACGATGCCCGGATGGCAGGCGACCATTTCATAATAATCGGGAAGATTGTGCAGAGACTCAGAGGCCCCTAGCATTAGATAACCGCCAACAGGCAGCAAGGCGTGCATGCGCTTTAAAATGTTGGTTTTGGTTTCGGGTGAAAAATAAATAAGAACATTGCGACAAAAAATAATGTCGAACTTACCAAGGCTGTTAAAGCTGTCTTGTAAGTTTAAAGCACGGAATTCGATATCTTTGCGAACAAGGTTGTTGATGGTCCAGATATCATCATGCGTTTTTTGAAAGTAGGCACTGAGCATTGGATCAGTCATCCCACGACGAATCGCGATATGTGGATACTGCCCTTCCTTAGCCACTGCCAACGCCGATGAGGATATGTCGGTTGCTAGAATAGAGATGGTTTGATTGAGCTTGCCGGGATTTCGTTTGCGATATTCTTCAATTTCCATACGCAACGAATAAGGCTCTTGCCCTGTAGAACAAGCCGCTGACCAAATACGCACCGAACGACCGTTAGCGGCGATTTCGGGCAACATTCGTTCACGAAAAATTTTGTAGGGATGTTCATCACGAAACCATAAAGTTTCGTTTGTTGTCATGGCATCGACAACATGATTCATCAAGCTAGGGTCGCGCTGACTGGCAGCTATAAGGGCATCAAGGCCAGAAAAAGCCCGATCAGTAATTAGCTTACGCAAGCGACTGGTAACAAGGTATTCCTTGCCGTCGCCAAGTAGTATTCCACTCGCCGCTTCCAACATCTGTTGGAAGCGGCGATATTCATCACCGCTCATTGGAAATGCTCCAGGGCATTCTGTCACTCACTGGGAACCAGCATTTACCTGACGTACAACTTGTTCAGCCAAAATGTCGGGATCGAACTTCGCAATAAAATCGTCGGCCCCTACTTTTTCAACCATGGCTTTATTGAATACACCACTCAATGACGAGTGCAGTACGATATAAAACCCAGCCATACGGCTATCGCTGCGAATACGTGTTGTGAGGGTATAACCATCCATTTCTGGCATCTCGATATCCGAGATTAACATCATGTAATGGTCTTGCAGGCGCTCACCACTATCCGCAATCGCTTGCACATGCTCCCACGCTTGGCGGCCATCATTCAGAGCCACCACCTCAACACCGATATTTTCGAGACATCGGCTCACCTGCTTACGAGCGATTTTAGAATCGTCGACAATCAGTACTTTGCGAGCGCTGGCGCGCGACTTCACGCCGTCATCGATTATGCCGTCTCGTATGGTTTCATTGACCGGCGAAACTTCGGCGAGAATTTTTTCTACGTCGATGATTTCTACCAGTACTTTATCCACCTCGGTTACCGCAGTCAGGTAGTGTTCACGACCTGTGCCCTTTGGGGGTGGATGAATGGATTCCCAGTTCATGTTGATGATGCGCTCTACGCCAGCCACCAAAAACCCTTGAGTTTTACCGTTGTATTCCGTAATGATCACGAAGGCATTTTGGATATCTTGCAAGGGTGCATTACCCGTTGCCAAGCTCATATCCATAATGGGTATGGTGCCTGAACGAATATGCGCCACGCCTCTCACTACCGGATTGCTGCCTGGCAGCACGGTGAGTTTGGGGCATTGCAATACTTCCTTAACCTTGAAAACGTTGATCCCGTAGATCTGACGTCCGCTGACCCGGAACAACAGCAACTCTAGGCGGTTTTCACCGACTAGTTTGGTTCGTTGGTTGACGGATTCTAAGACACCTGCCATGTACGCCTCTCCGGTTTGTAATCCGGCACGACCTTTGCTGAAGAGTTAATTAGATTCAGCAAAGCGCCAGATTCATGACATCTTTATTCAGTAACATCTTGAGCATAGTAGAGAACCGGAAAATGCACCGGATATTTGTGGGATTTTTCCTATCCGGACTAACTGTGGGCGCTGCGCTGGCAGAAACGGCAGCCAATGAGAGCAATTGGCGCGAGGCTTTAGGCGCCCGGATATTGGCGCAATGGCAAAGCTTAACGACTGAAGAGCAAGAAGCCGAGGTGTCGTTTCCGAGTATTAGCCCGCAATACGATTTACCTGATTGCCGAGAAGAACCCACCATTGATCTGATGCGCCCGCTACAACCGGGCCGTAATGGCATTGAGCTGCGCTGTGCAGACCCCTATTGGGTACAAAATTTAGCGCTACAACTGCATATCTACCGCGAGGTTGCTGTGCTACAAAACCCGATAAAAAACGGTGAAATCCTTCAACCAGAGCACGTTTCACTGATTCGATATGATACAGGCGAGCTAGGTAAGGGTTTTTATTTGACGCTTACAGATGTTGTTGGCTCTGAAGCTAAGCGCAGTTTGCGCACTGGCACTGTGATTAGCCCCGATATGATAGAGGCTGCGGACATCATTTCTCGTGGCCAACCCGTAACGATTCGCCTGAAACGCCCTGGAATTCGCATAGAGATGGCGGGCACTGCGCTGACGGACGGCCACTTGGGCGAGCATATCCGTGTGCGCAATGACCGTTCACAAAAGATACTATCAGCCGAGGTCTTGGGCGCTGATTTAGTACAGATCGATTAATTTTTCAAAAAAATATTAAAGTTCGATAATGGGCTGCCGATAACCACAATGCAGGAGTGTAAGATGAACAATTGGCTCGGAGACATAGCTATGAATATCAATAAATTTACTAACGGACTCGACAGCGGCGCTAAAGCCCGCAGTAGCGAGCCGGTGAAAACACCAACGACTAACCCGGATACCAAAGCTAAGGAAAGCGCAGGATTCACTGATCAGGTGAAACTGAGTGCCAGTAGCAAGAGCATCCAGCAGATAGAAGCTGAGATTCGTGACATGCCTGACGTAGATGATGCAACCGTCGAACGTATTCGTTCTGCTATTCAAAATGGCGACTACAAGATTGATTATGAAAAGCTGGCAGGAAAAATGCTTGATTTTGAGGAGCGTTTAAACTGAAAAGGCTAGGGCCATGCAATCGGATACTGAATTTTTTGCCGCGTTATTGAACACCGAGCTCAAGACCACCTGCACCCTGCATTCGGTACTCCAGCGTGAACTCAGCGCCCTGTCAGCCAAAGATATGGACGCTTTGCAACATCTTACTCCTGAAAAACAAACACTACTGGCTAACCTGCAGCGGCAAGCGCAACAGCGCTTGCAGTGGTTAACCGAACAAGATTTGCCGCACAACAATCAATGCCTTCAGCGGCATGACCTTGCCGTCCACGCTGAAATCCCTTCTCTATGGCAACAACTCATTAATCAATACGAAAAGAATCAGCACCTATCGGTACGCCTAAGCGAAGTTGTGCTTTCGCTACGATATCGCACCCAGCAACAACTGAAAATCTTGCATGGTCGGCATAATGATCCACACTTATATAATAATGAAGGTAAGGCTAGCGGACTTACGCTAGGCAATAGCTGTATTCAAGCCTGATTGATCATGCTGGAAAGGACCGAATGCCCGAGCAAACAAACCAAGAATATGTATTAACGGAAGCTGAAGACGTATACGGTGCATTGCGTAAAATCGTGCTGCTAGAAACCCCAGTGTCCGTGAAAATCGACGGCAGCGAAGAGGTCTTTCACTCAGCTATCACGGATACCATCTTTAAAACTCGAAGCTTTTTCATGGATAAGGTTATCCCTGAACACGGCAATGATCTCATTCGTGCAGGTAAACGCTTTATCATTGAGTGCGATACCCAAGGTGTTCGTATCGAATTCAGAATGTCAGGGCGCTTAAAGTACAACCCCGAACACGCACAGTACCGTGCAGAATTTCCATTAGAAGTATTGTATTTACAGCGCCGCACCGCCTACCGCGTGATCGTGCCACCGGCTCATCAGATTTTAATTAAAGTTAAAATGAATGATGACCAAGGTGACCTAATTGGACGTATATTAGATTTATCATCCAGTGGCTTTAAAGTGCAATTTGAAGGCGACTGCAAAGCTCGCTTAGAAGAGCAAAAGCAATTTCCGGTTGCACGGGTACGCTTTAATCGCGAAAACACCATGGATTGCAGCCTAGAAGCCCGTCACATCGTTGTTAATGAAGAAGGCAACACCCAGTGTGGCTTTGCATTCACCCTGCTATCTCCCGCCGCTCAACGCTACCTTGATCGTTTAATAACCGAATTCCAGTGGGAAGAGCGTCAAATCAAACTCCAACAACCGACAGAAGAACTGTAAAGCTGACAGTCCCTCTTCAGTTCGGTAGAATGCGCGGCAGTCTCCTTATAGCTCAACAGGATAGAGCATCCGCCTCCTAAGCGGACGATCGGGGTTCGAGTCCCTGTGGGGAGGCCATTTAGTTGGTGTTTTACTAGCAACTTCAGCGTTACACAACGCTCCGCAAGAATGGATTCTACAAATGTCAGCAAATCCCCAAAGTACAGCACAAAATCAACTGACCGATACAGAGCATCGCCGTTTAGCTCAACGAAGATATGATGAATACAGAAAATCGGCCCTAATCGCTACAAATAATAGCTTATGCCCCAACGGAATTACTGCTACAGAAATCACGAACGAAGCACTAATTCATATCGACAATTGGGATAAATATGATCGTCGAGACGCCTATTGGGACTGGAGAAAAGTGAAACAAGATCATGGACGACTTTATCCTAAGCGCTTTGAAATAGTCCTTTGGGAGAAAAATCGCCCCATCGGCGCAGCGATAGGTCGACCAACCTATTCAGGAGGTAAAACGCGCATAGACGTCGTCGAGGGCATGCCAAAAGAAATGGGAGATCGCTCTAACGTAATAGAAACTATCATCGGCGCATTCGAGATCTATTCAATACTAATCGGTGCAACAGAAGTACGAATAATGAATCCTGTAAACCCTAAAGTTCGTGAAGTCTATGCCCGTTATGGGTATCGTTATTATGACGCTGGAAACTACATGTTCAGTGAGGTGATGTAATGACGAAGGTTCCAACTATAACGAAAGAAAAATCCAAACGCGGGCTGACGCAAAAAGACGCTAATGCACTTGCACGTGTTATTCGCGCTCGGCTCACTAAGAAAAGTGAGGGATTCAAGGAACCCCCCGGTTTGAGTTCTGGTGATCCAGAAGGTCGTAATAAAAAGAAAAAACCTCGTGAATCCAACGAAGAGAAGTCATCATGAATCATACTAAATTGAAAAGCAGTAAAGATAATTCTGTTTCCGATGAACAGAAACAATTCATCCCGCTAAAAGAAGAAGTTCCACCAGAGCAAATCAGGACAAAAGCATCACTGTTAGCGGCTCGCTTTAAATCAAAACTTGACGCAAATAAAGGTAAAAACTAAAGGATTTTTTTGCCGATTTAACTGCTGAGACGATGCTTTACTCCATCCATAACGATCTGAACACCTAAGCTGCATCGACATC
>CZQC01000047.1_pt1 | contig 14916 bp, 8 predicted proteins | sample 734401 | NCBI WGS metagenome assembly CZQC01 (sample SAMEA3597869, study PRJEB11362) | hydrothermal vent metagenome | biome: marine hydrothermal vent biome; feature: marine hydrothermal vent; material: ocean water | place: Atlantic Ocean | collected 2010-09-19/2010-10-04 | reverse complement strand
TTCGGGCGTTTGCTGTTTTATTTGTTCGAGCAAATCGTCGGCAAGGCTTGTTTGTAGTTCTTGGTGTGCTTGTTCTAGGCGTTCGGTTGGGTCTAGGTCGCTAGAGTCGGTTGTTTGCTCTTCAATAGAAACTGGCGCTACTTTATTGTCGATACTTTGATAGCGCTGAAAGGATTCAAACTGTTTTAAATAATTATTATCAATCCCATCAAGGCATTCCAATAACGCTCGTTTACCACGTGCAGTGATTTGACTCGAGCCACGCTTAGGACTTTCAATCAGTTCTGCTTTGCGCAGATAAGTCGCAGCCCAACCAACACGGTTATACATTAAAGGGCTGCGCTTGCTGGGCGTCATGATACGTCTTTCTTCTTCGGTCAGTTGAAACTGATCACTCAAGGAGTCAACAAGCTGACGGAGGGTCATGGGCCCCATGCCCAGAGTTTCAAGCAGTGGGCGCATTAGAGTTTGGTAATCTGGTATCGGCATTCCGTGTCCTCTTGGTTATGCCCAGAGTATACCCAGCGAGGCGTTCGAATGCATGTGTCGTAAATGTTGTTAATCTAGGAGCCTGTCGCGCATAAGATGCGCTCCTACAGTAACGTGCATAGCGCATAAACTGCGCTCTTACAAAGTGTGGTTCAATTTCCATTAGCGTGATTATTGCGTTGCCCATAAACCCAAAAGCCCCTGCAAATTGCTTCTGCAGGGGCTTTTTATTATTGCGGTTTATTTTTTATCCAATTAACCATTTCCAAATGCGTGCCCACCAGCTATTGGTTACTGGATAGCTGTCGGCGTTGGCGGGGTCGGTGTTGGCGGCGAGTTCGATGGCGTCGAAGTAGCCGTCTAGATCGCGGTCGAGTGCTACGCGTAGGCCGTCACCCGGTGGTACGCAGGTGAAGGTAACTTCTGGTGCTAAAGCCAGTAATGCACTGCGGCTGTAGCGGTTAAGGTCGCTGGCGATGTATTGGTTGCTGGCGGGGTCGTATAGCAGGCCAAGGCCATCGGCGCGGGCGACTAGGTCACATTCTTTGCGCGGTTCAGTAACAGCCGCGCGTTCTTCCATCATAAATAAACGGTCGAGTTCGCTGCCGCTGGTGTTGGCGCTTAGGGTAATTTGTTGGCCCATGATGGGTGCCATATTGTTAGGGAATACCATCACAAAATCTTCAACCGATCTGAGTTCTTCGCGCCCTACTGGCTCGCCAGTTTCTGGGTTGGTTTCGCTAAAGTAATCGCCGTTGGTAATCGCCAGGTAGGCGTATTTTAGGAAGCCTTCTTGGTTATAGGCGGCTAAATCCGATGGCCAAGTGCCGGGTTCAACGTAAGGTTGAAATCCACCCGGATTCACTAGGTTTAACGTGATTGGGCCGTAATCAATAAAGGCGCCGTTTTGTAAGAAGGTGGCCACTTCGCCGACGGAGCCGTCTTTGGTGTAGCCGAATCCACGGATTTGATCACCGGTTTCTTTCGGGTCGGTAAATGGAAAGAAGAAGTGTGGCATGTCGTAAGTTTTACCTTCCCATTCCATTTGTACGCTGGTGTCGTGCAGGGTAAACATGCCAACACGCTGATACACATTGCGTAGGTGTGGAACCTTGAGCATTTCGGGTTCAAATACGAAGGCATAACGGCCGTCAGAACCGAAAAATCCGGGATGCTCTACGCCATATTCTTCGTTACCTTTTAGGTCGGTAATATGGCAGCCGCTGCAGTTGCGGGTAATGTCGGTTAGGCGGTCGCCGTCTGGGCCGCCAAAGAATATTTCTTTACCTTTGGCTTGGCGCTCGGTTAATGAGTTGTCTAAATGACGATGCGGGTTGGGCGCTAAAGTATTTTGCAAAGCAAAGTCGGTAAATACGCCGATTTCTTCGTCGGTTAGTTTGGAGTCGCGACCTAGTAGGCCCGGAAATGCAACGTTAAATCCGGCAAACGCTACACGCTCGTCGAACATGCCATCGTTAGGCTGTTTACCGGCATACCAAGCTTCGCCACCCGTGCGATCTCCACGCCAGTGCATGGGGCCATGGTTGTCCATGCCTGCCATAGTCTGGGTCAGCATTGGGCCTTTGAGGGAATTAAAATGGAACGACTCTTCTTTGGCACAAGGCAATAAATTGAATGGAATAATGGCGCAGGTTTCAATCGCATTAACGGTTGAGTTGGTGGGCAATAAAATGGCGATGCCAGTACGGGATAACCAGCTTCCCGGCACATCACGAGTCACCGCCGTTGGGTCGCCAAGATCCCAGGCAATATGGTCGATATCACCGTCTACGTGGCAACCGGCACAGGCCGAATCGCCATGGCTACTGGTGTTAAATGCGTCGTATAAAAACGCACGACCTTGAGCAATATTTTCGGGCTCTGGCGAATGCATGGCGATGGTTTGTACTTCGCTATTATTATTAAGGTCAATCACGGCGATGCCATTATTAAATTGTGTGCGCACATATAATTTATTACGTGCTTCGTCGAGTACTACGCCAGATGGGCCGCCATTGGCTAATTGAATTTGGCTAGATTCTGCTGGAATAAAGCTATCGGTTTCTAATGCATTAGTGTCGAAAACACCTATTTTTGCCGAGCCTAATGCCGCCACATACAAGCGCTCGCCATCGCTACTGATTGCCATTTGGCGCGGTAATGCCAAGCTTTTACGTGCTTCCGAATTGCCGGTTGGTGCGCAGCAATGACTATAGTCAATATGTTTATTTAAATGACGCGGTGTCGTTGCGCCGTCGTCAATAATGGTAATTCGGCTACGGACAAAATCGCCTCGGTTGGTGGTGTTGTATTCGGGATCAAGCCCCGGCCCTTCAAAGCGTTTATGGTTATTGGCTTCGGTATTGGCGACATACAGTTTGCCGCTGATCGGGTTAACCACCATGTTAAATAAGGTGGTACCTACGCCTGAAACGGGTGCGCCATCGCCATTGATAGCCACAGGCGTTGTGGCAGTTGCATCAATCGTGAATACGTCGTAATCAGGTAAGTTAAAATTAATTTGTTTGCTTACGTCGCGACCAACAGAATCAATCCATTTACCGTCAATAAGTTTGACGATTTTGCTTTTATGCGGCTGAGCTTCGCCGTGGATATTTTCTTCGGGGTAGTCGTCAGTGGCACCTTCATGAATCGTGGTGGTCTGGTTGCCGGAATTAAACGTTGCAACATATACCGTGCTGCCATCCGGTGTGGTGGCTAATGCACGCGGCGTGTCGGCAAAAAAAGTAAGAATTTCTAGCGGAGAGGTTTGTGTCCCCGCCCCCGGATTATTGCTATCAAATACCCAGACATCCGCACGCCCAACAGAAGGCGTAAAAGTTTGCGGATCAATCGGGCTATTTTGCCCACGGTGTGCGGTGGTTATAAAGGCGCGATCATGATTTGGGCCTGCAAAAACAATATCTCGTGGTTCATCGCCCACCAGCAAGGTGCGTTCTACTCGCTGGGTATCAGGATCGACAACGCTGATGCTGTCAGATAAGAAGTTGACTACCCATAAATCACCATCGGGGGCTTGGGCAATGGCAACGGGGCGCATCCCCACAGCAACTGAGCCACTTTGTGTTAAACCATTGTTGGTGATGTCGTAAATTTCGACTCGATCATCGGGAGTGTTGAGCACATACAAATGCTGGCCATCCGCGCTCATGGTCATTGGCCGAACAGGCACGGTTTCGAATAGGGTGTAGTTGGCTTTGCTACTAAAGGAATTTGGTACGCCGTCCGGCAAGTTGTAATCGGCGTGTACGGTTAGAGCACTCATGCTTAGTGCGGCACTTGCCATAAATGGCATCAGCCGACGCATTATTTTTATTGTCATGGCATCCTCTCGGGTCAGTCGCTGACGATTGCATTATTCAATCCTGATTAAGTAGGAGTCTCTGCTCCAACTATCATCAAGCCTGATTTAAATGCAGATCCAATAGTGACAAGTGTCACTACTTAGTCGAGAGGAATTAAAAAGGTAGTGTTCGTCTAGTCAAAAAAGGCCACGTTCTTTGAGTTTTACGACGGCCTCTGCCCGATTGCGCACGCCTAACTTTTCAAACAAATTAGAGGCATAGTTGCGCACAGTGCCTGGGCTCAAATGATGCACTTCGGCTATTTCTTTATTGGTTTTTCCTTGCACCAACGAGCGTGCAATCAGATCTTCCCGAGCGGTCATTTTACTAATATTTTTTGGGGTATTAGCGGGAAAGAGATGCCCACCTTCCGCCACTTTTAATATGCTGGCTAGCAGTTGCTCTAGGCCTATATTCTTTTTTAATAAGCCCTTGGCTCCCAATTCTTCTGCTTGCTGACATAGGTATTCGTCATCAAATGTAGTTAAAAATATTACCGGTGCTGTATAAGATTTGTTGATTTTCTTGAGTACGTCTATACCGTTCATTTCTGGCATATGAATGTCAAGTAAGATGACGTCGGGTAACGGATGTTCGGACAAATATTCAATGCAGGCTTCACCACTGCTGAGCATAGCAAGCACTTCGATATCACCAGACACTTCTAATAATTTAGCGATGCCTAGCAAGACAATAGTTTGATCATCAACTAACAATACCTTTGTCATATCAATACCTCCCTTGGAAGATTTAACGATACTTTAAATCCACCCTGCCCTGAGCTTCCTGTGCTCGCATTACCACCGATATTGCGCATACGACCAGAAATGCCATTCAATCCATTACCCGCCGTGAAGCCGGATTCAGCAGTGCCATCATAACGAATGGTTACTTTTAGTTGATCGTCATCATAGAAAATATTTACCCAAGCGTTACTGGCATGACTGTGTTTTAAGATATTGGTAATCCCCTCTTGAATACAACATAGTAAATTATCAGCAACGACATCATCTCGAATACGAATATTAGGATCGCATTCAAGATGAATAGCTAGTCCAGGAACTTTATCAATAACATTACGCAGCTGGTCATAAAAATGTTCGTTAGTTTGTTTGCGCAACTCGCCGACCACTTCGCCTAAGGTACTAAATAAGCGCTGACAGGATTCTTGGGCTTGTTCTAAAGCGAGTTTTTCTTCGTCGCCTTTGGCGGGGTATTTATGCTCCAATATCTGTAAGTTAATATTCATTGCTGCCAATTCGTGGCCCATTTTATCGTGTAAATCCTGACGAATTTTGCGTCGCTCTTCACGTCGGCTTGATTCTTCTAATCGCGCTTGTGCAATGGTGAGCTTGGCCGTACTGATTTTTAACTTATTCGCTTCCAATAGTTCGCGCAACACGCCAAGGCCCAGCCCCCATAGCACTATTTCTTGAATCGCGATGGAAAGGGTAATATAAAAACCCACTTCGCCACCATACAACCAACCGTAGAGTACTGCGGGAGTCAGCAACACCAATACACTAAGAGGAGCTGAAAATCGTATGGTGTGGATAGAATGAATAACGATCATCAAAGATAAAAGAAATAGATCGAGAACATCCGGCCGCCACAGTACTTGAATAATACACACACAAGAATACGCGCCAGTTAGGGTAATCCAAGAAATAGCATTGCGATTATTAATAAGCCACTTCATATTCTGCCTCAACATGGTACGCAGTTGAGCGAAGGTATTGACTATAAAAAAAACGCCATTTAACAGGCCTAGCGCGAGCATAACGATGTAAGCGATGCTCCCCGCCTCAGCGCCATTAAGCCAAATCCGACTAAAAGCCGTCAGCCAAGCCGTAAGACCTAATGTACTAAGAAGTGCGACGCGCGTTGGTAAACTGAATTTTTCTATAAACATACCCGATGTCCCTATTGTTATTGTTGTTGGATATCGAAGTTAGTGGGATACCTTAGCATCCGAGATATGTATTTTTCTAGTACGGCCTTATTGAAATCTAAAAGAAGAGCAAAAAAAACGGGAGCCGAAGCCCCCGTCCTATTTTTACCAAAAGACTATTTCACTTCACAACCCGCGCCTGTTGTATGATTACAGCCGCTAGTATCAATGAATAACTGAGTTGAATACTCACTAGCTGGTAGCTGGCCAACCTCTTGGCCAGCTTCTGTGAGGTCTTCTACGTAGTCGATAAAACCTTGGGCGTATTCTGTGAAGGTATCTTCAAATTCGCCGGCATCATACGGTTCTTGAAAGGTATCGTAGCCGTCTTGACCGGAGGCAATAAAGTTATTGGTCACTACGCGATATGTCGCAGCGGTATCAAGCGCCACCCAATCTCCATCGACCTGTGGATTTATTTCAATGTTACTAATACGGCTGCCTTTGCTTTGCGAGGCATCAACGTTGTAACGTAAACCAGAAGCATATGGATATGAACCGTTAGAACCACCGTTATCTAAGAAATTCGCCAGTGCGTCTTCTAATACGTTGATGATCTGTTGGCCTGTCATATCTAAAATCACTAAAGTGTTAGAGAAAGGCAGTAAGGTAAATGCATCTGCAATAGTGACGTCTCCAGCCGCTAAGTCCACACGTACACCACCACCATTTTGTATGGCGATGTCGGCAGTTGGCGATACTTTTAAGAAAGCTTTAGCCACAACGTTAGAAATATCAGAACCACGCTCATAAGTGGCAGAAGAATCACAAAGCGACGAACGTGAATCACCCGGCACACGAGACAAACAAAGATCGGTGGCATTTGTTCCAATCACTGTTTGCTTCAGTACGTCGACGTCTTGATCAAATACCGCCAGTAATGCCGCAGTGGTGGCATCTTCTTGGGCGATAACAATTTCGTCTTCGGCGGTCAATTTGGCCGCCACACGAGTGACATCATTACCCTTCAATGAAAGCGTTGAGCCATCACTATCTTTGTATTTAAACGTGTTGCTAATGGGTAGATATGGATGACCGCTACAGGCGGTTACTTTACCGTTGGCATCGAAGCTAACATCGAGCTTGCCCAGCATGTGCGCATATTCCCATGCTTGTACGACACAAACAGTGCTACCAGTACTATCAGCCACGACTGCTGGATAATCGGCGACGGGATTAAATCCTAAATCACTGAATGTACTATCGCCCAATAAGGTATGCGAGTCGCCGCCGACGATAACGTCAACACCGTTTAACGCTGCTGCCAGTACAAGATCGCTGGTGTATTGGTAATGAGTCATTAATACAATTTTATTCACACCTAGAGCTGTTAATTCGTCGATATACTTTTGTGCAGTTGTGGTTTCATCAAGGAACTGAGTATCGGCATCTGGGCTTGAAGAGTTTTTGGTTTTACCAGCAATATCGATACCTATGATGCCTATTTGTTGGCCATCACGCTCAACGATAGTGTAAGGCTGAAGGTAGCCTTCTTTAACGGCTGAGGTTGCGCCCGGCACAACGTTTGCTGCTAGCGCCGGCGTTTCACACGCCGTTGAATTTAGCGAATTTAGGAAATTAGCAAGACCGCTGTCGCCATCATCAAATTCATGATTTCCTAGTGCAAATGCATCGAAACACACTTGATTCATCATTTCGGCATCGGCGCGACCTTTGAATAATGAATAGTACAAGGTGCCGGTAACGGCATCTCCCGAATGCAGTTTTAGTACGTTATTAGACTGGGCACCAAGTGTATCGAATAAACTAACCAGTAAAGGAAAACCGCCGTAGGTTACTGAAACACTCGTTATAGCTGAATCGTCGCTAAGCTTGGTAGATAACCCCAGTGACGATACGTCATAACCGAAGGTTTCAGCAGCGATATGCGAGTGGTGATCATTCATATGAAGAATGGTCAAATCCAATGCCTTGCCTTCCGTTGCTACTGGCGCTTGCTGGCCCATTTCACCTTGTGGCCCCTGCAGACCTTGCTCGCCTTGTAATCCTTGTGGACCACGCGAGCCATCACCGCCACATGCAATAAGACCCGTGCTTAATGCCGCCAACATACACAGCTTAAAACTTTGCATACATAACCCTTCCACAACTCGTTAAATAAAATTTATTAGAGAGTATTTGGAATTTTTTACGCAGAGGTTAAAGAAAATGGTCATAGATATGACAAACGTCTTCGCGAGGTACAAAGTTAGTTTTAAGATTTAGTCCGCATTGGTCAATTAATGGCCACCCTTCTCATAGCTGACGCTAAACCTACTTTCTTTTGACACATATATCAGTAGAATCAAACACTTAATTGACAGCGGAGTATCCCGTGACGAGTTTACATGAAAGGAAATTAGCCATTGTTGCTGATCTTCATTGGTCACTGGAAGAAATGAGAGCAAAAGAAGCAGGTAAGCAATTCTTACTCAACGTTGCTCAATTCCTGCCTGTTTATAGCCCTGCCCTACGTCAAATTTATAGCGACTATACGACGTATTTTACAAAAACGAGTGTGGTGATATTGCCAGACCCTGTCGACTTCACCTGCACTTACTCGCATATTCCTGAAGAGTCGATAAAAAGTACTGGTTTATTGCTTTATCCAAGTGCGAATGGATTGGCGGTGAATATGCGTTTACGCAATAACAAAACAATTAGCATGCCCTTACAGAAAGCATTTGGCCTAATTCAACAACAATTAAAAGGGCCATTTTTACCGATTATTAAACGTGGTGATTTACGCGACTTTAAAGAGTTAACGCCGTGCTTGCATTTAAATGCACTGGTTCCTAATAAGGCCGGATCCCTTTCGCGCTTTTCACAACGCGATATCGCTAAGGCACTCGCTGAACGCTCTAACGAATTACAGTTAGCTGCTCATCTACTTGGGGCTTAAGTAACGACCATAAAAAAACCCGCAGCAGTTACCTGATGCGGGTTTTTAGTATCTTGGTAGGACTACCCAGATTCGAACTGGGGACCTCTACCATGTCAAGGTAGCGCTCTAACCAACTGAGCTATAGTCCTGAAGAGGCGCGTATATTAGCTATGCTCGGTTTCTAGTGCAAGTCCTTTTTCGCCCCCAAGATTGGTAAAAGCTGATAAGAATCAGAGAGCTAAGGAGTGCAGCTGGAATTGTTGACGACTGGCACTTGGCGTTAAGCCGCTCCAGCGTTTAAAGGCTCGGCGAAAATTGGTAAGGTCATTGAAGAGCAGCTGTTGGGCCACTTGCTCGTTGTTCATGCCTTTAACATGCAACAGATACAAGCACACGTGCAATCGGGCTTGGTCTTGTATTTGTTGAAAGCTGGTTCGATGCTTCTTCAGCTTACGTTTTAACGTAGCAGAGCTCATATCAAAGGCCAAAGCCACATCCGGCAGGGTCACGGGCTGCTGAATGTGCTTCACGAGCCAATCATAAACGGATTCACAAAAACCACTAAGACTCTCAGGTACTGGATCTGACTGGGTAGCTTCGTGCCATGATGCACGAAAAGCGGTAACCGAACCTTTAGGCCATGCTCGCTCTAGCCAGCGTTTTTCAATGACCATGACATCGACGCCTAAGCCAAACATGAGCTGTTCACCTAGATGAACTTGATACTGCTCTATGCCTTTGGTGGGCGCTTGGTAGCTAAAACCATAACGCCAAGGCAAAGACGCTTGTGACTGCCAACGTGATAGAGAAGTGAGAGCCATCATCGAGGTTTCAACCATAAAGGGTCGCAATGAGGCTAAGTCACAACAGGTCTCTAACCACTGCACATAGCAGTAGTGCTCATCTTCAAACACTCGTGGTACAAGCAGCGGACTTAATGTATGTCGAAACTGTACAAGAGCTTGTAGAGCGCGCTTCAGATCTGGGGCGTTACTTAATAACTGACTACCAAGACCATAGTAACCTGGCCAAAGGTTGTCGCCCCACCGAAAGCTTAGATCGCCCTCCGGTGCTAGCTTCTGACTATTACTAATGAGCTGTTGAAACTGTAAGGCTGAAATATGTCGATTACCTTCAATGATGTCTTCGTAAAATAGACCTGTGCCTTTTAATACTTTGTGTGAACCCGCATCTCGAACCAACAACAAATCCAGCAATAAAGCTGGTTGATGATGTGCCGGTAAGTATCGTTGATCACATTCATACCATGTGGGTTTCATAGCATTGACTTATTATTAGGCTGCGAGATAACAGCAGTGCTGTTCACGAGCTGAATTTAAAGCCTGATTAGCATTGGCTAAAATATCACTCGTTGTTTGGTCTTTGTTCGTACAGACGACACCGGCACAAATACTCTGAGGGCAGCTATCACCATCCTTCGTTTTAAACGAAAAATGTTGAATTGCTAGGCGTAGCTCTTCCGCTATCTGTAACGAACGCTCTGGGGATGTATCCATCAGAACCACCGAAAATCGATCGCCAGCATAACGGCAAATAACATCTTGACGACGTAAATTAAGTAACAGAATTTCTGCGATTTCGTGTAACAAGCGGTCTGATTCTCGATGGCCATACTGACGAGAAAATAACGAAAACTGTTCTATCTCAAGCATAATTAAAGACATTTCTGCATCAGGATATTCTGAACGTAGCCGCTGGATATGTTCTTTTAAATAGTCAACTCGTCCTAACTGGGTCAGAGTATCGACGTAACGGTGTTCTCGAAATAAATTTTCACGTTTCTGTAGCTGCTGGTTAACAGCCAGCTGTTCGTCATGCCAATGAAATAACCCATAGGTTAATAATCCGATTCCAAATGGCATAGCAGCTGACTCTAGCCAATGATCCCACCACTGTTCTGCCGGTATGCGAATAAATTCGTCAATGTTGTCTTGCCACATAGCAATGAACATAAAACCCAAACCGAGCGTCAATAGGTTGGTAACTCGACCCGCTGGGCGACTGCCTAGAATAAGTATCATCCATATAGCAATAGCAATAGAACTTCCACCTTCTCCCAGCACATCCAGCCAGTCAATTTCGCCCCAAGATTTACTATCACCCACCCAAATACACGCAATTAAAGACATAAAAGCGATACCATAGATGAGGATTAATTTATTTCTGTGAGGTCGTAATTTAGACAGCATGATGTCGGCCTTATATTAAATTAAGGCTGTATTATCAGTATAAAGTGACAGTTTAATGACAAAAGTTAATAAAGCCTGATTCTTACCAACGGGTCAAATCAGCTCAAGTAAAAAGTACGTTTCACCTGAAAAATAAGCATTTGATCAGCACAACACTGAAGAATGGATACCCTTTTCGAAAAATATGGAGTGCGCTAAGTTCGCGCTGAATAATTAACAGGTTAAAGAAGATCATTTTATGTCGTTTTTCTTGTATTAAAGCGCCTTTTATCCTCCTTAAAAAACGACTGTAACAAAACAGCAATACGATATTTCTACTGTCTCGTCAGTTTTACTCATCGGAGCAGTATTATGAATTCACGTTTAGCCCCTCTAAGCGCTGCAATCGCTTTAACATCCACATTGCTTGCTAGCCATAGCTTTGCTGATAGCAGTATTGAAGGTCGAATTACCGACGAACAAAGCCGCAATAGCTACACCGAAGCAGTCGTCCGTATCGAAGAACTTAATCGAGAAGTGTTGTCAGGCACAGCCGGACGCTTCCGTTTACCTCAGTTAAAATCTGGAAAATATACCCTCACGGTTAAAGTTGGTGGCCAAGAAGTTGAGCGCCGCACAATAACGATTAAAGATGATGAAACCAAAGTCATCGATATTGTACTCAATCAATCTGAGCAACCTATCGAAGAATTGCTTGTAATCGGCCAAGCCGCACAGATGCAACGTGCTCTTGATCGCCAGCGGTATGCCGATAACACCATTAGCGTAATCAATGCCGATGCTATCGGCCAATTACCGGATGCTAATGCCGCAGAGGCTCTGCAGCGCGTACCAGGGTTATCGATAGAGCGCGACCAAGGTGAAGGCCGTTTTGTCCGTATTCGTGGTATCAGTGCCAATTTAAACAGTGTGAGTGTTAACGGTACGCAGATTCCTGCACCGGAAGCCGGTAGCCGAGCCGTTGCACTAGATGTAATTCCTTCTAATTTACTGAGTTCGCTCGTTGTTACCAAAACACTAACTCCGGATATGGATGCTAATGCGATTGGTGGTGCGGTTGAAATCAACAGCATTTCTGCACTGGATCGCGAAGGCGAATTCTATTCGGCCAACGTGCAAATGGGCTACGATCAACAGACAAAACAGAGTAATCCGGCTTACGGTTTATCGGGCGGAAATACCGTCATGTTTGGTGATAATCGTCGTTTAGGTGTGGCGGCAGCCGTCAGTTTTGATGATCGAAAATTTGGCTCAGACAACATTGAAACTGGCGGAGCTTGGGATTTCGAGGATGAGGCAAAGCTTGAAGAGGCGGAGATGCGCGAATACAGCATTGAGCGTCAACGCCTGGGGGCTGCCCTTAACTTCGATTATGAACACGATTTAAACAACACGTTCTTTTTACATAATTTGTACAGCAAATTCAGTGATGACGAGCAAAGACAAGCTGCGACTATAGAATTTTCAGACCCCATCGCTGCTGGCGAAATGGCCGATGCAGAAGTTGTACGCGAGCTTAAAGATCGTAAAGAAACACAAGAAATCATGTCGTCAACATTTGGCGCTACTCACTATATCGACGCTTGGACGGTTGAATACAAACTGGCTTACAGCAAAGCTTCGGAAGATGAACCCGATACGATTGCAGGTGCTGCCTTTGAAGGACTCGATGATTTTAACGATTTAACTTTTAGTAACACTCGCCATCCTAAAATCTATGGCCCATCGAACCTCTATGACGCTAGTCAATATGAATTGACCGAGATCGAACGCACTAAAAGTTATACCGAAGATAAGCAAACCATGGCGCAATTAGATATCACTAAAGATTTTAATCTTAGTGATACAGCTGCGTTCGTTAAATTCGGTATAAAAACCAAAATACGAGAAAAAAGCCAAGACTCAGATACTTGGGTATATAAAGATTTATCCGAAGATAGCAGCCTATCAATGAGCGACTTCGCCAGTGGCGAGCCTGATTACAGTTTAGGTCGCTTTGGCCCCGGTGTATCGAAAGACAAAGTACGCGCGTATATGAACACTTTGGATCGCGACAGTGCTTTTGATGAGGAGGATTCGACACTAGAAGACTATGCCGTAGATGAAGACATCAATGCTGGGTATATCATGGGTCGCCTTGATGCTAATCGCTTGCGCCTCGTAGCTGGTGTACGTTACGAACAAACCAAACTGAGCTCGAAAGGTAACGCTCTCAATAGCGCAGACGAACTCATTACTGTTCAACGAAACAATGAATACAGCCATATTCTTCCGTCTGCGCAATTACGCTATCAACTGGGGGACAGCACCCTAGCTCGTGCAGCATGGACCAATGCGGTTGTGCGTCCAACGTTTGAGGAAATTCGTCCAAACTTCACTGACGATGGCACAGAAGCAGAATTCGGTAACCCAGACTTAAAAGCGCTGGAAGCTCAGAATTTCGATTTAGGTATTGAGCACTACATGGATAGTAGCAGCCTTTCAGCCTACCTATTTTATAAAGAGATTGATAATTTCATTTATCAAACGGATGTGGCGGGGTCTCCTGCTTATTCGGCCTACGATGAAGTGATTACCTTCCGAAATGGTGATAAAGCTAACTTGATCGGTATCGAACTGGCTGCATCCCACAAGTTTGAAAGCCTACCCGCTCCATTCAACGGATTACTGATTGCCGCCAACGCTGCAGTAAGCGAATCTGATGCTGAAATATCCTCTTATGTCGATGGCGATATTGTAAAACGTGATATTCAGTTACCCAATCAATCAGACGTCACTGGTAACTTTATTCTCGGCTACGAAAACGAAAAGCTAAGTATGCGAATAGCCGCAAACTATAAATCGGAATATTTATTAGAGGTTGGAAATATATCGAACAAAACGGCTGACATTTATCAAAGCAGCCAAACTCAGATCGATTTCAATGCGACCTATGAACTACTGAATAATCTAAAAGTTAACTTCGAAGTAGCCAATATCACCGACGAACCCTATTACGCTTACGTCAATAAAGAGCAGTACAACGCTCAGTATGAAGACTATGGCCCTACCTACCGACTAGGATTTACATACAGCAGCTTTTAATGGCTCGAATGTCGGGCATCTGATGCCCGACTAAATTGCTCCTAAGCCTCAGCTTAATATTGATATAGAAAACACTATTTACAAGATGATAACTATGAAACTGCGTATATTATTAACATCTATTTTTAGCATTGCGGCGGTTGGCTGCCAAGCACCGGAAGCGATGAACGGCGCCGTAAGCGAATCCGGTAAGATGCTGACACTCAAGACTACACCCTTGATGTTAACAGGTGAAACAGCATCACAAACAGCAAATGGATATTGGCTGAGAGTACAAGACGAAGGCGATATTAAAATATCCAATCAGTCTGAACAGACTATAGATGCACGAGGAATTTCAGCGGAATTTATTTCCAGCCGAACAGATGAAGAAGGCGAGTTTTTCGTCAGTTTAGATAGCAACAAAAATCGACTGATAACTTACCGAGTAAAAAACAATAGCATTGCAGATATCCGTTATGGCGAACCCCTTACGTATTCGGTGGAAGGCTTATGCTTGTATCAACCAAGCCAGCAAGAACTCAATGTATTTTTACTGGCGGAAGATCAAATAGCGCACCAATTGTTGCTTAGCGATAAGAGTAAAAATGGCATTTCACAGCAAGAAATTCGTCACTTTCCACTACCACCAAAAGCAGAATATTGTGTTGTAGATGATGTCACCGATCAATTATTTGTGAGCGAGGAAACCGTAGGAGTATGGGCATACAATGCCAGATCAGAAAGCCAAATCACACGCATAGCAGTCGATTTAGTTACACCATGGGGTAACTTAGTAAAAAGCAGCGGCCCTCTTGCAATTAGCCAAGGTTCGCTATTTATCGCCGAAAAAGATGGGCCTTATTTGCATTCTTATAGCATTGATAACATAGGTGCGCATTCTAATCAGCAATGGCAGTTTAGTTCCCCTCTATATAGTGACACCTTTACGAT
>CZQC01000068.1_pt1 | contig 18563 bp, 16 predicted proteins | sample 734401 | NCBI WGS metagenome assembly CZQC01 (sample SAMEA3597869, study PRJEB11362) | hydrothermal vent metagenome | biome: marine hydrothermal vent biome; feature: marine hydrothermal vent; material: ocean water | place: Atlantic Ocean | collected 2010-09-19/2010-10-04 | reverse complement strand
GTCACTTGCTTTACTGCTGCGATCTTGAATTCTTCGTTATATCGTTCACCAGCCATCTCGGCCTCCTCTTTAAATACATTGTAACTTTAAAGAGTGTCTAAGAAACTAGGGGCGATTCAGACTATGAAAAGAATTATTTTTTGAAGCAAATGGGTGTCTAGGAAACTAGGGGCGATTCAGTTGCTCAAAATAATGTCATTGACTGGATAAAAACCGATCAGCGTCAACTCAAATGGCTATTGAGAAATATACCCATTCAAGTGAGTAATGAATGGGAGCTCTTCGGCAAATCGGATATAGAGAAGGAGATTGATAAACGCATGTACGAAGAATCTCTAAAAGCTATGAATGCGACTGATAAAGAACACATTATTGCCTTTCTTGATGCTATTCGTTCCACATCAAAAAATTTAAACGACAGACCTCATAGAGAGGTTATTGCAGAAGAACTACAAAATAGTTGGAAGTCGCATCAACAGCAAACGATATTCATTTCACGATTTTTTAAGGACGATACTAGCGCAAAACTATCCCTTATAAATGATAATGTGAATACCTGCTCATTACTTAACGGTCCATTTGATAGCGAAATCGAGGTAATAATAGCCCTAGACGCCTTGATACATAGTGATGGACTGGCTGGAGTCAAACTATTGATAGGAAAGTTAAGAAATCAATTCAATTCAAGTAACTATCGCACAAAAAACAAAGATGCGAAGCAAATAAACTCAATGATCCCTAACGATTTGATCGAAAAATTGGACAAAACAGCGGCAAACAAAGGAATCAAAAGAAACGAGTTAATCGTCAGACTATTACGTGAAGGACTAAAGTCGAAAACGTGACTGCACTGAAGCACTCACCCTGCAAATTTACAACACACCAGGTCACAAAATTCTCAAAAGCATTAGGGGACGGATTGGGGGACGACTAATCAAACAGACACAAAAAAGCCCCGAATTACGGGGCTTTTTCTTAAATATTGGCGGTGAGGGAGGGATTCGAACCCTCGATAGGGATAAACCTATACACACTTTCCAGGCGTGCTCCTTCAGCCACTCGGACACCTCACCAATTTCTAAATGCACGCCTTAAAAGCGCAATTCAGAGGTCGCGTACTATACGCAGGCACTTACGAAGCGTCAATACACTTTGCCTAGTCGTTTGTTTTTACAAGAGTTTCGCCATTCCATTCGCTAACAAAGTCGGTAGATAGCATCACTGGCGGTTGCTTCAGTGTGCAGTTAACGTGGCCTATATAAACGAACCCAGTGATGACATCGTCAGTGGTTAGTTCCAATGCCTGACGGACACCTTCGCTATGCACCATATCTCCGGTGCGCCAAATTGCTCCTAATCCTAGAGCCCAAGCAGCTGTCAGCATATTTTGTATGCCAGCACCGGTTGATAGTAATAGTTCGTCCCGTGGCACTTTGGGATGATCTTGTACCCGCGTGACCGCAACAATAACCAATGGAGCGCGCTGCAACATGCCTCTCAGCTTCTGTTGGCGCTCCTCAGAGAGGCTCTCCCACTCCGGTGTTGATTGCAAGAAGATCTCCCCTAGCGTTGATCGTGCGTCTCCACTAATGGTGATGTATCGGCTTGGTCTTAACCATGCGTGATCAGGAGCTCGCAAGGCAGCCTGAAACAATGTCTCTTTTTGCGCCATAGTAATGTCGGGCCCTGTCAATTGAGGGACGGAAACTCGTTCAGTAATCGCCTTAATTGCGTCCATTTTTTGACCTTCTCTTTAGTTATTCATTTGGCGCATAATACCCAACATGGTTCATGACATTCCAGACAGGCTATTGCTGCGCCCTTAATTTAACGGTATATACTTAGATCTAAGACTATGTCACTAGAAGTGATAGGTTTTACCTAACATAATAATAACAATCTAGGATGTGAGCATGGCTAGTCCACAAGACCTCTCTCATTTCTCCGAGACGACCTTGCCAAGACAGGACTATGTAGCTCGCATATTTGGCTACGGGGTCGCTGCATTAGCGATGTTTGCGGCCATGCATTATGGTTACTACGGTGAGCAAATGATGATAGTCCCAGTCATTGCGCTAACGTATCCACATCTCATTTATATACTAAGTCGCCCTTTCCGTCGTCGTCGCGCTTATATTACACGCCAATTTCTTATTCATGGTGACGCACTTTGGTGTGGTCTGTTTCTTGGCTACATTAATTTCCCAATGGAGCTGGTTGTACTCTTTCTCATCATGATCAACACCAGCTTTATTGTTGTGGGTAGCTTCACCGCATGGGCATTTTGTATTGTCTCGCTTATCTCAGGTGCAGCGGCAGCCTACCTCGTGATTGGCTATACCCCTATGCCTCAATTACCAACAGAAGTATTTTTAATTACTGCAACAGGCGTCGGTGTGCATCTGGCTCTTACGGCGTATAACAGCTATCGCCAAGCCCGCGACCTTATTCGTTTGAAACTGAAGTTTCAAGGGCAAGTAGAGCGCTTCCAAGCGCTATCGCATCAGGTATCTAAGTACGTTGCCCCGCAGGTATGGGAGTCGATCTTTTCAGGACGCCGACAAGCTCGTCTAGAAACACAACGTAAAAAACTAGTCGTATTTTTCTCAGATATCGTCGGCTTTTCCGCATTATCAGAACAAATGGAAGCGGAAGCCTTCACCGACTTACTGAATACCTATCTAACCGATATGTCGCAAATCGCGCTGAAATATGGCGGCACCATCGATAAATTTATTGGTGATGGCATCATGATTTTCTTTGGAGATCCCAAAACCAAAGGCACCAAACGCGATGCACTCGCTTGTGTATCTATGGCCATCGAAATGCGTCGTCATATGGACAAACTTCGCCAACGCTGGGCTGAGCATGGATTAACAACGCCCTTACAGATCCGAATGGGTATCAGCACGGGCTACTGCACAGTCGGTAACTTTGGTACAGAAAGCCGCATGGATTACACCATTATCGGTAAAGAAGTTAACCTAGCCAGCCGCCTAGAGACCGAAGCTGAAGCGGGAGAAATTTTAATATCCCAAGATACCTACAGCTTAGTACGAGACCGAATCGTATGTAGAAGTCGATCCAATGCAATTGTTAAAGGTTTTCGCGATCCGATACCCACCTTTCAAGTGGTCGATTATCGCCTAGATAATGGTATCGATAATAACTATGTTAACCACGATATCGAAGGCTTTGCCCTACACATGGAAACGGATAAAATTCGCGAAGAAGATAAAGATAAAGTGGCTGACGCGCTAGAAAAAGCAGCACGCAAGTTACGCGGAAAGTGCGTCGCCTGACGCACTTAATGACACGACCGAAAAATCCCAATTACTGCCGAAACAGTCTGAAATTCTCTGCTTTTGCATCCGTCATAGAACTACGGAATGGATTGATATCCAAACCGCCACGTCGCACATAGCGAGCATAAACCGTCAATGCTTCCGGCTGACATCGCGCTGAAATATCCCTAAAGGTGCGCTCGACGCACTGCTCATGAAAATCTTGGTGCTGACGTAAGGACACTAAGTACTGCAACAAGCCCGCTTCGTCGATCTTGGATCCTCGATAATAAACGAAGATACTGCCCCAATCAGGCTGCCCTGTCACAGGACAATTCGACTTCAACAGATGACTGCAGAGCCAGCCGTCGAAAATTTCATCCCCACTAGCGCGTAGAAATTCAGGATCAAGTTCGTAGCTAAATACTTCGATATCAATATCATCTAAGCATTTCGCCTCTGGCGCTGACGGAAATTGCGTATCAAAGCCATGAAAAATAACGTCTACAAACGTCCCTTCAGCCACACCTGCCGCAGCAGATAAATCGGCAACCATGAGCGCCTTTACAGCGTCTACGCTGTCAAAGCGCGACTGATTAAAGGAATTCAGATAGAGCTTGAATGACTTAGACTCAATCAAATAACGGCTAGTGGCTGGAATCCGGAACTCCGCCGTGCAAACCAAGGGCTTACCCTTGGCATTCAACCAAGAAATCTCGTAACCGTTCCAAATATCAACGCCGAAAAAGGGGAATTGATTGCGGTCTAATCCTTGTGCCCTCCAGCTTTCGTCACGCTCGATTGGAAACAGCACACTCGGATCATAGGTATCGCGATAGGCAGATACCTGACCCAATGGATTGTTGTCGCTGTGAACTGATGCCATAACACTATCTCCTACTACTGTCGCATTCCTACGCCGCGCTGCAACAACCAAACACTGTACGCGGCTAAAATGACGATAAAGAAAATCAACATACCAAATGCAAATACAACACTGACATCAGACACCCCCATCACGCCGTAACGGAAGGTATTCACCATGTACAAAATTGGATTTAACTTTGATACCCCCTGCCAAAACTCAGGCAGAAGATTAATGGAATAAAACACACCGCCTAAATAGGTCAAAGGCGTAATAATGAAGGTCGGTATAATGGCAATGTCATCAAACTTAGTAGCGAAAACTCCATTAATAAAACCACCAAGTGAGAACAAAATAGCCGATAGCAGTATGACACTGACCACGATCCAAATATTATAGATTTTCAAGTCGGTAAAATATAACGACAGAAGCGTTACGATAGCGCCAACAAGAACTCCGCGCACGACACCACCGCCAAGATATCCTAATAAAATTGTCACCGGATGAACCGGAGCCACCATCATTTCTTCAACACTGCGTTGAAACTTATTACTAAAAAACGACGACGACACATTGCCATACGCGTTAGTAATAACACTCATCATGATTAAACCAGGAACAATGAAGGACATATAATCTACGCCGCCCATTTCACCAATTCGCGAACCGATCAAAGTACCAAAAATCACGAAGTAGAGTGTCATCGTAATGGCTGGCGGCAATAAGGTTTGCTGCCAGATACGCATAAATCGACGAACTTCCTTCACTAGAATGGTATTGAAGGCTACCCATTGTACGCGCATTAAGCTCATGCGTTGTCTCCCTGAACTAAGCCGACAAATAGCTCTTCTAAACGATTTGACTTGGTTCTCATACTACGAACTTCAGCCCCCTGTTCGGTTAGCAAAGCAAAAATTTGATTAATGCTTTGCCCCTTTTCAACCGTGACTTCAATGCTTTCTAAATTAGCAATATTCGTTTCGAAACCCGGCAAGTTGAATGATTCAGCAACCGGGGATATCAAATCGAACACGAAGGTTTCGGTCTTAAGTTGACTCAGTAACTCGCGGGTACTCATGCACTTAACAATATGCCCTTTGTTGATAATGGCGATGTTACGGCACAACTGTTCCGCTTCTTCCAAATAGTGGGTCGTAAGAATAATGGTAGTACCGCTTTTATTGAGCTCTTGCATAAAAGCCCACATTGAACGACGTAGTTCGATATCCACTCCCGCGGTTGGCTCGTCCAGAATCAAGACTTTGGGGCCATGCACCAAAGCACGAGCAATCATCAAACGACGCTTCATACCACCAGAAAGCATTCTTGACGGCTGATCACGCTTATCCCATAGATCGAGCTGACGTAACAACTTCTCAGTGCTGGCCGCCGCCTCTTTGCGAGTCATACCGAAGTACCCCGCTTGAGTAACGACAATGTCGTACACTTTTTCAAACTGGTTAAAATTGAATTCTTGCGGTACGACGCCCAAATGACGCTTGGCATCAAATGCCTGCTTGGACACATCAAAGCCCATAATAGATGCCGAACCAGATGTTTTCTGTATCAGACTCGATACAATACCCAAGGTGGTTGACTTACCCGCACCATTTGGCCCCAGCAAAGCAAAGAAATCGCCTTGCTGTACTGTGAGGTTTATACCTTTTAAGGCTTCAAAGCCGTTGCCATATACCTTAGCGAGGCCTTCCACCATTAATGCCGGAACCATACCTATAACCTTATGAGAGATCGAATGAGCGAACGTCTGGACTATCACTTAGGGCTACTTAAAAACACCCAAACTCGTCTGCTAAATGCGAGCAAGCAGGACAGCACAGCAATTTCGGAAGAGATTCTACAGCAATTACAGCTCGTTATTGACCAGCTGGTGCAACAAACTGGTTCAGGTTATGAATCAGGCCATGATCTATTAGCCAATATCGCAACACACCACCCGCAACTAATGCCCGCTATCGATCGCGACTTACTATGGTTCTTCGGTGGCGATTGCCTGCATTTTCTAGCAGATGACGAGATAGAACGCTTTCAGCGTTTAGAAGACATGGCAGCAGAAGCTGAAAGTGACGGTAAAACATTCGACTATCAGGCAGCGCATGGCGCATTGCGATAATAGTCGTCGATTTGGAGCGCCCAAAAAGCGCTCCAGCTCTCGACCCTTGGGTCGGGAGTTTCTCGCATAAAAAAACCCCAGTACTTTCGCACTGAGGTTTTTGAATTTGGAGCGGGAAAGGAGATCGATCGGACTGGCGCTCCAGCTCTCGACCCTTGGGTCGGGAGTTTCTCACATAAAAAAACCCCAGTACTTTCGCACTGAGGTTTTTGAATTTGGAGCGGGAAAGGAGATTCGAACTCCCGACCCCAACCTTGGCAAGGTTGTGCTCTACCAACTGAGCTATTCCCGCTTATTACCTAACGCTTCTGCCTGGTGTATACCGAATCTTAAAAAGATTGGTATCCCCAAGGGGATTCGAACCCCTGTTACCGCCGTGAAAGGGCGGTGTCCTAGGCCTCTAGACGATGGGGACATCGCGTTAAGAGCTGCGCATTCTAGCGCTTTGTTGTTGATTTGCAAGCGTTTTTTCTTACTTTTTCAACAACATTTTTGATCAAGCGTCTGGCGTAATACCAACAAAAATATTTGGAGCGGGAAAGGAGATTCGAACTCCCGACCCCAACCTTGGCAAGGTTGTGCTCTACCAACTGAGCTATTCCCGCATAACATTTTTGATGGTATCCCCAAGGGGATTCGAACCCCTGTTACCGCCGTGAAAGGGCGGTGTCCTAGGCCTCTAGACGATGGGGACGTCTTAATCAAAGAGCGCGCATTCTATTTTCGTATCGACGAGTCGTCAAGCCCTGCAATGTAAAATTTTCGGTCTACACTGGTTTTAGACGTTATGTTTAATGCTCCTGGTTATATTTCAGTCAGAGCGAACACAGCAGGTGAACCTCAATCAGGCCCGAAGGGACAGGAATAAGACGCCATGAGCACCAGTTTGCTAATTGCTATTGCCATCGTCACTGCATTTGCAGCGCTCGCTGCTTTAACCTTCAGTCGATGGTTAGAACAGCGCCGTCTGGAACGCTTAAGGCAGGCTGTTATGCATAGCGACAACATGAACAAGGCATGCCTCTACGGAGAAGAACTCAGTAAATGGTTAAGCCCAGAAGCACTGCAATTCATTGCTCGAGTCATTCAATACCACCAAGAACAAATCCAATTACTCGGAATCCCGCCAAATGCGCGCACAAATCGCGCAGCGGCGATGGCCGAAGAATGGCAAAATAACCCTCCTCCACCGCTCAGTTACCCAATGCCAAAAGACCTAAAAAAAGCGCAGGCATTGCGTCAATCAGTCGTATCCTTGCTGGAGCTTGTGAAAGAAGCCTACGGGCATCAAATTGTCGAAACAAACATCGCTCGCCAAGTCATTAAAGAAGGACGCATGCTCAACACCCGAATCTGCATCGGTGTTTATCAAGCTCGTGCTCAAAATGCGTTAAAGCAGAACAGTCCGAATCAGGCTATCCATTTTTTGAAACGTGCTGAAGACGCACTTCGAGCGCTAGGGGAACTCCCGCACGATTTGCAGGAGTTAATGAGTGCACTATCCGAAGAAATAACTAACTTAGAGCAGCAGCGCTATGAAACACATACCAGCTCACGGCTGTCGGCAGAAACGGAAGAATTAGCTGAGGCCGACGAGGCTTGGAAAAAGAAGAACTACGACTGATTTTTTGCCTTCCGCCAGCGTTTTATCCAGCCCCACAAGTGGTCCCTCAGGGAGGCTGCCTCATCGATAGAGACTCCAGCTCGGCACATCAAATTACTCGGCACCGTTGAAGCCAGCTCACGCAATGACATTCCCTGTTCCGTTAACCCCACAAGCACGATACGCTCATCACTTTCCGAGCGCTGACGAACGATAGATCCCGAAGTCTCCATACGCTTGAGTAACGGCGTAACCGTGCCCGTATCCAGCATCAGTTCATCGCAAATATCTCCGACCTTTAACCACTGCTGATTATTTTCCATCGCTTCCCATAGCACTAGCATCACTAAGTATTGGGGATAGGTCAGGCCAAGTAGCTTTAATAGCGGGTGGTAGGCTTGGGTAATTTGTCGCGCCACGGTATAAGCCGCAAAACAAGTTTGATTCGACAAATACAAATGAGGGTATTTTTTAATCGACATTACGCTTGTGCCAATTCAGTCTCGACATCGGTTAATAATTCTTCTGGCTTGGTGGTTGGTGCATAACGGCGCACGACTTCACCTTGACGATTAATTAAAAACTTCGTGAAATTCCATTTTATCGCCTTAGTCCCCATCAATCCGGGAGCAGCCGTTTTAAGCGCTTGATATAAAGGCGCAGCGTCGTCGCCATTCACTTCAATTTTGCTAAACATTGGAAAGGAGACACCATAATTTTTTTGGCAAAACGCTCCAATTTCCGCCTCACTGCCCTGCTCTTGCTTGCCAAACTGGTTGCAAGGGAAGCCTAAAATGACCAAACCTTTGTCCTTGTAGGCGTTATACATGCTTTCAAGGCCTTCATATTGATATGTGAAACCACATTTACTCGCAGTATTCACGACCAATACAACCTTGCCTGCGTATTCGGATAGATCCTGCTCAACACCATTAAGTAATGGCATAGTGTAATTTAAAACCGTCATCTCAACTCTCTCCCGTTTATAGCGCAACCGCGGCTGCATTTACATTGCACGAAACTATATTGTATACAATATACTTTAACAACCGAGAACAGCCTTCTGAATTCAGGCTATTTCTCTCAGGTGCCTATTCTTTGGTAGATGCTTTATCGAAGGTTAACGAAGCCGAGTTAATACAATACCTCAATCCAGTCGGTGCTGGCCCATCGGTAAATACATGACCTAGATGCGCGTCGCAATGCTTGCAAGTTACTTCGGTACGAACCATAAAATGACTCGTATCGGCACGTTCTTCAATCACATCAGTGGTAGCGGGAGCACTGAAGCTTGGCCAGCCGCAACCCGAATCAAATTTACTGTCCGATAAAAATAAAGGTTCACCACAACAGACACAGCGATAGGTTCCTTCATCTTTACTATCATAGTACTGTCCGGTGAATGGTCTCTCTGTTCCAGCCTCTCGAGTAACGCGATAGGATTCAGGAGATAGCGTCTTGCGCCATTCTTCGGCTGTTTTAACAAGCTTTTTCATAGGTGTTCCCACTTTCGAAGCGCACGGGGTCGGAGTATGATGCCTCCTTTTCTTTTCGATGCAACACAGGCAGATCGAGTTCCATGCAGGAAATATTAAAATCCAACAAACTGGCTAACGTTTTCTACGACCTACGTGGACCTGTACTACAGGCGGCCAAACGCATGGAAGAAGAAGGTCATCGGATTCTGAAGCTTAACATCGGCAATCCAAAACCGTTTGGTCTGGACGCGCCAGAAGAGATCATTCAGGACGTTATCTATAACCTCCCAGACTCTGAAGGCTACTGTGATTCAAAGGGCTTATTTTCTGCGCGCAAAGCTATCATGCAATACGCTCAGCAAAAGCGCATAGCCAATGTAACAATTGAAGACATCATCATAGGCAACGGCGTCAGCGAACTGATCGTGATGTGCATGCAAGGTCTACTGAATAATGGTGATGAAGTATTAGTTCCTGCGCCAGACTACCCGCTCTGGACTGGCGCGATCAGCTTAGCTGGTGGGCGCGCGGTGCACTACATCTGCGACGAACAATCAGACTGGTATCCAGACCTTGATGATATGCGCAGCAAGATCACCGATAAAACGCGCGCCATGGTGTTGATCAATCCGAACAACCCGACGGGCGCAGTTTATCCTGATGCTTTATTGCTTGAGATGCTAGAAATTGCGCGCGAACACAACCTTATCGTTTTCTCAGATGAGATATACGACAAAATATTGTTCGATGGTGCAACGCATACTTCAACCGGTGCCCTTGCCGACGATTTATTGATTATTACCTTCAACGGTTTATCCAAAAACTACCGCTTAGCTGGATTCCGTTCTGGTTGGATGATTATCAGCGGTGCTAAGCACAAAGCTAAAGACTACATCGAAGGTCTGGAAATGCTAGCGAGCATGCGTTTGTGTGCCAACGTTCCAGCGCAACACGCTATTCAAACAGCGCTTGGTGGCTATCAGAGCATTGATGACTTAGTCGCCCCTACGGGTCGTATTTGTCAGCAGCGCGATATCGCTTATGAAATGCTCAACGATATTCCTGGCATTAGCTGTGTTAAGCCAAAAGGGGCGCTGTACTGCTTCCCCAAAGTGGATGCGAAACGCTTTAATATTCGTAATGACGAGCGCATGGTATTGGATTTACTTGAACAGCAGAAAATCTTGATTGTTCATGGTACGGCCTTTAACTGGCCAGCCCCAGACCACTTCCGCGTTGTGTTCTTACCACGTCCGGAAGATCTGACCAACGCCTTGGATAAAACCAAGCATTTCTTCGAAACCTATCAGCAGCTGTAACAGGCTGCAGATAAGTATGCTAGACGTTCATATCGACGAATTTTTTAACGATTGCGCAGTAGCCCTTCTGATGGGCCTACAGTCTTTTCCTGCAGCAAAAACGCTATTTGTGGAAGACATCGCGGGCCCTGACGATATGGACGAATTTGGACTTCATAGCGCCAGACACATCGCTGCACTTGGTGCCCTGTGCTGGCTCAAAGATGAAGGTTTTGTTCGTTTTGGTGCTATGGACCGACAGGAGTCCGTCGATAATTTTGTGCTTACCAGTAAAGCGTTTTCACGGTTATTAGCGCTTGAGCCAATAGCAAACCAACCCGTGTTTCAAATACTGGAGAGCGCTCGCATGGAACAAGATTCCACACGAGTGAGCTTTCTGTTACGAACGTATCTAATCAAGGAATCGTAGCTAAAATAGCTACTTAGTGCGAACGTCAAATCCTGCCGAAGTCAAGGCATCCATCAAATCATGCGCTCGCGCTGGAACTCCAACTCGTAAAGTTGGTGTATCACGACGCAGTGGATACTCTTTACGTAAGCGATCAAATGTCTCGCGTAAATTCTTAGATCGACGCATCGCTGATCGCAACACGCCATCATCCACACGAATTTCATAAGCGGCTCGAATAGCCGTGCGTAAAGCCTGATGAACCGGCGCTTGCTCGGTAAAGTTAACGCGTTTAATTCCGGGTTCTGGTAAAAACTGTGCCAATTTACAGCGGATAGGTAAGCCAAAGAATTCACAAACACCGTGATATACCATCTCAGTACCGCGCATCTTGCCATCCAACGAGTATCCCGCAATATGGGGAGTACCTAGCCAGCAATAATCTAACAGCTCAGTATTTATCTCGGGTTCACCTTCCCAAACATCCAAGATTGCAGAGAAGTCGTCGTTTGCTTTCAAGTGTTCTAACAAGGCCGCATTATCGACAACCGCCCCACGAGCTGCGTTAATCAAACAAGCATCCGGTTTCATCTTGGCGAGGGTTTCAGCGTTCAGCATGTGCCAAGTAGGATGGTCACCGCTTTTCGTCATGGGCGTATGAAATGTCACGACATCCGCACTTAGAGCTTCTTCAAAGGAGGACAAGACTCCCACGTCTTCCGGATCTTTAAATGGATCAACGCCAATCACCTCAACGTCCATCTCTTCTAGCCTATTGCGCAACAGCAATCCGACATTGCCCAGCCCAACAATACCAACTGATAATTCAGTAAAGGCAATACCGCGGCTATCAACAAGAACGCTCAGTGCACTCAACACATAATCGACCACGGCTTGGGCATTGCATCCCGGCGCGCTACGAAAACCAATGCCTGCTTTTTCTAAATAATCGAGATCAATATGATCTGTACCAATCGTCGCAGTACCAACAAACTTCACCTTACTGCCTGCCAACAGCTGCTCATTCACCTGAGTAACGGAACGAACGATAAGGATATCGGCATCCGCTACATCAGCAGCCGTCATAGTTCGGCCTGGCACTCGAACGATATCTCCAAATTCTGAGAAAAACTGATCAAGTAACGGGATATTTTCGTCGGCAACGATTTGCACTGGGTAACACTCTATTCAGTAAGGAATCGGCATTGTGGCAATAGCTCGCGTCAAACACAATGATCACGAGCTAAAGCATCTTTAAGCGACGCGAGTAATCGTTACCGAGACACCATTAAGGGCCGCATTTCCGGTCAACTCATCCAAATAATGATCATCAGTTAAACGATTAGTATTCACCCCACCCGCTTGTCGCGCTTGAGCCAGTTGCACGCCATCTTCATCATGACCCCAACCGTGCGGCAAGCTCACAACACCCAACATCATGGAGTCACAAGGCTCAGCTTGCACTGTGAGCGTCGCCACCCTCGACGTCACCTTAACCGTGTCCCCTTCTGCAATACCTAAACGTTCGGCGTCGACAGGGTTCAGTAACAACCGATCACGTCTTGGCCCTTTGGTTAAACGACGGCTGTTATGTAGCCAAGAGTTGTTACTGCGTACGTGGCGGCGACCAATTAACAGTGAATCGTCACTTTGTGACGCTAACAATGCTGTGCGCAACCGCTGAAGCTCATCGACAAAAACCTTAGGAGTTAGCGATAACTTCTTGTTTTTAGTAAACAAACGATTCGGCATGGAAGACTCCAACGCACCAAGATCTAAACCTTCTGGCGTTTCAATCAACGTTTTCAATGCCAACTGATACGGTCCTCGTTTAAGCAGGACTTTAAGAATACCCACTGGCTTGAGCCAGTTCATAACGGCATAGGTTAGTGAGGTTTGGAGTCGAGTCTTTAGAGAACCGCGATTTAAACGCTTAGCCAAACCTAACAAGATTTCCCAATCTTCTTTGCCGCCCTTTGGTTTATCGAACAAAGCAGGCGCATATTTCGCCACATTACGCACCGCAAACGTATTGAAAATCAGATCATAATGATCACGCTCTAACGGGCCACAAGGGGGAAGAACTAGATCGGAGTGACGAGTCGTTTCATTAATGAAATAGTCTATCGACACCATAAAATCGAGAGATTCAAAGGCACGGTTAAGCTGATCACTGTTTGGCGTTGAGATGATTGGATTGCCTGCGACCGTCAGCATGCCACGTATCTGCCCTTGCCCCTCAGTAAGAATTTCTTCCGCCATTACAGCGACAGGAAATTCTCCGCCAAATTCAGGCAATTTTCGAACACGACTACGATATTTATCAAAATGTCCGCGACCGCCACGAGCCGCCAAAATAGCCGGTAAATCAATTGCTGGCTTAGTAAACATCACGCCACCAGGGCGATCAAAATTGCCACTGACGATATTCAATACGTTCACCAACCACTGACATAAGCCGCCGTATTGCTGCACGGATAAGCCCATTCGGGCATAACAGACGGCCGATGGGGCTGCTAACCACTGCTTCGCTAACTGACGAATATTACTTTCATCAATGCCGGTCGCCTTGGCGGCGATATCGGGAGTGAATCCCGCGCATAAACTTGCAAGATCAATACTGTCAACATAGTCCGGTAACGTTGGCAATTCATCGCGCTGTTCGTGGGTCCAAATATTTAAAATCGCCAACAACAAAACCAGATCTTGCCCTGGACGAATAAACCAGTGCTCATCCGCTACCTTGGCTGTTTCGGTGCGACGCGGATCAATCACCAACACTCTACCACCGCGTTTTTGTATGGCGCGGATACGCCCCCGAAAATCTGGTGCTGTCATCAGGCTACCGTTCGACGCCAACGGATTCGCACCCATAATGATCATGAAGTCGGTACGGTCGATATCCGGAATCGGCAACAAAAGTTGATGGCCAAGCATATGCAAGCTCGCCATGTGATGCGGAAGCTGATCTACGGATGTAGCAGAAAACTTATTTTTTGAACCCAAAGCCCTGAGCAACAAAGGTCCAAACAATAAATTGCCATAGTTATGAACGTTCGGATTACCGAGATAAGAACCAATTGCATCTTTGCCATGCTTTTCTTGAATCTCAGCAAACCGTTTGGCGGCAATGTCCAGCGCTTGCGTCCAGCCTATCGGTTGCCAACCAGACTCGGTTTTCAACATTGGCGTCGTTACTCTGTCCGGATCTTCATGCAGATCTTGCAGCGCCGTCGCTTTAGGGCAGATGTAACCTTGACTAAAAGGGTCGTCTTTATCTCCCTTAATTGACAGTATCTCTTCCGTTGCAGGATTAAATTCAATTTCAATACCGCAGGTGGCCTCGCACAGGCTGCAGGTGCGTTTATGCGTCTGAATAGTCATGCTGTCGTCCTAGCTGCTGATCGCCGGCAGAGACCGGGATTATTGTTTTTACTGACTATACAGACTACTCAATGGCTCGGAGCAGGCCATTTATGCCAAATTCCGGACAACAAAATTCAAGACAGCCAGGGCGTACCACAAGAAGCGCAACTAAGCCGTACCTCCCCCGCTAATACACGCCCAAAGACAGCAAAAAGAAACAGCAGAAAGCCCCTGATGATGATGCCTGCCGCAGTCGAATGCTCAGATAAGCCGGAGAAATATTAGACCTGACACTCATTACTTTTATGAATGATGCACATCAAGGGGACTAATGCGCCTGACGCCATTATTGCTGTATACTGCATGCTATCTTAAAAAAGGTAGATCCCTGCGCAGGCTGATCGTCTGTTCAGGAAACTACTTTCATACTTAATGGTACTTAGTCAGAACGAAACACAATCCCTCGTTGCTGACTAAAGTGCCCATACGTTGCTACTGAGGCTTTGAGAGGGTCGCTAATGAGTCTGTATTCAGAATATCTGGAAGAAATTGAGGTTCGTAAAAAGGATCTGGGTTTACACCCAAAACCAATCGATAGCGCAGAACTGCTGTCTGAAATCATTGCCCAGATCAAAGATACCGGCAATGCAGAGCGCGAAGCCTCTCTGAACTTCTTCATCTACAACACTCTGCCGGGCACCACGCCTGCCGCTGGTGTTAAAGCTAAGTTCCTGAAAGACATCGTAACCGGTGCAGAAACCGTTGCTGAAATCTCTCCGGAGTTCGCGTTAGAGCAACTATCTCACATGAAAGGCGGCCCTTCTGTTGAAGCCCTGCTGGACATCGCTCTGTCTGACGACGCGAACAACGCCGCTGCTGGTGAAGTTCTGAAGTCTCAGGTATTCCTGTACGAAGCCGATTACGATCGCCTGAGCGAAGCGTATAAGGCTGGCAATGCCGTCGCCAAAGAGCTTCTGGAAAGCTACGCCAAAGCGGAGTTCTTCACTAAGCTGGACGACATTCCAGAGAAAGTTAAGGTCATCACTTACATCGCTGCAGAAGGTGACATCTCTACTGACTTACTGTCTCCAGGCAACCAGTCACACTCACGTGCCGACCGTGAACTGCACGGCCTATGCATGATCTCTCCTGAAGCTCAGCAAGAAATCAAAAAGATGGGCGAAGACAACCCAGACGCTAAAGTGATGCTGATCGCTGAGAAAGGCACCATGGGCGTAGGCTCTTCCCGTATGTCTGGTGTGAACAACGTGGCTCTGTGGGCCGGTGAAAAAACCTCTCCATACATCCCGTTCATCAACAACCGTCCTGTGGTTGCTGGTACTAACGGTATCGCGCCTATCTTCCTGACCACGGTTGGCGTAACCGGCGGTATCGGTCTGGACCTGAAAAACTGGGTTAAGAAAACCGACGCAAATGGCGAAATCGTTCGTGACGCAAACGGCGATCCAGTACTGGAAGAAGCATACTCTGTTAAGACCGGTACCGTTCTGACCATCGACACTAAAGCCAAGAAGCTGCTCGACAGCGAAGGCAATGTACTGGTCGACGTAGCAGCCGCTTTCACCCCGCAAAAAGTGGAATTCATGAAAGCCGGCGGTTCTTACGCGGTAACCTTCGGTAAGAAACTGCAAACCTTCGCGGCTGAAACTCTGGGTATTGAAGCACCAGTTGTTTACGCCTCATCTAAAGAAATCTCTCACGAAGGCCAAGGCCTGACTGCTGTTGAAAAAATCTTCAACCGCAACGCAGTAGGTGTTAAGTCCAAGACGCCTTTGCACGCCGGTTCTGACGTGCGCGTTAAAGTGAACATCGTAGGTTCTCAGGACACGACTGGCCCTATGACCTGTCAGGAACTGGAATCCATGGCGGCGGCGACCATCTCGCCAAGCGTTGACGGTGCATTCCAATCTGGTTGTCACACAGCGTCTGTATGGGACAACAAAGCCAAGGCCAACACGCCTAAGCTGATGGCATTCATGAACGCATTCGGTGTAATCACTGCACGTGACCCGAAAGGCGTTTACCACTCAATGACTGACGTAATCCACAAAGTACTAAACGACATCACTGTGGACGACCGCGCAATCATCATCGGTGGTGACTCGCACACCCGTATGTCTAAAGGTGTCGCGTTCGGTGCGGACTCCGGTACCGTTGCGATCGCACTGGCCACTGGTGAAGCGGCTATGCCAATCCCTGAGTCTGTAAAAGTAACCTTTAAAGGTGCTATGAAGCCTCACATGGACTTCCGTGACATCGTACACGCGACCCAAGCGCAGATGCTGAAGAAGTTCAACGGCGAAAACGTATTCCAAGGTCGTGTGATCGAAGTACAGATCGGTACTCTGCTGGCTGACCAAGCCTTCACCTTCACCGACTGGACTGCAGAGATGAAAGCGAAAGCCTCTATCTGTATTTCTACCGATGACACCATGATCCAATCTCTGGAACTGGCTAAAGCCCGTATCCAGATCATGATCAACAAAGGCATGGACAACGCAGCTGGCATGCTACAAGGTCTAATCGACCTAGCTGACAAGCGTATTGCTGGCATCAAGTCTGGTGAAGAGCCAGCCCTTGCACCTGATGACAACGCTAAGTACTACGCTGAAGTGGTTGTAGACCTAGACGTGATCGACGAGCCAATGATCGCTGACCCAGACGTAAACAACGAAGACGTATCTAAGCGTTACACTCACGATGTGATTCGTCCAGCGTCATACTACGATGGCCGTAAAGTTGACCTAGGCTTCGTTGGTTCTTGTATGGTTCACAAAGGCGACATGCAAATCATCGCTGCTATGTTCCGTAACATGGAAAAACAAGGCAAAGAAATCAGCTTCAAAGCACCGCTTGTGATTGCGCCACCAACATACAACATTGTTGATGAGCTAAAAGCAGAAGGTGATTGGGAACTACTAGAGAAATACTCTGGTTTCGAATTCTCTGATGCCAACCCTAAAGAAGCAGCACGTACTAAGTACGAAAACATCATGTACCTAGAACGCCCTGGATGTAACCTATGTATGGGTAACCAAGAGAAAGCAGAAGCAGGTGATACTGTTCTTGCCACCTCTACCCGTCTGTTCCAAGGCCGTGTTGTAGAAGACAGCGCCGAGAAGAAAGGTGAATCACTACTGGGTTCTACACCAATGGTTGTGCTTTCTTGTATCCTAGGTCGCTTCCCGACTTTAGAAGAGTACAAAGAAGCAGTAGACGGTATTAACCTAACTAGCTTCGCGCCACCTTCTAAAGATCTAGCGCGTCCAGCGATACCTCTGAAAGCTGTTTAATTAATAGCTTTTGAGGGAATTAGCCCACGGCCATGATCTTTGGGTTGAGGTAGTGGGTTAAAAAGAAAAACCGGCACTCGTGAGAGGCGCCGGTTTTTTTGTGGCTGGTGGAGTTTTCTGCACCTAACCCACCTTGAACACTAACTCTTAATAGTCTCCAACACGAAATGAGGTATATCACAACCAATCACAACCACCAGTACTATCGACGATAGCGATCTTACCCCACCCGTGACTTTTTAGTTCATCAATATCCTTTTGATTTATTACACCATTTTTTTCAAGCGTGCTCTTTTTAATTGCCAGACAAATTAAATGTGAAGGGCGTGTCATGGCAACGTAATGTAGTTTTAATCGCTTTTCATCTGCAGCAGAAACCTTCCTTTTGGGTTTACCTTTTATCCATGGAAATATCATTTTTAAATGATGTGATTTATTAAATGTATCCAACACCAAAGTTGCGGTATGTGTTTCGCCTTTTACGGAATGAATCGAACCCAACTTAACATCCACCTTCCTCCCATCATTCTCTACGGTATATGTATTATTCCGGGTACCAATATGATTTAAAGAAGAACCTTCAGATAGTTGATAGTCTAGAAAAGGGTGGTCGCTCCGCGGGACTACTCCGGATAGCGAAGCCACTATATCGATAACAATATCCCTCCATGTGGTGTTCCAATCAGCTTCCGAAGGGAAATTTTTGCCAACAGCGAGATACCCAATAATTTTGAGATATTTATCGCAATTCGCTTTATCATCTTTTATCGACTCCAATATGAACCGATGACTTCTTTTCCTTGGTTTAGGATCGA
>CZQC01000059.1_pt1 | contig 18666 bp, 19 predicted proteins | sample 734401 | NCBI WGS metagenome assembly CZQC01 (sample SAMEA3597869, study PRJEB11362) | hydrothermal vent metagenome | biome: marine hydrothermal vent biome; feature: marine hydrothermal vent; material: ocean water | place: Atlantic Ocean | collected 2010-09-19/2010-10-04 | reverse complement strand
TGCTTCATTTCATCACGGGAAAAAATGATGATACGGCGCGGATTGTACTTAGCTAATGTCATAGGAACGAAGGCATGGCCAAAAGAGCCGGTTCCCCCCGTAACCAAAATGCTTTTACCATCAAACATAGTCAAACTCCTGACACCGAATTCTTATTTAAGGTGTTGAAGCAATCGCTATGCCATCGACTGAAAGCCGCGTGGCTATTGGGTTGTAGCGGCTTTTGATAAGTTTTGAAAGCGGCAACGCTGCAAGTTTTGCCGCTGATGACGGATGATTGGCGCCGGTGCTTGTTCGCGAAAAAGTTTCGCTCTTACGGTAGGACGGATTTTATCTGGTGTAGGAGCGATTCAACGAACAGTGTTTATGTAGGAGCGATTCAACGAACGTTTTTTGTTCGTAGTCGCGATTAATAATCGGCACTGCTCGCTTCGCTCCCTGAGTACCTCCTACAACCTCCTACAACCTCCTACAACCTCCTACAACCTCCTACAACCTCCTACAGCTACCTGAGTACTTCCTACCGGCAGAGCCTTTTCACTTGGTTCCACGGCAGGCGCGTGCAGAGGGTGTTGCGGAGGTTATTTTTCACAGCAAAATCGTATAAATACTTGCGAGTATTGTGATTAGAACTCGCAATGCGGTTAACAGCCCAGGTTTGCTGGTCTGGTGTGAGTTTGTGCCAAGATAGGATAACAATCTCTAAGGTATTACGATCAATGCCACGTTCGTTCGGCGCAAGAGTCATTAACGTATTAATACGCGCTTGAAGCACTTCAGCAGGCGAACCCAGTAAATATTCAACATCGAGTGCCCCCACATGATAATAAGGCCACAACGGACGTTCTTCTTGGGCCGCTTGCCAATGCACTAATGCTTGCTGCAAATCCTCTTGCCACTCGTCTTGCCCTTTTAATAAAGCACGAGTACGCAAAAATCTTGCTAATGCAGCATCGACTTCGGGATTATTAAAATTCAGTGAATTAGCTAATTGCAGATAGGCATTATCGTCTAGCGTCACTTCTTGGTCGGAACCAATCGCCAATAGCGTTGATACCAAACCAAGATGCGCCGCCAATAAAGCAGGTACTAACAGCAACCACCACGACTGGCGAACCAGTCGTGAACCTAGGCTAGCTTTGTTCTGTGGTTGTGTAGCCATAACCGTCGTAATATCCCGAGTAATGACCGCCGTAGCGAGCTTCTTTCTCAACGTCCATTTGATTCAGCAACACACCCAAGATACGAGCGTTCGAGTCATGCAAACGCGCAATGCCCGATGTAATCAATTTATCTTTGGTCTCATCGGCTTTAACTACGTACACCACACCATCAACCAGTGTCGATAGATAGGTCGCGTCACTTACCGCATGTGTCGGTGCAGAGTCGATAATAATACGGTCATAACGGCCTTTCAGTGTTTCTAACAAAGCACTGAAGTTTTTCGACGCCAACAACTCTAACGGATTTGGTGGGATTGGCCCCGCCGGAATCACATCAATACCAAGATCAGCTACATGGTGAATACAATCATCCAACGTCTCAGGGTAGGCAACAGCGTTCGATAAACCACGGCTATTTGGCGGCATATTCAGCTTACGGGCAACCGTAGGACGACGCATATCGGCATCGATTAAAACAACTTTTTCCATCTGACCAAAGGCTTCTGCCAAGTTGGTCGATGTTGTTGTTTTACCTTCGCCCGGAACAGACGACGTGAACAGCATTACCTGAGCCTTATTTTCTAAACTGGCCAAGGTCAAACTGGTACGCAAAGTACGAATCGATTCTTGGAAGCCATGATCCGATCCCTCGACAAAGGCCCGCACTAAAGTTGCATCCAATTTATTAGGATCAATTTTCTTATTGCGCTTACCGCTAGCAATTAACGGCACAATACCCAATAACGATACGCCTAATTTACGATCAACATCTTCAGCATTTTTTACCGTCGCATCTAACGCATCCAACAAGAACGCCAATGCAATACCAAACATCGCACTCACTACCAACGCCAAAGCCACAATCAGCTTTTTATTCGGTTTAATTGGCTCTTTTGGTAATACCGCAGGATCAATAACACGCGCGTTTGCAGTTTGCAGATCGCCAGTTACTGAAGTTTCCGAAATACGATTAAAGAAGGTCTCATACAAACCACGATTAGCACGTACTTCACGCACATAATCATTTAATTCAAATTCGGTACGGTTCATATCGCGAATGCGTGCCTTCGTGCTATTTAATGCACTCTGCAATGAATTCTCTTTCGACTTAGCGACCAAGAAATCATTTTCAATACCGTTAGCAATACGCTTCATTTGCGTAAATACAGAATCACGAACCGCATCTAAATCCGATTGCGCCGCAATCATACGCGGATGCAAAGGCCCATAACGCTTCGAAAGCTCCGATACTTTTAATTCAGCATTGGTTTCGTTTTCGCGCAGTTTAACCACCAAAGGATTATTTAAAATCGACGGTAAGCTGCTTAACGATTCGTAGGTTTGCTCAGCCAAAGACTGCAACTGACGATACGTACCTTCCAATTCTAAACGACGGCTACGCGCTTCAATTAAACGCTCCGTAATTTGATCGGTTTCTTTCGCAACTAAGGTATTAACACCTTCAATATCGACCAGATCATTCTGCTCGCGATACGTTTGTAATTTGCGCTCTGACTCAGACAATTTATCTTTCAAACCACCCAAACGATCCGACAACCACACAGCCGCTTGCTGAGTTAACCCCACACGCGCTTCCATCTGGCTTTCGATATAACCCTCAGCCACAGCGTTTGCCGCTGTGTAGGCTAATTCAGGAGATTGACTCTCGACTGAAATCTTAACCAACTGCGTTTTACGAACCGGTTCAATGGAAATTGCTTGCCAAAAATTCTCGATGGTTTTGGCTAACACTTCGTCTGCTGTTGGCGGCTCTTTGGCACCCAAAATAAATTCACGTAACGAAAATGACTTACCATTTGCTTCGTGATACGGGTTAAATTCTGGGTTATCCACCAGGCCAAGTTGCAGCACAACACGCTTGGCTAACTCGCGAGATTTTAGAATTTCGAATTGGGTTAAAAAATATTCAGAAGACTGACCCGACAAGCCATACACTTCTTCAATCGAAAGAATCTTAGCTTCTTCCGATTCAATCAATAAAGTCGCGGTTGCGCGGTAAATCGGGGTCATCACCAAAGCAACTAACACCGCAACAATGGTGGCAATTACGCTTAGGGCCATGATTTTGCGCATCTGACGACGAATCACATGCCAATAATGGGTTAAATCAATTACTTCTACTGCGGCAGCATTATTCATTAAATTCGCTCTGCTCTTATCCATTTAGCTTAATCGTCAGAAGAAGCTCTGCTCAACTGTGATCACATCACCGGGCTGAACGACATCAAACAATTTGATCGAGTCTTTGGCAGCACGCCCATCGGAGTCTTTATGATTAGGCTTAGTCGCCGAATCATCATGCATAACATAAATACGGCTTTTGGAAGCACGCTCAGTAAAACCACCCGCAATAGAAATTGCTTTATCAACGGTTAAGCCTGGGTGAAAAGCATAACTGCCTGGTTTTTCGACTTCGCCAGTGACATAAAAAGGACGGTATTCAAGAATAGATACGGTCACACTAGGATCGAGTAAATAAGGGCCTTTTAAACCGCTTACTAACTTCATTTCAAGCTCTTTAGGGCTTAAACCTGCAACGCGTACATCACCCAACAAAGGGTAAGAAATATCACCAGAAAGACCAATACGAACTTCCTGACTCAGGTCGGGTTCATCGTAAACACTGATGGTAATTAAATCGCCAGCTCCAAGCCGGTATGAATTATCCTCAGCAAATGAGGAAAAAGAACACAACACAATAAACAGCAGGCTAACTAAGCGCAGCATGAACACTTCCCGTTGACTCAAACTTCAAAAACCAAAACGGCCTGACTTGGCAGGCCGTTCGGAAGGCGCTTAGCAATTAGATTGCGACAGCAAAACCTAACATGATGATTTGACGGTCGTAGTCTAAACCAGCAATGTTTGAATTACGGCTTTCATCTTTCAATGACGCTTTGACATCCAAAATCTTGCTTGGAGAGAACACACCAGTCACACCATAGCTAACAACTTCATCTTCACGGCCAGCAGTATCATCAACATATTCATCGTTAGACAAAGACGCGTCTAATACAACAGACATAAATGGAGAGAACTCATGATCCCAGCTTACTAAGCTGTACTGAGACGCAATGTAAGTACCTGGATCATTGGTTTCGTTAGCCGTTTGCTGACTCAAGAAAGTAACGGTTGAGTAAGAACGTGGGTTCCAAATTAATTGAGCTTCCCAAGCAAAACGCGTGCTATCGTCAATGCCGGATTCGTCAAAAGAGCGCTTCAAAGCACCTAATTTCACTTCACCCGTGGTTTTACCCGTGATGTCCCAGCTAGCACCCGCCAACAAGTTCATTAAGTTACCTTCACGACCCTTAGCTTTCGCTGAATCTTCTTCGTAGCTGATATCTGCAGAGCGAACTTCAAGTAAAGCTTTCGTTGCAGAACTTACCTTAACAGACAGCAAAGCACCCAACTTAACTTGAGAGTAATTACGGTCAGCCGTGCCTAGATTTTTATTGTTGGTGTAATGCTTGTTGTAGTACTCAGCATACGGCTTAAGGTTTAGCATAGCTGAATCGCTACCATAGATGTACGCAGCACCAACAACCGTTTCGTCGTAAGTATCTGGCTCAGTTGCGATAGCCGCATTACCTTCAACTGTACCTGAACCACGATCATCATGAACGATGTTGTAGTTAAGGTTGAAGTCTACTTCGTCACGCGAAGAAACTTCAGTTTTAGACGACGCTGATAAACGATGATCAATGTAGTTGTCATCGCTATCATTAGTGTACATACCCTTTTCAGCCACATAACCAGCGCTTAACTGGGTAGTGCCCAAATCAGCTTGAATACCAAACGATGGCTTCAAACGGGTAACCGTAGAATCCACCTTAGTTTCATCTGGTAGCTTGTAGATGTTGCTGTCATCACTAACAGTCAACTCAACCGCTGGTAAAAATGTAACACCACTTCCTAAACTAATACCATTTGGCTCAACTGCATAAGCTGAGGAACTGACTGCTGCAATAGCAGCGCACAAAGGTAGCTTCCAGGCTTTCATAGACTTCCCCTAATACCTGTAAATAAAAAATTTTAGGTCCCGTGCACAGGCGCACACACAACCAATGATCTGTTTCACGACCAAGATCACAGTTTCAGTGTCTTGCAGTCGCTACTATTAACAATCGTTAACGTCATTCTATTAAGTACTACGCCGCTCCCCAAAGCGTGACGTAATCATTAATACGACGAGGTAAATGGCTATACCACCTACTAATCCACACACTCCGTAGGCCGAATCGAGCCACTCAAAGCGTCTGGACGCTACAATATACTGGTGTGCTTCATCCAGCAACAGTGCCGCTACCAGAAATCCAAACACGGCTAGTATACGTCGTCCTAGCGCGAATTCTATCACCCGTTCTGACGCAAAGCATGCCAAAAAGGACAATATCGTGGCTAATTTTAAGTGCATCCACTTATCGCCGCCCAACCAATGCTCTAAAGCGTTAATCGAAGGCAAAAACCACTCCGCTGTCTTACATACACTTAACACGACCAACAAGGCGCCATAGGCTATAAATAAAGGCAGCATCTTAATGTACGTGGCTACCAACAAAGCCTTTGAATATGGTTAAGAAAATAATCTTCACATCCATCCAGATTGACCATTTACGGATATATTCGAGGTCATAATCAACACGCCCCGACATTTTGTCCAAAGTGTCCGTTTCACCGCGATAACCGTTGATCTGTGCCCAACCGGTAATACCTGGCTTAACTTTGTGGCGCAGCATGTAATAAGGGATCAACTTACGGTATTCCTCGTTATGCGCAACCGCATGAGGACGAGGTCCAACCACCGACATACGCCCCTGCAACACATTAATAAACTGCGGTAATTCATCTAACGACGTACGGCGAATAAAAGCCCCTACTTTCGTGATGCGAGCATCACCTTTCTTGGCTTGTACAACCTTATCGCCGTTATCCATCGTGGTCATACTGCGGAACTTCCAAACCAAAATCTTACGACCATCCAATCCATAACGTGCTTGTTTAAAAATCACTGGCCCGCGTGACGTGAACTTAACCGCAGCGGCAATCACCAACATCGGCACCGCAATAACGGCCAACACCGCCAACGAAAAGCAAATGTCGAACATACGCTTCAGTACGTCATTGATGCCAAAAATGGGCGAATCATACACGCTAAGAGTCTGCATCGTGCCAATTTCACCCAAACGCGCATGCAGCAAGTTGTAGGTGAAGAAATCAGGAATCAAATGAACAGAAGCCGTGGTATCGCCACAGCGCTCTAAAATATGAGCAATCCGTTTTTGTGCCTTCAACGGTAACGCAATAAAGATGACATCAAATTCGCCATTACGGGTACGATCAATTAACTCATCAATCGTTCCTTCTAAGTGTTCATCTCCGCACTCTTCAGCAAGACGATCATGAGTGCGGTCATCGAAGAAACCATCAAAATGAAAACCTAGCTGGGGATGCTGCTCAACTTGAGTACGCATGCGCATAGCGCTTTCATTTAAGCCCACAATAGCAACGCGACGACTGTTAAAACCACGCACTCGCAAAGAGTAAAGCACCTGTCGCACCGCTAGACGCCAGCCACACAAGCCCACCAAAGAGGCCAACATCCAAGTACCAATGGTTAAACGAGAAAACGACTCACTGACTTTAGCGAAGAAACCAATCACCAAAATGACAACGCAGACGATAGCCCAAGCCGATGCAGTAGTCGTCACCATACGCATCGCGGTAGAAGCGCGCCAAGAACGATACACCTCAAGCGACTCAGCCATTAATAAATAGCCAAGAGCAGCGACCATGGCCGCAGAAAAATACAATGGGGTAACAGAGATACCGGAAACCGACGCGGATAACAGCAGTAACATTAAGATGGTGAACAGATCAAAAACGCGATACAAAGCACTAAAACTGTTCTGATGTGAACTGATCATTCCTTGATTCGTCATACAAAACTCCCTCTACCGACTGCAAAATAGATGCGACAACTGGTCATATAGTGCCAAAACCACGGAGGGTGAATTATGTGCCCTAGGCCCCACAAAAGTCTATGAAGAAGTATCGGTATTAGCTGTCAAATAGAACACAGTGTGTTTCATTAGCAACAACATTCTTCGTTTCTGCAGGCGCAGTTTGCCCGACTCATATGACAGTTATACGACAATTACGCGCATAGACAACCGCCCAAATAGATTGCCATACCGATCACGCGTTAGGTATGACGATCCGAGCCGTTGGCACCACATCCAAGAACTTCTGCTTTAAAGTCGCTTTAGCCTCATCATCGCCATGCACAATACGGATATCATCCGGCTTGTAGCGCATGCGCTTAACGAAATTAACCAAGTCTTTTTGATCCGCATGAGCACTGTAACCGCCCAAGGTGTATACGCCTGCCTGAATCTCGATTTTTTGCCCATCCAAATACACAAAGCCACCTCGCGGACCATAGGTTTGAATATCGCGCCCAGGGGTACCTTTAGCTTGATAGCCGATAAACACCACATCCGTGCGTGGGTCTGGTAGCAAGGCCTTCAAGTAATTTTGCATGCGCCCACCAGCACACATACCACTAGCCGCAATCACAATCGCCGCACGCCCTGATTGCGCCAAATAATTAACCGTTTGCATGTGCTCTTGGTGCGAACTGATGGTGATTAACTGCTCAAACGACAACGGGTGCCGCCCCGCTTTAACCTTAGCTCGCGCTTCAGCATCCCAGAGGGTTTTTAACGCCCGATAGTGCGCGGTAAACCCCGAAGCCAAAGGCGAATCAACAATAATATCTAAATGTTGCCACTGCTCTGCTTGCTTACTTTTTGAACGCTTTGCCGCAGCGCGATGAATAATTTCCTCTAGCTCGTACAGCAGCTCTTGGGTACGCCCTATCGAAAACGCCGGAATTAGCACCGTGCCCTTGTTTTTTAAGCAACGTTCCACCGTTTGCTGCAAACGCTTGCGGCGCATACGTCGCCCTTCATGCTGGCGATCACCATAAGTACTCTCAATGATAAGTTCATCACAACGGAATGGCGATTTTGGCGCTGGCAATAAAGGTGAATATGGCGCACCCAAATCGCCCGAAAACACCACACGCTTGCGGTCTTGACTGCGCTTCGCTGAACCGATATCTAACTCGACATACGCCGATCCTAAAATATGCCCAGCCACCCGAAATCTGGCTTTAACATCCACCAACTCCTCTGGCGCAAACCACACATCATAGGGTACGGGTACGAGCTGCTGATTGAGTAAGCGTAGGAAAGTATTGATTAGAGCTTCATCGCGGGTAACGCCGACTTTAAGCGCGTCTTCCAACACCAAAGGCAATAACTTCGCGGTGGCTTCTGTCGCATAAATCGGCCCGCGAAACCCCGCCGCAATTAAATAAGGAATGCGCCCCACATGGTCAATATGGCAATGAGTAACCAGCAGCGCCTTAACCGGCGCGATATCGAAATCAATTTGAGTAGTAACAAAGACAGAATCAGCTTCCCGATCCATTGATTCGGCACCTTGAAACAAGCCGCAATCAATCAGTAATGACGCACCCGAATCGAGGGTCAGTTCGTGGCAAGAGCCGGTAACACCGTTAACCGCCCCATGGTGTGAGATTTTGTACATATCGTCCTCCTTGACGATGTTTTGTTTCGCGTTATAACAGCGATCAATCGCTGCCAAACAAATCGCGGGTATATACCTTGCTCACCACATCGCGGATATCATCCGACAAACGGTTAGCAATAATCACGTCCGAGATTTCTTTAAACTCATTAAGGTCAGCAATCACGCGTGAATTAAAGAAGCTGTCTTCTTCAAACACAGGTTCGTAAATCACCACCTCGATACCTTTGGCTTTAATGCGCTTCATAATCCCCTGAATCGCAGAAGCACGGAAGTTATCCGAGCCAGACTTCATCACCAAGCGGTAAATACCCACGACTTTGGGATTGCGCTTGATCACAGAATCCGCAATAAAGTCTTTACGTGTACTGTTCGAATCTACAATGGCGCGCACCATGTTATTCGGTACGTCTTGGAAGTTTGCCAACAACTGCTTGGTATCTTTCGGCAAGCAATAGCCACCATAGCCAAAGGAAGGGTTGTTGTAGTGATTGCCGATACGAGGATCTAATCCCACGCCTTCGATAATCTGCTTAGTATCCAAACCATGGCTTTCAGCGTAGGTATCCAGCTCGTTAAAGTAAGCAACGCGCATGGCCAAGTAAGTGTTTGAGAACAACTTAACCGCTTCGGCTTCGGTCGAATCGGTGAACAACACCGCGATATCGTCTTTAATTGCGCCTTGCTCTAACAAGCCAGCAAATTCTTGTGCGCGCTCTGAACGCTCGCCCACAATAATGCGCGACGGATACAAGTTATCGTACAGCGCCTTGCCTTCACGCAAGAACTCAGGCGAGAACATAATGTTCTCACAGCCCATTTCTTCTTTAATACGCTTGGTAAAGCCCACAGGAATGGTCGATTTAATCACCATCACCGCGTCTGGGTTAATGGCCATCACATCTTTAATCACGGCTTCTACCGTGCTGGTATTGAAGTAGTTGTTTTGCGTGTCGTAATCGGTAGGCGTGGCGATAATGACAAAACGCGCATCTTTGTATGCGTCGTTTTTATCCAATGTCGCGCGAAAGTTGATTGGCTTATTAGCCAAGAAGTCTTCAATTTCCGTATCCACTATCGGTGATTGGCGTTCGTTTAACATGGCTACTTTTTCAGCAACCACATCCAAAGCTACCACTTCATTGTGCTGCGCCAGCAACATGGCATTCGACAAACCAACGTAACCCGTACCCGCAATCGCGATCTTCATACCGAAGAAAACTCCAATCCCAAAAATATTGGCCCGATTCTAACACCGTTTTCTATTAGGGGAACATGGCCAGTAACGAGAGTCGTATGCCTAATTGCCAATCAGAAGAAACTACGCCCAAGGCATTAATCTTAGAACAATCTAATGCTGAAAACGCTGGGCGCTTCACTGTAGTGGGATATTCCGCTGTAGAAATAGCCTTGAGAGCCGGAGCCCGCTCTAACACACCAAGCTCCACAGCTTGGGCAAATACAACTTGGGCAAACCCAAACCAAGTGACAGCGTGATCTCCAGCGAAATGGTATACACCAACCTCGGCATCGCCCGTTTGAGCAAGCACCGCCAGCGTTACCAGTGCCGCCGCAAGATCCCCTGCATACGTTGGGCACCCTACTTGATCGTTAACCACCCGCACTGGCAACGACTGCGACGCCAGACGCAGCATGGTTTTAACAAAATTATTGCCATACTCACTAAATAACCACGACGTGCGCACAATGATATGACGCGAACAAGACGCCGCCGCCAACTCCCCCGCTAATTTAGAACGGCCATACACAGACAAAGGCGCAGGCAATTCGCCCTCCGCATACGACTCAGCACGATCTCCGAATTCACTACCAAATACATAGTCGCTAGAAACCTGCACCAACCAAGCATCATTAGCTTCGCACCACGCCGCTATATACCCCGGCCCATCAGCATTCACGGCATACGCCTGTGTGCGATCCGACTCTGCAGCATCGACCGCATTATAAGCCGCCGCATTAATCACAACATTCGGCGCGTGCTGACTTAATACTGAATTCACCATTGCTGGCTGCGTAATATCTAAATCGGTTGAATTTAACGCAATAAAATCGGCATTTAATGCCGTCAAATGGGCCTGCAAACAACGGCCAAGCTGGCCATCCGCACCGGCAATTAAGTACCTCAAGCGCACGACTCGATGAACTCAGCAAATGTAGGCGCATTGGCATCACGAGGAGACACCGTTAAATCAATATCGCCCAATTGATCAAGCGGCCAATCAATCGCAATAGCAGGGTCATTCCAGCGAATACAGCCCTCATCAGCAGCATCGTAGAAATCACTGCACTTATAACTAAAATCGGCGAAATCCGACAACACCAAAAAGCCATGGGCTAAACCTGGGGGAATCCACAACTGATGCTTAGACTCCTCGTTTAACATCACACCATCCCAACGACCAAAGGTTGGCGACTGCGGGCGAATATCCAAAATAACATCGAATACCTCACCGCGGGTTACCTGCGCCAACTTGCCCTGCGGACGGGATTTTTGGAAGTGTAAACCACGGACAACCCCCTTATTCGAGCGCGAGATATTATCTTGCACAAAGTCCACATCAATACCGGCTAAGTCGCGGTAGCGTTGCTGTTGGAATGTCTCGACAAAAAAGCCGCGCTCATCACCATGCACCACAGGCTCGATGATCACAGCGCCCTCAATCGCGGTTTTAATCACGCGCATGGTGGTTCTCTATAAAAATGTTAATGGTGCTTTCATTGGCACTGCTCTTATCCGCGAGGTTGTTCGCGTGTAGGAGCGGATCTTATCCGCGAGGCTGTTCGCGTGTAGGAGCGGATCTTATCCGCGAGGCTGTTCGCGTGTAGGAGCGGATCTTATCCGCGATGTTGTTCGCGAAAAAGTTTCGCTCCTACAGATGCTGTTCGCTCCTACAACAACCCCTGCAAATACGCACCATACCCTGTATGTTTTAATGCTTCGACTTGCTGCGCTAACTGCTCTGCGCTGATCCAACCCTGATGAAAGGCAATCTCTTCCAAACAGGCTATTTTCAATCCTTGGCGCTGTTCTATGGTTTGCACAAACATACCGGCATCCAACAATGAATCATGCGAACCGGTATCCAACCATGCAAACCCGCGCCCTAACATATCAACCTGCAATTCGCCCAAGGCCAAATAGGCGTTATTTACATCGGTTATTTCTAGCTCACCGCGGGCGGACGGTTTAATATTTCGGGCAATATTCACCACGCGATTGTCGTAAAAATATAGCCCAGTAACCGCGTAATTTGATTTTGGATGCTTCGGCTTTTCTTCGATATTTAATGCCTTACCATCGGCATCAAACTCAATTACGCCATATTTTTCTGGCTCTCTAACATGATAACCAAATACCGTTGCACCGTGTTTGTGCGCCACAGCACGATGTAAAATATCGCTAAAATATTGGCCGTAAAAAATATTATCACCCAGCACTAAGGCTACCGACGAATCGCCAATAAATTGTTCACCAATTAAAAATGCCTGCGCCAACCCATCTGGCGATGGCTGTGCTGCATAACTTATTGCCACACCGAATTGACTACCATCACCCAACAAGCGCTGAAATGCAGGCATATCGTCCGGTGTGGTAATAATTAAAATATCGCGAATCCCCGCCAGCATTAATACCGATAGCGGGTAATAAATCATCGGTTTATCATAAATTGGCAATAGCTGTTTCGACACACCCAAGGTTATCGGATGCAAGCGCGTGCCAGCACCACCGGCTAAAATGATACCTTTATAATTGCTCATCGTACTGGGTTCATCCCGATTCGCTCTAACTGATAATTGCCATTTAATACATCCTGCCACCACGGTTCATTCGCTAAATACCAACGTACGGTTTTTACCAAACCTGAGGCAAACGTCTCTTTAGGCTGCCAGCCCAACTCGTGCTGAATTTTACTCGCGTCGATAGCATAACGCACATCATGGCCGGGGCGGTCGTCCACAAAGGTAATTAAATCGTTAAATCGAGCAATACCCACCGGTTTATTGTCCACAAGGGTATTTAATAAATCGCAAATAGCATTCACAACATCTAGATTCGTTTGTTCGTTGTGGCCGCCAATATTATACGTCTCGCCTGCATGGCCAGCGGTTAACACGCGATACAAAGCCGCCGCATGATCATCCACATACAACCAATCACGCACTTGCAGACCATCGCCGTACACAGGCAACGGCTTACCCTGCAATGCATTTAAAATAATGTGAGGAATTAATTTCTCAGGAAACTGGCACGGGCCATAATTATTCGAACAATTCGATACCACAATTGGCAAACCATACGTTCGACCCCAAGCACGCACCAAATGATCGGCTGCGGCTTTGGAAGCGGCATACGGCGAACTCGGCGCATATGCCGTGGCCTCGGTAAATTTATCGGCGCAAAGACCTAAATCGCCGAACACCTCATCGGTAGACACATGATGAAAACGAAACGCCGCCGCCCGTTCTGGCGGCATGGCGTGCACGTAATCACGAGCCACTTCCAACAGGTTAAACGTACCAAGAACATTGGTTTGAATAAAATCGGCGGGGCCATCAATCGAACGATCCACATGGCTCTCGGCGGCTAAATGCATAATGGCATCCGGTTGAAACCGCGTAACGACCGCCCTAAGCTCAAGTAAATTGCAGATATCCACCTGCTCAAACTGATAGCGCGAAGAACTGGCAACCGCCGACAACGACGCCAAATTACCCGCGTAAGTGAGGGCATCGAGGTTAAGTACTTCATCTTCCGTATGCTCAATCACGTACCGGATCACAGCGCTACCGATAAACCCCGCACCGCCCGTAACCAATAACCGCATCAAAGCCACCCAAAAGACAAAAGCGTCTGGCGGATGGTATACACACAGTAGCAGCGATTCAACGAACGTTTTGTCTGTAGGAGCGACTCAACGAATGGTGTTTCTGTAGGAGCGACTCAACGAACGTTTTTTGTTCGTAGTCGCGATGAGCGGTGAGAATATCATCAATGCTAATCGGCACTGCTTCAATCGGCACTGCTCGCTTCGCTCCCTGAGTACCTCCTACAGTTCAAAACTGAGTACCTCCTACAGTTCAAAACTGAGTATCTCCTACAGTTCACGACACCTCCTACAGTTCACGAAACCTCCTACAATTTAAACCGGAGCACCGTTGGTTGGGCTAAGCGAACTGATGCCCAACAAACAACATCGCGGCATGATAACCCTTCGCAAAAAAGTTTCGCGCCTACGGTACTAACAACTATATACTTTGCAAAGGCATCAACAGCGGGACATCCAATGGAAAACCACGACATTCGCTGGCAGCAACGCTTTCAGAATTTTCGACGAGCTTTCACTCTGCTCAGAGAAGCATTGGAAAACGATCTCGACACCCTAAACCAGCTAGAAAAAGAAGGCATAATCCAGCGCTTTGAATACACTTTCGAACTTGCTTGGAAAGTCCTTAAAGACAAAATGGAATTTGACGGTCTTGAGCTCAACCAAATTTCTCCAAAAGCTGTCGTCCGACAGGCGTTTCAAGCAAAATACATCTCCGATGCCGACTGCTGGATGCGCATGATAGGCGATAGAAACTTAATGAGTCACACATATGACTTTGCCAAGTTCGAAGCCGTTATCAAAACCACCAAGGCCGAATACATGCCGATGCTCGACGAGTGGTACACAGATTTATTAGAAGAACTGCAACAATGACCTACACCCTGCCAGAACATACCCGAAATGAAATTAAGCAGATAATCAGCGGCTATCCAGAAGTTGAGCGTGCGACACTATTCGGATCTCACGCAAAGGGAACAGCCACAGCAAGAAGCGATATCGACATCGCCCTACAAGGGCGGCAACTCAACCGCTTCGTACTTGCAGACATAGCATTATCGTTTGACGACAGCGATATTCCTTTGCAGATTGACCTACAAAATTATTCAGACATCAAAAATACAGCCTTAAAAGAGCACATCGACCGTATCGGTATTCAGTTATACCCATAAATCGGCACTGCTCGCTTCGCTCCCTGAGTACCTCCTACAAATTCTGGACTTCTGTAGGAGCGACTCAACGAACGTTTTTTGTTCGTAGTCGCGATGAGCGGTGATTATATCAACAACGTAAATCGGCACTGCTTCAATCGGCACTGCTTCAATCGGCACTGCTTCAATCGGCACTGCTTCAATCGGCACTGCTTCAATCGGCACTGCTTCAATCGGCACTGCTCGCTTCGCTCCCTGAGTACCTCCTACAGTTCAAAACTAAGTACCTCCTACAGTTCAAAACTGAGTACCTCCTACAGAGGCTATTCGTGCCTACAGCTTCAACTCCGGCGGTGGGCTGCCCAATTTCGATACCACGATATTCGGTTCACCCAGATCCGCATGGCCTTTGCGCCATTTGGGGTATGTCCACTGCTCTGGCTCGCGAAATTCGGATACTTTGGCATTCGGCCATCGCGCTTTAACCGCGGCCATACGTGCTTTAACCTCGTCGCTGAGGGTGAGCTTTACCGACCGGCATATCTGCCCTCTTACTTTTTGCACAAATGGCTCGGGGGCGTATCCCAAGGTGTTGTGCATTACACGTAATATATGGCGCTCATCTAATGCGGTTATGGCAAAACTGGTAAATTGCATATTGTCGTAGGGGGTTGGTTTTAATATCGCGTCGATATCGTTACGCATTTCGCAATTAATCCACGTAGAATCGCCACGACAAAACACGCGCCAATTAACCGGTGCTATTTTCTTCCAGAACCCCGGATTACCCGGCCCCAGCCGATGCAGCAAGCGCATCACCACCTGCTCGAAATGCGCAGGATTTAAACAATTCATACCGTTCGGCAAGCAATCCACCCGCTCTACCATCGCGACAACACCGATAGTGCCAATACTCTTCACACCGCACGGCGTCGAGTAAAAATCCAAATCACGATTAAATAATGTCGCGCTACAAAAATCAGGTGATGCCCGCGAAAAATAGCGCAGGTTGTGAATGTCTAAACGTAAATCAATGGGGTTAAGTTTTTCTACCGTACGGAAATCAAGATACGCCGGAACCTGAAATTCAAAACGCGAACCCGATAAATTAACACGAATGAGCTGAGGGTTTTCTAACCCCGGAAGGTATGGATGATGGCGCGAAGCCGAAAGAAGTTTAAGCATAATCCCTGCTGTATTAAATAGAGTTCCTCCTGCATTAACCGCGTAAAAACCGGCGCTTAAACAGCAAGCGCCGGGGTAGCACTACAGGAGCAATCAATCTCAGCACGCGCTTATTTAACTCAAGACGTAATGCACAAACGACCAACACAATCGTTCGAATATCGACACCTGATACAACTAAATATCAGACCGCAAAGCGACACAACAGGGAGACAACACAACACCTTATTTAAAGGCCCCATCCCTAGACGCATCCACACTCTGTACTACACAGCTTTCGTGCTAGGATGATCCGTTACATGGTTATCAAACCGGCTATGGCAGTAGCCGACCAAGACACAATAGGAGAATTGCATCTATTGCGCAAGTATTTGCGTGGTTTATGTATATTTATATTTTTTATATGGAATCGATTGTTGATAGGTTTCTTGTATTAGTTATTGCCGAAGGCGTGAAAATGCCTTGGCTAGCAGCACAAACAAATATTGAAGCAAAACGCTGGCACACGATAAAACAACGCAAGGGAATGCGCACCAGCGAACTAGAAGCTGTTATCGCTATTTGGCCAGAATATGCTTACTGGCTAACCACCGGCAAAGAGATTCCCGATTCAGGGCAAATCAGCCCGAGTACCAAGCAAGCCATGCGTCGATTGTAGGAGCGATCCGGGCGGCGTTTCGTTTGTTCGCGACATTGTTCGCGAAAAAGTTTCGCTCCTACAGACGGAATTTGTAGGAGCGACTCAACGAACGTTTTTTGTTCGTAGTCGCGATGAGCGGTGTGAATATCAACAACGTAAATCGGCACGGCTTTAATCGGCACTGCTCGCTTCGCTCCCTGAGTACCTCCTACAGTTCAAATACAATTCAGATTTAACAATGATCCTGTAGGAGCGACTCAACGAACGCTTTTTGTTCGTAGTCGCGATAAAACACAATCAAACGCGATCGATATCCTCACGCCCTACCGTACTCATCCTTTAAACGCACAATATCGTCTTCACCTAAATACGAACCCGATTGCACTTCAATCATCTCTAACATCACTTCACCAGCATTTTCCAACCCATGAACTTGGCCAATAGGAATAAAGGTCGATTCATTTTCGGTTACTAAATACGTTTTATCACCATTGGTCACGTTTGCCGTGCCGGATAAAACAATCCAATGCTCGGCGCGATGATTATGCATTTGCAGCGACAGCTTCGCTCCCGGTTTAACCGATATGCGCTTAACCTGATAATGCTCATCCGCACGAACAGAACCAGCATCAATAGCATCGTATTTACCCCAAGGACGATAGACTTGCCGATGGCTATAATGCTCCGTACCGCCTTGCTCTTTAATTTGCGCAACAATACTTTTGATATCCTGCACTTTATCTTTATGGGCAACTAACAATGCATCCAGCGTATCGACAATAATTAAATCATCCACCCCTAATGTAGTGACCAAACGACCCGACGTACTGATTAAACTATTGCGAGTATCTTTTAAAATCGTTTTCGCTTCGCCAGCGCCCGAATGTAAAACCGCATTACCGTTCTCGCATTTATCAGCAATTTCCCACAACGCAGACCAACTGCCCACATCGCTCCAGCCAGCGTCTAACGGCGCAACCACCACCTGCGGCTCGGCAGACTCTAACGCGCCCCTATTTTGTGAACAGAGCGGTTCCATAATCGCATAGTCGATAGAATCGTCTGGGCATTGCTCGAAGGCTTCTTTATTAATGCGGATAAAATCCAAATCTTGCTGGGTGTCGGCCATGGCCAGTTCACAGGCGGCAAACATTGCAGGGCTAAAACGCGCTAGCTCTTCTAAGTAACGGTCGGCGCGAATCATAAACATGCCGCTGTTCCAGTACCATTGTCGCGAGCCATGCTCGCCGCTCAGGGCTGCTCCCTCATCCAGATACCTCTGGGCCGTTGCCGCATCCGGCTTTTCAACAAACTGCTCAACGGCATACAAGCCATTCTGCTCATTATCAGCACGAATATAGCCGTAACCGGTTGCCGCCTCGGTAGGTACAATACCTAAAGTACCCACCTTGCCCGCCTGAACCGCAGGCAATAACTGGCTCACCGCCGCCTGAAACGCCACCGTGTTTTTAATAACGTGATCGGCCGCCAAAATTAACAATACCGGGGCTTCTTGCTCGCCACCCTGCGCTTGCCACTCTTTCACCGCCTGAAACGCCGCTAACGCAATCGCCGGAGCCGTATTACGCCCAACCGGCTCAAGAATAATAGACGCCGTTTTCCCCTGCTGACGCAACTGCTCGGCCACCAAAAAACGATGCTCTTCGTTACAAATAATCAGCGGAGCTGCATCCGACAAGCCATCTAAACGGGCTGCGGTTTCTTGTAATAAGGTTAACTGACTGTTTAACGCTAAAAACTGTTTGGGGAACGCCGTGCGAGACAACGGCCAAAGGCGGGTACCGGAGCCACCGGCTAGAATTACAGGGATCATATTGCACCGTTATAAACAACGATGCATAGGCTATCAAAAAACGTGAAGTTATTCCTGTAGAAGCGATCCTGGCGGCGTTCCGTTTATCCGCGATGTTGTTCGCGAAAAAGTTTCGCTCCTACAGACGGTATTTCTGTAGGAGCGACTCAACGAACGTTTTTTGTTCGTAGTCGCGACAAGCGGTGGTTATATCAACAACGTAAATCGG
>CZQC01000035.1_pt1 | contig 21211 bp, 20 predicted proteins | sample 734401 | NCBI WGS metagenome assembly CZQC01 (sample SAMEA3597869, study PRJEB11362) | hydrothermal vent metagenome | biome: marine hydrothermal vent biome; feature: marine hydrothermal vent; material: ocean water | place: Atlantic Ocean | collected 2010-09-19/2010-10-04 | reverse complement strand
GCCAGCATCAATGGATTTAATTGAAGGTAGCTCAGCAAGCATGCGCGTTATTCCGGGAGATCGCCAAGAGCTGGCCAGCATATCGGGCTGCAACGGCACACTAGAGGGTGATACCTATGTGCTTAGTAATCTTACCGAAAGCTGCCATATCACTGCGGAATTCCGCACTAAAGCGCGCATACCAACACCAGCCGTGGAAGACGATACTGTGGATGAAAGCCCTGTCGTACCTAGCGAGCCTGTTACCGCGGAAGAAGTCGCGACACCATCACAACGTAAAGGTGGCGCGATGTCGATATTCATTCTGCTAACTCTGCTGCCTCTATTCTTGCAGCGCAGCAGAATCAAACAGACGGTTCGATAGAACTAAAACAAGTAGAAGTCGGGAGGAGGAGCGGCACATGGCCTCCCATTTCTTACTCAATAATTAGCGCCTCAAAACTCGAAGCCAAGCTCCTGCATTAAGTAAGCTAATCAAAGAAGCAGCCACGTATGTCATGGCTGCGGCTAGCAATATATGCCGCGCATTTTGTATATCTTCGTCACTTAAGTACCCACCGCTTTGCAATATAGGGAGTGCCTTACCAAAGCTTGCGTCCCACTCTACTGGCAGAGTCGCTAGGCTGACCAGCGTACTAATCAACATAGAACCAATCGCTGCGATTAGTGCCCAGCGCGATATAGCAGGATTCCACACCGCCAGCAAAGGCACTGCGATGAGCGCCGCTGGAGCAATTTTCTGCAGCATGTAACTAAATACCGCTAATCCTGAACGCAATTTAAACGACGCCTCTCCGCGCTGATCCTGCAGGGCATGCCCAACCTCGTGCGCAGCAACGACCACCGCAGTTAAGCTGCGCCCCTCCAGTTTGTCTTTCGTCAGCCTTACAGTTTTGCTGCTCGGGTCATAATGATCGCCGCCAGGACTCTCTTCAATCTGAACCCCCTCCAATCCGAGCTTATCGATCAAATGCTCTGCCATATCGCCTCCCGTTCCGGGATAGTCTTCACGCTCACCTGAATGATGTTTGAGAACCCTACTAACCCAATACGATGGGCCTACAATAACGCCGAGGACGACGATCAACGCCAAGATCCAGATCACTATCCCACTCCTGCACTAGTCTATTGTTAAATCCGAGCCAACCATTTTTGCATAGATATTAGTCATGCCGAGCCTAGGCTGCTAGAATACGCGCCCTGTTTTACCCTGAGGGTTGGCCCCTTGAGTATCAATTTCATCGCCTCATCAAAACTGCCGACACCGTTTGGTACCTTCACCATGCACGGCTTCGAGGACACAGAAACAGGCAAGGAACACGTCGCCTTAAGTATGGGTGACATAGCCGATGGTAAGCCAGTTTTGGCTCGCGCGCACTCTGAGTGTCTTACTGGAGACGCTTTATTTAGCATGCGTTGCGATTGTGGCTACCAACTAGAAGAAGCCCTACGTGCCGTTGCAGAAGCTGGGCGCGGTGTCGTTTTGTATCTACGCCAAGAAGGTCGTGGAATTGGCTTATTAAACAAAATCCGCGCTTATCATTTACAAGATCAAGGGGCAGATACCGTAGAAGCTAACGAGCGACTGGGCTTTGGTGCTGACATGCGCGACTACAGCATGTGCCGCCCTATGCTAGAACACTTAGGTGTGAAAGGTATTCGCTTGATGACCAACAATCCACGTAAGGTAAAAGCCTTATCCGAAGCTGGCGCTCGTGTCGTTGAACGCGTTGCATTAGAAGTTGGTCGTAACCCGCATAACGATGGCTACTTAAATACAAAAGCCAGCAAGCTGGGTCATATGATGACTCATCAAGACGACGACCCAGAAGCTATCTAGTTTCTTGTGAATAAAAAATAAAGGCGCAAAACAGCGCCTTTATTTTTGAATTCGACGAATATGCAGCATGATTTGATGCCCTTCAAACTGGCGACTCAACGTCGCTAACTTAGCAACATGGCGTTCGTTCAATTCGGTATCCGTGGGTAGCAGTACTGCACCACCCGGACTCACCAAATTACCGGCTAATATCATGCCTACTTTGGCCTCGGTGATCGGAATGCGTTCCATGTTCGGTACGACGCCACCATCAAAGCTATCGAGCACTTCAACAAAAACATCCACCAGCTCGCGATCGTAACGCTGCCCAGCCATTCGTACTAAATAGGTTTTAGCATCTTCTTCCGTTAACGTTTCACCCAAGAAGTTGTGCTCTCGTTGTAACTCAACAAAGTCGCCAACAATTCTCAGTATTCGTGCTTCTTTCGGAATAGCATCGCCCGCTAAGCGGTCCGGGAAACCTTTGCCGTTGTACAATTCCATATGCGAACGAATGATGTTGGCGGCATTTTGCAGTGGTTCAAGCAGCATAAGTGAGGTTTGGCCATTAATCGTAAAGCGACCATACTCCGCCTTTTCGGCATTCGACATTTGCGAAATTGCCTTAGTGAGTATCGCATCTGCCAAACCTACTTTGCCGATATTACGTAACAAAGTTGCGTAGTAAATGTCATCGACACGCGCATCGTCCAGCTTGGCTGCGATGGCAAAAGTTTTGGTGAGAATCGCGATTTTGTCAGTACTGCCCCTCTCCTCACCATTGCGTGCTTCCATGATGCCCACCAAGATATGCACCATGGCATCAAACTCTTGGCGCAAGGTTTGATAAGCTTCTTGCAACTTAGCTTCAGCTTCACCAACCGCATTAGTGGCGCCTTGGAACTTCACTTGCAACTCTCGATTCAACCTTGCAAGTTCTTCATTCTGATCAACGATATGTGCACTTAAACGCACATTCGCAGCCTTTAAATCGCGTGACTCTAACGCCTCAACCACCATAGTGCGAAGCTGATCATTATCCCATGGCTTGGAAATATAACGATAAATATTCCCTTCGTTCACGGCTTTAATGGCTGAATCCAAGTCAGAATATCCCGTCAGCAATACACGAATCATCTGCGGCCATGTTTCAAAGCATGTCTTGAGTAACTGCGCCCCATTCATTCCCGGCATGCGCATATCAGAAATAATCATATCGAAAGAGCCGTTGTTCAATTGCTCGATCGCTTCGTCTCCACTGTTTGCAACAACGACATCGAACTGGCGATAGAAGAGTCGCTTCAGTGCCTGTAAAACACCAGGCTCGTCATCAACTAATAACAGCCGCCCTTGCTTCTCTGTAACCTGATCATGACTACTTTCCGTTAACATCTTTACCATCCCCGCGATTCATAGGTAACACCACAGTGAAGCAGCTTCCATGGCCGACTTCGGTAGTTAGCTCAATATTACCGTTATGTTCCTGTATTAACTTGTAGCACAAAGCCAGCCCCATACCGGTACCTTGGTCTTCTGGCTTTGTGGTAAAGAAGGGTTCAAATATTCGACTGGCTACCTCGGTAGACATCCCCGTACCCGTGTCACTAACACTGATTTTCAAATGCTGGTCGACTATTTTCTCAGTCAGACAAATAACTCCACCCTCATCGCCCAATGCCTGAATCGCATTAACCAGTAAATTCATCACAACCTGACCTATCTGAGATGGACTACAGACAATTGGTGGGCATTCAACGAGGTTGATCTCTAAGGTGGTATTCGAGTTAATGCGGCTACGGGCGATATTGATGACACTGTTCAAATCGCTATTAACATCGCAAATACGCTTTTCAGAACTACTGTGACGACTCAGTTTTTTCATATCCCTGACAATCTGATCAACCCGCGCAATACCATCGGTACAATCCTGCAATCGCTGCGGTGCCAGCATACAGGTATCTTGTATTTGCAGGCGTTGATACGCCACCAGCAGCTCTTGATAAAACGGTGAGCGAATATCTAAATGATCCGAAGCATGATCAATAATTTGAATAAATTCAGTAAGGGCGGTTAGATCCTCCCGCAACCCATCTAAATTACTTTCGATATAGGCGATGGGATTATAGATTTCATGCGCAATGCCAGCCGCTATTTCTCCCAAACTGGCTAAGCGCTCAGCGGATTGCATATGCTCTGAAGCTCGCTCTAATTGCGTCGTTAAGCCCTCCTCTCGATGAAGGCTCATATCCAGCGCCTCCTCCGCACGCTGACGGCGATAGGCAAACATCAATAGCATCGCCATTACCAAACCACTGATAAGCGCTAATAATAACGGCACGAAGGGGTTATAAAACGACTGGCGAATACTGCTAGCTTCAAAACTGATGGCTAACTCGGGAAGAAGAAAGTCATTAAATACTTCCATTGTCGATTGGGTCACTGGCCCATCAATCCGCTCACTCATACGATAGCGAATGTCATGAAAACCCATATCGGCCAACAAACCCGTCATCCATGCATCAACCGATATACGCACGCCCATATGCTTGTCTTCGTCGGTAATATCGAGTAACAAATTAGTCGCAGGGGCATCGACTCTAGGAGGCCGAACTTCACCGTCAAGTTCCGCTAAATTGAGCTTCACCTGCCAATCCGTGTTCTGTTTCAATGTCTTCGCTTGAGGGGCAACAACAATATGAGGGCCAAGGGAGGATCGACCACCAGCCAAGGGCTGCAAAGTATCCGGTGTGTCGTTCGAGCTTGGGTAGAGGGTGGCATGAACATCATTTAACATGCCGTAATATTCACGCAGTGCGCGAATATAAATTCGCTCAAGTACTTGTCGAGCAACTCCCTGGGCTCGTGTTTGCTCCATGTAACTACCCGTTAGGTAGACACAGGCACTCACGCCCATAGACAAAATAATAATCACGAGGAGATGTCGTTGTGGCACCTGCTCCTCCAACGGATTGACCTGCCTTCAAGTAAAGCAGGATTTCCGGAATGTGCAGGGAGTCTAGCGGGGGTTATGCCTGACTTACGAGACGCTGACGCACAGCTTTAAGGATTCCAGCTTGATCTAAACCACAATCGCGCCACTGTCGAGATGGTGTGTCGTGCTCGATGTAATGATCTGGGATACCCAATGTTAAAACATGACACAAGATATGTGAGGCACTAATACACTCTAATACCGCACTACCAGCACCGCCCATGATGGCGTTTTCTTCGAGAGTAACGATAAGATCATGGCTTGAAGCCATCTCTCTAACGAGTGCTTCATCCAACGGCTTCACAAAACGCATATCAACGACGGTCGCGTCTATAATTTCAGCTACCTTCATAGCTTCAACTAACGGAGCACCAAAAACCAAAAAGGCGACACGCTGGCCACTATCGACGCCAGACGTACGACGCACAATGCCCTTACCAAGTTCGAGTAATTCCATATTGGTACGGGTAGCAACGCCAGCACCTGATCCACGTGGATAGCGGACAGCCGCAGGACCAATATGCTGATAGCCGGAATAAAGCATATTGCGACACTCGGCTTCATCCGAAGGTGTCATGATGACGATATTAGGAATACAGCGCATATAGCTAATGTCGTATGCGCCATGATGAGTTGGGCCGTCTTCACCCACTAACCCAGCGCGATCAATCGCAAATAGTACATCGAGATTCTGCAATGCCACATCATGAATCAACTGATCATAACCGCGCTGTAAGAAGGTCGAGTATATCGCCACAACAGGTTTACTACCTTCGCAAGCTAAGCCCGCAGCAAGCGTCACTGCATGCTGCTCCGCAATAGCGACATCGAAATAGCGATCGGGATATTCGTGTGAGAAACGCACCATGTCTGAGCCTTCACACATGGCTGGCGTGATCGCCATCAAACGCTCATCAGCCGCAGCCATATCACATAACCATTCACCGAAAACATTCGAATACGTCGGCTTTTTAACGGCAACAGGAGGAGTCGCGATGGGCTTCAACGCATGATATTTGATCGGATCTTTTTCTGCTGGCTCGAATCCCTTACCTTTGCGCGTCACTATATGCAAAAAACGCGGGCCAGATAATTTTTTCAGGTTTTCTAACGTATTAATCAGCTCATTGAGATCGTGCCCATCAATCGGGCCGTAGTAGTTAAATCCTAACTCTTCAAACAAAGTGCCGGGAGCAACCATGCCCTTCATGTGCTCTTCAGTTTTACGCGCAAACTCCCATGCCGCAGGAATCTTTTCCAACACCTTTTTACTGCCACTGCGCATAGCTGAATACGTACGGCTAGACCAAATACGAGTGAAGTATTTATTCAAAGCACCCACGTTGTTAGAGATCGACATATCGTTGTCGTTCAAGATCACTAACATATCGGCTTTCTCGTGACCGGCATGATTCAATGCTTCAAATGCCATGCCCGCAGTAATAGCACCATCACCAATAATGGCGACGGTCTCACGCGGTTTTTTTTGCGCTCTAAAGGCTAGAGCCATACCTAGTGCGGCGCTAATCGAGGTGCTGGAATGACCAACACCGAAGGTATCGTAAGGGCTTTCTGAACGCAGAGGGAAGGCAGCAGGACCTTCCGCTGTGCGAATGGTTGGCATCGCTTCACGACGCCCTGTCAGTATTTTATGCGGATAGGCTTGGTGACCTACATCCCAAACCAATTTATCCGAAGGGGTATCAAAAACATGATGTAATGCAACGGTAAGCTCAACCACCCCTAAGCCTGCAGCAAAATGCCCGCCGGATTGGCCAACGCTATACAGCAGGAACTCACGCAACTCGAGGCAAACCTGAGGTAACAGAGAGGCATCCAAAGAACGCAAATCTGCGGGAGAATCAATTTGATCCAACAGAGGCGTTACAGGACGGGTACTGGGAATCTCGGTAAACATCAAAACAGCTGCGACATCCGGGTATTGGGGGGCTTTTGGCTAGATCTGAGAATGACTAACAAATGCCACCGATGAAAAGGCTGCCATTCTAACGACTGTTGCCGCCAATGAGTAGCGCGAATAATAGGCTCCGGTCACAGAAGTGTGCCTTTCTCAGCATAATTTGGCCATCAAGCTAAACCATAGTTCAAACATTGAGGTTAAGCTTAGTGCTTACGCTCCACAATGTAATTGGCCAAGGTGGCTAATGTATTCGTGTCACCAGGCAGGCAGGTTAAAGCCTTGTGCGCCTCTGCCACCAGCTCGGCTGCTTTAGCGCGAGCACCTTCCAGCCCAAGCAAGGCTGGGTAAGTCGGTTTATTCAGAGCAATATCGGCACCCTGAGGTTTACCTAACGTAGCGGTATCACTTTCAATATCGAGAATGTCATCCTGCACTTGAAAAGCCAAACCAATAGCCTCTGCATAACTTATGAGAGCATCCCGCTGCTCTGTTGGTAAGTTAGTGCTAACACAAGCTGCGCCCATTAACACAGCAGCGCGAATTAAGGCTCCGGTTTTATGGCGATGCATTCGTTCCAATGCGGCGAGCGTCATGTCTTTGCCCACATGCCCGAGATCAATACTCTGACCAGCAACCATACCCGCAGTACCTGCAGCACTCGATAGGATTCGAATCAATTGCAAACGCTGAGTATCAGACTGCAATGGCGCATTCGCCAATAACTCGAACGCTCCTGTTAGCAAAGCGTCACCCGCCAAAATAGCGGTCGCTTCATCAAAGGCAATGTGACAAGTCGGTTTACCGCGTCGCAAATCATCGTTATCCATAGCCGGTAAATCGTCGTGCACTAGGCTGTAACTATGAATCATTTCAATCGCGACGGCGGCTACATCAGCTTGTTCTGGCGAACCACCCAGCGCTTCTACCGTGGCGTAAACAAGAAATGGCCGAATGCGTTTACCACCATTCATAACGCCATAACGCATTGCATCCGCTAAACGCGGATCACTGCTATTCAGGGTAGTCAGTTGTTGCTCAAAACAGGTCGCTAATCGCCCTTGGATTTGGTCTAGCTTCATCCCCGTTCATCACCCGTTACGAATGGTTGAGACACGCTCTGGCCACTTTGCTCAATCAACACTTGTACGCGTTGCTCGGCCGCTGCTAACGATTGCTGGCACTGGCGCGTTAAATTCACGCCCTGCTCAAATGCTTTAAGAGAGTCTTCAAGACTCAGCTCCCCACTCTCCATATGATTCACAAGCTGCTCAAGCTCAGTAAGGGCGGATTCAAATTCAAATTCTGCTTTTACTTCTTTCATATCAAATGCTCTTCATAAGTGCGGCCACACTAAACCCAAGGCGAACCATGGTCAACCGCTGCTAAAGCGTGAAATAGAAAACAATTTTATCACTCAGAGCAGGAAGAAAATGCCTGGTTGACTACACTCAATTACAAAGAAATGCATTTATCCTATCGCAAGTGCAAGGAGTAACAGTGGATCTCGCATCATTAGTTGGCGTCCTCGGGGCCTTTGGTATCGTTATTATGGCGATGATATTAGGGGGCGATATTTCCATGTTCGTTAACGTCCCTTCAATACTTATCGTGGTCGTCGGCAGTATGTTTGCCGTATTAATGAAATTCGAACTCGGGCAGTTTCTAGGAGCATTCAAAATAGCCGGCAAGGCATTTGCGTTTAAATTGGTAAAACCAGAAGCCCTGATCGGTGAAATCGTCGAGATGGCCGGACTTGCACGCAAAGGCGGCTTGCTTTCTCTGGAAGGGAAAGAAGTTAGCGACGAATTTTTAGGCAAAGGCATCCAGCTGCTCGTGGATGGCCATGACCCAGACGTGGTGCGCACCTTACTCAGTAAAGAAATGAAACTCGCCAGCGAACGTCACGATACCGGTATTACCATTTTTAAGGCCATGGGGGACGTAGGTCCGGCGATGGGAATGATCGGTACTTTGATTGGTCTAGTAGCCATGTTGGCCAACATGGATGACCCTAAATCCATTGGCCCGGCGATGGCCGTAGCACTTCTCACCACCTTGTATGGTGCCATGATGGCAACCATGTTGATGTTACCGATTGCCGATAAATTATCGCTGCGCAAGGCTGAAGAAGATACGCTCAAATCCATGATTATTGATGCTCTTTTAGCTATTCAAAGCGGTCAAAATCCTCGAGTTATTGAATCTATGCTGCAAGCCTACGTGCAAGAAGGTAAGCGCGCGACGGCGGATGATTAATCACTATGGCTGCTGAAGAAGAACAAGAATGTCCACCGTGTCCTGCTGGTATTCCAGCTTGGGTAATGACATTTGCAGATCTAATGTCACTGCTAATGTGCTTTTTCGTTTTGTTGCTTTCATTCTCGGAAATGGACGCCCTTAAATTCAAGCGCTTAGCTGGTGAACTCAGAGAAGCCTTTGGCGTGCAAACTCTCGTTAACGTTAGTGATCCCCCAAAAGGGACCAGTATTATCGCGCGCCACTTTAGTCCGTCGATTCCTGAGCCAACGCCGATAAACGAAGTACGACAAAAAACCAGCGATATCACTAAAAGCTCGCTTGAAGTGCTATGCCAAGACGAAATCACTCAACAGGAAACTCGTCAGGGCGACCAAGGCATGTTGACGCGTGAAGTGGTCGTGCCAAGCACAGATAGCGAAGCAGAAACGAAAAAAAGTGAAGCTCAAGCAATGGAGATAGCCGCTAAATTAGAAGAGGAAATCGCGCAAGGACAAGTTGAAATTGAAACAGTCGGGAAAAAAATTATTATCCGAATTCAACAGAAGGACACCTTCCGTTCCGGCTCAGATTATATTGAGGATCGCTTCTTACCCGTAATCGATAAAATACGGGAAGTACTGGTAACGATTCCTGGGCGTATATCGGTAGAGGGTCACACGGATGATATCCCATTAAAGGGCGGGCGCTTTCGCTCTAACTGGGCGTTATCCACTGCACGCGCAACTGCCTTTGCTGAGGAGCTATTTATTGCTCCTGAAATGGACGAAAGTCGTTTTCAGGTCGTGGGTCATGCAGACAAACAGCCGCTCGTTGCCAACACAGATGATGCTTCGCGCGCACGCAATAGACGAGTAGAAATTATTATTTTGCGCACACAAGAAAATGATGACGACGATACACCAGAAATACCGACTGATCAGCGCGACATCAAAGATGCTGCAAATGCTCAGCCAGAAGATTTTGAATTAGATCCGAACGAAATTTTTTAACAAGATACTCTGTAGTGACATCGTTTTTATCAGAGCAACGACACTCTTTAGGAGAGATATCGTGGAAGAGAGACGCCGCTATTTTCGCTTAGATGACGAAGTTATTTTAGACTTCGAAACGATTACCCATGAAGAAGCTCATCAATGGAAAGTGAAGCATGTTCAGCATCAAAGTGAACTGGCAGAGTTAGAGCGAGATATCAGTTCAATACTGGCGCAACTGCAATCACAAAATCCAGCAATAACCAAAGTGCTAGATTTATTCAATCGCAAAGTGAATTTATTAGTTTCGCCACTGGGTAATAAAAATACGGATAAAGAAATTAGCCAGACAGAGATGCGCACGCGCGTAAACCTTAGTGCTTGCGGCATGGCTTTTCATAGTAAAGAACCCATGGCTGAAAACGAAAACTTACGCGTGCAAATGCAGCTAAAACCATCCAACGCACCAGTGTCGTTAATAGGGACGGTTGTTGGTGTGGAAGCATCAGACAATATCGATGCACCTTACCTTGTGCGGGTAAACTTTGAAGGCTTACGCGAAGCTGAACAGGAGTTGCTAATTCATCATTTATTTCAACTGCAATCGCGCGCTCTGCGTGAACGCAACCAAGCCCAGAACGACGCAGAATAAGGTCAACAACACCATCTTGGCTTGGGGCCGCGTCAGTTTCTGGTATGATGCGGCCTTCTCTTTTGACGAGTCACGACCATGCCAGGACCCCGTGTTTATTCCGAGCACCCTCTTAGCATCGCACATGAATTCCCACTCGATGATCAAGCGGCCATTCACCTGATACGAGTGCTGCGCTTGACCGAGGGCGATCCGATTCGCGTGTTCAATGGTGACGGCCATGAATACAATGCGACCCTGTGCCAAGTCAGCAAAAAATCTGCCCATTTTCATGTTTCTGCTATCGAACGTAGCGATGCCCTTATGCCCTTATCACTGCACTTAGGACAAGTCGTATCGAAAGGCGATCGCATGGATTTCACCATTCAAAAAGCAACAGAATTAGGGGTTAGCGACATTACTCCGCTATGGAGTGAACGCTGCGATGTGCGCTTGAAAGGCGAAAGGTTAGACAAAAAAGTGGAGCATTGGCAGCGAGTTGCCATTGCCGCCTGTGAGCAAAGCGGTCGCAATCGGATTCCGACCATTCATGAACCACTAAATCTTAGTCAGTGGCTGGCAACCGTCGACTGCGAGAAAAAACTATTACTACATCCACACAACCAGCAGCCGTTAACGGCAGATAAGGCCCCGAGCAGTACAGCGTTACTTGTCGGGCCAGAAGGCGGCTTTAGCGACGACGAAGTCGCGCTTAGCGCAAAGAACGGATTTGATGGTTTACTACTAGGGCCGCGAATCCTGCGCACCGAAACCGCAGCCCTAACCGCCATTAGTGTTTTACAGTATGTATGGGGCGACTTTCGCTAAACGATAAAATTTTAGCTTACAGTTTGAGCCGATAACTTAATCGTTATTGGCATTAGCACTGACTAATCTCACCTGCCGCCAATCCCAATAAGACGACAGCAAGTAAATACCAATAAATAACGTCGCCCACCATTCAATGATGCGCTTGCCATTGCTGATTTCAACGCCGACAGTAACACCGGCAAAGCTAATAAACATACCCCATAAAATCAACATCAAAACACTTTTAAAGCGAAATGACGGCACGCTAAATCCGCGACGATAAGCGCGAATAATCAAGATAAAATTAATCGTTAATGCCAACAACATTCCCTGAAAAAATAAATTGGCGCCACGCACATGTATAAACCAATTCGTATCGGCTTTTTCGGGTAGGAGCACCGCAGTGCCCGCTAATAAGCCGACCGCAGCCAGAACGCCAAAAAATTGCATTATATTCAGCGCGATATTATTCGAGACAGGCGCTAGCCAAGTTCGCATCACTTGCCACCACACAACAAAAAACGCGCAAGCTGCGATCATTCCACCACGAAAAATAAAACCTGCATCCCCTTTCATTCCGGTATGCGTAATATCCGTACAGCCATCAATAAATGGATTACAAAACTCGGCTGTACCTTGATCGACACCAACATAATAAGTGACTGCGATGGTCCCCATCGACAACACAAACGACGCCAAAGCTATAAATTGACCGAATGACATACCTACCTCCAAAAACGTTGGGCGTATCATAACACCAGCCTACTAAAGACCTGTATGGTCAATTTAATGCGAGTCAGTTGCGCATACATTACCACGCAGGAACTTGGCCTGTTATCATGGCCGCAATGACAAATAGGCAGTGATCATGGCCAAGAAAAAAACAGCATACGTCTGTACCGAATGCGGATCAGACCACAGCAAATGGCAGGGCCAATGTACTGACTGCGGCCAATGGAATACTTTGCAAGAATTCGTAGTATCGAGCAGTAAAGCCCCAACACGCGATGCTCGCTTTGAAGGTTACGCCGGAGATACCTCTAGCCAAGGCGTACAGAGACTGGCCGATATCAATTTAAACGAAGTGCCGCGCTTCACCAGTGGCATGGCGGAATTCGATCGCGTTCTCGGTGGTGGCCTCGTACCTGGATCAGCCATCTTGATTGGCGGCCATCCTGGCGCGGGGAAATCCACGCTCCTACTGCAAACCTTATGCAATCTCGCGGCTCATATGCCTGTGCTGTATGTGACCGGTGAAGAAAGCTTGCAACAAGTTGCCATGCGCGCACAGCGTTTAGGTTTGCCACTTAACGACTTACAAATCCTCAGCGAAACCAATGTTGAACGACTAACGCAATTACTACAGCAGCATAAGCCTAAGATTGTTGTAATTGATTCGATTCAAGTTATGCATGTCGAAGGCATAGAGTCGGCGCCGGGTAGCGTATCGCAAGTGCGCGAGAGCGCGGCTTATTTAACCCGCTTTGCCAAACAAACAGGCACAGTCCTGTTACTAGTAGGCCACGTTACTAAAGATGGCACACTGGCAGGGCCAAAAGTCCTCGAACATATGATCGACTGCTCGATCATGCTCGAAGGTTCTGGGGATAGCCGTTACCGAGTTCTACGTGCCATTAAAAACCGTTTTGGCGCCATTAATGAGCTCGGCGTGTTCGCCATGCTCGATACCGGACTAAAAGAGGTTAAAAACCCGAGTTCCATTTTCCTTAGCCGCAGCGATGAACCCGCTGCTGGCAGCGTGGTTATGGTCATTTGGGAAGGCACTCGTCCACTCTTGGTTGAGATTCAAGCATTGGTCGACGATAGTCATTTTGGTAACCCCAAACGTGTCGCCGTAGGCCTAGATCAAAACCGTTTAAATTTATTGCTTGCGGTATTACACCGTCATGGCGGCGTTCATCTTGGGGATCAAGATGTGTATATCAATGTCGTGGGCGGGGTAAAAGTATCGGAAACAGGAGCTGACTTAGCATTGTTATTGGCCGCACTCTCTAGCTTCCGTAATCAACCTCTAGAGCAAGGCTTAATTGTGTTTGGCGAGGTTGGTTTGTCCGGAGAAATACGCCCAGTGCCATCAGGACAGGAGCGTATAAAAGAAGCGGCAAAACATGGTTTTACTCGTGCCATTGTACCTAAAGCAAACGCTCCACGAGCGCCTATTCCCGGCATGGAAGTTATCGCTGTAGATAAACTACAAGAAGCAATCGAGCGGCTTTAAGGCGCTCGATTAATCATTAGCTCGCTGGTGCTCTGCATTTTCGCGAACGCTAGGGTGCTGCGTGCTAGCAATGGTCGGACGACGTCGATGCAAAGCAGCCTTGCCCAACATATATGCCGACACCGGTGCAGTCATAAATAAAAATAAACTAATAACCAACTCGTGCACACGCAATTCACCATCGACAACACTAAACCAAATAACCGACGCGAGCAAAGTCGCTCCGATACCTAAGGTTGTCGACTTCGTAGGGCCATGCAAACGCGTAAAAAAATCTGGTAATTTCACCAGCGCTACCGACCCAACGAGCATGAATATACCGCCGATCATAATCAGCAGTGCAACTAAAATTTCCAACCAAAGGGCGCTAATCATTTCCATATTCATTCACTACCTATTCAATAATATCGCCACGTAATAAATACTTGGATAAAGCTGCAGTACTAACAAAGCCAAGCATGGCAATCAATAAGGCGCCTTCATAATACATGGCTGATCCATGATGCAGCCCCAATAAAATAATCAAGGCGATGCTATTAATATACAGAGTATCTAGTGCCAAAATACGATCGGTAATATCAGGGCCTTTAAACAAGCGCCACAAACACAAAACCAAGGCAATACACACCAAAACAGACGCTAGCAAAATTGCAATTTTTAACATGCAAAAATCTCCTGCAATGGCTGTTCATACCGACGTCGAATAAAATCAACTAACTCTTCTGTATTATCTAAATGCAGTGCGTGCACATATAACCAACGCCGATCTTCAGAAAATTCAACGCTAACAGTGCCCGGCGTTAACGAAATAGTGCTCGCTAATAGAGTCATCTGAAAGGGATCAGTAACCTGTAAAGGATAAGCAACCCAGCCCGGCTTCAGGGTGCTATTGGGCGCCAGCACTCGCTGCGCTACTTCAATATTTGCAACGATAATATCCCAAAGCAAACGCCTAATATAACGTACCGCCTTCCAAGGGTGTCGAATGGGAGGATGCCCACTGACATAGCGATGGGTCAACAGTGGAATTAGTACAGCTAAAATACTGCCCAAAATCAAATGGCCAAATGACCCTCCATTAAGCAGTAACCATACAATTAAGAGCAATAAACTATGCCAAGGCATAGGGAATAAACGCTTCATATTACTTACTCCCTACACTGAGATCACGCAACTGCACACCTTGGTGTAACCACTCAGACGCCAACATAGACCAATCCGTCAAGGGGCCAGCGAACACAACAAGCAATGGTGCACTCAATGCCAATATTGAAACGCCCACAATCTGACTAGAATGAGCGACTTTATTGTCATTTTCCGAAGGAAGCCCTTGGGTACGCCAAAATAAGGTTGTACCTGCACGCGACAATGCAATCAAAGTTACTAAACCCGAAATCAGTATCGCTGGCCAAACGCGCCAGATATAACCGCTTTCGGCTGCAGCTTGCATGATAAATACTTTGCCGATAAATCCTGAAAACGGCGGCAAGCCTACTAAGGCCATGGCTATAACGGCAAAAAGAATACCGAGCAGCCGTGGCTGTAATAAAGGCCGAGCTCTAACAAAACGGTCGCCCGCTTGCCCCCGCTGAGCTTGAATCAATCCGGCTAACAAAAATAAAGCGGCGGAGAGTAAGGTACTGTGCACGGTATAATAAACACCCGCGGCCGTTGCCTTAACATCCGCCATAGCAACCGTTAGCAGCAAGGTACCAACTGAAACAGCGATTATATTAGCTGCAAGCCAGCGCAATGAACGACTTGCTAATACCCCAAAAGATCCAACAATAATTGTGAGTATCGCCATTGGCCACAACCAATTCATACCCAGTAAACTCAACTCACCGGCATCATCGCCAAACACCGCCGTATGAAAGCGCCACATACTATATACGCCAACCTTAGTCATAATTGCGAATAAGGCAGCAACAGGAACCGACGTTGCAGCATAGGTATTGGGCAACCAAAAATGCATCGGCAATAGTGCAGCTTTAATACCAAAAACCACCAGCAATAGTAGTCCACCGGCTCGCGCTAAAGGCAATATATCCGAAGGTAAGTCAGCCACCTTTGCCGCCATATCCGGTAAATTCAACGTTCCAAACACCCGATAAAGTATCGCTAACGCGATTAAAAAGAAGGCTGATCCAATAAGATTGTAAAGCACATAATGCAATGCAGCTTGAGTGCGCTGACGACCACCGCCATGAATTAACAACGAATAGGAAGCGATCAATAATATTTCGAAAAATACGAATAAATTAAATACATCAGCCGTTAAAAATGCGCCGTTAATACCCAGCAATTGAAATAAGAATAATGGATGAAAGAAACGGCCCGATTGATCATCCCCGGCAGCCGCATACAAGGAAACACTGATTGCCAAGACGGCCGTGAGAACAAGCATCATCGCTGCTAATGGGTCCGCTAGCAGCAATATACCAAACGGTGGGCGCCAATCTCCTAAAGCATAAGGTAATGGACCAAACAACAAACTATCGTGCAACAGCCAACCACTCGCGACGAGCGTTAATAGCAAAGTTATGAGCGTGATTTGACGCTGAGCAACAGGGCGTTCGTTAAAAAACGGAAACATCAGCACAACCGCGCCAATAAATGGCAACAGTATCGGTAGTATAGGTAGGTGCATCATGAATTAGCCCTTTTGTCTGCTGACACGGACTTATCGCCTAACACGTCTCCGGGGATTGCCTTGCCATCCACCTGATCATTACCTAGATCGGCACGAGCTCGTATCGCGAGAATCAATGCGAAAGCGGTCATCGCAAAACCAATCACAATGGCCGTGAGCACCAAAGCTTGTGGCAATGGATCAGCGTATTTACCACCATCACTCAAAATGGCCGCGCTATTTAAACTAAGACCACCGCTAGCAAACAAGAACAAATTCACTGCGTATGACAACAAGGTTAGACCCAATACAATTGTAAAGGTGTGCCCTCGCAACAACAGGAAAACCGAGCAGGTCACCATAACACCAACCGCAATAGCATAAATAAGCTCCATTATAAATGCCCTCCCTTAACCGCACTTCTTACCGGTCGGTCGATAGTCGTTAACTTACCCAAATTAGCTAATATTGATAGCGTCGCGCCGATCACAGTTAAATACACCCCTAAATCAAACACCATAGCGCTGGCCAACTCGAACTTGCCAACACCCGGCAGTGAGAAATAATCAAACCAAGATGTTAAAAATGGTCGTTCAAAAATCCAACTCCCAACGCCGGACAAACAGGCGATCAGAAGTCCACCACCAATAAACCATTGAAAATTCAAATCGCCACGATCACGCATCCAACCAACACCATGGGCAATATATTGCTGAATTAGCGCAATCGCTGTGATTAATCCCGCAATAAAACCACCACCCGGCAAGTTATGTCCGCGTAAAAAGATATACGCAGAAACAAGCAAGGCTAGTGGTAATAAACTTTGTGAGATTTGGGCCAACATCAATGGGTTTTTCTCACTCGCCCATGAACGACCATCACTATCCGCCGCGGGTATAAATAAACGAATACCTGCCAGTAATTTATAAATACCCAGAGCGGCAATACCTAATACAGTAATTTCACCAAACGTATCGAATCCACGGAAGTCGACCAAAATAACGTTAACAATATTGGTACCGCCACCACCAGTCTTACTATTAGCGACGAAGAAATCGCTGATAGAGGTCATTGGGTGAGTCAACATGGCGTAGCAGAGAGTGCCAACAAATGCGCCCGCTAATACGGCTATGGCTAAATCCCGCACCACTCGCGAAGGTGACAAATGCAAATGAGTAATTTTTTGCGGTAAAAAATAGAGGGCTAATAAAAAGAGAATAATCGTGGCCACTTCCACCGAAAGTTGGGTTAGCGCTAAGTCGGGAGCGGAGAACCAAGCAAATGCAATTGATACAACTAAACCGACAATGGATATCATCACTAACGATAACAATCGACGATGACTCATCAGCGTAGTAGCAATAGAACCGATAATTATAAGACCAGCGCCAATGACGATAACAGGGTCAACCTGAGTTTGCGGTAAGATTCCAGCAGCCTCTGGCATATTCAACAAAGGAACCCCCATTGCAAATAATGCAGCAACGAGCAACCACACGGCGTAACGCTGAAACGATCCATTATCAATAAAAGATTGTACGAACTGCGCTTTGGTTACTAGCCACTGGATGGAGTCTTCAAATACGCGTTTCGCATCGACTTCGGCGAACTGACTTTGAAAAGCAAACAAATGGCGACGCTGATAATACAATCCCATGCCACCCGCAACGGCAATAAAACTCATCAGTAAGGGGATATTGAAACCATGCCAGATCGACAAGCTAAAGTACGGGACGCCATTTGGCATCAAGGCATGGCCAACAGACAACAACAAGTCACCAACAATGAACTGCGGAAAGATACCAACCAGCAAACATAGCACTACCAGTATCTCAACTGGCACGCGCATATAGCGCGGAGGCTCATGTGGTGTTTTTGGTAAATTAATGGGCTCGCCGTTAAAGAAGACGTCATGAATAAATCGCAACGAATAGGCAACAGCCAAAGCCCCACCAACAACGACTAAAATTGGAATTAGCCAAGACATTGAACCTAATGTTTCTTGATGCAATGCCTCAGTGAAAAGCATTTCTTTCGACAAGAAACCGTTAAGCAAAGGCACCCCAGCCATAGAGGATGCCGCCACCATAGCCAACGTCGCAGTATACGGCATATATTTGAACAAACCATTCAGCCTACGCATATCACGCGAGCCGGATTCGTGATCAATAATGCCTGCGGCCATAAATAACGAGGCTTTGAAAACAGCATGGTTAATAATGTGGAACACCGCAGCTATGGCAGCAAGATCCGTATCTAAACCGAATAACAGCGTAATTAAGCCAAGGTGACTAATAGTAGAATAGGCGAGCAGCCCCTTTAAATCATGTTTGAAAAGCGCCGAATAAGCACCAACCAATAAAGTCGCCAAGCCCACTATACTCACGATTCCAAACCAAAGTTCGGTATGCGAAAGAACCGGATAAAAACGCGCCAGCAAGAAAACACCCGCTTTCACCATAGTAGCCGAATGCAAATACGCAGACACAGGAGTCGGTGCCGACATTGCATGTGGCAACCAAAAATGGAATGGGAATTGTGCCGATTTAGTAAACGCACCAAGCAAAACAAGTATGACAATCGCCGGATAGAGTGCACTGTCACGCAGCGTATCTCCACTAGCCAACACCGCTTGTAAATCGTATGTACCGACAACCTGCCCGATGAGTAACAAACCTGCTAACAATGCCAAGCCACCAGCACCGGTAACGGTCAACGCCATGCGCGCACCTTTGCGTGCGTCACTTTTATTAGACCAAAAGCTGATCAATAAAAATGAACTGACACTGGTAAGTTCCCAGAAAAACCACAACTGAATTAAATTAGCTGATAGTACAACGCCGAGCATAGCGCTCATAAACAGGATAAGACTGGAGTAAAATCGACCGACATTGTCTGTTGGCGATAAATAGTATCGGGCGTATAAAATGACGAGTAAACCGATACCCAAGATCAAAAAACAAAAGAGTAACCCTAAGCCATCCATAAAAAAGGATATTGATAACCCTATAATGGGAACCCAATCGTAATGTACTGATGGCAACTGTTGAGCCATGACCTCTGGAATAAGACTGATAACAATTATAAGCGCGCAAGCCGGTAATAAAGCAGTCGACCACGCACACACATTGCGACTCATTCTTCCGGTTAACAATGGCACCAGTGCTCCCAACAAGGGCAATAATGGAACCCATAGCAAGTTCATCGTGTATCTTTCTCCGTAATTGGTCACTTACCTTACGTTATTTCGGTCAATACCTGCAAAATGTATTGAATACCCCTGACAACTATCAGGGTAAAAAAAAGCCCTGCAGAACAGGGCTTTTTAATTATCCGTGATATGCCGGACTTAACTCAACTACTGCCTCAACAAAGGCCTTAGCATGGTCAGGGTCAACAAACTGATGAATACCATGACCTAAGTTAAAGACGTGACCACTGCCCTGCCCGTAACTATCCAGAATGCGTTTTACTTCGGTACGAATCGTCGCAGGTGATGCGTACAACACCGACGGATCCATATTGCCCTGCAATGCCACGCGATTGCCCACACGGCCACGCGCTGAACCAATGTCCGTCGTCCAATCTAAGCCTAGCGCATCAGCACCGGTATCCGCCATTAATTCTAACCACTGACCACCACCTTTCGTGAACAAAATCACTGGGACTTTACGGCCATCGTGTTCACGAATCAAACCAGCAACTATTTGCTGCATGTACTTTAACGAAAACTCGCGGTACGCAACATCACTTAGGCTTCCACCCCAAGTATCAAAAATCTGTACTGCTTGAGCACCGGCTTTGATTTGGGCATTAAGATAATCGATAACCGACTTCGCCAATACATCTAACAACTGATGCATAACTTCCGGCGTGTCGTACATCATCGCCTTAACGTGACGGAAGTCTTTAGAAGAACCACCCTCCACCATGTAAGTGGCTAAGGTCCAAGGGCTACCTGAGAAACCAATCAAAGGGACTCGGCCATTCAACTCGCGACGAATGGTTTTAACCGCTTTCAAGACGTAATCCAGATCGGATTCAGTATTCACAACGTTTAAACTTTGCACGTCCGCTTCAGTGCGAATGATTTTTTTGAAACATGGGCCTTCGCCCGTTTCAAAATACAAACCTAAGCCCATAGCATCGGGAATTGTAAGAATGTCGGAGAACAGTATCGCAGCATCCAAAGGGAAGCGCTCTAACGGCTGAATCGTTACTTCGCACGCCAAATCAGGATTCATACATAACGACATGAAATCGCCTGCCTGAGCACGCGTAGCCTTGTATTCTGGTAAGTAGCGACCCGCTTGACGCATCATCCAAATCGGCGTGCGATCGACAGGCTCGCGCAACAAGGCTTTTAGAAAACGATCATTTTTTAGCTCAGACATAGCAATCTCGGCGTTCATCAAAAATATGCCGAGCATAATAACAAAAAACCCGGCCAGTGGCCGAGTTTAGTAAGCTGAATCCTATCACGGAGTTAGAGGTGGCAATGCAACCGTCTTATCATCACTTGTAGCACTAACAGTGATTGATACAGGAGTACCATCTTCAACATAACTTACCGAGTAAAGAACGCCATAACTTGGCAATCCCTCTGCGCCAGTCAAGTCTAGCTCTCCAACAGAGCGTTTTGGCACATCGCCAGAATCCGAGAAGAGCTTATATCCATCTGCATTAATACCGAGAGAGCTACCGTCAGAAGGGATATTCCCATTCTCATCTTGGAAAACTACGTAAAAATTGCCGCTTGGGCTATTCAGCGTCAAACTGGCAGCGTCAGTCTCTGTATAAACTCCACCCGCCTCAGTGAATAGACGTAAAACAGCGGAATCTGCCATCGATTGCATAATACGCAATGAATCACGAACATGAACTTGGCTAGCACAGTGACCGGCCGCTTTTGCCGCATCAGAACATAAAGCACCCTG
>CZQC01000024.1_pt1 | contig 28246 bp, 18 predicted proteins | sample 734401 | NCBI WGS metagenome assembly CZQC01 (sample SAMEA3597869, study PRJEB11362) | hydrothermal vent metagenome | biome: marine hydrothermal vent biome; feature: marine hydrothermal vent; material: ocean water | place: Atlantic Ocean | collected 2010-09-19/2010-10-04 | reverse complement strand
ATCGGTTGTCATGCTCGATATTGATCATTTTAAACGTGTAAACGATGATTTTTGCCACCAAGCGGGTGATGAAATTTTGCGATCAGTCGCTCAAGCTATTCGTCAAACCGTGAATCGAGATACCGATTTAATTGCTCGTTATGGTGGAGAGGAGTTTGTGGTTATCTTGCCAAATACCGAAAATACACGCGCTAAGGAATTAGCCGAAACCATTAGAGTTTGTATTGAGAATTTAGACTTCGATCGTATTGGCGCCAACCTGCGGGTGACTATTAGTATTGGGATTCACGGTGGTACGCCGAGTCGCAGTGATACGCAAGATGAATGGGTTAAGTTAGCCGATGAAGCATTGTATTACTCTAAAGCGAATGGTCGCAATCGGATTACCGTGTATCAATAACTAAAGAAACGTCGTTGTAATGGCTATTAAAAAGCCCCGCTGGAGTGATCTAGCGGGGCTTTTTTAGCGATGCATTAAATTTACAAGCTACGATATCCAATACGGAAACCACCCCAGTGACGGCCATTAACATAAATAGGCGCTGATAGATCATGCATCACTTCACCAGTATCGCGCTTATAGGTCTGTAATAAGAAACACTTGGTATTGGAGCCGCAGCGAGATCCAGTACGATCATTGAAAATACGTTTGGTACGGTTATTGGCTAAGTCGGTGGCAAGGTCGCCCGTCAGTGCTTTGCTGAAACGTTTGTTATGGGTTGGAAAATAGCCGTTACGATCAACTGCTCCGGCATACGCTATATGATTGTACTGATCTAATATCGGCTCCTGTATTGCAGGAAGTACATCATCGGTAAAGCGATCGAAGCGAGTTGAGAATTTTTGCGGATTTGTTCCAGATATCGGCGTGTATTCCTCGTCAAATAGATCGGCCATTGTTATTTTGCCATTGGCAATGGCACGTTCAAATAGCTCGCCTATTTGTTGTGCGGCATTTAACGCAGCAAGTTTTGCACTGTCGTGATGCTCCCCTAAACTCGCTACGCCAAAAGATTCGTAAATACGCTCAGCTGTTTCAGATAACGATAGTGATTTTTCAGAAATGGACGCTATTTCTATTTCGGTCTGAGCTAGTCGATCGCTTGTTTGATGCACTATGGTTGAAATTTCATGAATGCTAGTGCTATTGCTTCCTACATTACTTGCCAATGACCCAATACTTGCTTGAATGTGCTCGGATCTATCATAAATATCATTTAAATGTTGACTGACATCTTGAGTCATACGTACACCAAGATCGATCGTTTGAATTAAATCTTTACTATTGGTGACAGCATTTTTAATTTCTAAATTAATTTCGTTTACTGTATTGCCAATTTGTTCTGTAGCGCTAGAGGTTTTAGCGGCTAAAGCACGAACCTCGTCGGCGACGACGGCGAATCCTCGTCCTTGCTCTCCTGCGCGCGCAGCCTCAATAGCCGCATTTAGGGCTAATAAATTTGTTTGTTCGGCAATATCACTAATAATGCGGGTAACGGTTTTGATTTCTTCGGATTTTGCTTCAAGTTGAGAAATCAATTCTGCGTTGGTGTTGACTTGTTCTCTGGTGCCTTCCATTTGTGGAATGGTTTTAGCGACGGCTTCTTTCCCCGTTAAATTAATCGATTTAGCTTCATCCGCGGTTTTTGCGGCCTCTTTGGTTTGGCGAACCATTTGCTCAACACTGGTAGTGATTTGATTCGTGCTGGCGACGATACGTTGGGTGTCGGTCACTTCGTCGTGAACTTTTGCTTTTAGTTGGTCGGCAGCGAATGACATTTCTGCCGCCGCAATAGCAATTTTACCGCCGTGCTCTGACAGTTGTGTTTGCATCGACTCTACAGCAGTTAAGTAGTCGTTTATTTGTTGACTATCTTTGCCGAGAGCAGGATGTGGGTTCATTTGCTTTTTGGCGCCGCTCAGGGTTTCTAATAAATCTCGATTGAAACTTTCCAGCGGCCTGACGAATACCCAGAAGGTGGCAGCGATGCCACAACCTCCAGCAAGTAGGGTGAAAATTAATGTTGATAGGCTGGCGGGTATAGGAATGCTAGGTAAAATCTGGCTGGTAACAATGCCAATAACACTTACGATTGCTATAGGTGTAGCCAATTTTGCTGGTTGTTTGAGCATGCTGATCCATCTCCATCGCATTATCCTCAAAGCTTAGTCAACGGTGGCCTTATGGGAGCAATAATTAGTCTAAGGAGATGATTTGGAACAAGTTTGCGGAGCTGGATTTCGAGAATTAACTGTCATAACTGACTTTATAAATAGGCCAAGAAATGCAACAGTCTTATCGCGGTAACAACTAGATTTGCTTTTCGCTTAAGAGATAACGTTTGAGATTGGGTAGAGCAGGAATATTGAGCGGGAGTTGAAATTGACCCTATCACTAATGGTGCCCAAGGAGAGACTCGAACTCTCACGAGCATAGCTCACAGCGACCTGAACACTGCGTGTCTACCAATTCCACCACTTGGGCCCTACGTTATTGTTGCATGGCGCAACGAATAACGGAAAGTAACATCACGACAATAATTTGGTACCAGAGGCCGGACTCGAACCGGCACACCCGCAAAGGCGGGGGATTTTGAATCCCCTGCGTCTACCAATTTCGCCACTCTGGCAAATCATCATCGGTCAGTGGCCGCGTATATTACTGCCAAAAGAAAAAGTGTCAACAGTTTTTTTCTAATGATTTCCTTAACTTAGTGCTTCATCTCCGGTAATCTTGCGCACCTATTGAATAAGTGGCTGTTAGACCCAAAATAAGTCTACTGCGGCAACAGTGCTACGTTATTGGTTAACTTTTTAAATTATGAAAACCAGCGATTTCCATTTCGATCTGCCTGACGAGCTGATTGCCCGATATTCTATGCCGGAGCGCAGTTCCTCACGACTGTTGGTGCTCAATCCTGCGGATGGGCAGTGCAGCGATCATATCTTTCGTGATCTAGAGCAAATGTTAAATCCGGGCGATTTGTTGGTATTCAACAATACGCGCGTGATTCCTGCTCGCTTATTTGGCGAAAAAGCCAGTGGCGGCAAGTTAGAGGCGCTGATTGAACGAGTTTTAAATGAACATGAAGCGTTAGCTCATGTGCGTTCGTCGCGGTCGCCGAAACCCGGACAAATTATTATTTTAGGTGGCGTCGAGGTAGAGATCGTTGGTCGGGAAGGTGCACTTTTTCATCTACGTTTTCTTGATGAGCGTCCACTGTTCGAGATTTTAGATGCGGTTGGTCATATGCCGTTGCCACCGTATATGGAACGCGCTGATACCGAAGAAGACCGTGAGCGCTATCAAACCGTCTATGCCAAGGCACCGGGAGCAGTTGCCGCACCGACGGCAGGCTTACATTTTGATGAGCCATTGTTAGAGCGTTTGCGTAACAAGGGCGTACAGTTTGCCTATGTGACTTTGCACGTAGGTGCTGGGACATTTCAGCCCGTGAAAGTAGACAATGTGCTTGAGCATGAAATGCACGCTGAGTACATCGAAGTGACCCAAGAGGTGGTCGATGCCGTTAAGGCGACTCGTGCGGCAGGAAAGCGTGTTGTGGCCGTAGGTACAACTTCGGTACGTAGTTTAGAGAGCGCAAGTCAGAACGGCGAGATAGCGCCGTACGCGGCGGACAGTCGCATATTTATTTATCCGGGTTATCGCTTCCGCAGCGTTGATGCCATGATTACCAATTTTCATTTGCCTGAATCAACACTGATTATGCTGGTATCGGCGTTTGCCGGCCGTGATAACACTATGGGCGCCTATGCGCACGCAGTGGCCAACAAATACCGCTTTTACAGTTATGGCGATGCTATGTTTTTGCCTTGCTCGGCACCTGTGCCGGCTGAATTCCAACAGGATGCCCAATGAGTACAGATACATCACGCGAATGCTTTATGCAGTTCGATTTACACCATCAAGAAACAGAGGGTAGCTTTGCTCGCCGTGGCACCTTGCGTTTTCCGCGTGGAGAAGTGCAGACACCTGCGTTTATGCCGGTAGGAACTTATGGTTCTGTCAAAGGCTTAAATCCAGATCAAGTTGAGGATTTGGGTGCCGAAATCATTCTTGGTAATACCTTTCACTTGATGTTACGTCCTGGTACTGAAGTCGTTAAAGCACACGGTGACTTACATGATTTTATTGGTTGGGATAAACCGATATTGACCGACTCCGGCGGTTTTCAAGTATTCAGCTTGGGCGACATGCGCAAGATTACCGAAGAGGGCGTTACCTTTGCTTCCCCAGTCAATGGCGACAAGGTACTAATGACCCCAGAAAGCTCAATGCAGGTTCAGCGCGACCTTGGCTCTGACGTTGTAATGATCTTTGATGAATGCACGCCATATCCTGCGACTGAAAAAGAAGCGGCAGATTCTATGCGCCTGTCACTCCGTTGGGCAAAGCGTTCGAAGGATGCACATGGCGACAATCCATCAGCGTTATTTGGCATTATCCAAGGTGGTATGTACGAATCGCTACGCGATGAATCGCTGGCGGGCTTGTTAGATATCGGTTTCGATGGCTATGCGGTTGGTGGCCTTAGTGTCGGTGAGCCGAAACCCGATATGATGAGAGTGCTGCGTCATATTGCTCCTCAGATGCCAGTAGATAAGCCACGTTACTTGATGGGCGTTGGTAAGCCAGAAGACTTGGTTGAGGGGGTTCGTCGCGGTATCGACATGTTCGATTGCGTGATGCCGACTCGTAATGCGCGCAACGGACACCTGTTTACCCACACGGGTGTTGTAAAGTTACGTAATGCTGCCAACCGTTCTGATACCGGTCCAATCGATCCTGAATGCGATTGCTACACCTGTAAGTCCTACAGCCGCGCGTATTTGCATCATCTAGATCGTTGTCGAGAGATATTAGGTGCAACGCTCAATAGTATCCATAACCTGCATTACTACCAGACCTTGATGGCCGGTTTGCGCCGCTCGTTGGAAGAGGGTACATTTGCCGAGTTTGTTAACGACTTCTATGCCAAACGCGGCAAAACGACGCCGTCTTTGGATCAGCATACCGACCAACTTCAAGAGTCTGCTGAGTAAACTGTTCGATTTAATTTGTTTTAAACATTGGGAGAAGATATTTCATGAAAGTAATTTTGGCAGCAATGGCCCTGTTGGCGTCTGGTGCAGCATTAGCAGAAGGTCCGGCTGTATCTCAAGACCCTATGGGTATGACAGGTCAGTTGGTTTTCCTTGGTGGTTTTTTAGTTATTTTCTACTTCTTGTTGTGGCGTCCACAAAGCAAGCGTCAGAAAGAACATAAAAATCTGATGGGTAATTTGGCTGCTGGCGATGAAGTCATTACCGCTGGCGGTATGCTGGGTAAAGTGATTAAGGTAACTGAAGAATATGTCGTCATCGAAGTGGCTGCCAATATTCAGTTCCCAGTGCAAAAAGTAGCAGTAACTGCAGTGCTTCCAAAAGGCACTATCAAAGAGGTTAAGGCGTAACGCCAACCTGATCCCAAGACGGTCTCCGAATGGAGGCCGTCTTTGTATGTATTAGAAGGAATAAGGGCAGTCCTATGCTCAATAAATACCCGTTGTGGAAAAACCTCCTGATAGTGGTGGTGTTGGTTCTATCCGTTATTTATGCCGCACCAAACCTATATCCGCCAGATCCAGCGATTCAAATTACGCCGTCGCGATCCGGTGCTGAATTAACTGAAGAAACCTTATCGCGTGTTCACAAGTCACTAGACGACGCCGGAATTGAGTTTTTTGGTGAAGAGCAAAACGGCCAAACTGCGCTGTTGCGGTTGCGCTCTTCTGACGCGCAACTACCCGCTAAATCCGCTGTGCAGCGTGTCATTGGTGATGAATTCATTGTTGCTTTGAACTTGGCGCCAACGACTCCTCAGTGGCTGATTGATTTGGGCGCAGGTCCAATGACGCTAGGTCTAGATTTGAGTGGTGGTGTTCACTTTCTAATGGAAGTGGATATGGACGAATATGTGACTGGCAAGATTAACAATTATCGCCAAGAACTGCGTACTCGCTTGCGTGAAGAAAATATCAAATATCGCCGCGTCGTGGTTGAAGACAAGACCTTACGTTTGAGTTTTGATGCGGCGGAAGTGCGCGGCGATGCGCGTAACTTTATTGCTAAGTCATATCGTGAATTTGTGATTACGGACGAGCAAGAAGGGCAATACTTTGATTTATTGCTGACCATTAATGAACAGCAGATCAAGTCGTTTGAAGATTATGCATTGAAGCAAAACTTAACCACTATCCGCAATCGTGTGAATGAGTTGGGCGTTGCTGAGCCTTTGGTCCAGCGTCAAGGTCGTAATCGCATCGTGGTTGAATTACCGGGTGTACAAGATACAGCTGAAGCGAAAAAGATTTTAGGCAAGGCAGCCAACCTTGAATTCCGTTTGGAAGCTCTGCCAGGTGCGAGTCGCTTTCAAACAGAGGAATATCCATTCCGCGCGGATGAGTATCGTACGGCTAAGTTAGAGAAAACGGTCATCACTAACGGTGATAGCGTAACGAATGCTAAGCCATCGTTTGATGAAAACGGTATGCCACAGGTGAATATTGATCTCGACGCTAAAGGCGGCGCGATGATGACACAGGTAACTGCTAAGGCGATTCAGCGTCGTATGGCCGTGTTGTTCGTCGAGCGTAAGCCGAAAACAACGTACGAGTTGGTTGACGGTGTAGAGCAGCCGAAAACAATTCAAATTACAGAAAAGTCGATTATCTCCTTGGCCACCATTCAAAGTACTTTGGGCAATAGCTTCCGCATTACGGGCCTAGAGTCGGGTGAGGCGTCAGAGTTGTCTTTGTTGCTGCGTGCTGGAGCCTTGGCTGCGCCAATGTACTTCGTTGAAGAACGTACGGTGGGGCCGAGCTTAGGTAAAGAAAACATTCAAATGGGCGTTCAGTCGGTAGTTATCGGCTTGGGCCTAGTGCTGTTGGCTATGACTGTCTTCTATCGCGTGTTTGGTATCGTGGCCAATATTGCTTTGCTTGCGAATATTGTAGTTCTAGTGGCGTTGATGTCGATTATTGGTGCCACACTCACGCTACCTGGTATTGCTGGTATCGTATTAACCGTCGGTATGGCAGTGGATGCGAACGTATTGATTTTTGCTCGTATTCGAGAAGAAATGAAAAACGGACGCTCGCCTCAACAAGCGATTCATGAAGGTTATGATCGTGCATTCTTAACGATCTTTGATGCGAACTTAACCACGTTAATTGTAGCGGTGATTCTATTTGCCGTGGGAACGGGTCCGGTGAAAGGTTTTGCGGTTACTTTATCGTTCGGTATTTTGACCTCTATGTTTACAGCGATTGTAGTAACTCGCGCGATTATTAACCTGATCTATGGTGGCCGTCGTGTTGAGTCACTGTCGATAGGAGGCAAAGTATGAAAACGATGAACTTTATGAAGTTTCGCCACGTGGCGACTATTCTATCGTTAACCTTGCTGGTTATTTCTGTAGCCGCTATTGCCATGCGTGGTTTGAATCTAGGTCTGGATTTCACCGGTGGAACCTTGCTGGAAGTACAGTATGAAACGCCTGTACCAATTGAAGGAATTTCTGCGGTACTGAATAACGCAGGATATCGCGATGTAACTGTGCAGAACTTCGGTTCTGAAACGGATGTGTTGGTGCGGATGTCTGAATCATTTCGTGATGATTTGGGTGGTGAAGTGCTCGGGCTATTACAAGCCGACAGTACGGGTAATCAGTTGACGCTCTTGCGCAGTGAATTTGTGGGTGCGAACGTCGGCGAAGAATTGCGTGACCAAGGCGGTATGGCTTTATTGCTAGCACTTGCTGTCGTCATGATTTACGTTGCAGCGCGCTTTCAGTTTAAGTTTTCGGTCGGTGCGGTGATGTCGTTGTTTCACGACGTTATCATTATCATCGGTATGTTTGCCTTGTTTCAGTGGGAGTTTGACCTGACGGTAATGGCCGCTTTATTGGCTGTTATTGGTTATTCCTTGAACGATACGATTGTTGTTGATGACCGTATTCGTGAGAATTTCCGTATTCTGCGCGAAGGCGATTCAACCTACATCATCAATGAATCATTGACGCAAACCTTAGATCGAACGCTGATGACATCGGCAACCACTGCACTTGTTGTATTGGCATTGATGTTGTTTGGCGGCGATATGATTCATAACTTCTCAGTGGCCATGATGATCGGTTTGGTTGTTGGTACCTATTCTTCGATCTACATTTCGGCGAATATTTTACTGGCGATGAACATTAGCCGTGAAGATCTGATGCCTCCAGAGTTAGAAGAAATAGACGATCGCCCGTAAGTCCGGCGATTAAGTATGCCCGATAGCGCGTCAGTGCTGTCGGGCTTTGTTGTTTTATAGGCTGAAGTTTATAGCCAGAATTAGTGTGAAGGTGTTCTTTGCTTAGTTATCGCCATTCGTTTCATGCAGGAAATTTTGCTGATGTACTGAAGCATCAGGTGTTGGTTCATGTGTTGCGTTATATGGGACAGAAAGATAAGCCCTATGCGTACATTGATACCCACGCAGGCGCCGGTGTTTATGCATTGAGTTCGACACACGCGACCAAAAATCGCGAGTTCGATACGGGTATTGGCCCTCTGCGCGAGGATCAAACACCTGAGTTGAATGATTATCTGCAAACGGTGGTGCTGTGTGATGAGGCTGCAAATAAAATTCGAACCAGCCGTGAAGGCTACTATCCAGGATCACCAGAAATAGCCCGTCAATGGATGCGTCCTTATGACAAGGGATTTCTCTATGAGCTGCACCCAACGGATTTCGATTTACTTAATGATCATCTTGGTCGAGATCGACGTTTTATCGTGGAACAAAGCGATGGCTTCCAAGGGCTGATTGCGCGCTTACCGCCGCAAAGCCGCAGAGGCGTGGTTTTGATGGATCCTCCATACGAGTTGAAGTCGGATTACGACAATGCTATTTCAACTCTGGTAAAGGCCCATAAGCGCTTCGCTACAGGTGTTTTTGCGCTTTGGTATCCAGTGGTCGAGCGGGAGCGAGTGCATCGTATGGAGGCGGCTTTGATAAAGTCTGGCATACGTAATATCCAATTATTTGAACTGGGTATCGGTTCTGACACGTTAGAACATGGTATGACTTCTTCTGGGATGATAGTAATTAATCCACCTTGGACGCTAAAGGCCGAACTGGATAAGCTATTACCATATTTGGCCAGCACTTTATCGGCAGAAGGAGTATGGCGAAGCGAGGTGTTAGTGCAGGAGTAAGTAAATAGGCATTAAAACTTTAAGCCTATTGGGCTGTTTAAGCTTAGAAATGAACTGGGTAAGTTTATTTCTGAATAAGCGGCCTGTGGCCGCCAAAGTGATTGCGCGTTGGCGCATTTGAATGTTATCACTACGGTTGCAGAATCGACGTGTGTCGGTAACGTTTAAATCAGTTGCTTGAAGCAATCTGTGATGAATAAAAATAAAAAAATATGACAATATAGGTCATTGTGTTTATTAACACTTTATAACAATTCAGAAAGCGGTATCCTCCGCGTCCCTGCCTTAAATCTGCAAATGAGTAGGTTAGGTAGGCTAGCGTTAGGATGCAGTGAATTCACAGTGTCATGGGAATTCAAGAGACACGTAGCTGATGCTGAATTGACAATAAAAAAGGATACGGAATGAGCGCCAAGACATTTCTCACCATACTACTGGGTACTTTGTTGGGGGTATCTCAAGTGTACGCCGCTACGTCGTCAGACGATTTAGCCGGTAAACGCCTTGATAAACTCGAAACAACGGTAATGAACCCTAATTTGCCGCTGGAAAAGCGTATTCGTGCGTTACGCAAGTTATATTCTGATCAGTTTGTGAACGGAAAGATTGATCGCACTTTCTGTATCTGGGATCCGCTCGGCAAGTCAGGCCCAATCGCCTCTGCTGCAGATGATCAAAAGCTTCGTTCTTTGCATTATGGTATGGATCTAACGATTATTGCTTACCAAGACGAGAAGAAGCTGGTCGATGAACTGCGTTCTGGCGATGTGTGCGACGCAGCACTCATCAGTGGTGGCAGTGCTCTCGAATTTAATCGTTTTTCCGGCACTATCGAATCAATGGGGGGGTTGCCTGAACGTCAACATCTTCAGTTGTTAATGCAGGTTTTGGCCAGCCCTAAAATGGCTGATCGCCTAACTGGTGATGAGTATGTGTTCTTGGGCTTGGCGACTATCGGCGGTACTTATGCGTTTATGGGTGATCGCTCGCAACGTAGTTTGATGTCACTGAAAAATCGTAAATTAGCGATCTCGGAAGATGACCCTGCAATGGCGGCTATCGCATCTTCAATTCGAGCGGATGCCGTACCGGGTAGCATGATGGCTTCCGTGCAGACATTTGCCGATGGCGAAACATCATCAATGATTTCATCAATTATTGCTTACTTAGTAATGGGTAGCGGGCAGGTGAGTCCTAACATTGGTATTTTGCGTGAGCCTCTTGCTCAGTCAACGGTACAGCTAATTGGTCGTTTGGATAAGTTTCCTGCTGGTTTAGCGCAGATTCTGCGAGAAGACTTCCTGTTTAAATTCGAAAACTACGCGCGTCGCGTGGACAAAGAACAGGCCATTATTCCTGAGAATTTCTGGATCGACATGAATGAAGCGGATAAGGCAAAACAAGAAATAATGTTGCGCGATGTTCGTCTCAAGTTGCGTGATCAAGGCGTTTATGATCCTGCGATGTTACGTTTAGAGCGTAAAATTCGTTGTAAGTTTGCACCGGGCCGCGATGAGTGTACTAATCCGGTAGAATAACTTTCTGTAGTGATTAGTCAGGTTGTGGAGTGATATCACTCCACAATCTTCCGCTTTGAGCGCGTTCCGTCATTTCCCTAACAGCACTGTGCGTTACCTTTCTTTCTGCCGCGATGGCGTAGAACTCTTGTTTAAGTTCGGCAATTATTCCGATTTTAATTACTTTATAACGCTGGCAAATTTCATCTGCAATCACTGCAGGTGCGAAGAAATAGCCGTGTCCTTGGCTACCAAAAGCTTTCATTAGCGCGGAATCATCAAACTCGCCTGCAACTCTGACGGTGAGTTCGCGGCGCTGAAACCAGCTAAGTAAGTTGGTTCGCAAAGCGGATGATGAGTCGGTAGGTAGAAGGACGGGTGAATTGTTTAGGCATTCCGGAAAGCTCTGGTTGCCGTTATGAAGATTTGAGGTTGCGAAGCACGCGATAGAGCTTTGCCCTAGAAGATGATTGAAGCATTTTACATTCATACCAGCTGGCATTGGGCTATCAGCCAGAACAACGTCGAGTCTGTGTACCGCCAGCTCCCCAAGCAGTGCTGTCATTTGCTCTTCGCGACATATCAGACGCATTGGCTCAGCGGATGCTAGTACTGGAGCCAACAGTTTATGTGCGATGGATTTTGGCAGGGCATCGACAATGCCTACACGTAATTCCATCGGGCGAAGGCTGACGCCGAGTTGCAGTACCTCTTGCAGCTCATCTCCAAGACGGAAAATGTCGCGGCTGTAATCAAGTACGAGGCGTCCCGTATCGGTGAGTTCTAGGCCTCGACCAGATTTTTGAAAAAGCGGTGTGCCCAGCTCATCTTCTAGAGTACGCAGTTGTCCGCTTATGGTTTGTGGCGTAACGTTCAATTTTTCAGCCGCGGCTTGAACGCTAGCGAGCTCTGCTACAGTATGAAAATACTGCAAATGCTTGTAGTTGAGACGTTTCATACTTCGAAAAAACCGAGTGATAGCCTAAAGATAATTCGAATATTATTTTATATTGTGCTTGAATACAATCTACGTCATATCATCAAAAGGAGTGGATTATGAACCGCCCAGATTATTTAAATTCAGATAAACCTCAGAGTGTCGCTCAAGTGGCTAGCGTTTCTCCGGTGGAATCCTATCAAGAGACGCAGGTAAATCGCCCTGAGTATGCGGTTGATGGCGCAAAAGTATTGCGTAACACCTATGCCTTGTTGGCCATGACTTTGATTTTCAGCGCTGGAACAGCGGCGTTGTCGATGGCGTTTAATTTGCCGCATCCAGGAATCATCATTACCTTGGTTGGTTTCTATGGCTTGTTGTTTGCGATTGAGAAAACCAAAAATAGCGGAATGGGCATCGTGCTTACCTTCGCACTGACTGGATTCATGGGTCTAACTTTAGGTCCTATTGTTTCGATGTACGCTAAGTTGCCAGGTGGTACTGCGACGATTGCAACTGCTTTGGGTCTAACGGGTTTGATCTTCGTTGCTATGTCCGGTTGGGTGCTATCAACTGGTAAAGACCTCAGTAACATGGGTAAGACCTTAATGGTTGGTATCCTAGTTGCCTTTGGCCTAGGTATCGCGAACATCTTTATTGGTCTGCCGATGATCTCTCTAGCTGTATCTGCCATGTTCATTGTCTTGATGAGTGGTATGATTGCTTACCAGACAAGTGCAATTTTACATGGTGGTGAAACTAACTACATTTCGGCAACAGTGACCTTGTATGTATCGATCTACAACCTGTTCCTGAGCTTATTGCAGATTCTGGGTGTGATGGGCTCAGACGATTGATTTTAGCCTGAGGGGGCTATTGTAAGAATTCTTTGTGCTCAAAGAGGGTTGCCGCAAGTCCGGGATGGCTTGCGGCTTTTTTGTGTCTGAAATTTGGTCAAATTGACCGAGTTTAGGCTAGGCTTTAAGGATGAAGCTTTCTCGTCTCTTTCTTATGGTTTTTCTTTTGCCATATTCGGTTTTCCTTGGTGCTGAGCCAGTGTGCTCTGATCGTGATGCCATTTCTGCCAGCAACGACAAAGCCTTGAGTTATTTCGGTAAGCAGGGTGAGATCTTTCATGTTGCTCGGGTGCTCAAAGTTCATCATCCAAGTCGTCATAAAGAAGTTGCCAGCTACGTTAAAGTTAAAGCCAAGCGCTATAGTATTTTTACATTGGTCGATGTCGACTGTAATGCGCGTTTCATAAAACGCACCCGTCAAAACGACTAAAGAAGGCTTGGCTTAGCGCAGGATTCTCAGTACAGTATTTCTTGTACATATCTTATGCAAAACTTACGGGGAGGTGGCGATGATAACTATCAAGCAATTACGTGCCGTGCCAATAATTTCTAAGGTGATTATGCACTCTCTTGATATGAGTCTCTATCAAGTTTCTGTTTTACTTGATGGTGCGGAACATTACGTGACCGACGACAAGGGTGTGCTGCTACGTAGCTTTAAAATATTGGAATTGCAGGCGTTATTTGAGTCGTTACCGGTCGAGCAAATGGTGTTGCGTCAGCAGAGTGCATACGACGAAATGATTAATCAGCCTATGCGTCAGGGCAGTAACATGCTTGAGGTGCCTTTGGGTAACAATCGTTTAGGCTCGGCACCGCAAATATTGCATTGATCAAGAGTTACTTGTCTGCGGCGCTCAATTGAGCTTTTACTTTTGCTTGCTCTTTTTTCAGTGCAGTGAGCTTGTCGCGCTCCTTTTCTACGAAGGCAGCGGGTGCTTTAGACATAAACCCATCGTTGTTTAGCTTGTTTGATATGCGGTGTATGTCCGTTTCTATCTGCTCCATCTGCTCTGTTAAGCTAGTCTGAGCGTTGTCGATAGTTCCTACCATGGGAAACCTTCCTCCATATTGCTAACTAATGAGCTGTGCTTTATGCCGAGCTCATCTATCGTTAGCCAAGTGATAGGTTCAAGTGTAGTCGAGTTTTTGAAGGTTGCCTGTTGGCGGGTGGGATTTGGGTTGCCCGAGAGGCGGACAGCAGCCTTTTTCAGTGATTTATTGTTATTTGGTGAGGTGATCAATGAAGGCGGTAATTCTGGATGCCGATACGATGGGCTCAGATATTAATTGGGAGCCAATTGCTAATGCAGTGACGACATTAAATATTTACGATAGAACGTCACCTGCTGAGTTGCTAGATAGAGTTAAAGATATTGATTTAGTCATTACCAATAAAGTTGTAATTTCTGCTGCGGTTATGGCGAATCTTAAAGGGATTTTCGTGTTGGCAACAGGCACTAATAACATTGATCTTGTTGAAGCAAAACAAAGAAATATCCCCGTGTTTAATGTTGCGAATTATGGTGCTCAGTCTGTCGCTCAGCATACGCTCATGTTGATTCTTGCATTGGCTGCTCGGTTGCCTTTGTATCAGCGCGACATTGCTAAAGGGGCCTGGAATTTAAGCAAGAATTTTTGTTTGATGACGCACGCAACGAGTGAATTGTTTGGTAAGAAATTAGTTATTGTAGGGCAGGGGACGCTTGGTAAAGCGGTCGCTAAATTAGCTGAAGCATTCGGAGTGAGTGTTGTTTTTACAGCTCGGCCGGGGACTGCCGAGAGCCGTCGCCCCTCATTTAATGAAGCAATAAAAACGGCGGATATTATTAGTTTTCATTGTCCTCTGACAGATGATACGCACCACTTGCTTAATAAAGAAAATATTCACTTATTAAAACGAGATTGTTTAGTTGTTAATTGCTCTCGCGGAGGCGTAATTGACGAAATAATTGTTTTGAATGCTTTGGTTCAGAAAAATATCGCCGGTCTGGCGGTTGATGTCTTACCGGTTGAACCACCATCAAATGGTCATCCCTTGTTAGATGCTTTGGATGTTAGTTGTGTGCCACTAAATCTTATTGTTACCCCCCATAATGCTTGGATTAGTCCTGAGGCGCGCCAAGCTATAGTGAATCTAACCGCCGCGAATATTCATGACTTGGTTAATTCTCATTCTTAGTCTTACTTTAGCTCCTGAGTGGAGTGAGGTCATCATTACAGAACGGCCAGCAGAATAACTGTATTTTGCCTGACGAAGTCGAGTAATCGCTAGTTAATTGGTATGGGCCATTTCTCAGTCAAACTAGGTAAAATGTCTGTCAATGTCGTCGGTTTCCATAGATATAGCCATGCTTTTTCATTAGTATGGTCTGCAGAAAACCTTATCTGTCTGAACTTGTCCGCTGCAACTAGTGGTTTAGAGAGTTCGGCCAGTGAGCAAATAATTATAAAAATAACAATCGTCGCATTCGGATCTCACCTCCGCTACTGAACCAAGTAGAACGATGATTGCTCGCGTCTTGGAGAGGTGCTTCCTTGTCATACGTTCGCTTTGGTCTCGTGTTGTCCATGTTTTTGGTGCTGTCTGCTTGTTCTTCAGACGGTGGTTCCTCGGATAGTGGTTCTACAACGGTTGATGTCGTTATTACTGATCCGGATAAAGCCGCTGCCTTTCTGGATATATTTTCAGATCCGGTAACGCAAGCTACGGAAGACGAGCGTTGGGAATATGCCCTCGTCACCAGTGCTGTGCTGGCAGAAAATCTGTCTTTCCGCTTAGTGAGTGGGCCTAGCGGCATGACTATTAGTCCTGATGGCTTGGTTCAGTGGACTCCAACGGATGAGCATGGTGACACGGTGAATGTCACTATCGAAGCGACCTACTCCGATGAAAATGGCTCGGTTTCACGTAGCCAAACCTTTGTTTTGCCGGTTAAGCATATCAATGATGCGCCTGTTATCGTTTCAGAGGCTTCAACCAGTGTGTTGGCGGGCGAGATATATACCTATGCCGTGCAAGTTGAAGATCCAGATGATGCTAACAATGGAACTGATTTGACCTACGTGGTGACCACACCGTATGTGTCGGCTATTGAAGGTTTAAGCATTTCAAATACCGGTGTTATTCAGTGGCAAGCGCCAAGCGCCAAGCGATCCAAGCTACATACTGCAAACTGTGGGTTACTACTTCAAAGTTAAAGTATCTGATGGTGGTGAGAATGGCGCTATCAGTGCAACGCAAACTTGGTATTTGAAGGTTGTTCCGGGAAACACTGCTCCTGTTATCACATCGTCCCCCGTGACGGTGGCAACGGAAGATCAGGCCTACTCTTATCAGTTAGTCGTTGAAGATGCAGAAGATCAGAACAATGGCGCTGACTTGACCTTCGCTTTGTCGGATGGCCCAGCTGGTATGACTGTTTCTAGCACGGGTCTTATTCAATGGACTCCTACAGAGAACGGCACTACCGTTCGCACGCAATCAGTTCAAGTTTCTGTTGCCGATGGCGGTGAGCAAGACGTCGCACCAGCTGTGCAAGCGTTTGATATTACGGTTACTCCGGTCAACGATGCACCTGCATTTATTGGTTCGCCATCGACCTCCGCGATTGAGGGTTCTACCTATACCTACGCGCTGCAAGTTACTGATTCAGATGATGCCAATAACGGCACAGACTTAACTTTCTCGTTAACCAGCGCTCCAGCTGGTATGACCATTTCTTCAACGGGTGTTATCTCTTGGACTGCGCCTGCTAATGTAACGTCTGCTTCTGTAGAAGCCATGGTAGCTGATGGTGGTGAAAACGGAGCAGCTACAGCGAGCTTGAGTTGGACGATCAGTGTTGATGCTGTAAACGATGCACCAATCATTACATCTGTCGCCCCAACAATGGCGACTGAAGATTCTCCTTATACCTATCAAATTGCTGTAACCGATCCAGATGATGCCAATAATGGCACTGATCTGACCTTTACTCTTGTGACTGCACCAGAGGGTATGACTGTTTCTGCAACTGGCGCGATTGCATGGACCCCAGTTGGTGACGAAGGCACTGTCGATGTAACCATTGAAGTCGCCGATGGTGGTGAAAATGGCGTACAGCGTCAGTCAGAACTTCACTATTGCTGTTACTGCAGTTAACGATGCCCCCGTTATCACTTCAGAAGCAGTGGTAACGGCCACAGAAGACGAAACCTATAGCTACGAAGTCAGTGCTACTGATGAAGAGAATGATGTTCTGCAGTGGAGTTTAACCACTGCCCCTGAAGGAATGATTATCGACTCGGCTACTGGCGTTATTACTTGGACACCTGCTGAGACTGTGACTAGCGAGGCTGTTGTTGTCGAAGTCTCTGACGGTGAGTTTAACGATACCCAAAGCTTTACTGTGGCTGTGACTGCCGTCAACGATGCGCCTGTCATCACTGAAGGTGAAGCGACCGCGCTTGTTACTGATGAAGATACGGCAACGACACTAACTCTAAACGCAACGGACGTTGATACTGATTCTGCCAGCCTCATTTGGACGATCGATACTGATGCACTCAATGGTGCAGCGATTGTCAGTGGTACGGGTGCAAGTCAAACTGTTACCTATACGCCAACTGCAAACTTTAGCGGTAGCGATAGCTTTGTTGTCGCAGTCAGCGACGGGGAGTTAGTTGCTACGATTACTGTTAATGTCACCGTGACCGAAGCGGGGGACGCGCCAGTTATCACCGAAGGTGAAAACGTTTCGTTAACAACTAACGAAGATAACCTAGTTCTAACTGTATTAAGTGCCACCGACTTGGATACCGATGCCGCTAACCTTAGTTGGTCTGCTAATGACGCGGCTAATGGTCAAGCGAGTGTTTCGGGTTCTGGTTTAACTCAAACCGTTACCTACATACCTAATGCCAATTTCTCGGGTAACGACAGCTTTATAGTCACAGTAAGTGATGGTGTTCTAAGCGATATGATCACCGTATCGGTGACTGTTAATTCAGTGAATGATGCTCCTGTTATCACTTCAGTACCGAATACATCAGCCACTGAAGCCGTTGCCTACAGTTACGCTGTCACTGCATCCGATGTGGAAGGGGATACGCTGACTTGGAGTCTGACTGAAGCACCAGCCGGCATGGAAATTGATGCCGATACTGGAGTTATTAACTGGACTCCGGGTAATGCTGCTACTAATCCAACGGTCGTTATTCAAGTATCGGATGGCGCCGCTAGTTCTACGCAAACCTTCGTTATTGAAATTGGTGCCGTTAACGACGCTCCAGTGATTACAGAAGGCGATACTGCACAAATCAATACCAGCGAAGATACCGTTGGCAGCATTACTCTTAACGCTACCGACGCTGATTCAGCGACTTTAACTTGGTCTGTTGTATCTGTTGCAAGTAATGGTTCTGCTTCTGTATCCGGTAATGGGCTAAGCAAAACCGTTAACTACACCCCAAATGCTGATTTTAGTGGTACCGACAGTTTTGTGGTTGCTGTCTCTGATGGATCGCTAACCGATACCATTGCAATTTCGGTGAATGTTGCCGCAGTAAATGATGCACCAATGTTTATTAGTGCTCCATCGACCAATGCGATTGAAGCTTCGCTGTATCAATACACTGCGCAAGTTTCTGATGCTGATGATGCAAATAACGGCACGGATTTAACCTTTACGCTAACTCAAGCGCCAGAAGGTATGACGGTATCAGCGACCGGTGTTGTTCAGTGGACGCCAGGAAATACTGTAACGACTGCCGATGTAACCTTGGAGGTTATTGATGGCGGTGAAGACGGTACGGTTGCCGCTGTGCAAAGCTGGACCATTACGGTTGGCAGTGTTAACGATTCGCCAGAAATCACTTCTGCAGCGATTGTTACTGCAACCGAAGGCATGGTTTATCAGTACCCAGTTCAAGTCACTGACCCTGATGATGCTAACAACGGTACTGATCTGACATTTGAACTGACGACCGCTCCAGCAGGCATGACGGTATCTAGCATGGGTCTGATCGAATGGACGCCTACTAATGATGACGTCAGCGTGCCAGTGACTGTTGTTGTGCGGGATGGCGGTGAGAGTGGTGCCGTGCCAGCGACTCAAAGTTGGACGATTGCCGTTACTCCGGTCAACGATGCACCCGAAATTACTCAAGGTGCGACAACGACCTTAGCGGTTGAAGAAGATGTGTTGGCAAGTTTAGGTCTAAACGCAACCGATATTGATACGGCTGCAGCTAACCTAACTTGGTCTGTATCAACAGTGGCAACTAATGGTACTGCGAGTGTCAGCGGTACTGGCAGTAGCAAGTCTGTTAGCTACGTGCCGAATGCCGATTTCAACGGTAGTGATGAATTTGTTGTTACTGTTAGCGATGGTGAGCTAAGCGATACCATTACCGTTAATGTGACCGTGAATGCCGTGAACGATGCGCCGGTTATGACATCGGCTGCAGTAACGGACGCTACGGAAGACGAAGCCTATACCTATGCCGCAACAGCCACCGATATCGACGGTGATACCTTAACTTGGAGCTTAACCGAGTTCCCAGAAGGCATGGCTATTGATGCCAGCAGCGGTGTGATCAGCTGGACACCTGCGAACGGTGTTGAAACCGCTAACGTAACTCTAGTTGTTGCCGATGCTGACGTTTCAGCGACGCAAACTTTTACCATTACTGTTAGTGCCGTTAATGATGCTCCTATTATTACCTCTATCGGAACCCAAGCAGCGACTGAAGGTGTTGAATTTACCTACACCGTTGTTGCAAGTGACATTGATACCGGTGACGTATTGGCCTTCAGCCTAACGGGCGAACCTGCTGGAATGACCATTGATTCTGTGACGGGTGTTATCACTTGGACGCCGGGCAATGGTGCGGTTGATAGCAGCGTCACCGTTAATGTGTTCGATGGCACAGTGACCTCAACTAAGACCTTCACCATCACAATAGGTGCAGTTAACGACGCACCAGTAATTACCGAAGGTGAAGCTGCAACGTTAACTACTGACGAAGACGTCGTTGGTAATCTCGTTCTTAACGCGACTGATGCCGACACTGACGCAGCCAATATCACTTGGTCTATTGCCTCAGCTGCGAGCAATGGTACTGCGAACGTTTCAGGAACTGGTTTAAGCCAAACAGTGAGTTACTCACCAAATGCCGATTTCAATGGCAGCGATAGTTTCACTGTTAGCATCAGCGATGGTTCGTTGACCGATACCATCACAGTGAACGTCACCGTTAATGCTGTGAATGATGCGCCTGTAATTAATTCAGCCGCTAATACGCGTGCGACAGAAGGTGAAGTGTATACCTACACGCCAACGGCTTCTGATGTAGAAAGCGATACCTTAACTTGGAGCCTAACTCAGTCTCCAGAAGGCATGACCATTGATGCCAACAGCGGTGTGATCAGCTGGACTCCCGCGAATGGCGTGACATCTGCAAATGTAACCGTTCAAGTGGCTGATGCCGAAGCGAATGCAACGCAAAGCTTCACCGTGACTGTGGGTGGTGTGAACGACGCACCAACCATTACAGAAACAACAGCAGCGATCACAACGAATGAAGATACTTCAGGTACGGTAACTCTGAACGCAACCGATATTGATGGCGATACCATCACTTGGTCGGTGGGTTCAGCTGCTGCTAATGGTGTTGCAACCGTCTCTGGTACTGGCTTAAGCCAAGTCGTGAGCTACGTACCGAATGCTGATTTCAATGGTACTGATAGCTTTGTTGTTAGCGTCACCGACGATTTCTTGACCGATACCATTACTGTGAATGTGACAGTTAATGCGGTGAACGATACGCCAGTATTTAGCAGTGCTGCCTCAACGACAGCTGTTGAAGGCTCGCTGTACCAATATGCTCCTCAAATTGTGGATGCAGACGATGCCAACAATGGCACAGACTTAACCTTTACCCTTGTTGTCGCTCCAGAAGGCATGACTATGTCGAGCACTGGTGTTCTGCAGTGGACTCCAGGTAACGGTGTTGCTTCTGCTGATGTGACTCTAGAAGTCGCTGATGGCGGTGAAGATGGTGCCGTGACTGCGGCTCAGTCTTGGACTATTACCGTCGGTAATGTAAACGATGCGCCTACCATTACGTCCCTAGCTCCGACAGCTGCAACTGAAGGTGTTGTTTATGAGTACGCAGTTCAAGTAACGGATCCGGATGATGATAACAATGGTACAGATTTAACCTTCGAGTTAACGACTGCACCAAGTGGTATGACGGTAAGTGCTACAGGTTTGATTCAATGGACACCGGCTAACGCCATTACTTCTGCCGATGTCACTCTTGTCGTTCGTGATGGTGGTGAGAGTGGTGCGCAACCGGCGACACAAAGCTGGACAGTGACTGTTACTCCGGTGAACGACGCCCCAACCATTACAGAAACAACCGCAGCGATCACAACGAATGAAGATACTTCAGGCACGGTCACTCTGAACGCAACCGATATTGATGGCGATACCATTAACTGGTCTGTGGGTTTAGCAGCTGCTAACGGTGTTGCAACAGTCTCTGGTACTGGCTTAAGCCAAGTCGTGAGCTACGCACCGAATGCCGATTTCAATGGTACTGATAGCTTCGTTGTTAGCATCACCGATGGTTTGTTGACCGATACCATTACTGTGAATGTGACAGTGAATGCGACCAACGATGCGCCGACCATCACGTCAGACGCGGTTACCACTGCCACTGAAGATGAAGCCTACAGCTACAGCGCAACCGCAACGGATATCGACGGCGACACCTTAACTTGGAGCCTAACTCAGTCTCCAGAAGGCATGACCATTGATGCCAACAGCGGTGCGATCAGCTGGACTCCAGCGAATGGCGTGACATCTGCAAATGTAACCGTTCAAGTGGCTGATGCCGAAGCGAATGCAACGCAAAGCTTCACCGTGACTGTGAGTGGTGTGAACGACGCACCAACCATTACAGAAACAACTGCAGCGATCACAACGGATGAAGATACGTCAGGCACGATAACTCTGAATGCAACCGATATTGATGGCGATACCATCACTTGGTCTGTGGGTTCAGCTGCTGCTAACGGTGTTGCAACCGTGTCAGGTACTGGCTTAAGCCAAGTCGTGAGCTATGCACCGAATGCCGATTTCAACGGTACTGATAGCTTTGTTGTTAGAATCACTGATGATTCCTTGACCGATACCATTACTGTGAATGTGACGGTGAATGCTGCCAATGATGCACCAGCCATTACAGAAACAACGGCCGCTATTACAACGGACGAAGATACGTCTGGTACGGTAACTCTGAACGCAACCGATATTGATGGCGATACCATTAACTGGTCTGTGGGTTTAGCAGCCACTAACGGTGTTGCGACAGTCTCTGGTGCTGGCTTAAGCCAAGTGGTGAGCTATGCGCCGAACGCCAATTTCAACGGTAGCGACAGCTTCATCGTCAGCATCACCGATGGTTCGTTGACCGATACCATCACAGTAGATGTGACTGTGAATGCTGCTAACGACGCGCCAGTGATTACGTCCACTGCAATTACGTCAGCAACAGAAGGTGAGGTTTATACCTACACTGCCACCGCGACGGATGCTGAGAACGATACGCTGATTTGGAGCCTAACGACGGCACCATCAGGTATGAATATTGACTCTGCTACGGGTGTTATTACTTGGACGCCAGGCAATGGTGCCATTAGCGAGAACGTCGTTGTTGAAGTAACCGACAGTGTTGCGACTGCAACTCAAAGCTTCACCATTACCATTGGTGCAGTTAACGACGCGCCAGTGATTACCGAAGGTGCGACAGCAGCGCTGAGCACTGACGAAGATACCGCAGGCACTGTGACGTTGAACGCGACGGATGCTGATTCAGCGATACTCAATTGGTCTGTTTCTTCTCCGGCTAGCAATGGTTCGGCAACAGTAACTGGCAGCGGTTTGAGCAAAACCGTTAGCTATACGCCAAATGCCAACTTCAATGGTACTGATAGCTTCGTGGTTACCGTTAGCGACGGCAGCGCATCAGACACGATTACCGTGAATGTAAGCGTTGCCCCGATTGCGGATGCACCAGTAATTACTGAGGGCGAAACGTCAGCTCAAAGCACCGATGAAGATACGGCTAAGACCTTTGCTTTGAATGCAACCGACGTTGATGGCAGCACGATTACTTGGATCATTGGTTCGGCTGCGACTAACGGTACGGCCTCTGTGTCAGGTAACGGCGCAAGCAACACGGTTAACTACACGCCAAATACCAACTTCAATGGTACGGACAGCTTCGTAGTGCAGGTTTCTGATGGTGCTTTAACGGACAGCATCACAGTGACTATGACAGTGAATGCTGTGAACGATATACCTGTGATTTCTTCTACTGCGATTACTTCTGCAACAGAAGGTCAGGTGTATAGCTATGTACCAGCAGCGACGGACGTTGATGGCGATACTCTGACTTGGAGCCTAGGCGCTAGCGCACCAGCGTCAATGAGTGTTAATCCAACTACAGGTGAGCTGTCTTGGACGCCTAGCAACGGCGATACCTCCGCTACGATTCAACTGTTTGCATCGGATGAAACCTTGCGCGCAGAACAGAACTTCACTATTGCAGTGACGGCGGTTAACGATGCGCCAGTCATCACTGAAGGTGAGAGTGTATCTGTGACTATGTCGGAAGATGCAACACCACAAGCCTTTAGCTTGGTTCTTAATGCAACGGATGCGGATAACGCAGCAGCTGAATTGACTTGGTCTATCGCCAGTGTGGCCGCTAATGGTTCGGCAACGGTTTCTGGTACAGGTACAAGCAAAGTTGTGAACTACACGCCAAGTGCGGATTACAACGGTGCTGATAGCTTTATTGTGAACGTAACCGATGGCACTGACTCCGACACGATTACTGTGAATGTAACGGTAGATGCAGCAAACGATGCGCCTGCCATTACTGAAACCACAGCAGCGATTGTGACCGATGAAGATGTCTCTGGCAGCGTAACGCTCAATGCAACGGATATTGATACCGCTGCAGCCAGCATTACCTGGACGATTCTGACTCAGGCAGCGAATGGCACAGCCAGCGTGAACGCGGTTAATACCGGCGCTAGCATGTTGGTGACGTATGCGTCAAGTGTGAATACTAATGGCAGCGACAGCTTTGTTGTTCAAATCAGCGATGGCGAATTGACCGATACCATCACGGTTAACGTGACTGTGAATGCGGTTGATGATGCACCTGCAATTGCGCAGGGCAGCACGATCAACTTAATCACTGATGAAAATACAGCAGGAAGCGTGGCGCTGACGGCAGTGGATATCGACACTGATGCAGCTAACCTAAGCTGGACCGTGATTACTGATGCAACCGATGGTGTTGCGAGTATCAGTGGTAGCGGCACCAATGTGTCAGCTGCTTACACGCCGACCGCAAACTTCATCGGCAACGATAGCTTTGTTGTGCAACTGAGTGATGGCACCTCGAATGTGAGCATTACGGTTAACGTGACGGTAAATGCTGTCAACGAAGCGCCAGTGATCACGAATGGCGCTACCGCCACCATGACGACTGACGAAGATACCCAAGCGACATTGTCATTGGCGGCGACCGATGCGGATGGTGACACTCTGACTTGGTCGATTCCTGTTGGCTCTGGCGCTTCACAAGGTGGTGTTGCCGTTGATGGTACTGGCTTGGTGACTTATGTTCCGTCGTTGGATACCAATGGTACTGATACCTTTAGTGTTCAAGTATCAGACGGTGAATTAACTGACACGATTGCTGTGACAGTAACCATCACCGCGGTTAACGACGCACCCGTGATTACCGAAGGTAGCACATCGGTGTTGAATACTAACGAAGATGACGACACTGGTAGCCTGACCTTCAGTGCAACGGATGCGGATGGCGATAGCTTAGCTTGGTCTGTTAACGCGGCTGCGCTGCACGGCATCGTTACCATGAACGGCTCTCAGTTTAGCTATGCGCCAAACATTGATTTCAATGGCAGTGATAGCTTCATCGTGCAAGTAACCGATGGCGTTGCCTCAGCGACTAACACAGTAACAGTGAATGTCGCAGCGGTTAACGACGCGCCTATGGTTACCTCTACAGCCGTAACAACGGCCATCGAGAATCAAGTGTATGCGTACAACGTCACCGCCAGTGATGTTGAAGGCGATGCCATTAGTTACTCGCTAACCACTAGCCCTTCCGGTATGGCGATCGATTCTACTACCGGTGAAATCCGCTGGATTCCATCGGCAACAGGTACCGAAACCGTTGTGGTTAGCGTGACTGATGGATCAGATGCCGATACTCAAACCTTCGATATCAGTGTTCAGGCTGAGCCTGCAGTGGCTGGTCGCGCAGTAAAAGGTGTGCTGTCTAATGCAACGGTTGAAGCAGCAACCTACGGTGGTTTGGATAGCAACGGCGATCATGTTTGGAATCTAATTGGCACGACGACAACGGATGCGCAGGGTTACTTCGGCTTCGATCTAGGCCCGCAATCTGCTCCAGTACGTGTGCGCGTTACTACCGACGCTAACAGTGCGATGGTGTGTGATACTCCAAGTGGCTGTGTGCTATCAACCTTCGCACTTTATGGCGAAACCGGTGCCCCAGAAGTTGGCTTAACGCTCGATAGCATCGTCAGTGGTGCCGACTTCGGCGGCCCAATTGCGGTGACTCCATTAACCAATATGGCGGCGGTATGGTTACAGCAGTTCCCACAAGCGATTGACGATAACAACATTTTGTTAACGCATCGTCGCCTGTCAGAGCTGTTTGGTTTCGGTGATGAGAACTACGTGCTGCAACGCGTTATTGATATCACCTCGCCGTTTGAGTTATCTCAAGCTGTAGCAACAGATATGAATCGCGTTCGCCATGCTGTATTTGCTGCAAGTTTGCAAGAAATAGCGACGGTTAAGGGTTTATCAGTGAACACTATTTCTGATGGGCTGGGTCTGATGTTCGGTGTACTTGGCGGTCAGATGCCGTTGAAGTCGGGCACGATTGACGTTACCGCGTTGAATCTTACCGATGGTACGACATCACTTGATTACACTGGCTTCGATACCTTTATTATCAGTGCGAAGACGGTTGCTAACTATGTGAATGTTGGTTCAGCCCTCGACAGCATGATTGCAGGCTTCGATGCACTGGTAACTCGCTGGAGCCCAGAAGCGACTGATCCAAGTATTTGTTTAGATACCGATCCGTTGGTTGATCGCACCGAATGCCGCAACGTCACAACCTTGGGGGAAGCGACAGGTTACGACGTGGCTAACTTCAATCGTGCAGTTGCGCCGTTGGATGTGTATGACGGCTACTATTCAGATGTAGTTACGGCAGAGGCTGGCATTAACCAGACCAACCGTAGCTTGGATTGGTTGTATGTAACAACGGAAGATCAGACCAATACCGCGAACTTATTGGCTGCGTTTTCAGAATTACTTGGCTACGGTGTTAGCACGTCGGTCTGTGTGCCTCTGGCGAATACGTCACCTTATTTGGCATGTGATAACCCAGTTCCATCGGCCGATTTTACGGGTGTTTCACCGAAGATTACTAAGGCTAATGCATTTAGTAACCGTTGTTCACTGTCTTCTAGCAATTCTTGTGAATTGAAGGTAACTGGAACAGCACAAGGGCAAACCTTTAATGTGACGGCTGTAATTCCGGATATACGTAATTTGCTCGGTGGTCGAGGCGGATATACTCCTCAGGGTGGATTAAACATGTGCTACAACGGCACTATTACCAACAGTACGGCCAAGCTGGTGTTGACTAACGTTTGTTTCAATCTGGATGTGTCGGACAGTCCGAGTACAGCCTTGGCACCTTTTGCAGATAAGCCCCCGGTTGGCTTATTTGGGGAAAGTGGATATAACGATACAACTCAAGTAGAAACAGAGCTGAACGCGTTGCTTGAGGTGATTAATCTGCGTGTTGCTTTACGCTCATTAGGTGGATCTTTGAAAATTGTTAGCGCCGACAATAGTCTGGTTTTCCAGACGAATGAGTTGGATGCTGGTTTTGTCTTTGACCGCTTAGTATTGAAGGGCACTAAAACAGGCCCGGTATTCGATGTGTATGTATCTTCGTTGAGCCGAACTAATCCTGCAGGTGAAACCTTGAATTCTATTAGCGGACAAGATTTGTTCCGCTTAGAGATCAACGACACCAGTTATATGACCACGGCGAAAGTCGAAGACAAAATTGGTTTACCTGCGGTGACGTCATCTAGCAATGTGACTATTGAAGGGCTATCTCCGATCATTGATGTGATGAAGGATTATGCACTTAGTCTAATTGATACGAATGCAGTGTTTGTCGCACCTACAGCACAAAGATGGCAGGAAATTCAAGATGAAGTGGCTGCTAATCTTGTGTATGGCGGAACCCAAACCTATAAGATGGGTGATACAAACGACACTTACACCATGACCTTGGAGCAAGCCGGATACATTGATATTAGCCAGAAGAACTCGACGGCGAATGCAATGCGTATCTTCCTATCGGGTGCAGCGGGTTATATCTACGCGGATGAAACCTTAGTGGCTACGGCACACCTAGGTAACAGCCAAGATGGTCTGATGATCAGCTTGATGGATGGTTCGCAACGGACGTATACCAGCGCTAACCCAGATCCATTAGGTGGATTACAAGGATTCCTCGATTTCTTAGTGATTCTTGCACCACCGACACCAGCACCTTAATATTTTCCCCTATGAAAATAGGGGAATTCATTAAGAGATAAAAAAGCCCCGAATCTTCGGGGCTTTTTTATGGCAACGAAAATAAGTGAACTTAAAAGCAGAGGCGCAACTCTAAAGCCATACATTTAACAAGGACCGAACATTATGGACGTGACAGAGCTTCTTATATTTTTAGCGATTGGTGCACTTGCAGGTTGGCTGGCTGGAGTAATTACAAAAGGCGGTGGTTTTGGGTTGCTAGGTGATATCGTTATTGGCATCTTAGGTGCCGTGGTTGGTGGTTATGTGTTTGGCGTGCTTGGTATTGCGGTAGCGGGCCTCATTGGTTCAATTATCACAGCCACACTCGGAGCGGTAATTTTACTCTTTTTAATTCGGCTTATTAAACGAGCTTAGTTACGAATTTAAAACCATGAAATGGCCCTTAATTTAGGGGTATTTCTAATATTGTAATTTATATTTGATCTTTGCTTTTGCCATATCTGTCGGCACTTTTGTTTGTGTGGGAGCCGATTTTTACGCTATGCAGCTTACATGTTTAGCATTTATAAATTAAGTATTACTATGTATAAAATCACGCCGAATTAGCAGTAACACCAAAAGCAATAAAAACGCCATTGTCCCCCCTGATTTTTTATTGCTTGGCTCGACGTACGGCGATCCATCATGTAGGGATACCACCTCAGCAGAGGTTAAATTCCACTCTCGATCTATTATTAATGCTTCAAGCTTAACGAGACCTAGTCCTTTGGCGAAGGTTACCTGAACAGGGGATGGATCGCTATCATAGAGTATTTGAATGGCATCGTATTCAACACCGCCAAAGCTAAATACGGTTTTGCCTTTTATGGTATATGGAGTAGCACTGTAAGGGGACTCGGTGCCATCCTCTCTAATATAGGTGCCTGAGGGTTGATACATTTCACCGACTTTCAATCTTGTTGGCCAGGCTTTAAAGTCGGAC
>CZQC01000038.1_pt1 | contig 65741 bp, 58 predicted proteins | sample 734401 | NCBI WGS metagenome assembly CZQC01 (sample SAMEA3597869, study PRJEB11362) | hydrothermal vent metagenome | biome: marine hydrothermal vent biome; feature: marine hydrothermal vent; material: ocean water | place: Atlantic Ocean | collected 2010-09-19/2010-10-04 | reverse complement strand
CAATTCAGACGCATTAAAGTTTTTCGCAGCCTGCTTCAGTTCTGTTACCGTTAGTGTGCTTTCTCCATCGACTAAAGATGCCAACGTAGTGGCCAAATCAGCAGGTATCGCTATTTTTAATGCGTTGGATATACGATTACGCTCCTGTTTTATTTCCTGACTGATAATTCGCTGAAGTACAGTATATTTGGGGATAGCAATATAATTTCGCGCTAGGAATTCAGTGCAAGCATCAAATAAAAACCGAGGCTCAATCCAAGATTTAGTAAGCTGCTGCAAATAGGTGGTCAGCGGCTTATGATGTTGTTCCACATCCCATGTTTTAAAGTCCAGTAGATGTAAAATCTTGTCGTAGATACGTGTTTTTTGCATACGACTAATACTGAAACGTGGGACTTTATATTTAGGGAAATACTCTTTGGCGATAAAGTCTAGATCTTCTTGTAATTCTTTGTAAGATGGATTGAGTTGAATCGGTTTGATTTTAAAATAACCGATAAGCGCTATAGCATAGCACTTATGTCTTCGATCCCTGATGGATTGAATAATGTCCTGCCCCATATCATTTAGCACAAAACTGACGCGCTTTTCTTCCAGAGACAGGCTAGGAACGCCATATAAATCTTTAACTTCCGCTTCGTTAAGTATCGTCAGGCGTTTTGAATTAGGCATAGGCTTCTCGCAAAACCCAAATTTTACTATAATTCAAATTTATTACAGAAAATATATATTGAGGTGCCCCGAGAGACATTGTGCTATATGGGATATAGCGAAAAGTGTTACATTAGGCGGGGATGTCCCCAGAACCCCATATCAGTGGAGAGCGGTTTGACTATGTCAATGTGAATGACCTGAGCTTCACTGGAGTGCGTAGAGTAAAACCTAGCTCCTAAGCCCACGGATGTAAGAGTAGAGTTGTTCACATTGCCAATTGGACTATCTCCAAAGGCTTTGCCGGTGTCTATAAAGGCTGCTCCACCCAATTCAAATAACTTGTAAATGTTAATGTGAGGATAATATCTAGCCTCTAGAGTGAATTGGGTTGTGCTCTTACCATGCTGATAATTTAAAGGGTATCCTCTAACACCTGAGTCATCTCCTAGTGCTATAGGGGCATCTAAGAATGGGTTCTTGCTGATGGTGTTAGAATTTTTAAAATAGGCCCCCCAATTGTTATTAAACTTATGGAAATACTCAGTTGAAAACGATAGTTGCGTTCGGTCCTGCGTTACGGAAGTTGAATTAAATTCCCCTTTAAATTGGCCATCGAAAAACAGAAACCCGTTTTCAGACGTTTGGAGCCCTTTAGAAAACGTAAACTCCCAAATTGCATCAGGCGATTGAGGCGTATTTGAAAAGTCCCGACCGATTAGCCCGTAAACGTGCCAGCCAATGTTAAAGTCTTCAATTTGGTTGATTAGGTTAAAATTGGTTAACTTCCTATAGTCCTTTTGCAGATACTCTAGGCTCAAGAAGGGATATTGGTAGTCTCTGTTTTCAGGTAGATAGCCTGAAGTAAAAAGCGTTGGGATAGCTAAGTCAGAGAATTGGTGTTTATCTCGTATATAACCAATACCGTATCTCAACGTTTCATTATTAGAGTCGCTGAGTAGCCATTGCCAATGTGCAACGGCATAGGATTGGTCGTGATTATATTTAGCAACCGTAACGCCATTTTGGAATTGAGTATCAATTTGATTAAAGTTATTGATGCCGACCTTATAGGCCTGTTCAGTATCAAAGCTTACAAAATCTTTGTTTAGGAAAATGGCTCGTGAACTGCCGTCGTCACTACTTGTTAGCCTAATACTAGCATTAATATTTCGGTCTAAAAAAAGTGGGAAATGAGTGTCAAACTTGTAACCGGTTCTCTGGTTATTACTAAAATATTCAAGCTCTGCATCAATGCCTAAACCCAGCAAATTGCGGTCTTTTATGCCAATGGCATATTTATTAATACCCCCCTTTCTTCCAAAGTCGACTGTTGGCATAAGTGACCAATTATCCCAGGTCTCAACATCAACTTTATTATCATCATTCACCGTGACTTTTGCTTCACGGATATATTTTTGCTTTCTTAGGTGGCGTTCCAGTTCATCAATATCAGCTTGTGCGATGTCGCACTTTTGGATAAAAAATGCGCTTTCATTTATTAGAGTGATGTCTTTTGTTTTTATGTGTAATAAATTTGCCCAGTGATGTAAAAATATGGTGTCTGGATCGGTTAAATCAAAAATGTCATTAGTCTTAAGATTTAGGTTAGTGGTTTGATCGCAATTAGGTTGTGCCTCTTCGCTTGCAGCAAGGACGAGGTTGGCTCCACATAAGTAAGCGACTAAGGAAATAATATAGGGGAGTTTTGGATTCATACGAACACCTTGTTAAGTGCCTGTATGATATTCAATTATTCTTAAGAACTGCTTACCGTGCGCTGATTGTTCACTTAATATTGACTTTGGTTTTGCCTAACGAGGAAAATTAAAATTAGGTTAATCAGTTTAGATTTTTGAAATCATTAGTATTCTAAAAAAGTGTATAAACTAAAACTATTATAGATAATACATGTGAGTCAAAAGTGCTGATGCCAGATGGTTTTTTAAAAAAACACACCCTGTGCCAGGATTGTTGTCGCCTTAATGATTATTATAATTAATCAAAGAGCGGTATGTAACATACAGTGCAATACAAAAGACATTCAATCCAATTTAAATAAGCAGTATTAAGTTTATCTGATCACAAATTTCCGGATTATTATTTGGGTATTTGATCGCTGGGTTAACCATCACTATTTTTAATAAGTGCTTGGTAATCTAGTTGTTCGATCGATGGTATTACGAGAAATATACCAGCTTTGCCATTATTGGGAGTCGGGGGGCGAATGCTATTGTAGGGGCCAAATTTGTTATTGCCTATCCATTTTATTGTTAGCCGCCTTTCAGAGACTTTGAATAGACAAAAATATGCAAAACGCCCATAACACCGTGTCCAATCATGTATGCTTGTACTAATCCCGTTAAGAGCTTATGCACATCTTCTATATCATGTGACCATGAGAGATTAGCATTCCAAGTAATAAACCATAACAAGCCAGTAAATAGGACTAAAAATAATGCTCCTAAACCTAGACCTTGAATACTGCCAGCAATACCATAATCACTTGCTTCAGGAAGTTTAAACTTCAATAAATGCTTGATGTCACCGCCTAGCTGAGTGAACTCCCCATAAAGATAGGGAAAAAAATGTTTAAGGCTATGCCGCCTTAATTCCACAATAAGAAACGTAATAGCTACGGGTATAAGAAAAAGTCCTGTGATGATATGCAGCCAAGTTCCGTAAAACTCGATTGTGTTAGAACTTAAATCTACGGTGTCACTAAAAGCCATAAAATTACTAACAATGAGCTGGCTTGAAATTAGAACAATAATTGCTACATGAAGAATGCTAACTGATCTTGTTTGACGTTCTTGCAGGTACTGCTTTGTTGTATTAAATATATTCATTGAATATCTTATTTTGGGTTATTAAAATTAATTGTGGAATATTACTAGGTGGCGACGCCAAATAGCCTGCCCACTCCAGCCGTTAATGCCATTGCGAGTGCTCCCCAAAATGCAACTCTAGAAGCACCGACAGTAATGGAAGCACCTCCCGCACGGGCTGCTAGTCCACCAAGAAGCGCTAGAAAAACAAGTGAAAGGATTGCAACTGCATATATTAAAAGATTACCAGGGATAAGCAAGGCGACTAGCAGTGGAAGTGCTGCACCGACTGTAAAGGTTCCTGCGGAGTAAAAAGCAGCTTGAATAGGTTGCGCATTTACATTTTCAGATATACCGATCTCATCTCTTGCATGTGCCCCCAAAGCATCATGAGCCATTAGCTGTTTTGCAACTTCTGCCGCTAAATCAGGCTCAAGTCCTCTGCCTTCATATATCTTCGATAGTTCATTTAACTCAAACGTAAAATCTTGCTCTAGAGACTTTTTTTCAAGCGCCAAATCGGCATTCTCTGTATCAGATTGGGAACTAACAGATACATACTCACCAGCAGCCATCGACATTGCACCAGCAACCAACCCAGCGATCCCGGCAAGGAGGATGTTTTCTTGAGTGGCACTAGCAACAGCGAAACCAATAATGAGACTGGCAGTAGAAACAATGCCGTCATTGGCACCCAATACAGCTGCCCTTAGCCACCCTACTCGGTCTGAACGGTGTAATTCTTTGTTACTCATGCTTGCCTCTTTTATTTTAAAACTATCGATTTAATAGGTCAAGTCAAAATGCAAATAAAAATTGATAAGTTCCGATTAATGAGTAACGTTTATTACACTTATCATTTCACAAGGTATACATAGTATTTATAGCGCTAAGGTCAAAACCAAATTCGAACACCTAACACAACTTCAGTAAACTCAGATGAGCTGTCTTGTTGTTGAGAATATTTGGCAGAGTCTCCGTATTTTTTCTGCCAAGTAATACCGATATATGGCGCAATCTCTCTTTTAAACTCATATCTAAGACGCAGATCAAGTTGAAAATCATTGACACCTTGCCCAATGCCAAGCTCCGGTAAATCGCTTGCAGAAGCGTTTATTTCTGCTCTTGGCTGTAAAATTAATCGTTGGCTAAGCAGGAGATCGTAAGCTGCGACTATACGAGCCGATATTTTACCATTACTGTCAACAAAAAGAGCGGGTTCAACTTCAAACCAATAGGGTGCCAGCCCTTGAACACCAATTACACCAAAATAGCGTTCATCGTTTTTTCCACTGCCATATGCACGATCATATCGTGCGCCGTACTGAATATCCCAAAACGCCGATACGGCTTTACTGTATAGCCCTTGAACTTCAAATTCACCACCACTTTCGGATTTAATGTCTCTGCCTTCAAATTTAACCCAAAACTTTTCATAGTCTGTACCTCGCCAACCTTGCATATCCCAGCGGTTAAGTTTTGTATTGTTTCCATTTCGGTACTCTAATTGATCAAATATGACCTTACTAACAGTCATTTCATCAGTTTCTTCCCAGCCTCCCATACCTGTATATTCGTAACCTCCTGAATTAGCAAAGGGGTCGCGTGTACCTGTTGCTTTGTTATCATTCGAATTCATTTTCATGGACATTGAATCCGGTGCTTTTTCTTTTCCCATGCTTTCATTTGAATCAGTTTTCATGGACATTGAGCTCTGAGGTTTTTCCTTCTCTTTGCTTTGATTCGAATCCATTTTCATTCTAGCGTTATTTACTGAAGTATCCTTTTCACTAGCCCGCACCATATTTGGCAACATTATGCTCAGAAAGAGGGTAATTAAAAAACCATTGATTGAGTGTTGATTAAAAATTTTCATGCTACTACCACCTCCCTAAACATGCCTGCGGCCATATGGTAAAGTAAATGACAATGAAATGCCCAGCGCCCAGGCGCATCAACAGTAACAAGAAAGCTCACTCGTTGAGCTGGCTGTACGGTAATAGTGTGTTTTCGCACCTGAAAACCGCCTTCTGGTGACTCTAAGTCAGACCACATCCCATGTAAATGCATAGGGTGCAGCATATTGCTATCGTTATGTAATATGACTCTGATGCGCTCACCTAAAGGAAAATGGAGAGGTTTTGCTTCGTTTAATTTAAGGCCATCGATTGACCAAATAAAACGTTCCATATTTCCGGTAAGGTGCATTTCGATTTCTCGAGTCGGTGTGCGCGTATCTTCTGGAACTTTTAAACTTTTCAGATCGGCATAGGTTAATGCTCGTCTGCCGGTATTTCTTAAACCTGCCCCTGGATCGTCAAGATTTGTTCTGGGCATATCGACTCGCATATCAACTCCAGCCCCGAACTCGGTTGAAGCATGCCTCACCTGTTTACTAGCCTTAGCTAAGCCCTGATTTTCCATCTTTTGCATCGCAAGGTGATTAGGCATCATCTGCATACCTTTATCACTGCTGCTTTTTCCCATCTCTCCCATCATATCAACCATAGATAGAAGTACCGGCGCATCGATTGGTGGCGGTGATGCTTTCATCGATTTTTGGGCTGATAACGTACCACTAACATAGCCTGAGCGGTCAAGTGCCTGAGCAAAAACCGAATATGCTTGATTATCTGGAATTTCGACTATCACATCATAGGTTTCACCGGGACCAATCCTGAATTCATCTACAACTACCGGTTGAACATTTTGACCATCGGTTGAAACCACTTTTAGCTTGAGGCCAGGAATACGAATATCAAAAAATGTGGCTGTCGAGGCTCCAATAAATCTTAAACGGACTTTTTCACCTTTATTGGCTATTCCGTGCCAATTGCTAGCTGGTGAATTTCCATTCATTAAATAAGTGTATGTTGCAGCACTTATGTCGCTAAAATCCGTCGGACTCATTCTTGCCTTGTTCCAAGGTTGACGTTGCTTAAACGCTTTGGCCAAACCTACATTGGATACATCATTGATAAAATCGCCTGCTGTAAGTTGCTGATAGTTATAATACCCTCCCATTTTCTTTAAATTAAGATAGACATCAACGGGATCTTCATCAGTCCAATCACTTAAAACTACGGGATAATCTCGATCAACTCTTTCTTCTTCGAGGGGATTGAGAGGATCGATAATTAATGCCCCATAAACACCAGTTTGTTCAGCTAATGTATGCGCGTGATACCAGTAAGTGCCGCTTTGGACGACCTTAAATTTGTAGTCAAACGATTCACCAGGCTCTATTCCAGGGAAGCTAATGCCCGGAACACCGTCCATCTCTGGATCCAATATCATTCCGTGCCAGTGGATTGTAGTCATTTCTGTGAGATAATTGGTTACTTTAATTGTTACCTCGTCACCTTCTTTTATTCGCAATACTGGCCCTGGAAGCAAACCGTTAACCAATGTGGCTTTGGCTGTACTTCCTGTGACATTGACTTCTTTTTCACCAATATCTAAGTTAAAAAATTTGCCTGTCAATTGTTTATTTGGTGGACTAGCCCAAGTAAAGGAACTCATCATTCCGGTTGAAGCCAGTGCAGTTAACGCAGCACTACCTTTCACAAAACGACGCCTAGCTTGATTATGAGAAAGTTTTGAGTTCATGAATCCCCCTGTAAAATAACGATTAAACTGAAAAAAATATGTCAACCTAGCTGCTGTAATGAGCACTAATAAAATTGTATTATTGCTTCTAAAACAGTCACTTATAACTAATTGTGTTGCTTTCTACTGGACTATCGGTATCTATCTCAGGTAAAAATTTAGCTACCTACAGTTGAATAAATGAATTGAGCAAGTGATAACGATGGTAATATACTCCTCGAACATTTCCAAGTGATTACTCACACATTACTTTGCTGTAATCCTAGCCGACTACCGTTCATTCTATTGTTTTAAAAGCCCAAATGGCTTCGCTGACCCTGCCACTTATATTTACTGCTAAAAAGCAGGCGTGATTTTGATTAAATTTGAGTATCTCTTTTATAAAACATGATTTTCTGACCTACGTTTTATGTCTGTGGCAAAGTGGCAGTTCGCTGTGAAATTTGAATTTAAAGGATTACATAGTGACTTAAGACAATTGGTTATTATGTCCCCAGCAACTCAAACAAAAAAACTAACATTTATAGTAAAGGTTGCTCATACTTAAATTGCAGCCCTCCGTGTTCACGATTCGCTAGTATTATGCTCCCACCTAGGCGTTGTGCAATCTCATGACTTATTGCCAAGCCTAAACCACTTCCCGGCTGCACACCCTCCATAACCCGGTAAAAGGGTTGCATGACTTGCTCTAGCTCTGCTTCTGGAATGCCTTTGCCACTATCTTCAACAATTAAAACAGCTTTGCCGTCCTGTTTGTATAGGCTTATATCCACTTTTCCTCCGTGAGGAGTAAAATGTATGGCATTCTCAATCGCATTGCGCACCAGCTGACCTAATCGCCCTTGCTTATCACCTACAATAATATTTTCGTCCTGTCTGAGCATTCCAAGATCTATATCAGCAGCTTCTGCAATTGGAAACATATCTGCACTAACATCCTGAACCACCATGTTAAAGGATATTTCTTGTATGCTGACGTTTTCTTCACTTTGTAAACGAGCCAAATCAAGCAGTTGCGCAACCAAATTTCGTAAACGCAGCAAACTTTGTTGTAAAACATGTTGTCGTTCTTCTCTGTCTTGTTCTGTCGTTGCATGAGCAAGATTTTCGGATTGTAAAGCCAGAGCAGCAATGGGGGTGCGTAATTCATGGGCCGCATCGGCTATAAAACGCTGTTGTTTTTGCATCGCCTGTCCAACTCTCGATAATAAGGCATTAATAGAGAAAACAAATGGAGCGATTTCAATTGGCACGTCTTTAGAGGAAAGTTCGTTAATTTTCGCTAAGTGCATGCCATCCTGCTTATCCATTACCTTGGTCAGTTTACCCAGTGACAAGAATTGCGCGCGGATAATCACATGAATAAGGATAAGCAGAATACCAACCAGCAACGCGATGGGCAAAAAAACGGCCAAACTACTACTCCAGGCAATCATGTCACGCAATTCGGTCTGTTGGGCGATGACAAATCGACGCTGACTTTGCTGTTGTGTAGTAGTGAATACTCGCCATTCTTCATCATCTAAGACTAAGGTTTGCAGTCCATCTTTAACAGTGGAGGGAATATTCGAAAAGTAAGTTTGTTTACCAAGTTCTTGGATGATAATAGATTCTTCTTCTTCTGAATCTTGATGATCGAGTATTAACTGTTGTAGTTTTCCGGTACGAACTAAGTTAGCGATATTGGTTAAGGTATTATCTTGCAGCTCCCTAGCCTGAAAAAAAGCGATACCTCCTGCAATCACACCACCGAGCAAGACCAATACTAACGAACTAAGAATGATCCACTTATTTAGTTCTCGTTGTAAGGATAGTTTCCGGTTCATTTACTCACCATCCAGCCCATTCCCCGTACATTTTTTATCACATCTTTACCGAGTTTTTTACGCAAAGCATGAATAATAAATTCAATGGCATTGCTCGCCACCTCTTCATTCCAACCATAAATACTCTCTTCGAGTTTTTCTCTAGATAAAATTGCACCGAGCCTGAGCATCAAGGCATGCAGCAAAGCATATTCTTTAGCGGTGAGCTGAAAAGTTTGGTCATTTCGAGACACTTCGCGGTTAACTGGGTTAAGTGTAATTATATTATTGCTTAAAACTGGATCAGCAACACCGTGATTGCGACGGATCACAGCACGAATACGGGCATGTAACTCGTCTATGGAAAATGGTTTTACTAAATAATCATCGGCACCGTAATCTAAACCTCGTATTCGGTCCTCTACTGCATCACGTGCAGTAATGATGATGACTGGCAGTTTATTTTTGTCCTTTCGAAGCTCGCGTAAAACTTCTAGGCCATCTTTTTTAGGTAAACCAAGATCAAGTAAAATAAGTGCATATTCTTCAAGCTCTATAGCGCGTAAGGCAGACTCTCCATCTTGAACCCAATCTACCGCATAGGACGCATCATGCAGTGCAAGTTTAACTGCATTACCTAATGGAGCATCATCTTCTACCAACATAATACGCACGATTTACTTACTTCGCTCTTTATCCACTACAGTATACTCAGCTTCGATGATACGGTTTTTGCATGTGTTTAAATGACTAAAATTGGGGTTCTGGGGACATCCCCGCCTAATGTAACACTTATCGCTACAACCCACAGCTAACATGACATTCACAGGCCTCTTAATTTTCATTCTGTACTATTGATTGCATAATTTCATCTAAATCAAGTAAGTTTTGTTCAAAGCTAAAGCTGTAAGTTCCGTTCAAGTTTATATTATGCCATGCCACTGGTGAAACTTGCTTAATGATTTCCAATTTTTGATCGTCACCCTCTGCCTTAAAGTGCTCTAGTAATCGGCTCAAGATCAGCGAATTAAAATAGATAATGGCGTTCGTTAAAAGCCTTGCACATTCGTTCCATAAGACGATTTCATCGTCTGACTTTCCTTGAAAACGATTTCCATTTACATGAGCAATAGCGCGACGTAATTGATGATAGGCTTCCCCGCGATTCAAAGCTCGTTGGACATAAGTTCTTAGGCTGGCGTCATCAATATAGTCTAATAAATACATGGCCTTGAGCATTCGGTTGTACTCAGTTAACGCTTTCAGTAAAGGGTGGTTTTGACTGTAGCCAGAAAGCTTTCTCACAAGCATTGCCTGCGTTATCGTCTTTTGCTGTAACGATATTATGATCCGTTGAATACTATCCCACTCATCGACAATTAACGTGGTATTGATAGGCTTTTTCAACGAGAGTGTCGCCTTGTTTTCTTCCCCCTCACTCACATCAAAAAGATCTGATATTACTGTTCCAAACTGGGCATAACGGGGTGCAAATGTGTACCCAAACAAGTCCAGCAAGGCAAAGTTCACATGATTAACACCATGTGTATCGGTGGATTGAATCGCCCCTAGTTTCCTAGACACCCATTTGCTTCAAGAAATAATTCTTTTCATAGTCCCTTGGCGACAAGTCATTATTATTACCATGACGACGTGTGGAATTATAAAACAGCTCAATATAATTAAATATATCCGCTTTTCCTTCTTCTCTTGTGCGATAAATTTTACGGCGAATACGTTCTCGCTTTAGCAAGGCAAAGAAGCTTTCCGCACAGGCATTATCATGACAGTTCCCTCTACGGCTCATACTGACGGTTAAGTTATTGGCTTTTAACATGCTTTGCCAGTCGTAACTTGTGTATTGGCAACCTTGATCGGAATGCACGATCACCTCACCTTTTGGCTTCCTTCGCCAGCACGCCATCGTGATTGCATTCAGTACCAAATCGGTATTAATACGTTCACTCATCGACCAGCCAACGACCTGCCGTGAGAATAAATCAATGATTACCGCTAGAAACAGCCAGCCCTCATAGGTACGAATGTAGGTAATATCGGTGACCCATACGGTATTCGGTTTGGATACATCAAATTCACGATTCAGTAGGTTAGGGGCAACGGTGGATAACTCGCCGCTGTCATAGCGTGTTTTTCGGTTGTAGCCCCGCTCTGCCTGTATTTGTGCCTGCTGCATCAGTCGATGAACACGATTTTTCCCGCAGTGTTCTCCCGCATGCTTTAGATCTTTATGGATTTTTCGATAGCCATAAACGCAACCACTCTCAAGCCAGAATTGCTTAATAAACCCGAGTAGATACTCATCAACTTTCTGCCGTGTACTTTCGGGGTTCGCTAACCAGGCATAAAACCCACTGGGATGAACTTCAAGTGTTCGACACAGGGTACGAACGGAGTAGCGATCTGTTCGAGATTTTATGAACGTGTATTTTTCTTTGACTCGGCAGCAAAGAACACGGCGGCCTCCTTTAATATGTCACGCTCCTCTGTGACACGTTTTAGCTCCGCTTTAAGCTTACGCAGCTCTTCATGACTGGATTGCTTCTCGTGGTAGGCTTGCGCATTCTCGCCGTAACGATCACGCCAGTTGTACAAGCTCTTAGTTGTAATGCCTAAACGCTGAGCAACATCAGCAATGGAGTAACCATGTTCGGTCACTTGCTTTACTGCTGCGATCTTGAATTCTTCGTTATATCGTTCACCAGCCATCTCGGCCTCCTCTTTAAATACATTGTAACTTTAAAGAGTGTCTAAGAAACTAGGGGCGATTCAGATATTAATTTGGTGAGTGTTTAGCATGAATGATCTCTGTATGTAGTTAGTTGTTGTCGATGTCGTTATTACGACTGAGGATGAGGCTGTGTGTCGGTTGTTGTGGAGGCTGAGCTTTGGTAGCTAAGGGCGTGTTCGCGTGCGCATTCCACTAGCTCTGCTAAATCCTCGGGACTGATATCAATAAATGAATCTTGTTGGCGTAGCGCGTACTGATAATCTTCCACAGTCAATTCAATTAGGTTGTTTTCGCTAATTGAAGGGTGGGGATGCGGCGTGTGATACACCAGTGGTACCGGGTAGCGTCGCCATGGATAGGCATAGTTGTATATGACAGCCGCACCGACTAGTGTGCCAGCGTTTAATAACGCAGGTACCATAATGAACTGATATCCCATTGCCTCAATATCGGCCCCACCAGTGACTGCGACCAGTGCAACCGCTGCCCCGGGTGGGTGAAGACAGCGAAGATAGTGCATGCATATGACCGAAAAGCCGACAGCGGTTACTGCAGCCGCCGCATCATGCTGAATCCAGTGGCTACACGTGACTCCCAGGGCAGCTGATGTTAAGTAACTTCCCATGACAGGCCATGGTTGCGAGAGCGCACCATGCGGTACTGCAAATACCAATACTGCAGATGCTGCGACCGATGCCATGACCAATGTAAGGGGGTGGTTGGTGGGGTATGCACTGAGCACGCTATATATGGCGAGAATACCTACTGCCGCTCCGATTCCAGAAATTAGCTTCTCTGTGTGGGATGTTGTATCAGACTGAACTCCTAGATAATGAAGCACGCTATATATCAGTAAAGAATTTCTTTTCATCGTTTTTGTTGCGCTTGGTACTGAAGACGAAGGATGTAGCCTAGTTTGATGCCTACCGCGCTGACCATGGCAGTGCCATGACCCGCTACCAGAAGATGAATAGGTAATGATTGCTCAAAGATCGTCACGATGGCTAAACAGACAAGTACGAGAGTTGTTGAAATGCTCATCGCGAGAAGACTAATAACGTTCAGATTCATGCTTACACTCCGCTAGTAGGAATGCGATGCACTATATATGGTCTTAATATTTTTAATAAATGATAAATTATTGTACTTTATATAAATAAATTTAATATAAAGTGATCAAATATGGACGCTGTCCTAGTTCGTACTTTTCTTGAGGTTGTTTATGCTGGAAGTTTTGTTCGAGCAGCAGAAAGCCTTCACGTCACACAAGCAGCGGTCACTGCCAGAATACGTAGCCTTGAAGATTCGATGGGCGCTCGCTTGTTTGTCCGTAACCGGGCAGGCGCGTCTCTCACTCCGGAGGGAGAGCGCTTTCTGCCCTATGCAAATACGATCATTTCCGCTTGGGGCAGGGCTCGTCAGAGCATAGCTATTCCTGAAGGGCATACTGAACGTCTCAGATTGGGCAGTGAAGCGACATTATGGAATCCTCTTCTGACGCAGTGGGTATCTTGGTTGGAGGCTGAGCTGCCGGAGGTCGCGGTCGATGCCTCCGTCGCTGAAGCTAATGACCTGAATCGAGCGATGGAAGAGGGGCATTTAGATGCTGTCATTTTGCATCGACCTAATTACTTTGCTGGGTGTTGTGTGGAGCAATTGTTGGAGGAAAAGCTAATTCGTGTGCAGAGTCCTCTGGGGGCTGAGCCAGACATTTATATCGACTGGGGTAGGGGTGTAGAGAAACAGTATTTAGCCTCGTTAGCGTCGCGAGAACAAAGTGCATACTCTTTTAATTTCGGACCTGCAGCTTTGCAGTTTATGCTTGCTGTTGGCGGTAATGGGTGGTTTCGTAGTCGTGTGGTACAGCCTTACCTCGATAACGGAAGGCTGATTCGTATGCCTGACTCCGATGAATTTACTTATCCTATCTTCCTTGCATATCGGTCTGGTCGAGGTGAAAGCCTCGATAGAGCCTTGAAAGGTCTTCGTGAGGTGTCAGCAATCAATACTCCCTGGTTCTTGTGATTGATGTGTATTAAAAATCATTAAAAAGTTGTAATTCCATAGTACTTCAGTTTTTACGATTAAGGATGTACACGGCAGATGTTGGATGCTAGAAACCATTTGGTGGAGGAGATTCTGGGCGGGGCCCTCATCGATCAATGTTAATAAAGCCCTTTGGTCCTTACTCATCAAGCTGGTATCGCAAAGCTTTTCATTCCAGCGTTGAGTCTATTGATATTAGAAAAATAAGAAAAATACTAAAGAATATTTATGCTCAAAGTCTCCAATCATAGCTAATCATTGGGCAATGTATGACTTAGACAGTGCTCCAGAAAAAGCTTTACCTCCTGAAATAAACGTCGAGTATATTTGCAGTTGCCGGATATTAATGGCGATGATGTTGCGCAGTCGATCGTTAATTTGACGGGCGAAGATGCTCCCAAAATTATTATCATAAGTGCATATGGACAGGCATCAATTGGGAATGAATTTGGCGATGACGCACCAGTATATAGTGACTTTTTAAGTAAACCGATTACACCTTTGCAGTTATCTGAATCGGTAGAGCGAGTGTTGAATACTCGGGAAAATCCTGTCGTTGAAAACAGTGGAGGTTTGCAGCGTTTAAAGGGTAAGCACTTGTTAGTGGTAGAAGATAATATTATTAATCGTGAAATAGCTTATGAACTTTTAGCTACCGAGGGCGCTAACGTGGATTTAGCGACAGGCGGGATTGAGGGGGTAGATAAAGTCATATCAGGCACTTGTGTTTATGACCTAGTTCTTATGGATATTCAAATGCCCGATATCGATGGCTTAGAAGCCACACGAAGAATTCGTGCTGATGGCCGTTGGAATAATCTCCCCATCGTGGCTATGACGGCTAATGTGTCATTAGAAGACCGTGAGGCTTGTGCTGCGGTTGGAATGAACGCTCATATCAGTAAACCAGTTGATCTTGAAGAGCTAGTAAATACGGTCTTATTGGTGGGTATGGGAACCTCAACTGAGGATGAAAATGTATCGACGAACGATAGCGCTTATGAATTGATTGAAGATAAGTTAAGTCTTCTGCGAAGATTCAATAATAATAAGAACCTATTTAAAAGAATGCAGAGTATGTTTGTAGTAGAAATGCAAACAATCATTGAGGAAGTTGCTCTGTGTTGGCAGACTAAACAATGGCATGAAAGCACGAAAGCCCTACATACGTTAAAGGGTGCTGCCGGAACAATGGGAGCCGTTCGTCTTTCTCGACGTGCGCGAGATATGGAGGAAAAGTTTAAATTAATAAATGATGATAATGCTGTCGATGTTGAATGTTCTGGCTTATTAGTAGAGCTTGTAGAGTTAGTTCAGCTCAGTGATGGGGCATTAGCCAGTCTGATCGACAATGACGAATGATAAGCGCTAATGGATGCTTTCTCTAGAGCCTAATGGTGGATAAGAAGCATTTACATTATGTTTGATCGTTGCCTAAAATCCGTTTACCTGTCTTGTTGTAGCTATTTTTACTAATGGTTCTGTTCTGGATGGGCGGAATAAAGCGCCTGTCCTTCTTAGATTGAATAGTTGTAGAGAAATTATTTCTTAGCTTGTTTTCAATGTGGCTTTAAATGCCATATCTTTTGCGTATTCTTTAGGGGGAAAATCCAGTCCTCTACAAAGGTATGTTTGTAATCTTGCACTCATTGCTACATTAATAATTATAAAAACGACAAGGTCATCACATGGATACTAGTAGTGAATGTATCCCTCTTGGGCACATTCAGACGTATTTTGATTTACGCCGCACATTGAAGCTGGATGCTACTTGGCTTATGGATAGAGCGAAACTGAGCGTCCAAAAGCCTGATGAAACGCTGGAAGCTATACTCGGTATTGACGAGCAGCGCTTTTTTAAAAATGCCAATATCGAGCTTCGACCGGGTGAGGAAGGCGGCTTTATTAATACTAAGCAATGTGTAGCCTTGGTTGATCAGGCCGTAAAACAACTCGACATGCCATATCTTGGTTTGGTCATGGGGAACCTAATGACTGCAACTTCGCATGGCATGGCTGGTTTAGCTGCAGTAACTCAACCGACCTTGTGGGATTGCGGGCAAGCAGTATCCCGCTATTGTCAGGAGTTATTTCCACCATTAGAGATGTCTATACGGCTTGAAGGGCCTGTAGGCATGTTTGTTATTGAAGAGAACATTTCGTTAGCACCCTACACTCACTTCTTTATAGAGTTGAATGTCGTTAGTTTTTACAACATCTTTTGTGATCTAGTGGGTAAGGATGATGAACCACATTTAATCGAATTTAGTTATCCTGAACCTGCTTGGGGTCATATATATCGCCGATATTTTCGTTGTCCTGTTATGTTTGACTGTGCAGAAACTCGTATTCTTGGGAAGTCTTCTTTAAAGGACCAGGAGCTGCCATTAGCTAATCGGTTAATGGCCATGACGGCAGAGAAAACCTTGTTTGAAAATATTCCGACTAAAGCAATACGCTTGTTACCACTACGTTTACGGCGCTTGCTTGTGCGGTACTACGGTGCTTTTCCATCCCTTGAAAAAGCCGCCAGTGAGCTAGGCATGAGTGGACGAACGATGCGCCGAAAATTAGCGGAAGATGGAACGTCGTATCAGTCTGAACTTGATAGGGTGAGAGAGAAATTCTCACGCGAATACTTTGCTCGTGGGGGGAGTTCGATTACTGAGTTGGCACTACTGCTCGGTTTCGCAGATTCATCAGCGTTCGCCAAGGCATTTCGGCGCTGGACCGGTATGGCCCCTACCGAATATTTAGAACGTCGCAGTCATCACAATTAGTTGGAACGCATTAGTTATTGGTGGCCATATAAAGCCGAGTATTGGCCGCTTAAAATTGGATGGATAATGTCGCTTCAATTCGCTTCAAGTGAACAAATATTTAATTTATAAATGGCCATTAATAACCGACTACTGTCCGCTTACGGCCAGCAAGTTAACACTCTAGGGAGTACTGTTGTTACAAGGTTTCATCGTTTCCTAAATCGTGAAATCTAAAAATAACAACAATATCCTCCTAGGAGCGCATCAATATGATGTCTAAACGTATTCTTAAAGCCGGTTATATCGGCTTGTTAGCTTCAATGTTACCTGTTGGCGTAGCGATGGCTGCACCGTCAGTGGGTCCATCTGGAATGGATTTCTACGAAGTGCCGTCGATTTATGCCGGTAGTAATGGAGATCTTATTTGGTATCGTTCTGCCACTGTTGATGTAGGTGCTAGCGTAGTGTCTAAAGCGTGGAACGTTATGTATCGTTCTACGGATTCTTTAGGTGCAACCAACACAGTTACCGGTACAGTTATTGTTCCTAACGCTGCATGGACTGGTCCTGGTGAGCGTCCAACCCTAAGTTACGCCGTAGGTACTCATGGTTTGGCACAAGGTTGTGCGCCATCGTTACAACTAGCCGGCGGTACTGACTATGAAAACCGCAACATTGCTGCGGCGTTAGCAAAAGGTTATGCGGTATTAGTTACGGACAACGCGGGTTACACCACTGGTGATTCACCAACCTACCTAGCAGGCGAATCGCAAGCGCACGCAGCTCTGGATATCTTCACTGCGGCATCACAAATTCCTAATGCTGGCATCAGTGCAAATGCACCTGCAGTAATCTGGGGTTATTCTCAGGGTGGTCAAACTGCATCTTGGGCTGGCGAAGTACAAAAGTCTTATGCTCCAGACCTTAACCTAGTCGCTATCGCTGCTGGCGGTACTCCTGCTGATTTCCCATCCACTGCAGCATACTTAGATGGTAGCGCAGGTGCTTCTTTCCTATTGGGCGCGGTTGTTGGTTTGGCGGAACAATATCCAGATGATATTCCACTAGATGAGCTAGCAAGTGCCAATGGTCATGCTGCTATTGCAGTGGCTAAAGACCAATGTGTATTTGAATCTTTGTTCGACTTTATGAACGACAGCATTTCTGAATACACTGTCGGCTCTAAAGGCTTAACAGAACTGTTAGCGATTCCATCGGTTAATGATGCTGTGACTGCGCAAAACTTGGGCGACGGAAAGCCTTCTGTGCCTGTATACCAATATCACGGTCAAGCGGATGAATTCATTGAAATTGAACAACACGCAGCGTTGAAAAAACGCTATTGCGGTAAGTTTGCAAAAGTGACATTTGATATCTTCCCAAGTGAGCATATCGTTACTCAATTCCAAGCGGCTCCGCATGTGTTGGAATGGTTTGACGAGCGCTTTGCCGGCACCTCAGTTGATAACAGCTGCTACAGCTTCTCTCAAGCGCCTAAGTCAAATGCCAATCCTGGTGGCGGTGATTTCGTCGTATCTCTGAATGATTGGAATCTAGGTGCAACAATCCATCTTGCGACCTTAGATCAGGATGTGATCCTGCCTGAAGATTCTTCTTTGACAGCTGATACGAACATTACTCAAGGTACTTTGATGGGGTCAATGTCGGTGCCAGATTTTGATACTAAGTTGAACATCCTAGTGAATCTTGATGTGAACCTGAGTATTGAACCTGTAGGTCCAATTACTGGTACTGCTGGCTTAAGCCGTGATGGCATGTTGAATATTGACGGTCAAGCGGACGCTAATGTTCTGATCAATGCTGCTGGTTTTGGCTGGTTGAAATTACCGTTTAACTGTACTACCACAAGCCCTGTTGCTTTCCCAATTGCCTATGAAGGCCCAATTGGTGATTTAGGTGCAGGATACCTAGAGTTTAATGGCACGACTGAGTTCTCTGAACTTAAGTGTGGTTGGATGACGAGTTTGTTCAACAGCTTGGTTGCAGGCCCTGGTCAACAGTATCAGTTTACTGTTACACCGCCAGCTCCTACTCGCTGGTAAGCAGTAAAGTGTGATAAATAAATGTGCCGAGAGTGTTTGCTCTCGGCCATTTTTAATTCAGTAGAGGAATAGGCGATGAATAATAAAAATACAGCCATTCGTGTTGGTCTAGCTTGCTCATTACTTACCATAGCTGCCGTCGGTGCAGTTGTTTGGTTAACACCTGATAGTACGACGGTTAAAAATACTGTTGTGGCTTCAGCTGACTATAACGTACCAACAACTACGACGTACTCGAAAGAAGAGCTGTCTAAAATGGACGCTCAAGATATTATTAAAATGCAAATGGCGGCAGAAACTGCGGCAATCGCTGCCGTTGAATTGGAACCTGCCGTTGCTCCCTTAACAGAACGTCCAGAGTATGTATCTTCTCCGGAATGGATTATTTTGAATGGTGTTGCATCGCGACACGAAACTCCCGATCTAGAACTCGTGCGTTTAGTTAACTTATTGCGCTTTAACAAGCAGATGGAAGCGTTAAACAAAGCAACGGACGACAGTGTTCGCATAAAGCTTGCTGAGGCGATATTACGACAAATGCCAGATCGTGTTAGCAATAAAGAAATGTCGATTGAAAAAGCACAGTCTATTCAATTGTCTCTAATCAATACGCTCTATACAGATCCCGAGCAAGTTCGTGAACGCGCGGCTGAAGAAGCTGAACGCATTGGTGCGCAATTTCAAATTCGCCAATCTTAAAATTAAACAATGGGATGCGACATTGTCGCGTCGTTGTTCCGAAGAGGCCAAGGCTTGCATGCCTTGGCCTTTTTGTTTCCTCTCAGAATTCTATTTTCGGCAGATCTGTGGCGTGTGCTATCTGGCTACTTTACAAGTATCAACTATAGTTAATTCACATATGGGTTGGCGTCTGCCACGGGAATTTAGTGCTCGAATTTGGTGGTTTGGGGGTATCGGTGTTTTTCAAACAAAAAGAACGAGGGCCATCGTTGGCCGAAACAGAGGCGATGCGTCGTCGTCTTGAAATGTTGGAACGAGAGAATGAAGTTCTGCGCAAAATCAAAATTGTAGCGGATATGCGCAGTCAATATAGTTTAGAGCAGCTGCAATATACGACCTCATTGCAAAAGCTATGGTTTTCTTCTTCGGTTACTGTGGACGATATTCGTAACACAATGGCAGCCTCTGCGGCGCGTCTCGCAGGAGAAAATGCACAAGTTGATGCATCAGTTGCTAAGGTCTCAGATATCAGAGGTACGCTGGCGAATCTTGCCAGTCAATTGACGGATATCCGTGATAAATCTGCGGATGCCTCCGAGGCTGTTAGTGGTCTAAAGAATGTCGCGTCAGGTATTGAGAATTTTGTCGGTTTAATTCAAGGCATTTCAGAACAAACTAACTTGTTGGCTTTGAATGCTGCGATTGAAGCGGCACGAGCAGGCGAGCAAGGGCGTGGTTTTGCTGTTGTTGCGGATGAAGTACGCACGCTTGCTCAACGAACAGCAGAAGCGACGGCTGAGATCGGAAGTTTGATTTCAACCGTGGGTAGCGAAGTCGACAGGGTGTCTGAAGGTATTGGAGCCGTGGGGGATCACGGGGCTGCTTTATCTGATGAAGTACGTTTGGTTTCTGAGCACATCAATGCAATAGGGGATGTGTCACGCCATGTTTCCAATAGTTTCTCTCATACCGCGAGTGAAAGTTTTATTGAAACTGCAAAGTTGGATCATGTCGTTTGGAAAGCTCAGGTATATCAATGCATTTGGCAAAATAAACCACAGGTATGTGAATCTCTAGCTGATCATACACATTGTCGCCTGGGCAAGTGGTATATCGAAGGTGAGGGGAAGCAGCGCTACAGCCATCTTGCTAGCTTTGCCCGATTGGATGAGCCTCATCGGCAAGTGCACGATTCGGGCTTTAGGGCGATGGCTGCCTTCAAAGATAAGGATCGCGAAAAAATGTTGAAAGAGCTTGAGCGTATGGAGTCTGCTAGCACCCAAGTCATTCGTATCCTTTCTGAAATGGAACGAGAAATTAACGCTAAAAACTAAAGCTAAGACTATTTTCTCGTCTGAGGTTGTTCGGATGCGGTGCTAAGTGGGTGCGATTTCTCTATAATCGTGCCCACTTTTGTTTATTCGTATCTGAAATAGAGATTCCTTATGACGGTTCGTACCCGCGTTGCACCATCTCCTACTGGCGATCCTCATGTTGGCACTGCCTACATAGCGCTATTCAATCTTGCATTTGCTCGTCAGCATGGTGGTGAATTCATTCTACGTATCGAAGATACCGATCAAGTTCGTAGCACTCCAGAGTCTGAGCAAGCAATTCTGGATAGTCTGCGTTGGCTGGGAATTGAGTGGTCTGAAGGCCCAGATGTTGGTGGTCAGTACGGTCCTTATCGTCAAAGCGAACGCAAAGACATTTATGTTGAGCATGTGGAGCAATTGTTGGCTTCTGGTTATGCATTCCGTTGTTACCGTACCGCTGAAGAATTGGATGCCATTCGTTCACAGTTGCAGCAGGATGGTACTAACTCGGCTCTGAAAGCATCGCATTTAGAATTGCCAGCAGAGGAAGTGGCTCGCCGTGAAGCCGCAGGTGCCCCTTATGTAATCCGTATGCGTGTACCAGAAGAGGGCGTGTGTGTTATCAATGACATGTTGCGCGGCAGTATTGAAGTGGAATGGTCACAGGTTGATGCTCAGATTCTAATGAAGTCTGATGGTATGCCAACCTATCATCTAGCCAACGTCGTTGATGATCACTTGATGGCGATTACGCATGTGATTCGGGGCGAGGAATGGATCAGTTCCGCGCCTAAGCATAAATTGCTGTACGAATATTTTGGCTGGGAAATGCCGACTATCTGTCATATGCCTCTGTTGCGTAATCCAGATAAAAGTAAGCTGAGTAAGCGTAAGAATCCGACCTCAATTATGTTCTACGAGCGTATGGGCTTTATGCCGGAAGCGGTACTGAATTACCTTGGCCGCATGGGTTGGTCTATGCCTGACGAACGAGAAAAATTCAGCCGTGACGAGATGTTTAGTCATTTCGATATTCAACGCGTGTCGTTGGGTGGCCCCGTATTTGATATGGAGAAATTACGCTGGGTAAATAGCCTATGGCTACGCGAGTTGGATGCAGAAACCTTTGCACAACGCTTTGCTGCGTGGGGATTACGTCCTGAACGTTTGATCCCAATCATTCCGCATATTCAGCCGCGTGTAGAAGTCTTCTCTGATGTGGTACCACTAGCCGGGCATTTCTTAGCAGGGCTAACGCCGTTGACGGCTGCTCAATTTGAGCATAAAGCCTATGATGAAGAGCGTCTGCTAAATGTACTGCAATTTGGTTTGTGGCAGTTAGAAAGCATTCGCCATTGGGAACGTGCAGAAATTGAAGCCGCTTTGTTTGGCTTGGCTAAGCAAATGGATATTAAGATTCGTGATTTCTTATTCCCATTCTTTATCGCCATTGCGGGAACTTCTGCGACGATTTCAGTGTTGGATAGCATGGTTATTTTAGGCCCAGACATGAGTCGTGCGCGTGTTCGTCATGCTTTGGGTGTTATCGGCGAAGTCGGTAAGAAAAAGTTAAAGAAGATGGAAAAGGATTACCAAGGATACCTTGCGGCAATGGTTGCTGAGCCTGTTGCCGCCCAAGAGTAATTTCTTGTCGGTAGTTACGACGCATATTAGGGCAAATGCTCGTTTGGTTTTTGGTCAAGCGGGCTACAGATAACCAATGTCTCGTAAGTCCTTGTTTTAGAGAAATATTTCTCTAAGTTCTTGTTGACAGTGTTAGGGGGCGTAAGTAAGATACGCCCACGTTTTGAGACGGGGCCTTAGCTCAGCTGGGAGAGCGCAACACTGGCAGTGTTGAGGTCAGCGGTTCGATCCCGCTAGGCTCCACCAAAAACGTATCTGTTCGTCCTTGTGTCCCCATCGTCTAGAGGCCTAGGACACCGCCCTTTCACGGCGGTAACAGGGGTTCGAATCCCCTTGGGGATACCAACGAACTTATCGCTATAAATCCTTCCGATTTTTCTGCTTTACCCTATAAATTTCTTAACTTTATTATTTTTATCCGCCACAACAACTCACACTTTTGACGGTTAATCGGTACAATATCGCCTTTTCAATTTAATGGAATCGGTATCATGGTGCACATCCCGAACGCGATTAAAGAAAAAGCACGGGCTGTTCGTATGGTGGTGTTCGATGTAGATGGCGTATTGACTGACGGAACGTTAACGTATTCGGCTTCTGGTGAAGAGGTCAAACACTTCAATGTCAAAGACGGCGTTGGCATTAAACTTCTGAATCAATACGACATCATCACTGCCATTATTTCCGCTAAAAGCTCTGCGCCGTTACAAAAGCGGGTAGAGGATCTCGGTATTACGCATTTTTTTCCAGGCACTAAAGATAAGTGGGCCGTCCTGTCTCAATTGATGGATGAGCTGCTGATCGATTCTGGTGAGGTCTGCTACGTCGGTGATGATGTTATTGATTTAAAAGTCATGCGTCGTGTTGGATTGAGCATTGCTCCTAAAGATGCATTTTGGATGGTACGTGAGCATTCGGATTTAATTACCGATGCTGAGGGCGGAAAGGGCGTCGCGCGCGAAGTTGCCGATATTATATTAGCCAGTCGCATGCCCCTAGAAGAAGCCTATATTAAGGCCATGTTGCCAGAATTTGAGGAATTAAAATCGTGAAAATATTAGTTACTGGTGCCGCTGGTTTTATTGGTGCGTTTACCAGTCAGCGTTTTATCGAACAAGGTCACGAAGTTGTTGGTATCGACAATCTAAACGATTACTACGACGTTAATTTAAAACATGGCCGCTTGGCGTGGTTGAATGCCTTGCCTCAGTTTGAATTTAAGCAAGTTGAATTGGGCGATACTCAAGCGGTTAATGCTGTATTTGCAGAGCATCAATTTGATCGTGTTGTACATTTAGCCGCTCAGGCGGGTGTGCGTTACTCAATTACTAATCCGCACGCATATGTAGAAAGTAACTTAGTGGGTTTTGTTAATATTCTAGAAGCGTGTCGCCATAACAATATTGAGCATCTGGTTTACGCATCCTCTAGTTCTGTTTATGGATTAAATACCCACATCCCATACAGTACATCAGACCGTGTGGATCATCCGGTATCTTTGTACGCGGCAACAAAAAAATCCAATGAGTTAATGGCTCATACGTATTCGCACTTGTATGGTCTACCGACAACCGGCTTGCGGTTCTTTACGGTATACGGACCTTGGGGACGCCCTGATATGGCGTACTTTAGTTTTACTAAGGCTATTTTAGAAGGTAAAACCATCGACGTTTACAACCACGGAAAAATGCAACGCGACTTCACCTATATCGACGATATTGTTGAAGGTGTGACTCGCATTGCAAATAAAATTCCTACTGGCGTTGAAGGCTGGTCACCAGAGTCTGGAGATACCAGTCGCAGCTCTGCGCCCTATAAAATTTACAACATTGGTAATCATAATACTGTTGAGCTTGGTACCTTTATTGAGACTATTGAGAAGGTGCTGGGGAAAACTGCCGATAAGCGTTACCTCGATATGCAGCCAGGTGATGTGTTGGCGACGTATGCCAATGTTGATGATTTAATTGCCGATGTGGATTTTGCGCCTAACACGTCACTAGAAGTGGGTTTAGAAAAATTTGTTCGTTGGTATCACGAATTTTATAAGGTTTAACATTCATGTCGGATTATAAAATTGTTATTCCAGCTCGTTATGCATCAAGCCGACTGCCGGGTAAGCCATTAATTGATTTGGCTGGTAAGCCAATGATTCAGCATGTATATGAACGTGCGTTGGCAGCGGGGGTTTCAGAGGTTGTGATTGCAACGGATGATGAGCGCATTAAATTGGCCGCAGAAGCATTTGGTGCCGAGGTAGTGATGACCTCACTGGATCATGAAAATGGTACTGAACGCATCGCCGAAGTTGCACTCATCAAAGGCTGGGCTGACGATGTGGTCATCGTTAATCTACAAGGGGATGAGCCGCTAATTCCACGTGAATTAATCGAACTAACAGCGAAGGGTTTATTAGATAATCCGGAAGCGGGTATGAGTTCTGTATGTACTCCTATTCACGATGTGGAAGAAGCATTTGATCCCAATGCCGTGAAAGTGGTTCTGGATCAGCGCCAATTTGCAATGACCTTTAGTCGTGCTCCGATTCCTTGGGATCGCGACTTATACAAACAATCACGCGATACATTGACGAGTCGTATGCCGGTGTTGCGTCATATTGGTATGTACGGTTATCGAGTGTCGTTTCTTAAGGCTTATCAGACTATGGAGCCTTGTGCATTAGAGCTAACGGAGTCGTTAGAGCAGTTACGGGCACTCTGGTATGGCACTAAAATCCATATGTCGGTTATTGAACAGGCACCGGGGCACGGTATTGATACCCCCGCAGATGTGGAGCGTGTAACTAAATTGCTACTGGCGTTGTAATTTAATTATTCATGCTTGCTATCAAAGCCACTGTAAAAGTGGCTTTTTTTTTGAATGTTATTCTACACTGAAGGTCTGATTTTAGATTTTATTATTATCAAGGAGTTCTCGATGGCGTTATCTTTAACAGAAAAGCTTGGTGCTGCTGGCTTGCTGCCTTTTGTCGCAACGACTGCTTCACTGTATTTGGGTGTCGATTACGCTGAGCCGCTATTTCGCTTGTATTCTTTTGCTATTTTGGCCTTTATGGCCGGTAGTTGCTGGGGTATGGCGCAAGGAATTACCGATGAATACGGTGCGAAAGATAATACGACGCTCGTGGCCGCTATTGGTGTCTTTTTATTAGGATTATGCGCGTATTTTGTACCGCTAGCTTTTGCGACTGGCTTGTTTTCATTGGGCTTTATTATTTTGTTGTGGCTAGAAATGCGTGCAATTATTCGCCGTGTTTATTCGTATCGTTATAAACGCCTACGCTGGTCATTAACCTTAGTTGTTGTTATTTGCGAAGCGATTGTGTTTAGCATTTCAAGTGGTATTTTACCAAGCGCCTAAATCATTAGGCGCCGACCTTCTTTTAGTGGCGTTGCTTGTTGCAAAAGCGTTTTTGCTCTTTCGACATAGTGTCGAGTCCGTGCGGTATCCGACATTGAGGCAAAGCCTTTATTTTCATCCATTAGGGTAAGCCAACCCCAAGATTCTAGTAATACTTGGCTGTGTTTTATGGTGCTATTTACTTTAATATTTATGCGGCTGCTTAATCGTTGTTGTAATTTAATGAGCGGATGAGATGACTGTGAACCGTGTTCGGCTCGCAAAATGATCTCAACCTGTCGTTGGCGTGACGCTCTTAGGTACCGACTTATGGCATTGAGGAGTGTGGTATCCGACCATAAAGGATGGGTGAGATCTTCGATCAGTAAAAAAACTCGAACAGGGCCGCCTTGTAGTGCTATTTGTAGCCAGCTAGAAATTGAGAGTAAATCATTCAGTTGGTATCGTTCTGAATCGATTTTGGGTGTGAGTGTCGTTGTTTGGTGTGGTGATCCAATTGCCTTGTACATAGGCAAATGTGGAATACCGGCATCTAGAAAAAACTCCGGATTTGCGGTGAAACCATTGCGATGGTAAAAGCCAAATGCATGAGTCTGTACGTTTGCTTTGATCTGCTTTACGGGTAAATGGCTGCGAGCGTGTTGCTCTATCGCTCTCAGAAGGCGACTTCCCCAGTGTTGTTGACGGTGTTCGCGTAATACGGCCATGCGGCCAAAGTGTCCGTTGTTTAGCAGTCGCGCACAGGCCACCGGACGTTTGCCATCATAGACGATGAAGTGGGTGGCTTTTAGATCGTCGTCATCCCACTCCAGCTCTTCAGGTACACCTTGCTCCTCAATAAAGACGCGGCGACGTATGTCACGCAAGGCATCACGGTGTTTACTCCAGTCAGTTGTTACAATCTCCATCAAAAACTCCTTGAGTATCACTTTCTACGTAGATCATTTGCTGAGCCCAAAGCTGTAGCAGCAAATTTTTTCCTTGATCGTCGAGTGCGAGATGTTGCAATTGATCTATCGAATACTGCCGATAATCCCCCAGAGTGGCAACCAGTTGGGTGCATGACTTTGGTAGAACAGTGCATTCGCCATGATTGAAGAATAGGCACTGGTTGTCGTCTGTAAAGTAGGCGAATCGTGCGTGTTCGTGGCGTAGCAGTGATTCGCCTTCAACGGTGTCGAGCCATTCGTCCCAGGTAATTTCGCTTTCCGCTTCTGGAAGGAGCTCGCTGTACTTGGGTTCCGTCATTAGCTGTCCAAGAATTTTGGCAAGAACCTCTGGTTTTTGCAGTTCAGAGGTGAGTAGATTTGCCAATCGCTCAGTTGCTTGTTGGTCGATCCTAGAGGCAGATACAGCGGGTTGAATTCCTGCATCGCAGTAACGTTGGTTTTCGGTCAGGGTTGGCAACACAACATCAAGACTTGTTTCGAGCAACTGGCTAACCGATGGTGCTCGAAAACCGATGGAGTAAGTCATGCACTCGCCTTGGGCAATGCCGTAATGCGCGAGTTGCGGTGGTAGATACAGCATATCTCCGGGGTTTAGTACCCAGCGTTCGGTTTCTTCAAACTCGCTAAGAATACGCAGGCGGGTATTGCCAATAATTGGTGAGTTACTGTCACAGTGCTGACCGATTCTCCATTCTCGTTGTCCTTCGGCTTGCAATAGAAATACGTCGTATTGATCGTAATGCGGGCCAACGCTACCGCCATCCACTGCATAGCTAATCATTAGGTCGTCAATGCGCCAGCTCGGGATAAAACGAAAATGCTCTAGTAGCTCTGCGGCTTCTGGCACCCAGTGATCAATGGCTTGGATCAGTAAGGTCCAATGACTTTTTGGGAGTGAGCGATAATCTGTTTCTGAGAATGGACCTTTGCGAATTTCCCACGGACCATCTTGCCCTTGTTCTAATATTAAGCGCGACTCAATATCGTCCTCAAGACTTAATCCAGCGAGTTCCTGCGCGCTTAATAGTGGCTCAAAGTTAGGCCAAGCATTGCGAATTAACACGGGTTTCTGCTGCCAGTAGTCACGCAGAAACTCGTCGATGCTTAGGTTGCCAAGAAGATGCATAGTCATCACTCAATAGAATGGAATTGATGGTAAAACGGTCAGTTAAAAAAAAGCCTCCAAAGTGGAGGCTTTCATCATCAGTTATTTTAACAACTGGTTAAACGGCCTTCGCCTGCGCAGCGGCATTACCTACATAACTTGCTGGGGTCATGGCATTCAGCTCGTCTTTTGCCGATTGCGGTAACTCTAGAGTTTCAATGAACTCGATCATAGCGTCACGCGTAATCGCTTTGCCACGAGTGAAGGCTTTTAGTTTTTCGTATGGCTGTTCGATACCATAACGACGCATAACCGTTTGAACGGGCTCAGCCAATACTTCCCAAGCTTTATCCAGATCTTCTGCCAAACGCGCAGCGTTGACTTCTAACTTGCTGATACCTTTAAGGCTGGCTTGGAACGCTAATAGGCTATAACCAATGCCAACCCCCATATTACGCAGAACTGTTGAGTCGGTAAGGTCACGCTGCCAGCGAGATACAGGCAGTTTGGTCGCCATGTGAGCGAATACAGCATTGGCTAGGCCAAGGTTGCCTTCCGAGTTTTCGAAATCAATTGGGTTAACTTTATGCGGCATTGTTGAAGAACCAACTTCGCCAGCAATCGTACGTTGTTTAAAGTAACCAAATGAGATGTAGCTCCAAATGTCGCGGTCAAAATCAAGCAGGATAGTGTTGAAGCGTGCCATCGCATCAAATAGTTCAGCGATGTAATCGTGCGGTTCAATTTGCGTGGTGTATGGGTTAAAGGTTAAGCCCAATGAGGATACAAATACCTGCGCGTTATCAGCCCAGTCAATGCTTGGGTAGGCTGAAAGGTGAGCATTGTAGTTACCGACAGCACCATTGATTTTGCCAAGGATTTCGACATTCTCGACCTGACGAATTTGACGTTCTAAACGAGCAACGACGTTCGCCATCTCTTTACCAAGGGTCGTTGGCGACGCAGTTTGGCCGTGTGTACGTGATAACATTGGCAATTCGGCGTTGTCGTGAGCCAGCTTACGAATGGCGTTAGCGACTTCTTTCATCATAGGAACAACAACGTCATCGCGACCGGCTTTTAGCATCAAGCCATGAGACAGGTTGTTGATATCTTCTGAAGTACAAGCAAAATGCACGAATTCAGTCACGGCTTGAAGTTCGTCGTTGCCTTCAAATTTTTCTTTAATGAAATACTCAACCGCCTTTACGTCATGGTTGGTGGTTGCTTCAATCTTTTTAATGCGTAGAGCGTCGTCTTCGCTGAACTCACTCACGATAGCGTTCAGTTGCGCATTGGTTGCTGCTGAAAATGCAGGGACTTCAGCAATACCTTGATGATCGGCCAAGCGTTGCAACCAGCGAATCTCAACTTCAACACGGGCACGAATAAGGCCGAATTCAGAGAAAATAGCGCGCAGCGGTATTGTTTTGCTGCCATAACGGCCATCTAGTGGAGATATTGCGGTTAATGCAGACAGTTCCATGGATACTCTCGACGGGATCAAATGGTGAATTAGGAAGGCGCAGGATTTTACCGGATTTTTTCTCTTTTCTCAGCCCCGAATCGTAAATTTCCTCATTGAAATTCTGTCAATTTCAAGTGATCGCATGTTATTGACAATAATTTGCCTAGGCAAACAAGGCACTTTTGTTACAATCGCCGGTCAAAATTTTGAATTGTCCGCCATATTCCTATTGTCGCGGGTGATTCTGTATAGGAAGCACACAGGTAACATTCTATGCTAGATAGTTTGTTGGGTTACTCCGATAGCCCGTATTGGTTGGTCCTTGTCATTATTGTATCGACGTTCGCCTTAGAAGATTTGGCGATTATTGGTGCTGCGTTGTTGGCGGCAAGTGGCCGCGTGGCACCTGAACTTGCTTTTGTCTCAGTCTGTGCCGGTATGTTTATTGGCGACACCGCTTTGTATCTTTTTGGGCGCCTGGCTCATTCATGGCCTTGGTTATCGCGTCACCTGCAGAGCCCTATGATTCAACGCCAAATTCAACCTTTGCAACAAACTCCTTGGCATCAGTTGGCATTAATTCGTTGCATGCCAGGATTGAGAACTTTTGGTTATATTGCGTGTGGAATAGCTCGGGTTCCTTTACTGCCGTTCTCATTTGCTAATGCCTTGTCGATTGTTGCTTGGGCTGCGGCGCTGTTTTTTGTAGCTTTTTTTCTTGGTCAACAATTTGCAGATTCGATGCATGAATGGCTAATGTGGCTTGTGCCTGTCGCTTTGGTGGCTTTCTTTTGGGGGCAGTGGCGATTACGACAAAATATGGAAGGTGCGGTGTAATACCGTTCCGTAGCTTCATAAAAATCATGTATAAAAAAAGCATTCCTAGGAATGCTTTTTTTATACATGCAATACCGCTCTAGGCGCTGTTACAGCGCTACCATTGCGCCTTTATTAACACCTTCGAATGCTCTTACGCAGACTTCGACGGAAGGGTGGTCACGCTTTATTTCTTGGGCTAAATGGGCGGCTATCAGTTCAACGGTCGTATCCGTATCCATCAGGTAGCAACAATCTTTAGGAAGGCTTAGGGTGAATTCACCCTGTTGTGCATGATAGTGGAAGTGCAGGTGCTCTTCTGTCTGATTCGATAGATCTTCAACCGTTCCGAGATAGATGTCTTCCCAAGTATTGGCCCACTGTTGTTCTAGGCTGGGATTACGTTCACCATCAATAAATATTTCAATACGAGAACGATGACCATGCGCTATTCGCTGACAATTGCCATCATGCTTCTTAAGACCATGACTGTAGTGGTAGTTGGCACCGTGAATGTTTTCGTTTTCAAACGTGAGTGATAACTGCTCAATACTTCCTGGAAAAGAAGAAGATAGCTGAGTGATAGACCACTCGGCGACGGTTAGGTCATTGATTACCTCTGCGTCAACCAAGGCAACGGCTTGCTGCGGAGCTGTCATGGTTAAGTGCTGACCATGACCGAAGTGCCAAGTTAAGGTTATCTTGTCGTCATGCAAGCAGTGCTGCAAAGCAGGGGAGCGAACCGGTATCAAAAGACGATGGTCTAGCTCTAAGTCGAGCCAGTTTCTTAAGGTCTTTTTTACGATACCAAAGTCGCAAACCATTCCTTGTTCATCGAGTGCGCCCTCTAAAACAGCCGAAGCCCACCAAGTTTCTCCGACGAGACCTCGGTGTGGATCGAGATAGCTAAAATCGACGTTGGTCAATTGGTCTACGAATAAATGCATACAGCCCCCTTCAGGTGTGGCGGCATTTTATCGGATTATTGGTCGCGGGGAACCTTTTGCTTGCAAATCATTACTTAGTCTTTTGTTGTTCGGGCTAGTGGTCGGCTTAAAGCCTGCTATGATAGCGGCATTTGTTGGCCGTCAGACCCCCGTTGGCAGGCCGTCGTTAAGGAAATGTGTGTGTTGAAATTACGAGTATTAGGCAGTGCGTTGTTGATTCCCGCTTTATTAGCAGGGTGCAGTGATAATGGCAGTTCTAGAAGTAGCAGTTTTATTAATGTCTATGTTCAGGCCGGGCAGGAAGACTTTTCTGATGCTTTGATTCGTTATGTTGCGGTCACTGAAGCTGGGACGTTGGCGGAAAATAGCGATAAGCAGTTGGTATCGACTACTTACACCTCCAACAACGAAGCGGAAGCGACCGTCGCTATCTTGGCTGAAGAGTTATCCTACTTCGACATTATTGGCCGTGTTGCTGATGCCGATGCGGACGTCGTTGCCACGTCTCGTAAGTGCCAAGTGGCCAGCGGTTGTACTTACGGTGATGTTAGCGTTGCTCTTGGTGAAACGTACAATCCGGTAACAACCCCAGGATGGCGAGCCGTTGCTTATTCGTTGGCGAATAAAGAGCGTGTTCGTGTTACTCCGTTGACTGATTTGGCGGCGCAATTGGCGTTCGCGAAAGTGTATAGTGAGGCTAGTTCTGACACCCAAGATGGTGGTTGGTTAGATACCGGCTATTACTCAGCCTATTCTGTTGAGCAATCGGTATCTCAAGTCTCCCGTTTGTTTGGAATTACCAATATCCAGACCGCTGAGCCGGCTGATTTAACTCAACTTAATGATTGGCGCAAAGCCAACTCCGCTGATGCAATCAATAGTATTCGCTACGGAGCATTATTGGCTGCTTGGCAATCTTTAGAATTAAGTTACACGCCAACGTCCGATTTACCTACTTATGCAAGCGCGGTGGGCGCCGATTTAGTCGCTAACGATGGACAATTGTTTGAGATGGGTGGAAGCCAAACACTGAGTCTTGATGATTTGTATACCTTAGCCAAAGATAACTTAGCCGCAATCACTGTCAGTAATGCCACCGTACAGGGTTTTGTTGATTCAGTGATCAGTGGTTTTGAGGCTGATCAGGCTGGGTTTACAGCGGACACATTAACGGTGGTGACACCAGATACGCTCGCTAATCTTTTTGGTACTAACTATAGCGATTTCACTATTGGTTTACAGCGCACTAAGGCCTTTGTCGATATCCTGCGAGATTATCAAGAGACTTTTTTTGAGAGCGGTTATAAGGCCCAAATTGATAGCTATACCAATCAGCTAAAAGCAATTGGCGAAGCTCACGCCGATGATCTCGACGCCATTTTGCTGGCTTTCCGTCAAACACAAGAACTCTATGTTGATTGTTATTTGAATGGTGCTTGCCCTGCGCTTGATTCAGGTTGGACTTGGTTGACCGATGCTAACTATGACGCAGCAACGGCAACGTTAACGCTCAATGGTGGGGCGATTACGGTGAACTACATGGTCGCTGACGTGAATCTCACGGATGCTGACACAACGCCAACCAGCTCAAAAGCTATTGATATATTGATCCGAGGTACCTATAACGAAGGTGATTTACGTTTCATTGTTGATAATGCCTATGCCAATGACGATCCAAACGATGACATATCGTCCAGCTCTGGCGTGCGTATTTACTATACGGAAGCCGTTTCAGCACCCGCTGATAGTGCCTCGAACCCTATCTTAGGGTATGAAATTCGTTGGTCTGATTTCAGTCTTTATGATACCGCCACAATTTCGTCAGACGCAGAGAACGAAGTAACGGGCTCGTTCCGTTTGTTCTATCGCGGTGTCGCTGATCCTGAAACCTCCGGATCTATGCACTACAACATCGATACTGTTGTTCTAAACGGCAGAATTTCTGATGTTGTTGGTGATGACGGTGATAATGATCAAAATATCACCACCGTTTTCATCTCGGCTAGTAGTGCTAATGCAGATTCCTATTATGGTGAATCCGAGTTTGCTTCATTCAATGGTTTCTTTAATCCAACGGCTTCGACTACTTATGTGAAAGGGCAAGTCGAAACGGCTGTAGCCTCTTATAAGTTAGGCAATGAAACCTTGAATGGAAACGATATTGAGTATCTCGATTACTATGTGCCGTCGGCAGAATCTTATCGCTATCGTTTTTATCCAACCGTTTACCGCGCCGATACGAGCGATATTGATAAAGATGGCGACATCGAAGAATTGATCCCTACTCATTATCTTGAGCAATGTTTGCTAGAAAATACGGGTTCGGCATGGAGCGTCGTCAGTTGTGAGCCTCGTCAGCGTCTTAATGCTGAACGTGATGTGCAGCAAGCCATCAATGACCTTTGGGAAATTGGTGTGTTTGCTCGTCTGGATGTTCCAGGGCGCGGTGCATACTTCATTGAGTGGCCCGTAAATGCTCCGGATGAAAATGGTTGTTTGACCTTAGCGGATTTGTCGACCGATGAAGTTTCTTTCGATGGTGAGCTTTATGATCCTGAAGTGCTTGGATTGACGACAGCGCGGTTTACTAGTGAAGTGGTTCTTGAATACGACGGACGTACGTCCACGTCTGAGCCAAGGACTGTGCTGGATGTCTTGGTAAGCGCTCCAACTGCAGATTCAATTGATGTAACGGCAGCGTTATCTCATGATTATTCATCATTAACTCTAAACGATGTGTATCTTGGTGCTGGGTCGCGATTGGATCGTCTTTTGGTTAACTATAATACCCAGTCAGCATTCGGAGAGGACGGAAGCGTTGCCATATATAAAGACGGTGTGTCACTCACATTAGATGATGGCACCACGAGCAGCGTTGACAGTGAGCTAACCGCTTATGCCAACCTAGATTACCAATTAGGTTCTGAGCCTTATCGCTATGTTCTCGACCAAGAAGGTAATTATGACCGCTGCGTGACGTCTAATGTTGCCGAGTATGGAGAGACCCGTAATTTAGATGATGCTGTTTTTTATCTCAACTTTCGCGATGTCGTTTATGGACGTATCGCCAAAGAGAGTGGCGTGTGGATTATTCGCTACATTGATGGCTCGTGGGAAAGTTTGTTGTAACGCGTTTACTAAAACCTAAACAGCCTTAAATAAAAAGGGCCGCTATCAGCAGATAGTGGCCCTTTTTGTTTTGCTGAATATCTCGATGGGCTAGAAAGATCCATAAGAAATCGGGCTGTGAATCCTTACTTGAGTATTCGGGCGCTGACCTTGTAGTGAGTGAGCGGGGGCGCTCTTATCACCACTTAAACCACTTTCAACCTGATCGATATGCCCACCTTTTGCTAAAAAGGCTTCGATATCCTTTTGTAGTTGAGTACGGCGGTCTTCTAGCTGCGCTTGGGGGTGCTTTTTAGATGCCATGTGCAATCTCCATGATTGAGTTGAGATTTACTTGTATCATATCTGAATTAGTTTTGTATATGTTTTGTATAGGTATATTTGTGTTGTGGTTAACTAGAAGGGGCACAGCATAAAAATCCAGAGCAACCTCCGCCTGAGCCATTAGCAGTCCGGAATGACTTGCGTTATACTCCGCAGCCTTAAATTTTCACGTTATCTACCTTTATAAGTGGGTGACATTGGTCTGTGGCTCGGTTGAAATCCGAGCCCCTTGATTGAGGCGAAACAATGACTGATTACGTTCAGAAGGGTGGCATTCAAGTTGCTCGTGAGCTTTACGATTTCGTAAACGACAAGGCAATTCCTGGTACTGGTATCGATGCAGAGAAATTCTGGTCTGAGTTCGATGTATTAGTTAACGAATTAGCGCCAAAAAACAAAGCCTTGCTTGCTAAGCGTGATGATCTTCAAGCTAAGATCGACGCCTATCACACCGAACGTAAAGGGCAGCCGCACAATCACGCTGAATACAAAGCGTTCCTGCAAGAAATCGGTTATTTGCTACCTGAAGGCCCAGCTTTCGAAGCTGAAACTGCCAGTGTAGAGCCTGAGATCGGTCAAATGGCTGGTCCTCAATTGGTTGTGCCTGTTATGAATGCGCGTTTTGCACTGAACGCTGCCAATGCGCGTTGGGGCTCTCTATACGATGCACTGTACGGCACGAACGTTATTTCTGAAGAGAACGGTGCTGAGAAAGGCAAAGGCTACAACAAAGTACGTGGTGATAAAGTTATCGCTTATGCTCGTGGCTTCTTAAATGATGCTGCGCCGTTGGCGTCGGGCGATCACGTTGGTAGCACTAAATACGCAATTGAAGCAGGCAAGCTAGTGGTTACATTAGCCGACGGCTCAACAACTGGCTTGAAAGACGCTTCTCAGCTAGTTGGCTTTAACGGCGACATGGCTGCTCCTACGTCAATTTTATTGAAGAACAATGGCCTGCATTTTGAAATTCAAGTAGACGCTTCTACTCCTGTTGGTTCTACCGATAGCGCGGGTATTAAAGACGTACTGATGGAAGCGGCTTTGACCACCATCATGGATTGCGAAGACTCAGTTGCTGCGGTAGATGCGGCAGATAAAGTTGTTACTTATGGCAACTGGCTGGGCTTAATGAAAGGTGATTTGGCAGAAGAAGTTTCTAAAGGTGGCCAGACTTTCACTCGTACCATGAACCCTGATCGCGAGTACATGGGCTTGAACGGTGAAACCGTTAAGCTGAAAGGTCGCTCGATGCTGTTCATCCGTAACGTTGGTCACTTGATGACTAACCCTGCAATTTTGATTGCTGACGGTAGCGAAATTCCAGAAGGTATCATGGATGGCATGATCACTACTTTGATCGCTATTCACGATTTGAAAGGCAATGCGCCATTCCAGAACTCAACTGCGGGCTCTGTAAACATCGTTAAGCCAAAAATGCACGGTCCTGAAGAAGTTGCATTTGCTAACGAGTTGTTCGGTCGTATCGAAGACGCACTTGGCTTGCCACGCTTCACTATGAAAGTGGGCATTATGGATGAAGAGCGTCGCACCACGGTTAACTTGAAAGAGTGTATCCGCGCCGCCAAAGACCGCGTAGTGTTCATTAATACTGGTTTCTTGGATCGTACTGGTGACGAAATCCATACTTCAATGTTGGCGGGTCCTTTTGTACCTAAGACCACGATGAAGCAGCAGACTTGGATTAATGCTTACGAAAACTGGAACGTTGACACAGGTTTAGAAACGGGCCTGCAAGGTCGTTCGCAGATCGGTAAAGGCATGTGGCCAATTCCAGATGAAATGGGTCAAATGATGGAACAGAAGATTGTTCATCCTAAAGCAGGTGCGAACACGGCTTGGGTTCCATCACCAACAGCCGCTACTTTGCACGCAATGCATTATCACTTGGTTGATGTGTTTGCCGTTCAAAATGAATTGAAGAGCCGTGAACACGCGTCTGTCGACGATATCTTGACTATCCCACTGATGACTGCTGAACAAGCCTCTGCATTGACTGCAGAACAGGTTCAGAAAGAAATCGACAACAACTGCCAAGGTATCTTAGGTTATGTTGTTCGCTGGGTTGATGCAGGTGTTGGTTGCTCAAAAGTACCTGATATCAACAACGTAGGTTTGATGGAAGACCGTGCGACACTGCGTATCTCTTCTCAGCACATCGCTAACTGGTTAGAGCACGGTATCTGTACTCGTGCGCAAGTTGAAGATGGCTTGAAGCGTATGGCTGTTGTGGTTGATGGTCAGAATGCTAATGATCCAGCTTACATTGCGATGGCGCCTGGTTTTGATGGTATTGCCTTCCAAGCTGCGTCAGATTTGATATTTAAAGGCAAAGAGCAACCTAGCGGTTACACTGAGCCATTGCTACATGCATACCGTCTAAAGTTCAAAGCTGCGCAGTAATTTGCAAGGCTCTTGACCTTCTTAGACAAAAACCCGGCAACTGCCGGGTTTTTTTATGTAAAATCGTCGTAAACAGAACACTATTCGCTATTCTGTGTCATAGGCATAGTTACAATGAACTCAGTCATAATGAGTAAAAGAATAATATGAAATCAATCTCACGCTTTACCTTGTTGGCCCTAGCCGCCGCTCTCGTCACCTCATGTAGTGGTAATTCCAGTTCAACAAAAGGCGGTACTGTCGACGACAACACATTTCTAACTGGTTACGTCGGCGCTAGTGATATTAGCTTATCGAAGGTGCATGCTGTGCCTCTGGATTATGAGGGGCAGCCGGATACCGAGGTAGATGCCAACGGCAACGTCAGCTTCAAGGGGCAAGTAACGACCAGCTCGCTTACCACTGGGTTTTATCAAGTTAACTTGGCGACATCTTATGTCGGTGCGCCGCTTATTTTGATTGCTGAAAACAAAGATGGACGAACTACTTACAAATGTGAGTTGGTTGATGGTTGCGGTGCTGTAGCCTACAAGGGTGATGTGCCATTGGATACGGATTATCAAATTCGTGCGGCGGTAGGTGAGTCACTTGAAGCTATGCGGGTGAACATCAATTGGATTACCGATTTGGCCAGCTCACTCGCAACCACTGTTTATATTGATGCTAATGGCGATAACACGACCGATACTGAGAAGACGGGTTTTTATTCGGAATACTCTATCGAGATTGCTAATTTACATGTATCAGAAATGTTTGGTATTAGCGATATTATTTCGGCGACTCCTATTTCCCCGGCGAGTCTAGCATTCGAAACAACTCTGGCGAGTTCAATGCTGGAAGAAGGGATAATGTACGGTGCTTATGTGGCAGCTGTGCAAAAACTTGCTGTGGATCGTGATATTGATTATTACGCAGTTGTAAATTTAGTTCTCGAAGAGTTTCTGCTGAATCAAGGTCAGATTTTCCAGAAAAATACCGCGAGCAGTGAAGTGTCACTTTATGAGTTAACAGAAGCCGCTGCGGATATACTCGACGCCAATATTGCTTATCTAGAATCCGTAAACACGATAGTTCCTGCGGAAGCTGATCGTGCAAGTACCTTGTTGCGTAATCGTGCTGCTAGTTTTATTGATGGTGAATTAACTGCTGTCCAAATTGATGTGCCAGAATCACTCGCGTCTTGGCAAACCAGCTTGGAGAAATCAAAGACATTTATTACAGACCTTAATAAACGTTTTTTGAACTTTAAAGGTGATAATCCGAATGAGGTTAGTTTTATTGATGGCGGTTATGCTGACTCTTTAGAGCTTTATTATGATGGTTACACGAATGTTTACAATGCTATTTCTCCACAATTAGACGCTGTGTTACAAGACGTTCGTGACGGTATTTCTTATTATCTCGATTGTCTCAATAGCTCGACCACCTGCGCTAGTTCTACGACCACTAATGGTCGTTCCCTAGTATATTCTGCGAGTAATAAGACGGTATCTATAAGCGGTACATTAACCCTGTCTTATGATGCTTTAGATACGGGTAGTATTGTTGAAAACTCAATTACAACCTATTTGGCATTTGACGTTTATACGGAGGGCTTCTTAGCATTAAATGCAACTGCTACAACGGATGCTACTAACGTAACGTTCGATACATCAACCAACTCGATCGATGTTGAAGAGCGTCCGCATTTCCGTTTAATTTACAATAGCCATTATGAAGTGCCTCCAGCATTTTCTACTGATGAGGCAGGCGGTATAGACGTTGCTTGGCCTTCGGTGAAACTTAATGTCGCCATTAATGATGAACCCCATGAAGTAGAAGTTCTATTTGAGACCAGCTTGTTTGGCGTTTCTGATCCATATGATTCTGCAGTTGAGGTTCATTATAACCCTACAGCAGTAGTTTTTTGGTTACGATCCAGCGGTGAGAATTTAGGCGAAATTTCCAATAGTACTGGTGGGACGTCTACTCTACAAAATTACACAAGCTTGATAATGGAGGCGTCTACTGTAAACGGAAACGTTTATTATGCTGATTCTAAGTGGCCGGAATTCAGTAATCTTTTCATTAAGCGCCCAGAAAGTGCTCTAGTTACAAATGTATCTGATTTAGCTACTTTCTACCGCTCGACGGAACAAGTAACGACTGATACAGGCGCTACCGACTCGACTTCTGATGATACTGTTGAAACGGCGGAATATATCGATATTGCCATTGCAGGCGGAAGTATTGGACGCTATAGGATCTTTCCATATAACGCCAGCTTAGACGCCAGTAATCTCCAGATTTGTACTATGTCCGATACAGCTGACATTACCGCACGAGAGGAACTCGCTTGTGGTTCTATTACCCGAGTTGGAGGGATAACTAATCTCGATGATTTCTTGCAGTTACAATTTGAGGGAGGCGTACTTGACTATCACGAAGTGGCAGCTCAGGGGGGCTACAAAATTACGTTGCCTACGGACGCTGATGGTTTGCTTATTCCATTTGCAGAAGATGTTGAAGTTGCCTTCGATGGTGTATTAGAAAACACCTATCAGCTCGGGATTGGAGCATTGTATTTAACAGCGACCGCGAATTACGTTACTGACGTAGAAAACCGAGAGCTGACACCGACGATTTTAGACACGTCATTAATTCGTAAAGTTAAAGATTATTTCGAAGTAACCACAGTCTTTGGGTATGACTACGATTATATTGTATCGAATATCCCTACGGGAGCTAACGCCCAAAGTTTTAATATTTCTTATCTTGTTGAGTATTCAGAAACGTCGAATGTGAATATCGAGGTGGGATCACTGGTTGTTTTGCGTAGCGGAGTTACCTTATTTGGCGCTGCAGAGTCGATCGGGTTTCTTTCAACATCTCGTGTTGAGTACAGCGTTGGCGATACCAATACTGCTTGCGGCGCCTACAATCGCGATGAATTAGTTGCTGGCGATGATTGCGAGGCGGTTGCCTATTTGCGCTATCGCGGTTCGCTGATGGCAACGATCCGTGAAGAGCGTCCGGGTGTTTATATCGTTCGTTACGTTGATGGTACTTGGATTATGCTTGGTGAAAGTTAATATCACTGCTGGGCTGTTTCTATGTGCGAGTTGTATAGCCCATGCCGACGGTAGGATATACAGTTACTTGGATGTAGAAGCTAGCTCAGAGCCTGTTCCAATTGGCGATATGATCGATGGTTGGGATAGTACTTTCAAAAGCGGCGATTATGCCTATGCCAACGCATCGGCAGTGATTGGTGTTGATGTCAACAGTTGGATATTAGAACGAGAAACTCGTTGGTATTACTATTTGACATTTAGCCCAGATACGGCGGCTTGGTACCGAGATTTAGATCAAGGAAATGAGCGTACATCCCAAGATCAAATAGAGCTTAGTGCTAAAGTCCTAGAGGCTCAAGGATTGCGCTTTGGTCATCGATTTGAAGGCAAACGCTGGCAGGTGACACCAAAGTTGGCTGTTTATAAAGTTGGTCATTTTCAGTTTGGTCAATTAAACGGGGTGTCGTTTGATGGTACGGGGCGTAATGTTTCAGTAGAGCTCAATTCATACTTTGATGAAGATAAGGTTCTAAACTATAAAGCCGATGTGCCGGAAGGTACTGGGGTGAGTTTGTCTATTGCTGGTGATTGGCAAATTACTGAGCAATGGGCAGTGGATTACGAATTCAATGATTTGTTTAATCGCTGGATGTTCGAGGATGCTGCTTTTAATAAAGGGTGTGTTAACCTCGGTAGTGTTGACGAAACAGTGTGCACCAGCAGCAGCTCGGCTTCCGGTCGATCTGGTCAAGAGAGGTTAGTTGAGACCATCCCTGTCACCAGCAAAGCAAGACTTATTTACCAACCACTAGGATTAGCTCTCGCAGGGACCATGCATGGTCGTTATGAGCGTTTGAGTCTCGCTAAGTTTTGGTCGTTGGATAAAATTGATCTTGGCGCATCGATATACAGCACCAATCAATTCGGTCTGCATGTTCATAATCGCTACTTTCAGCTTGAAGTGGTTTCTGATGATCGGCGCATCCATTACGCTCGTGATGCCGAAGTAACTCTCGGTGTTAGCTTGCCTTGGTAGGGCTGTCGTTTAATACTCCGACATGAGGCACTGGTAACGCCTGCGGTTTTATCCAAAATCCGCTATCATGCGCCTTCAAAATATTTCCACGGATACGGCATGTACCTCGAGTACTTTGGTTTTCAACGGCTACCTTTTACGATCGCTCCAGATCCAGAATTCTTATTCCCATCGCAAGGGCATCAGGAAGCCTTGGCGCATCTTAGTTATGCTCATACGGGGCACGGTGGTTTAATTTGTTTAACGGGTGAAGTGGGCGCGGGTAAGACGACATTGTGCCGCGCTTTTATGCAACAGTTGCCAGAGCATACGCATCTTGCCTACATTTTTAATCCACAATTATCACCGCTTGAATTGCTGCAAAGTTTATGTGACGAATTGGCGGTTGAATATACCGAAGATGCTACTCTGAAATCCTTGTACGCTGTTCTCAACGAAGCTTTGTTGCGTTGTTACGCTAAGCGCCATCGTGTTATCTGCGTTATTGATGAAGCCCAGTGCATGCCTGCTTCTTTGTTGGAACAAGTAAGGCTGCTGACCAATTTAGAAACAGACAAAGAAAAATTACTTACGTTAATTTTGGTAGGTCAACCGGAGTTGCGTGATATTTTACAGCGATACGACTTACGCCAGTTAAATCAGCGTATTACGGCTCGCTATCATCTGAATTTATTATCGTTGGCTGAATGCCGCGCATATTTGGATCACAGAGTCCAATGCGCACGCCGAACACTTGAACCTGAATCAGTATCTTTATTTGATGCCGCTGCAGTAAAGGTTATTTGGCAAGCTAGTCGGGGAGTGCCACGTTTAATCAATAGCTTGGCAGATAGGAGCTTACTTGGCGCATACGCTTCGAGTAAAGCGCTGGTTACCCGATCTATCGCGAATCAGGCTGTGCGTGAAGTGTTAGGAGACCCGCAAAAGAGTGCATCAGTGACTCAATCGTCGCCATTTCGATTTAAAACCGTCATCGGTACTTTACTCCTTCTCTTATCGTTAGTGGGTTTAGCGGCTGGCGTTTATAGCCAGCGAGATACGATCAATAAAATGATTACTGGTCTGAATCCAACCAACGATCCGATTAAAATGCTTGCTCAATCTCAAGGCGTAAATGCTGAAACTTGCATCGCCATGCCAGATCTTGGCTATGAATGCCTGTGGGCAGACTGGAGTTTGCTTGAATTAAGATCATTGCAGCAACCGACAGCCGTACGCAGTCTTAATCGTGGTTGGGTGCTATTAGATGCCAGTGTTACTGACTATACAGGAGAAGCCGTAATACTCTGGCGACGTTTAGATGGATACAGCGGTTTAGTTCGCCCTGGGCAACGTTCAGGGGTCGTTAGCTGGGTCCGTCAGAGGCTTGGAGTAACTTGGAATCAAGATTGGCAAAGTATCGGACCTGGCGGTAAGGCTGTGATCATGGACGACGATTATTATGATCCAATATTGGCAGAAGCTGTCGGTAAATTTCAGCAGGGTGAAGAACTGAAGCCTGATCGCATTATAGGTCCAAGAACTTTGTTGCATATGCAGCGCGGGGCGCAATAAGCATGTCTTATATTTTAGAAGCACTAAAAAAATCCGAAGCCGAACGCCAGCGAGAAAATACGGAAAATGTTGGTGCTCCGTATGTGCCGATTGTCGCTAAAAATATATCTGCCGGGCCATCACTGCCATGGATGCTGACAGCGTTGTTAGCCGGAATTGTATTAGCAATTATATTATTTTGGTGGGTATTCCCGCGCTACGGTTCCGCGCCAGTTAACAATAATGAAATCACTAGCGAAGTGGACATAACGCCAACATCTATAGCGCCAATTGAGCAGTCGTTAATGGTTCAAAACGAGGAGGTGTTGAGCGTCGAAACCTCTGCAGACGTTGAATTGCCAGCTCCTAATGCGGTGATTTTAGCAACGCAGAAAGAGCCTGATACGGTTCGTGTTTCTGGATTAGCGGACAATGTTGGTGAAAAACCTCGATCATTACCACCCATTGAAGTATTGCAGCGACTACCAACATTAGAAATCAGCGGTCATCTCTACAGCTCAATTCCAGCAAATCGCAGTGTAACTATGAATGGTAGAGATTGGAGTGAAGGTGATTTGATTGTGCGCGGAGTTTATCTTAAAGAAATTACGGCCAGCGGTTTACTGTTAGATGTCGAAGGCTGGCCTCTGCATATTGGCCGCAGTCGGGGATGGCAGGCCTTACCAGATGTTAGGTAAAGAAACGAAAGAGCGCATTCAAGCCTTATATCGCGAGTGTATCACCGCCTTAGATTTGCGTCCTAGGTATGGCCAGCGTGTCATGATCGCTGAAATTGCTAAATCGTTAGGCAGCATTCACGAAGATGAAAAAGGTGCTCGTGATAACGATGCCGGAATTGTTGTTGTAGAAGCAGGAACGGGTACTGGTAAAACGCTCGCGTATTTATTGGCTGCACTTCCAATTGCAATTGAACGTGAAAAAAAGTTACTTATTTCCACGGCGACAGTAGCGTTACAAGAACAAATATTAGATAAAGATTTACCCGCATTAAAAAAACACCTTTCCATGCCCTTTAATTTCGCCTTGGCGAAAGGACGTGGGCGTTATTTGTGCATCGTCAAGCTTGATAAGGCGCTGCAGCATTTATCAGGTATGTTGGCGACGATTGATTTATTCGAACAAACACCGGAAGAAAAAGATAAAGATCTATATGAGTCTATGCTTGCGTCTTATGGTCGTGGAGATTGGGATGGTGATCGTGATCGCTGGAAAGATGAAATTGAAAATGGTCAGTGGAGTCATTTAACCGCTACTCATAGAGAATGTTCCAATCGCCGTTGTCCCCACTTTCAGAACTGTGCTTTTTATAAAGCGCGCAATGCTATGGACGAAGCCGACGTTATCGTCGCTAACCATGATCTAGTGTTGTCCGATTTATCGTTAGGTGGGGGCGCAGTGTTACCCGCACCAGATAGAACCATTTATGTATTTGATGAAGGTCATCACCTAGCCGATAAAGCGTTAAATCATTTTCGTTTGGATATGGGAATCCGTTCTCAGCGTCAATGGTTAAAGCAACTTGAAAAGGCGCTAGAGCAATTTATCGCAGCGGCCGGTATTCCGCATTCTATGATGCATTCTCTGCGTGAAGCCCCGGCACAAATACAAGAATTGAGTCAGAATATAAGCCTAATTTGGCCGCTGGTTATGGATATGATTGGCGACCAAGATAGATTGCGTTTCGAGTTTGGTCGCACACCAGAAACTTTACGGGGATTGTTAACAAATTTAAAAGGGCCGTTGCAGCCTTTATTGTTATGTTTAGATAAGCTTAACGACGCCTTACAAAAATCACTCGACCCTAAGGAAGAAAGCGAATTCGGTCGTGATATTGCTGAGTCTTGGCAGGCCCCGATGGGAATGATGTTTGCTCGTGCCGAACAGATGTCAGAAGCACTTTCCTGGCTTAGCGCTGAAGAGGCGGAAGGGCAGTTACCCATAGCGCGCTGGTTAAGCAAAACGCCTTTTGGTGAAGACTGGGATATTGTGATGAGTGCTTCCCCCATTGCAGTTGCCGATCAGTTACGCAAAAATTTATGGTATCGGTGCTATGGCGCGGTAGTGACCTCTGCAACTTTAACGGCATTAAATAGTTTTAATAACTTACGTTGGGAGTCAGGTTTGCCAGATTGGGCGAATTACCAGCGAGTGGCCAGTCCATTTAATTATCCTGAATTGGGCGAAATACAAGCCGTACAGTTAAAGTCCGATCCTAAAAGTGAGCAGTTTCAAGATGATGTTCAAGATTGGCTGAAAGAAAATATTAATTTGGAAGTGGGGACTTTAGTTTTATTTTCATCGAGATTACAGCTAGAGGCGACACGGGATTATTTTCTTCGGGATTGGTATGACCAATTGTTGTGTCAGGGTTTTTTACCCAAGGCAGAAATTGTACGGCGTCATAAAGCAAAAATTGATGATGGCAAAGGCAGTGTTATTTTCGGCTTAGCTAGCTTTGCCGAAGGTATCGACTTGCCGGGCGATTATGTAACGCATGTGGTTATTGCGAAAATTCCTTTTGCTGTACCTAACGATCCAATACAAGCAGCAACAAGTGAATGGCTAGAAAGTAATGGGCGAAATCCATTTATGGAATTAACTCTGCCGGCGGCATCTATTCGCTTGATTCAGGCGTGTGGACGATTGATTCGTAAAGAGGATGACCGTGGAAGAATTAGTATATTAGATAAGCGCTTGTTGTCGCATCGTTACGGTAAGTTGCTGTTGGATTCGCTACCGCCTTTTAAACGAATACCTTAGAAATGCTTTTCAGATAGACATAAAAAAACCGCCATCGGCGGTTTTTTTATGCTCATTGAAGAGCTGTCTTATGCGAGCTTTTCCGCCACTTCCCCGGCAGGGATCTCGCGCACCATCAGGAGGTGTTCGGTTAAATACTTTAATAATGTATCTGCTTGCTTTAGATCGCGTTGGATCAATAAGCAGCGCAACGTTTTCTTTTCACGACCCAATATACGTACGTGATACGCAGCACCTGTTTCAGGAATCTCTATATACAGTTGATCGTTAGCTTCTGATAAAGCTAAATCCACATGGATTTGCTCTAGTTCACAACCGCTAAAGTTAATGTTCTGGATGCGAACAACATGCTCTTTACCTGTTGAGCGATCAATTAAGCGATAAGGTTGTTCTAGTGGACGGTGACGCCCCTGTAGTCGTTGATTGCCGTGATCATAGGCCTGCGGATCATATATTTCGATGCCGTCGATGCCTTTCAAATCATCACCACGCATGAAGCGATGAACCAGCTCCATAGAAGACTCTTTCTGTTCGAATTGCGCTAAGTGATCAGCATTGCGGATGACCGCAAACGTACCGTTGACACATTGGCGTGCCACCGCTGCGTTTTCTTGTGGCAGAGTGAAATTGTCGTATTCACCCGTTGCGATCAATGTTTCGCAAGTAGGGAAAGACTTAAATCCACCGAAACGTAATAAACGACGAGTGTTCTGCGCATAACGCTGACGCTCGTTGTCGTCTAAGCGAGCGATCTGGCGGAATAATAGGCGACGATAAGTGGGTCCAACCGCGGTTTCTTCTAAGCGGTTGTGATTAATCAAATTGCAGACAGCGGTAGTTGCGAAGGCGTTCATATCGCCAGATTCAAGCAAGCCTACCGAATCTTCAAGTAGCGTAATTAAACTCTCGCGACGGAAGCAAGTAATACCCGAAATCAGTAAGCGTTCAATCATATTTGGATAAGCAGCGGCGAACAGAGTAGCCATTGCTGACCCATAACTCACACCCATTAGCTGAACTCGTGCCACATCTTGGGCGTTAAGAAAGCCCGCAATAAGATCGGCAAAATCTTCCATATTTAGGTCAGGCGCTAACTGATCGTTGCTACCTTGAGACGGGAAGTCGGCCAAAATCACTGGGTGAGTGGTGATAATCTGTTCAACTTCATTTCTAAATGAAGTGAAGCTTTGGAATGCACCGCCCAAAAACATAACTGGCGACTTATGCATGTTGCCCGGACTTGCGAAGGCAAGAAACTGGACCTTGTAGCCATCAATCATCTGTACTGATGGAGTGGCTTTTAATTCTGCTGGAGAAAACGTAGAGAACTGCATAACACAATCGACTCTTTTATTCTTATAGTTCAACTACTCTACCCCAGTTATAGACAAATAACCATAGTTGTATGTTTTCTTTACGAATTACTTAGAAAGTTATAACTACTTGATTTTATTGGTTATTTTTTTGCTTTGGCCGTATTTTCCAGACAAATGGCGCCAAAAGTGATGTCTAATTCAACTTAATTTCTTGGCGCGTTCATCTGGAATGTAATTCCTTCAGGGGTCACATTAACACCGAATTCCCCATTGGGTGTAGTGAAGGATTGCGCTGGGATTCCGTTGGCATTTGGTATTTGTAATTGGAATCCTTGTGAGCCTGAGTTGGAGCTAATCCCTGATTCTGGATTCAGTGTAGTGCCCGTTGGGAACTGCAATGTGCTGTAGTCTATTGGTGCTCCGTCTGGCAAGCCTAATACAGCGCGCAGGTTATCTTCGCGAGCCAGTTTGTTAGGGTCCATATTTGGAGTAGCGAAGTCGTATGAGGCTCTGGCATTGAGATCGTTAGCTTGCTGATCAGTAATGGTCAGATTTTGTTGTTGCTCAATCAGGGCAAACGAATCCATCTCGCCATCGAGTGTTTGTCCTTCTGAAAAATCTTCTTCTAGGGGAGACACACGAATAAGTGTGCGCTTCTCGTTGGCTGGTACTGGCGCTTTCTTTCTGACGATGACAGTGGTGTCTTTAATGTACTCCTCCGTCATTTCTTCTGGTGGAATCTCAACAATTTCGGCTTGAACGGCATTGAAGCCGAAACCGGTAAGAATAGAGAAGCAAATGGTCGCTGATGTTTTCATGATGAGATCCCCTGACTGGTTCCTACAATCCTAGTGAAATCAGCCTGAATCACAAGGCGCAATGCGACACAAGTGTGTGGCCATTTGTGCCTATCGTGCAACTGTGTTCGAGAGTCTTGTAGCGGTTTGTAACTGGAAGCTCGGTGCTCGGTATCGCGAATCTCTAATTTTTGTTGCACTGCTTGGCCCTAAGTGTCGATTATTAGGCTGTAGTCGGGCAATATGGCGTCCTATTTTCGCCACTGTGTAGTCTTTTTTATGGCACGTATCACTTCATCCTTACCGTTATGGATTGGTTTGCGTTATCTATCCGCAAAACGTCGCAATCATTTCATTTCATTCATTTCGCTATCGTCCATGATAGGAATGACTTTAGGCGTAGCAGTACTTATCTTAGTGTTATCGGTGATGAATGGCTTCGACCACGAACTACGTGAACGTATTTTGGGCATGGTGCCACATGCTGTGCTCTATGAGCGTGGCGGTGTTCAAGACTGGCAAGTTCTGGCTACTCGTGTTGAAGGCTTTCCCGGTGTCGCTGCTGCGGCTCCGTTAACACGTCTACAAGGTATGTTGGGTTACGGCGGGCGAGTGCAGGGGGTAATGATCACAGGAATCGACCCAGCAGTAGAAGCGCGCGTATCTATTCTTCCGGATCATATTACCGACGGCACGCTCGAAAGCCTGCAGCCGGGCTCATACGGTGTTGTACTCGGTGAATTGCTCGCTCAACATTTGAATGTAATTGTCGGCGATAAGATCACCTTAATGTTACCTGAAGCTACTCTGTCGCCAGCGGGTGTGCTCCCACGCATTAAGCGCCTGACGGTTACCGGCATATTTTCAGTGGGTGCCGAGTTGGATGCCAGTTTGGCTGTCATCAACTTGGAAGATGCTCGTCGCCTGGGACGTTTAGATTCACAAGCTCAAGCCTTACGTATTCGCTTCAACAACTTGTTTGATGCACCGCAAGGTGTCTGGGAAATCGTAAACGAGCTGGATGGTTACTTCAGCGCTAGCGATTGGACTCGTACCCACGGCAATCTATTTCAAGCGATTAAGTTAGAGAAAACCATGATTGGTTTATTGTTGCTCATCATTGTTGCGGTGGCAGCGTTTAATATTATTTCTACGCTTGTCATGGTGGTTACGGATAAACAAGCTGATATTGCTATTTTGCGCACGATGGGTGCCAAACCCTCAACCATCATGGGAATCTTCATGGTGCAGGGGCTGTCGATTGGTATTGTCGGCGTGGTTCTGGGAACAATATTCGGAATTATTGGTGCGCTTACCATTGCAGATATTGTTGCTTGGGTTGAGCACGCGTTTAACTTTCAAATTTTAAGTGCAGAGGTCTACTTCATCTCGTATTTGCCATCTCAGTTGCAGTGGTTAGATGTCGCCATTGTTACCTCGGCGTCTTTATTGTTGAGCTTCTTTGCTACCTTGTACCCATCTTATCGCGCATCCCGTGTGCAGCCTGCGGAGGCCCTTCGCTATGAGTAATTCTCCGATTGTTCTCTCGGCTCGTGGGTTGCGCAAAACCTACACCTCGGGTCCTCAGCACGTTACCGTTTGGGAAAACGTCGATCTCGATTTGTACGCCGGTGAATCCATCGCCATTGTTGGTGCATCAGGTAGTGGAAAAACGTCATTGCTTAATGCACTTGGTGGCCTCGATTCTGTGGATGCGGGCGCTATTGAAATTGCTGGTCACAAGCTCAACGACTTAAACGATAAGCAAAGAACCCAGTTGCGCAATAGTGATATCGGTTTTGTGTATCAATTTCACCATTTGCTGCCAGAGTTCACGGCATTAGAAAATGTGATGTTGCCGCAGTTGATTGCTGGGGTTTCCCGCAGCGATGCTAAAAAGAGAGCGGAAGAATGTTTGGCCCAGCTCGGCTTGGCAGCGCGTGGATCGCACAAGCCGGCAGAGTTATCGGGGGGCGAACGTCAACGTACAGCCATTGCTCGTGCGCTGGTTAATAAACCAAAACTGGTTTTACTTGACGAACCAACCGGTAACCTCGATCAAGATACCGCCAAGCAGGTTGAGCTTGTGATGGATGAGCTTAGAAATTCTGTTGATACTGCTTTTGTGACCGTGACTCACGATATCGAATTAGCAGGGCGCATGCAGCGACGTTTTCGCTTACTGGATAAGCAACTACACATTCTATGAGGCTGTTAGTACTGAGCTAAATACGAAGATAGAACTAAGCCACTGCAAAGTCAGTGGCTTTTTTTTGACCGAGATTTTATATCTATGGGGTTGGCGGGGTATCACTGTTTTGGCGGCGCTCGCGGTTGAGCTTACGTTTTTTCCAGTTGCTAGCGACGTGCATGCGCCAAGCGAGCTGGATCGACAAATAACCACTGACCGCCAAGACGATTCCAACGGTGAGCGAGCCAACGAACAGTGGAATCCAGATGGCAGTAAGTTCGTTTAAAGCCCAGTCGAGCGATAGCTCAATATGGAAATCACCAGGCGGGGTCCCTAGCATCAAAGCACCAAGAAGGTAGGTGCCGTAAAAAATAGGTGGAATGGTAATCGGGTTGCTTATCCACACTAAGCCCATGGATATGGGTAAGTTGGCATTGATGTAGAAAGCAAAAAAAGCGGCGATGCCCATTTGGAAAGGCAGCGGCAAGAAAGCTGTAAATAGTCCGATTAAAAATGCTCGTGCGACGGCGCGCCGATTGATATGCCAAAGATTTGGCTTGCTAAACAACGGCGACAGGAATTTTAGCGACGGATTTCCCCTAACTTGCTCGGGCGAGGGGAAAAGCTTCTGTAAAAATTTTTTAGGCATGCCTATCGCCGCTGGAAAATCGCGCGGTGATTATGCCGGTATAGCCATGGAGTGGCAATGTATCTCATCATTCTCTTTATGATTGCAGGCCTTATATTTGGGGTTTTGCTAGCACCGAGCCAGTTAATCTATTTATGGACACTTAGTTGTTGTGCATCAGCTGCATGGATTGCTTTGCGTCTTCTCAACCTGTGGTTAAAGCGTCGTCGTAATTCATCGCCGCCGATAAAGATCAGCATAGCGTATGGGCGCATTTGTGTTGTGCTGGTTTTGTTATCGTTTGGTAGTGTTTGGAGTGCTGTTTGGTTATCGCAGCAACTCGAACATCGGCTGCCAATGAGCGCAAATGGTTCTGATATTTCTCTCTATGGCTGTATTGATCAGGTGTTAGATCGAGAGTTGGTTATACGTAACGGCGAACCTATCGTCGCTAAGTTAAAGCTGCTTTTGCAGGTTGCTGAGTCTCCTTATTCTCTAAGGTATGTCAGTCTTAGTTGGTATTATCCCAAGCAGAAATTATCCACCGGCCAGTGTATTCAAGCGACGGTTAGGCTGCGCTCCCCCCGTTCGTTTGCTAATGGCCTCCCGTTTGATTATGAAGCCTATTTGCTGATCCAAAGCATCGATGCCAGCGGTTATATAAAGACAATAGATACCGTGCTTGCCGATGAGCAATATTCACCTGCAATCCATCGTAATCTTTGGATCGAACAGCTCGCGAATAACATACCTTCAGGTGCATGGCCTTGGATTGCTGGCTTAGTCTTAGGGGAAAAGGATGCATTCTCTACTGAGCAATGGCACTTAGCCCGCAATACCGGAACCCTACACTTACTGGTCGTGAGTGGTTTGCATGTTGGTTTGGTTGCGATCATAGCCACGCTTATCTCAAATATCGTACTTCGTTTTATTGTATTTGTTCGCGGCCGCAGCGTGGGCTTTGCGATTTGGCTGCCGGCGCTTACTGCGATTGTGGTGTCGGGAGGATATGCTTGGCTGGCGGGCTTCGGCGTTTCGTTGCAACGTTCATGGCTGATGGTGGTCATCGCTGTGCTCATTTTTCAGTTTGGCTACCGCGCTAGACCTTTGTATCCGCTATTACTCGCACTATTACTAATGCTACTGGCTAATCCGTTAGTCATAACCCAAGTTGGATTTTGGTTTTCATTCAGTGCCGTTAGCGCCTTGGTGATTTTTTTCTCGGGTCGAAAAACGTCGTGGTTAGAGGCTGCAACGTTACCGCAGTGGGTGGTGTTTTGTGTTTGCTTACCGATAGCACTCACCTTTGGCCAGCCGGTAAGTCTGATCCATTGTTTGATTAACTTGATCGCTATCCCTGTGCTGACCTTAGCCTTGCTTCCGCTAAGTCTACTGGCATTAGCAACTCGCTGGGATTGGGCATATAGCTTGTTGGCACAAATAGGCGATTGGTATTGGTATGGCTTGGCCTTGATCGAGCCCGAGCCGAGTTCGGCTGTTTGGTGGTTAGAACCTATCCCATTAGTCTTATGGTTGATATTTCTAATCCTCTTGCGCTTGAGTGGCAACTTTATCTTAGTGATCGGGCTGTTCAGCGTGAATGTGTTCATGCTGCTTTGCGGCGGTAGGCCTGAGCCAGATGTATTGGTAATGCTGGATGTAGGGCAAGGGCAGAGCGTGTACGTTACCAGCCGCGGAAAAGCACTTGTGTTTGATACTGGGCCTGCGTTTTCTGCAACCTTTAGTGCTGGCGACGCGATTCTGCTGCCTGACTTGTTACGGCGCGGCACCAGTGAGATATCGGCACTTGTTGTTAGTCACTCTGATCTTGATCATGCCGGTGGCCTAAGTGGCGTTTTAGCTGGCCCCATACCGATAAAAACGAGCTATTTTGGCCAACCGTTAGCGGCTAATCTTGGCGAATATGCTGGAGAGGGCGATGCTCCGAGCCAAGCACTATCGTGTCATCGTGATCGTTACTGGCGGGTTTACTCCACTGATTTGGCCATGCGCTTTTTTCCAATTCCTGAAGAGATACGAACAAGTGATAACGATGCCAGCTGTGTTGTGCAGGTTGTTTGGCATGGGCAACGGCTTATGATTTCCGGTGATGCTAGCCAAAGCGTCGAGAAGTGGTTGGTTAAAACTTACGGAAATGACCTCAAGTCGGATGTTTTAATAGTTGGTCATCACGGCAGTCGCACTAGCACAGCCGAGCTCTGGCTCGATGCGGTGAGGCCTAAACAGGCTTGGATCAGTGTGGGCTTTCAAAGCCGCTTTGGGCATCCTCACCAAGAAGTGATGGAACGATTAGCTGCGCGCGGGATCGATATCATTCGTACCGATGAGCGTGGTCGTTGGCAAATGAATGCTGACGGCGGTGGGGAAGGGGCGCGCGATGGTTGGCAATTTCTATGGCGGCAGCCCTAAATTTGCTTTGTTAAATCTGGCCATACGCAACAGAGGGGCTTGTCCCTCGGCTGCCTTGTGCTAGAGTACGGCCCAAAATAACTGGCAGGAGTAGCTAGATATGCTGGAGATCATCCAGAGCGGTGGTTGGATGATGGTGCCGATTATTATCGCTTCCATCTTAGCGTTGGCCATATCCGTAGAACGGTTTTGGACCTTGCGTGCAACACAAATAGCCCCAGCGGATTTGTTATCCCGAGTATGGGGATGGATGAAGAATAAGCAGCTTGATGCGAATCGCATTAAAGAGCTGCGCGAATCCAGTCCTCTTGGTCGTGTTTTAGCGGCTGGCTTGATGAATGCGCGTAATGGTCGTCAGATCATGAAAGAAAGTATTGAAGAAGTTGCCTCTCACGAAATTCATGAGATGGAACGCTATCTAAATGCACTGGGCACAGTAGCTGCGGTTGCGCCATTGATGGGCTTATTGGGTACCGTATTCGGTATGATCCAAGTGTTTTCAGAGATTATGATCCAAGGTACGGGCCAAGCTAACGTTTTAGCCGGTGGTATTTCAGAAGCACTGATTACAACGGCAGCCGGTCTTGTTGTCGCCATTCCAGCCTTGATTTGTCATCGTATTCTTCAGCGTCGCGTTGATGAAATCGTCGTATTCATGGAACAAGAAGCCATTAAATTGGTTGACGTGTTGCATGGTGAGCGCGAAGTTTCTGATCCGGTCGAGTCACGGGAGTCTCGTGCGTGAACTTTAAGCGCCAAAGCCGTGAACAGGTAGAGGTTAACCTCACCCCTCTGATTGATATCGTCTTTCTGTTGCTGATCTTTTTTATGGTATCCACTACCTTCACTAAAGAGCAGCACTTGAATATCGACTTACCAGAGGCAAGCGCTGAAGCTTCGGAGCAACCCCCTGAATCCTTGGATATTTTGATCACTGCTGCTGGTGAGTATTCAGTGAATGGTCAAGGTTTAGTGAATAACCAACTCGATACATTAAAACGAGCATTAACGACCAGCTTAAACGGTCGCGAAACGGCTCCCGTTGTATTGACTGCAGATGCTAAAACGCCGCATGAAGCGGTGGTTCGTGCCATGGATGCCGCAGGTCAGCTGGGTCTTGTTAATCTCAGCATTACTACCCGTCAACCCGTAAAATCTGAGTAATTCATGTCGCAAGAACATACGGCTGGGCGTCTTTACCGACGCCTTCTGACTTACGTCTGGCCCCATCGCTTTGTTTTCGCCGTGAGTATTCTCGGCTTCTTAATGTTCGCATCTTCAGCGCCAGCGCTGGCACACTTGATGGGGGTTGTGCAGCAAACACTGGTAGCGCCCACGCAAAGTAATATCATCTTTCTTGTTGCCGCATTGATGGGTGTTTATTTGTATCGTGGTGTCGGTACATTTTTGGGCAAGTATTTTACCGCCATTGTTGGTCGTGAAGTTGTTCATGCTCTGCGTACGGAATTGTTCGGCCGCATGTTGCGCTTACCAAGCCGCTACTATGACGGCGAATCGACCGGGCGTCTTATTTCTCGTGTTATCTTCGATGTAGAACAAGTTAATGGCGCATCAACACGGGCGTTGACGACCGTTGTACAGGAAGGTGCAACGGTTGTTTTGTTGATGGGCTATTTGATTTGGCTTGACTACACCTTAACGGGGATCTTCTTAGTGATCGTGCCGGTTATGGGGCTTTTGGTATCACTGGCAAGCAAGTTTTTTCGGCGCTACAGCCGCCGCATTCAAAAATCTGTTGGCGAAGTTACGCAAATTACCAATGAGTCGATCAGCGGTTATCGCGAGGTGCGAACTTACGGAGCAACCGAATACGAAGAAGGTCGCTTTGCTAAAGCCAGCGACAATAATCGCCGCCAAGTAATGAAGTTTGAGTTAACGAATGCCATTAGCGTACCGGTTACTCAGCAAGTTATCGCATTGGGCTTGGGCGTGATGGTGTATCTGATGTTTCAACGCGTAGCCGCTGGCAGCATGACATCAGAAGCATTTCTGCAGTTTATTACCGCCGCTTCGTTAATCGCCAAGCCTATCCGCGCATTAACCGATATCAACTCTGTCATTCAAAAAGGCCTAACCGCCGCTGAGTCTATTTTCTTGGTATTAGATGCCGATATCGAAAAAGACACAGGAACAGAAGCATTGCCACGCGCCAAAGGCGTTGTATCTTTCAAACACACCCGTTTCCGTTACGACAACGCCGCGGACGAAGCCGTGAAGGGCGTTGATTTAGATATTCCTGCAGGTACATCCGTGGCCTTTGTTGGCCGCTCCGGCAGTGGTAAAACGACATTGGTTAATCTATTACCGCGTTTTTACGAAGCCAGCGGCGGTGAAATTTTGATCGACGGGCACGATATTCAAAGTTTGACGTTGGATAGTCTGCGCGATCAAATTGCCATCGTGAGCCAGCAGGTAACTCTGTTTAATAGCTCTATTCGTGACAATATCGCCTATGGCTGTCTACAAAATAAGACAGACGAAGAAGTGCTCGCCGCAGCTAAAGCTGCCCATGCCGATGAGTTTATTCAAAAACTCCCTGAAGGCTACGCTACGCAAGTGGGCGAAAACGGCGTTATGTTATCGGGCGGTCAACGTCAGCGTATTGCGATTGCGCGCGCTATTTTAAAAAATGCCCCAATCCTGATTTTAGATGAAGCTACATCAGCGCTCGATACCGAATCAGAACGTCATATTCAGGCGGCAATGGAAGAAGTCATGAAGGGCAGAACGACCTTAGTTATTGCTCATCGCCTTAGCACCATTGAAAACGTCGATCGCATCGTGGTGATTGATAACGGCCATGTCGTTGAGCAAGGCTCGCATGCCGACTTGATAAAACAAAACGGCGCTTATGCCCAGTTGCATCAATTGCAATTCAGCGAGCTGTAATGGCCGAGCGCAACGATTCTGCTGGGCTTGGTGCGCGTTTAGCAAAGCGCATCGAGCACAATTGGTACGCTCGCGCTGCCGGTAATTATTGGTTACTGCCACTCTGGCTTATATTCGTTGCAATAAGTTCGCTGCGCTTAATGCTGTTAGCGCCTTTTCGGCGACAAAAATCCGATCTTACCCCAGTGATCGTTATTGGTAATATCGCGGTTGGTGGAACAGGTAAGACACCTTTAATCACTTATCTGGTTGAGCGCGCACGCTCCTTAGGGTTACGTCCTGCGGTGGTATCGCGTGGCTATGGTGGGCATTCCGATACGTATCCATTATTGGTTAGCGACAGCACGGCGGTTGCTCAATGTGGTGACGAACCAAAACTTTTGCAACAACGCTTACAATGCCCTGTTGTGGTAGATCCCAAGCGCAGTCGTGCAGTCGCTGCTCTTAACGCTAAAGTGGATATCATTTTCAGCGACGACGGCTTACAACATTACGCCATGAAGCGCGCTGCTGAAATTGTGGTGAGTGATGTGACGCGCGGTTTTGGTAATGGCTGGCGCCTGCCGATTGGCCCTCTGCGCGAGCCTATGTCGCGGTTGCAATCGGCGGATTTACATATCGTTAATGGCTCTGATTTTATTGTCGAGCCAAGTGCCTTAATCGAAGGTACGACAGGGCGCAGTGTGCCCTTGGATTTTTTTGCTGGGCAGCAGGTGCACGCCGTAGCGGGGATTGGTAATCCGCAACGTTTTTTTACAACCTTGCGTGCATTAAACTACCAACCCATTGAACATGCCTTCCCAGATCATTACGAATTTACTGATACAGATCTGCGTTGGAATGATGATAAAGCCGTTATCATGACGGAGAAAGATTGGGTCAAATGCGCGGCTTTTAAGCGCGAAAATCAGTGGTATTTGCAGGTAAACGCGCAACCAACCGAGGCCACAAAAGCCAAACTGGATGCGTTATTAACAAAAGTTTCAGGCGGTACAGCGACGCACTCGTAAGCTGAATGCCGCGCCAGAATTTAAGAGGATGAATTATGGATAAGCAGTTATTAAGCATGCTGGTTTGCCCGCAATGCAAAGGTAAGTTGAAATACGAGCGTGAAGCCCAAGAGCTATTGTGCACGTTCGACGGTTTGGCTTTTCCGATCAAAGATGGCGTTCCTGTCATGTTAGAAGGCGAAGCGCGTCGCATGTCGGAAGAAGAAAAGCTCGATAAAGCCAATGCGGCCACTCATGTGCATGGCGATAAACCGAACGCATGATTCGAGTATTGTTTGTTTGCTTAGGTAATATCTGTCGTTCGCCAACCGCGCATGGGGTTTTACTTGAGCGCCTGCAGCAAGAAGGCTTAGCCGATAAAGTCGAAGTTGATTCGGCGGGCACTGCTGGCTGGCACGTTGGCAAGCCTGCGGATGAGCGTTCGCAAAAAGCGGCTGCAGCCCGCGGGTTCGATTTATCTAAATTACGCGCGCGTCAGGTTCAGATCAGCGATTTTAGTGAATTTGACTATGTGCTGGCGATGGACGAATCCAACCTTGAAAATCTCAAGGTCTTATTGGTTCAGGCTAAAACTCAAGCCAATACATCCGCTAAAAAACTGACCGAACCCAAATTGTTTTTACGAACCTATAGCCGAAGTTACGACGAGCATGAAGTGCCCGATCCATATTACGGCGGCGACTCGGGTTTTCGCCATGTTCTTGATTTAATCGAAGATGCTTGCGACGGCTTGATCGACGATATTCGTAAGCAGCTGCGGTAAATCATTAATGACGGTGAATATTCAGCATCAAGTCGATTTAACCAGTGCCAACACACTTGGGCTTTCGGGCCGAGCAGCGGCGTTTGCACATTACACATCGCTCGGCTCTCTAATCGAATTACAACAATCAGCTCGCGAATTACATCTTCCTTTGCGCGTACTGAGTGGCGGCAGCAATATTTTATTAGCAGAGCACATAAATGCCTTAGTGATAAAACCAGCAGCAAACACTATTCGCTTAATTCGTGAAAATAATTCCCATGTTTGGGTCGATGTGGATGCGGGCGTTGATTGGCATCAGTGGGTATGTGCCAGCATTAATTATGGTCACGGATTAGAGAACCTGGCATTAATACCGGGTTTGGTAGGCGCAGCACCCGTTCAGAATATCGGAGCGTACGGTGTTGAAGCTGGCGACTTTATTGAGCAGCTTGTTGGATACCAACCGAGTACCCAGCAGCTGCGAGTGTTATCGGGTGAAGAATGCCGTTTTAGTTATCGGAACTCGATATTTAAGCGCGAATTAAAAAACGACTTCGTTATTATGCGAGTGCGGTTTCGTTTGCAAAAACACTTTACGCCGACATTAAATTACGCGCCGTTAGATCAACTTAATGCAGATCGCCTGACCCCCGCGGAATTAATTAACGCCGTTGTCGATGTGCGCAGTTCTAAACTGCCTGATCCTAAAATAACACCGAATGCCGGTTCGTTTTTTCATAACCCCGTTGTAACAGAAATATATGCCGCAGAGCTTCGCCAGCGCTTTCCAGCTATGCCTCAATATGGGCAATCCGTCGGGGTTAAATTAGCGGCAGGGTGGTTGATTGATCAATGTGGTTTTAAAGGCAAAGCCTTTGGGCCAGTGTCTATGTACGAGAAACAAGCATTGGTATTAACCACCAGTAAAGGTGCGACCTTATCCGATGTGCATAATTTGCAAAAAATAGTTCAAACCAAGGTATTTAAAACATTTGGTGTTTGGTTGGTGCCCGAGCCACAGGTATTTGATTAATTAGCTTGCTGAATATCGAAACTAATGTGATCGTTAATAAAAAAGCCTGCGCGGTTTCCCGTACAGGCTTTTTTAATTAAAACGAAAACTTAGATAACTGCGGGGCTGAGTCTTTCTCCCAGCGAATCATCCAGCCTTGTGTATCATCCCAATCTCCCAACACTATGCGTTCACGGGCTTCACCTTGGTGTTGCCAATGATGCACATCGGGGCGGTGGGTGTGACCATGAATCATACGTGTAACACCCGCTTCATCTAAGGCTTTATCAACCTCAATTGGCGTTACGTCCATAATCTCAGCGCTCTTCATTTGCTGACCGGATTGGCTTTCTGAACGAACATGGCGCGCAAACGCAATGCGTTCTTCCAACGACTTGCCAAGGAAATCGGCCTGCCATTGTGGACTACGAAACATCTGGCGGATCTTCATATACTCAACGTCTTGGGTACATAAGCTATCACCGTGCAGAATCACCGCGCTTTCATCGCCATGATGAATCACACTGCCTTCGGCAACCATGTTCGCGCCAATGTCGGCACAAAAGGCTTCGCCGAGCAGGAAGTCGCGATTGCCGTGCATTAAATACACAGCAATACCACGCTCTACAGCATTCCTTAGCGTCGCTTTAATACCATCAACAAAGGGGTCGTTGTAATCGTCGCCCATCCAGACTTCAAAAAAATCACCCAGAATATACAAAGCCTCGGCATCGGTTAAACCATCGACAAAGCCTTTGAAACCCGCAGCCATAGCCGGCCGTTGATGTTCTAGGTGTAAATCGGATATGAAGTACAGCGCCATTATTCGATGATTTCTGCTTTCTCGATGATTACATCGTCAGCAGGAACGTCTTGATGGCCCATTTTCGTGGTGGTGCGAACCGCTTTGATGCGGTTAACCACATCCATACCATCAACTACTTTGCCGAATACCGCGTAGCCCCAGCCTTGAGTATCTTTAGACGTGTGGTTTAAAAAAGCGTTGTCAGCAACGTTGATAAAGAACTGCGCGCTCGCAGAGTGAGGGTCCATGGTACGAGCCATAGCCAAGGTGCCTTTGGTGTTCTTTAGGCCGTTGTCTGCTTCGTTTTCGATGCTGTCGCTGGTTTCTTTGCTCTTCATGCCCGGCTCAAAACCGCCACCTTGAACCATGAAACCGTCGATAACACGGTGAAAAATCACGCCATCATAGAAGCCTTCTTTTACGTACTTTTCGAAGTTGGCAGCGGTTTTTGGTGCTTTTTCGAAGTTCAGTTCAATTTTGATGTCGCCGAAGTTGGTTTTTAGCAGGATCATCTTGTGCCTCAGAGTTAGAAATCGAGTATCCCTATACGGGATGGAACGCGTATAATACCGCCTTTTTCGCGGCCTTACAGCGCCGACGCGGTTTCTTGTTGCTGAAACAGACTATTTTCTTAGCAAAATATGAAATCGTATTGAAAACTGTACCGACACTTTATGGATGGTTATGACTGATACAACTGCCAACACACCGAATACTAGCGCTAACTTCATCGCTAAAATCATTCAAGATGACCTCGATAACGGGCGTGTCACGCAGGTGGTTACTCGCTTCCCACCTGAGCCGAACGGGTATTTGCACGTAGGTCATGCCAAATCGGTATGTTTGAACTTCGGCTTGGCTGAACAGTTTGGTGGGCGTTGTAACCTACGTTTTGATGACACCAACCCAGAAAAAGAAAGCCAAGAATTTATCAATGCCATCAAAGATGACATCACTTGGTTGGGCTTTAAGTGGGCGGGCGAGATTCACTACGCCTCCGATTACTTCGATCAACTGCACGACTGGGCCGTCAATTTGATTGAATCGGGTAACGCCTATGTGTGTGATTTGTCGGCAGATCAAGCGCGTGAATACCGTGGCACCCTGACCGAAGCCGGTAAGCCAAGCCCATACCGTGAGCGCACAGTTGAAGAGAACCTTGATCTATTTGCTCGTATGCGTGCGGGAGAATTCGACGAGGGCGCTAAAGTGCTGCGCGCTAAAATCGATATGGCATCGCCTAACATGAACATGCGCGATCCGATTTTGTATCGCATTCGTAAGGTTCATCATCATCAAACCGGTGATAAGTGGTGCATCTACCCGAACTACGATTTTACTCATGGCCAATCGGATGCGATTGAAGGTATTACACACTCAGTGTGTACTCTTGAGTTTGAAGATCATCGTCCGCTGTATGAATGGTTCTTGGCGAACTTGCCAGTGCCTGCGCAGCCGCGTCAGTACGAATTTGGCCGTTTAAACCTCGACTACACCGTGACTTCTAAGCGCAAGCTAAAAGCCTTGGTTGATGAGAAGGTGGTTGCCGGTTGGGATGACCCTCGTATGCCGACTATCTCTGGTATGCGCCGTCGTGGCTTTACTCCACGCTCAGTGCGTAATTTTTGCGACATGATCGGTGTCAGCCGCAGCGATGGCATGGTCGATGTTGCTATGCTAGAGCACGCACTGCGAGACGACCTGAACAAAAACGCACCGCGCGCCATGTGCGTGATTAATCCGCTGAAAGTTGTGATTGAAAACCTGCCAGAAGATCATTTAGAAATGGTGTCGGCAGATTATCACCACGAACTGGATTTGGGTTCACGCGAAATGCCGTTTACCCGTGAAATCTTTATCGATCAAGACGACTTTAAAGAAGAATACAGCAAGAAATTCAAAAAGAAATTTACCCCAGGTAAGCGTATTCGTTTGCGTCATTCATATGTAATTGAAGCAACCAGCTACGAAAAAGATGAGCAGGGCAATGTCGTGCTCGTGCGTGCCAACCTAATCGAAGGCACCCTCGGTACTAATCCAGCCGATGGCGATAACCCGAAAGGCGTTGTGCATTGGGTGTCGGCGTCACACGGCATTCCAGCCGAGCTGCGCTTATACGAGCGCTTATTTACCCATGCATCACCAGACAAAACCGACGGCGACTTTATGGAATACGTGAATACCGATTCACTCAAAGTGGTTACCGCTTGGGTAGAACCGGCATTGGCCAATGTCGGCCCAGAAAATAACTTCCAGTTTGAGCGCGAAGGCTATTACGTATCGGATCGTTACGATCACGCCGCGGATAAGCCAGTATTCAACCTCACCATCGGTTTGCGTGAAGACAAATCACTGACAGAAGCATAAGGAACACCATGAGCTTGCAGATATACAACACACTCACTCGCCAGAAAGAGACTTTTAAACCTTTAGTAGAGGGTAAAGTCGGCATGTATGTGTGTGGCATGACGGTTTACGACTTTTGTCATTTGGGTCATGCGCGAGCCTTCTTAGCCTTCGATTTGATTGTGCGCTACATGCGTCATATCGGGCTGGAGGTGAATTACATTCGTAACGTCACCGATATCGACGACAAAATCATTAAGCGCGCCAATGAAAATGGCGAACCGTTTTTAGATTTAGTCGATCGCTTTGCCAATGCCATGAACGAAGATTTCGATCAACTCGGTATTGGCCGCCCAACGCACGAACCTCGTGCCACGGCGCACATCGACGACATTATTAAATTAGTAAATACACTGATTGATAAAGGTTTTGCCTACGCTGTTCCGAATGGCGACGTGTATTACCGCGTACGCAAGTTTGAAGGCTACGGCAAGCTCTCGGGCAAAGTACTGGATGATCTTGAAGCCGGCTCACGTGTAGACGTTGATACCGACAAAGAAGATCCACTCGATTTCGTATTATGGAAAGCCGCTAAACCAGACGAGCCACATTGGGAATCACCGTGGGGCATTGGTCGCCCGGGCTGGCACATCGAATGTTCTGCCATGTCGACTTGCTGCTTAGGCGAAACCTTCGATATTCATGGCGGTGGGCCAGACCTTAAATTCCCACACCATGAAAACGAAATTGCGCAAAGCGAAGCCGCCACCGGAAAAACCTACGCAAACACCTGGATACACGCTGGTGCCTTGCGTTTAGGCGAAGAAAAAATGTCTAAATCATTAGGCAACTTCTTCACCATTCGCGATATTTTAGAAAAATACAACGGCGAAGTGGTGCGCTTCTTTTTGATCTCAAGCCATTACCGCTCGCATGTTAGCTATATGGATAATAGCCTTGATGAAGCGCACAGCAAATTAGAGCGTTTTTATAATGCACTGCAAGAAGCCAATGTGGGTGACGCTGCCGATATCGACAACGAATACTCACAACGCTTCCACGCAGCCATGGACGACGACTTTAATACTCCAGAAGCTATTGCCGCTTTATTCGACCTCGTGCGCGAAGTGAATAAAACCACCGGCGAAGAACAGCAAGCATTAGCAGGCCAATTAAAATACCTAGGCGGTGTATTAGGTTGCCTACAAGCCGACCCACAAACCTTCTTACAAGCCGGTGCCGGCGACGACGCTGCATGGATTGAAGAAATGATCGCCAAACGCATCGCCGCCAAAAAAGCCAAAGACTTCGCCACCGCCGATGCCGTGCGTGATGAACTGGTTGCTAAAGGCATCGTATTGAAAGACGGGCCAGAAGGGACGGTTTGGACGAAGTCTTAAATTAGTAGAATTTCAAACTAATAAAAAAGACTTAGATTGACCACAAAAACGCCGGGCACTGCTCGGCATTTTTGTGTTTGTTGTATTACATATACGAAAAACGACAAGTCACAATGAAACCTTTATATGTAAAGACATACTGATATATAAACAGTATATTTTTATAACAGCCTAAAAAATTGGCACATTTTACAAACGCGATTGCACGCTTTCACCGAGAGTGGTAGCTTAAACCTACTAAAAATCAGCAAGTTACAAATCTGGTTTACAAGTTAATGTGCCATACAAAACCGAAATAGTGTGCCAGCACACTTTCACAGAATGGATTAGCAGTGCAATGGAATATGCCCCTTTTAAAACAATGAGTTACGACCAAATCGGCGCTTTGTCAAAACCGGCAAAGTGTGCCGGCACACTATTAAGCTGTTATAAATCACTGAGAGTACGAATGTGAAAGAAATATTTGAGATTTCATTAGCAATAATTGCTTCTCTAGGAGGTTCAGCCCTTTTATTAGCCGCATTTTCTAGTTGGCTTGGAAATGTTTGGGCTAAAAGAATGCTTCAAAATGAAAGGGCAAAGAATGAATCGGTGCTTGAAGAAGTAAAAAAAGAACTCGATATTCTTAAACATAAAGAGCTTACAAGGCATTTTGATAAATTGGCAATTTATAAGGATGTAGTTCACCTCATAAGTGAAATACTTAGAGAGCTCGAGGCTGTAGCTTTATCCAAGCAAAAAAATATCAATCCTGACGTTGAGCATTCTTTTTCTCTTTGTAGAAACAAAGCCTATGGCTACATATCCTTAGTTTCTACCCAAGAGGTTATGGATAAATACAACGACATGATCGATTTTTTTATCCCTATAATGTACGAAGGCCAAAGTACTACTTGGGAAGAAATGCGAACTAAGGCTGATGCGTTGCTTAATGAAATGCGAGCAGACTTAGGCATAAAAGATCGTCAGATTGTCTATCGTGGTAGCAGGTGATTATAACAATCGGCTCCACCGGACAAATTTCCGCTGTCACCTTTTTTGCAAAGAAACGCAAAAAAGCCGCCATCAAAAATTTGCTCGGTGAGCCGGGCGTTAGCGTATCGGCGATTCAACTAAAAGACATTGTCCACATTTTGTGGGTAACTCCGGCATTCTCTAACATTGAGGTTTCATGGAAATTACTAAGGCGCTAGCATCAGATGTTCCCGAATTGTGCAACCTTCTTGCTATTCTATTTTCACAGGAAGCTGAGTTTTCGACGAATCGAGAGGCCCAAACAAAAGGGCTCTCACAAATTATCGACAACCGAGAAATAGGCTATATAGTTGTTGCCAAAGAAAATGGTGTAGTCGTCGGAATGGTGAATGTACTTTTCACGGTCTCTACCGCATTGGGCGCTCGTGTAGCAATATTCGAAGACATGATTGTTTCACCCGAAGTTCGTGGCTCCGGTGTCGGTTCTAAACTACTTGAATATGCAATCAGTTCTGCGCAGGTGTGCGGTTGTAAACGTATCACGCTGCTCACAGATAGCGATAATATTTCAGCACAAAGATTCTATGCAAAGCATGGTTTTGAAAAATCCGCTATGATTCCTCTTCGTTTAGCACCTGTTGGCTAATTCATGCCTAGTATCAGGTTTGATGTGCGATATCAGGGGTATTGGTTGAGTGCTAGATTTAGGCAGCAGTGTGTTTATTGCTAACCATCACAACCACGGGGACGCAGTTACGCTCCGAAAATTTGCGGATGCTTCGCATTTTATCCGCAAATCCTCTCCGCTACACAGCGCCCGTGTTGTGGGGCGTTATGTGCAAAAATTATTGGTCATGTAAGAGCGTTCAGGCTTTAACATATTTAGCTTTAAGAGCAGTAGCGGAATTTGTATTCCAGTCGAATCGGGCCGGGCCGAGTATACGAGAGGTTTAGTCGGCCCTTAACAGGTGAGTGTATCTCTCTGTTTTAAAGGTTGCATAAACTGGTAGCGCAAAATACAAAAGAAGAAAATAGCGCACTGTTTGTCTATCGCGAAATTTATTCTAAGTGCAAAAGATAGGGAGCGAAGTTACAATTAAAAGAAGTAGGGGATGTGCTGTAACTACAAAATAGTAGGTACGTAAAAATTGCACATAACAAAACGCTACACACGGACCCATTTTGCTACGCTCGTTTGTGTATGTCGCTTTGCTCCATTTTACACAAACGCTCTCCGCAAAATGGGCCGGTGAGCTCGGCGTTATGTGCCATTAAGGGGAAAACTATGAAGCAACTATCAATCATTATTTTGGTTGTGGCATTACTACAAGGATGTGCAACTTCATATCAGCGTAGTGGTTATTCGGGTGGTTATTCTGAAACTCAGCTAGATGAGAATGTATTCAAAGTATCTTTTCGCGGCAATGGGTATACAGGGAGAGAACGAGTTGCTGACTTTACATTGCTTCGTAGTGCTGAATTAGCACTTCAAAATGGGTATAAGTATTTTGTAGTCGTTGACGCAAATAATTATACATCGAATAGTACATATACAACTCCAACAACTTCAAATACAACAGCCAATGTATATGGTTCTGGTAACTATGCTTATGGCAATGCTACAACCACTACCTATGGCGGGCAAACCTATAATATATCAAAACCAAGCTCATCAAATACTATTGTCTGTTTTAAAGAAAAGCCTCAATCAGGTTTTAGCTACAATGCTGAATTTATTCATAAAAATATAACTCAAAAATATGGTATTCAGCACAGTGCCAATTAAGCACATAACCAACGGCTGCACCGGACAAATGATCTTCCCCCGATTTAACGGACACCAACATCTAACAGATAAGGTGTCCAATGCCCAAATACACAAAGCCCAGAAAAACATGGCAATACTCAAATGAATTCAAAGTTAAAGCCGTTCAGTTAAGTTTGATTGAAGGTGTTCAGGTTAAAGAAGTTGCCGTCACTCTCGACATACATCCATTTATGCTGTCACGATGGCGAAAAGAATATCGTGAAGGCAAGATCGTGGCAGACAAACGTAAAAAAGTAACTGAAGTATC
>CZQC01000067.1_pt1 | contig 123974 bp, 120 predicted proteins | sample 734401 | NCBI WGS metagenome assembly CZQC01 (sample SAMEA3597869, study PRJEB11362) | hydrothermal vent metagenome | biome: marine hydrothermal vent biome; feature: marine hydrothermal vent; material: ocean water | place: Atlantic Ocean | collected 2010-09-19/2010-10-04 | reverse complement strand
TAACAGCTGATGAAAAAGGTAATAATTTGAAGTTTGTACGCTTTGATCGGATAATAAAAAAGAAAAATAAATATTTTCTCTTTGTATTAAAAGGAAATGAATGCCATGTCCCATTTAATCTACACGGAATTAAAGGAAAGCTAAAGTCATTAGTTAAAGATTGTTATGAATATACACGGTGTACAATTCATCGTGATGATCTCGAACCTTTGGTGCTTTCTGATTATAAACGTGTTAGCAGTAAGAATTAGAAGTTAGACTATAGCTGCTCTTAATTAATACAGAGGACACGCACTTTTATGCGTTTATCGAGTGGTGCTATTTTTACTGATGGGCGAGATGCATAAAAACTGCTGCTTAGGTCGGTTGGTCTTCCCTGGTATGGTAAGCGCTCAAACAACCCCACCTGTCATTTTAAATAGCCTCCAGTTCTATATTTTCTGGCAGCAGTTTTTCAATATCGCCCAGTTTTTCATAGTGCGGTAATCGCGTCAGTACCGAACGTAAATACGCGTAGGGTTCGATTTTGGCGGTTTCTATTATGCCGTACAGTATGGCACTGGCTTTTACGCCGCGCTGACTATCACTAAATAACCAGTTTTTGCGTCCAATCGCAAATGTTCTGGTTGAATGCATCGGAACAAGTGCTCTGGAAAAATCGAACAAAAACTCTCTGTTATGATATTTGCATAGATGAAATGGATAGTATCCTTTTGGGTACAGTATTACCGCATACAGGGCATTCTACGGAATTAATTTCTGAATGAGTTCTTTCTAAATGACGCTTCAAGCTCTTTACTGTTAGGCCAATATTTCATGAAGGGCAAAGTGTGAAGGATTTACCTTGGTTGCTTGTGAGGTTACAACTGCTGTTACTCATGTAGTTAATCTTGCGAATCCCCTTGCAGTATCGACTTGTTCATAGAGTGTAAACCGCACTGTACGCAGGATTTGGTCACTAAGAGCAGACATCAAATTTGCTGGTATTGAAAATAAAGCTTTTTGGGCATGGTCACCAAATTGTCACGGTTTGGTCACCATTGGAGTTTTGTAAGTGATCACTTACTTGGGATGTACTGCAGTTATGGCCCGCCCGGCAGAATTCGAATCTGCGACCTCTGCCTCCGGAGGGCAGCGCTCTATCCAGCTGAGCTACGGGCGGTTAGGACTCAGGTTACTTTTAACGGACCGCTGAGCCGCAGCATTGTATACGTTTTTTCTGCTCTGCTCTACTTCCTGTAGTACCCTTTAAGCTTTTGGCTTTACACAGGTAATGAAGTGCAGTTGCCAGTGTAATCCTACCTTGCCATTCGCCAGTGTTTCGAAGCCTAGTAATTGATCTAGCGCGTTTTCTATCTCTGTTGCTGATGCTAGGTCAATACCAAACATGAGTTTGCAGTAGTCAGCAGCTTGTTCGGAGGAATCAAAACACCAGTAGTAATTTCGATTTTCAGCTTTGGTTACAATAAAGCCTGCTTGTTCTAAGTCGATTAAATCTTGGCTACTGAAGTACCAACCGTGATGGCCCATACTGTTGTGTTGTCCCATCCAGCCATCAAGAAAATCCGCTGTTTTAGAGTCTTTATGCGCATCAGCTAGAACTAGAACTCCTTCTGCTTTAAGAACTCGAAAGAGTTCTCTAAATAGTGGTTTTTTATCTTCGGTGTGATGTAAACCCGCCAAACTTAGGGCTAGGTCAATGGTGTTACTGGCATCAGGCAAATTATCGAGCTGACATAGTGTTATCGGGTGACGGCTACCCGAATGACAGTGTTGCTCGAATAGTTTTGCAAATAATTCACTGGTTTCAATATGATGAATATGAGTGTCATTAGGCAGATAGTTGGCAAGGTAACCGCCGCCTGAAGGGACATCTAGAATGCGCATATTCGGAATAATGTCCAAGCCACTGAGTATAGCCTGAAACTCTTGATCACGTGCCGATGGCCAGTCTAACATGGCCTTGTGGTAAGCATCTGCTCGCTGATCAAAAATAGCTTGATAGGTTGTGGCGGGTTTAAACACAATTAAATCCTTGAGACAAACTCTTCGAATTTACCAGAAGGAGCTCGCGGTACGTTATTAACCAGATGAAGGGTTACTTTGAAAGGGTAACCTATAGCTTTTTGAATTATTTCTTCGGCTTGTCGACACTGCTCCGATGTTGGCGTATCTGGCGCTTCAATATTAAGTCGTAATTCTTCAACACTAAGTTGTTCTATCTGAAAGCGCGCGAGGGGGAATAAATTCATCAATGCCATTGGATTGTAGGCTGGCCAGCTTTTATCGCCATTTGGATAAGATACGAGATTTCGTGAGCGACCAATAATGCGTTCTAATACGGGTAAATTAATTCCGCAATCACATTTTTTTCCAGGAATGGCGTAGTCACCAATTTCATACCGAATGAGTGGCATTAAGTAATTTTGCAAAGAAGTGACAATAACACGACCCACTTGGCCAGGGGTACAAGGTTGATTATTGTCATCTAGTATTTCCACCATGCAATTTTCTAATTGAATATGATAATGGTCATATAGAGGACATTGAAGAGCAATATATCCGATTTCTTGAGAGCTGTAGATGTCATGAATTTTGCAGTTGAACGCTTCCATTACTAATGTTCTGACGAATGGAGGTAGGGTTTCTCCTAATGTCGAAATATTATGTAAGCTATTTAGTTTTTGTTCTCTTATTTGTATTTTGGCTAGCTCTTGCAGTGTGCTCGGGTAGGTCACTAAGTATTTAGGTTGATGTTCGACTAACCACTGATATTGGCGTTCAACTGGCTCTGAGCTATTTAGTAGCATAGCGGGAGCGCTATATCCCAAAATTGCCGTCGATAAGCCCCAGTTGTTACTGGTTTGACCTGGGTATAAGGCTTTGCCATCCGCTAGAAATTTTATCGCTGCTAGCGAAGCGGTTAAATCTCTTTTAGCCCATAAGTGGTCTCGCATTGTGAATGCTCGCCAAAAAAATTGAGCATACTCTGTTGTCCATGTATGTACTGGGCGTCCGGTAGAGCCAGAGCTACGAAAATCGAAGTGTTTACCATGATTTTTAGGTGGATTCTTACTTATTAATAGCTCTTCATTGGCTTGTAATTCTTTACGGGTCAATATCGGGAATTTATTCCATTCAATATTGCCATTCATGGATCGTATTTTGGGGTGCTGCTGGTAGTAAGGGACAGAACTTAATGCATGAGCCAAAATCGATTGTATCGATTTGCTTTGAAGGCTGGTTTGAAGTGCTGTCGGAGTCTTTTCGCTTTGTAGTAGTTTAAATTGTAAAGCGAGCGGGAGTGCTTCTTCTGCTGATGGAAGACTAATCATCCGTACTACTACCTTCAGAGTTATCGGTTAATTCCGCCTCAATGTTAGGGTAGCGGCTTTTATGTATCATAAGTAGGCGGTCGTATATTTCGGGGTCAGTTTTTTTGAACTTTTTGAGTTCCGTAATAGCCTCATTTTTTAATTCATTTTCTTTTTTCAACCGTTTCTTTTCATGTGCTTCTCTTTCTTCTTTTGAACGTGATCTATTTTCTTCGTGTTTTTCTTGCGCATCTAATCTGGCGGCTTCTCTTAATGCTTTTGCTTTTAAAACTAATTGGCGCTGCTCACTTTCTTGTGTGGATAACTTTGCGATTGACTGGTCGGTTAGGTGTGGAGTTGATGAATCGTCATTCGCTTTAATTAGTGTGCTGCGTTGATATTCGCCTTTCGGTAACACTTGTAGCGTGATGATATTTTTTTGATCATTGAACGTTTTAATTATTGAGAAGTTTTGATCTAAAAAGCGTAGTACTGCGTCTTCTGATAAATTTGACCCTCGTAATAAGTCCGGTACGACCACTTGAGGGTCGTAAAATATTTGTATTCCTGATAAAGAACTAAATTCATTGAAAAGCTCTGTTGAGCTGAGTATTTTTTCTGGAAAGTGGTAAGTTTGCGAGGTGTTATCGTATTGAATGGTTGAATCACACCAGACGCTAGGAGCAAAACAAATAAAAAAAAGAGCGAATAAGAGTGACTTCATTGTACCAAGACTTAAAAATAAAATGGGTTGATTGATTATAAAAAAAGGGAGGCCATACGGCCTCCTTTTTTATCGTGTAGCAGTGTTATGGCATTGCAATAGTATTCGTACCACAAATGCCTTCTAAGCAATCAGATTCTAAGAATACACCGCCAGAGAAGCCAGCATCTGTGCCAGTGCCTCCTGCGATATCATAGGCAGCGCCAATTTTGGCTTTTGCATTACCACTAACGACGTATAGAGAGCCGCCTGCACCACCTAGGGTATCTTCATCATTGATGAGGGCTGTGGAAGCATTACCGCCGCCTACGTCAATATTGCCCTTAACGCTACCACCCAGTGCGGATGTAACTGCGATATAGCCACCGTTACCACCCTCTATTTGACCGTTACCACCAGCTGCCGTAACGGAGGCATTCACATTTGCTACGCCAAATGTACTAGCAATGCTTATGCTGCCACCTTGCTTACCTTCATTGTAACCATCGTCTTCACCTTCTTCCGGAATGGCATTATCACTACCACCATTAAAGGAGAACTCTCCGGTTACATTGACATCATGAATTGCTGAAATCCATGCATATCCAGCGCGAGATGTAGAACCATTATTCACATCGGAACCATTCGATGAAACAATACCGTCGAACTCAATATTCAAGTTCTTCTGTAGAGAAGCAAATCCAGTATCGATATAGATGTCTAAATCCCCGCCACGAGATCCCGATGGCGTAGCCGTTAGTTCCCCAGTCGTAACAACCTCACCGGCATTCAATGTCAGGTTGGTCTTAACATTGATTGGAGCCGCTGGTGCATATGCGGTTTGATAGCCGTCGTTAGAATTTGATTCCGTGTAGATTTCGATATAGCCGCCGCTGCTCGCTTGATGTGCAGAGCCACCAGATACGTCAATACTGGTATAACCAACAATTTGGGTAGCTAGTGTCGACGCAATTTGAGATGCGTGTGATATCACAATGTCACCACCGTTTCCTGCGTCACCAGATCCTGTATCAGTGGTGGCCGATGTATTACCACCATTCGCGGATAGATTACCCGAGATAGCGACTAATATCGGGTTTACGTAGCTTTCACCACCATCATATGAATCACTGGCACCGATGTATATTGCACCACCATTACCAGCATCGTAGCTGTCAAATGCGCTGTTACCACCATTTACATTGATGCTGCCGGTATTGATCATGCGTGGAATGGCAATATTCGTACCGCCTTCACCGCCACCTACGTATAGCGATACGTACCCACCTTCACCGCCCTCGCCACCTGCTGTTACGTCGGTATTGGTCACTGCGGTTGAGCCGATGGCGGTGATATCACCCGTGTTAATCACTTCACTGCTTGAAAAAATGTATGTATTACTTGGGTCAATATAAGTGGAACCATTGATACCGGTACCAGCATTACTGCTTATGGTCCCTGTGTTATAGACACCTTTGTAACCGTAGATGTTAATGTTTTCACCTGCACCTGCGGTGCTTGATGCGCTATCGCCACCTTCGGCAGTTAAGTTGCCGGTGTTTTCAATATACACATTACTATTGATACCGATACTTCCTGCGTCTCCACCAGCAAGCCCCTCCGTATCACCATCTGCGCCTGATGTGTTGAACGTTCCACTGTTCTGTATGATCGATGCGTAAACACTTAGATCACCGCCATCTTGGCCTGGATATTGGCCTGATAAATCTATGCTGCCACTGCCGTAATAGGCTGCTGGATAGAATGAAAGGTTACGAACGGCACTGTCACCTTCTTCCGCAAGGACTTTAATTGTTCCGTCGTTCTGAACGTCATTGAAGAAGTACAATGAATTTGACGTGTTAGTAAATTCTAAAGATAGCGTTGTCCCCGCGGCCACTTGTAAGCCGGTAATGATAGTGGTTCGTTTACCAAGTATCGGAGCATCGACATCGTCAACGGCGCCATCATAGCGATAGATGCGTTGATTATAAAAATAGAGTGTTCCCACGGATGCGGCGTTAAAACTCGAGGTGTCAGCTGAAATAGTAGTATCAGCCGAAATTGTCGCAGGATTTGTTCCAAGCTGGACCTCGCTGTTGAGCAGGTCATAAGATGCATCAGGGATCCCGTTGACAGTAATATTCAAAGGAGCATCGCTATAGCTTTTATATATGGTGACATCACCACCGTCGCCACTATTGTGCTGCCCATTACCACCTTTAGCGCTCATAACTGCAGTGCCAGCATTATTGCTTGCTAGTCCGGAAGGCGTACTACCGCCGGATGAGCTGCCACCACCGCATGCTGTCAACGTGACGGCTATCGCGAGTATGCTTGTTTTAAAGGGAAGTTGATTTAGGTACATATTTGCTCCGAGCTCTTTACTTTTTGATTGGTTACTAATTGTTCAGTAACTGGGTATTAAAAACGTCTACTAAAGCAGCAGGTTGTGTCGTGGTGTAAATCAGTTATTGTGAAAATCAATCTCTATTTTTTGTATTTATAATTTCGACGTAAGGATTTGGTCACCATCTTGTCATTCCCCATTGTTACACTTCCGCGATTATTAAAAATGTCCGCTTCTGTCGGTTGTTTCTTCAGTGGAATAGGATGTTCTCTGGCGGCGGTCGCTTGTCGTCGTTGAAAGGAGTAACGTGTGCTCACGTCTTTAGAAGGATGGCAGACCATGAATACATCACACACAGAGCTACTGGATTATGGTTGGGGTTTGTCCTCGCTGGGTTTAATTCTAGTGGCGGGTTCTGATACCGCTATTTGTGCAATTTTGGTGGGGGATGATCGTAGTTCGCTCTTAAATGAATTACAGCAGTCGTTTCCTGCTGCGCGCATTCGTCAGGATGATGGGCGCTTGGCTACGCGCATTGGTAAGGTTATTCGGTGCCTAGAGCAACCCCAAGAATTATCGGCATTACCGGTGTTAGAAATGCGTGGTACAGAGTTTCAGCGTCGTGTTTGGAGTGCTTTGCAGCATATTCCGGTTGGTTCAACAGTAAGTTATTCGGCGTTGGCAGAGCAAATCGGTGCGCCAGCGGCAGTTCGTGCGGTGGCCGGTGCTTGTGCGGCGAATAAGTTGGCGGTGTTGGTTCCTTGTCATCGAGTGGTGCGCTCAAATGGCGAGCTATCAGGTTATCGATGGGGTGTTCAGCGTAAGCAGTTTTTATTGCAGCGTGAGCGTCAGTGGGTAAAAGAAGCGGGCTAATCTGTACTATTGTTTTTCTTATTGCTGAGTAGCTGCTCGGCTTTTTCTTGCTGTACCTTAACGATGGCCAATTTTTCTCGCGCGTTTTGGCGTTCTTCTTCGCTTAGCTCTGAATCAATAATGTGTGCTTCGAGTTTAAGTTGTTTTTCTTTAAGCCCTTTTATGACTTGTTTGATGGCTCGTCGAGACACTCCGCGCGCGTCATCACTCATAAAGTTCGCTATTTTCTGCACTATTTTTTCAAGCTTCATTACTTGATTCCTCGCTCGCATCCGTGGCGAGAGTTTGGCGAACTTGGGTTACATCTTCGTCACTGAGCTGAATCATAGTTTGTGCTTTGGATGTCTGCGGTAGCTGAGCCAAAATAAGTGCCTGCCCTGCGCTAATCAAGCTCAAGGCTATTTGGCGCGCGTAGCCTTGATCGTTCATTAGTGATGTTGCTTGTGCCGGTGTCACTATATGTTCACGAATCATACGTTCGGTTTCACTATCTGCCCGCTCGTGCGCATCATCAAGACGTAATTTCTGGTGTTCTAATTCCAGCAAATAATCATTGAAGAAACTGGCCGCTGCGCTCGGCTCATTGGTGCTTTTGGCAATAATGTTTTCGAGTAATGTAATCACCTGACGGATGTCTTGGCGTAGGGCTTCATAAGCTGCGTGCAAAGTGTGGTGACGACCGTGAAGCGCTGGGTATAAGTTACCATGCAGTTGACCTGATGTTTTAACTGCTTCGACCATGTGATACGTCGCAGAGCGAAACTGCCTGAGGGGCTCAAGCTCTGTTGTGCCAGGCGTTTTATGAGCAAGGCTAATAAAACGCACGATGGCGTTGTAGAGCGTTTTGATGCGGTTGTGATAAGCATCGTCGATTTGTTTTTCAGTGAATTCTTTTGCGGGTGGTAGAAGCGATTCGGTATGAGAGCTGCGCGGCTCCCAATCTAACGCTCGTAATACAATATCCAAAGCATGACGTGTCAGGCGCTGACTTTCTTGGCGCGTGACGCTGGTTGTCGCCAGAGCGGACTCTAGCGCTGCATCGTTAAGGTAGCGCGGTACTTTTATCGAAATCGTATCCGCAGGAATGCGTTTTTCTAGCCACTTTGTTAGGCGTTCTAACTGCGGCAGCATGATGGCTACCCCTAAGGTATTAAAGACCGTATGGAACAGGGCGAGACGTAAGGTGTAGTTGTCTGCTGCTATGCCCAAGCCATTACCCAGCAGTTCGACCACAGGTATTAGAATAGGCAGCGCGAGGAGCGCAACAAGACCGGTGACGAGATTAAAAACAACATGCCCCAACGCTAAGCGTTTACCGGCTGCATTAGCGCTAATACTGCCGAGGATGGCCGTGACTGTGGTGCCAATATTGGCGCCGATAGCGACAGCAAGTGCATCCTCATAGTGAATTTGTTGATGAGCTAGAGCGGTGAGTATCAATATTAATGTCGCATGACTTGACTGCATAACAACGGTGGCAATGATGCCTAAGCCGGTAAATAGCAGAAGAGCGGTAAAACCTTGAAAAGGCATCGCGGTTAATTGCATTTGGCTTTGCAAATTGCTGAAGCCGTCCTTCATGAACTGAATGCCAAGAAAAAGAAAGCCAATCCCAGTTAATAAGTGCCCAAGGCTACGCCATGAGGGGCGGCTTTGTAGTTGCAGTACGATACCGAACACCAGTAGAGGTAATGCAAGATCGGATAAATTAACTTTCAAGCCGAACCCTGCGATCAGCCATGCGCCAGAGGTCGTGCCTAAGTTAGCCCCAAATATGATGGCCAGCCCACTGCTGAGTGAAATTAATCCTGCGGATAAGAAGGAAATACTCAATAGCGATATCAGTGAACTGGATTGCATTAGGGAGGTGCTCACGACACCTAACGAAACGGATTTCCCAGTGCTATTGGTTAAGCGTTGAAGCCAGTGTTCCATCCAGCCGCCACTAAGACTCTGAAATCCACGCTCCAGCGACATCATGCCAAATAGAAAAACGGCCACACCAGCGGCAACGGTTAAAAAGGCTTCGCTACGCCAAAATCCCAACCCCAGCCCTAGCAGAAGCACAGGTAGTGCTATCCGCTGAAATTTCGTCATGCATGACCCTTAATCTGAATATGTATTCAGTAAAGCTAATTGTCGCCGTACAGCAAGTTATAAGCAGTGATCAAGATCACGTTTTTGTTATCCACATGTATCCACAGGAAGGTGTGTATAAGCTGTGGGCGCGACGGGGTTATCTTGTGTGTAATCAAAATTGACGAATTTTCACAGCTTGCCTGAGTGGATAAACGACGTGCAAGGCGACAAAATTCCGCCAAGCTATATTGATGATTTTGTTAATGTTTTGACGTTTTTTGCGATAATAGACAGTTCTCTAAAAGAACGTTTCCCAATCATGAAGATGTCCACAGATTCTGTGGATAACCACTCGGATAAGTGGCAAATAAGCATTAAGCGGGGGACTGAAATCGGAACGTGCGTTTGAATTGTTCAAAAAATAACCAGCGGCAAGTTGCTCGCCGCTGGTTGTTTTCATTAGGCCAAGTGCTGTTTTAGCGGTTCGTGCTGTTCAGCATTTAGACGTGGTCCAAATTGGCTTACTACTTGTGCAGATGCGGCACTGGCTAAGCGGCCTGCAGCCGCAAAATCATGGCCGTGAGTAATGGCATACAAGAAGGCGCCTGCGAACATATCGCCAGCACCATTACTATCGACAGCAGTAACGCTATGCGGCGCAATGGTGTGTAATTGCTCGCCATCAAAGGCGACAGCGCCCTTTGAGCCAAGCGTAATGGCGAAGGTTTTGGCGACTTTTTTCAAGCCTTCGATAGCGGCGTCGATATCATCAGTATTAGTGAATAACTTGGCTTCTTGTTCGTTGCAGAACAATAAATCGACACCTGTACCTATCATGTCGGTAATGCCTTCTTTGAAAAACTGCACCATGGCAGGATCAGAGAAAGTCATCGCTACTTTGACGTTATTTTGACGGGCTAGCTCACGCACACGAATAGCGGCTTCGCGCGATAGTTCAGATGTGACTAAGTAGCCTTCGATGTAGACATATTCAGATTGCGCTAAAGCGTTTTCATCAATGTGCTTTTGATGTAGTTCGCTGGTAATACCTAAATAGGTATTCATCGTGCGTTCGGCGTCTGGGGTTACCATTACAAGGCACTTTCCGGTCACGCCTTCGTCGCGTGGGCCGTTCATGTTGGTGTCGACACCGGCCGCTTGCATATCGGCCACATAGAATTCACCAGCTTCGTCGTTGGCGACATTACAGGTGTAATAAGCCTTGGCCCCGAAGTAGCTTGCACCAATAATGGTATTGGCAGCGCTGCCGCCACAGGCGCGTTTCTTTAAGCCATACTCGGCTTGCAACGTCGCCAACATGCTGGCCAATTGATCTTCTTCGATCAATGTCATCATGCCTTTTTCAATGCCAGCCTTGGCAAAGAAGGCGTCGTCAACTTCAAACTCTTTATCGACCAGCGCGTTGCCGATGCCGTAAATGTGGTAACCCATGTGGACTCTCTAATTTGGAAATGTAAAACCGAAGGCAGTTTAACTTACTTTGCCCTAGATATCTGACATTGGCATGAATTCGCTCTGTTGTTACAACTTTTTCTTTGCACGTTGGCTGTGTGGCTCGCGGCAGTTTATGATGGCGGCATGAATAAATTCACCCGTTTTGTGCGCCAACGTAAGCGCGTACGCCAAGCGGTCTATCAAACCGACCGCAATATCATGTGCAGCATTGTGCGAACCATGTTGGTGTTGTGTTTGTTTGTGCTGCTGCACGTGAGTGCCATGGTGCTGTTCGAAGGCATGTCGCCTTGGCATGGATTTTGGCTAACCATGACAACTTTAGCGACGGTTGGTTATGGCGATACTTCTGCGACTACGGTTGCAGGCCAGCTTTCTACCATTATCTTGATGTTTATCTGTGGCATAACCGTGATGACCTTGCTCATTAGTGATTATGTCGATTATCGAATTGCACGCCGCGAACGCATTCGTAGCGGTCACTGGGACTGGAACATGGCTGATCACATCCTCATTATCAATGCCCCTAAATACAATCGAGAGTCGTATTTTCATCGCATGATTTCGCAAATTCGTGAATGCGGTGAATTTAACGACACGCCGATTATGCTGCTGAATGAAGACTTTACCGATGGCTTGCCCGATAGTTTGCGTCAGTTAGGCGTTGTGCATGTGACTGGACTTGCTAGTCGTCCTGAAGATTTGGATCGTGCCGGTGCGAAGCGTGCTGCGCATATTGTTGTCTTGGCTCGAGACGAATACTCTGCCGACAGCGACAGCTATACCTTTGATGTTTCGCATCGTTTATTCGAGCTACACCTTGGCCACAAAACGATTGTTGAATGCGTTGATGATTTTAATCGCCCACGTTTAAAAGCACTCGATATCCGTGCCTTGTTGCGACCCATTCGTTCGTATCCCGAAATCATTGTGCGTGCCATGGTTGCTCCAGGATCTGAGCTGTTGATTGAGGATATGTTTACTCATGCTAACGACCATACGGTACGTTATCCTGTGTGGTTGGAAGGTGAGCGTTGGGCTGATGTGGTAACGGCTATTGTGCAAGCGAGTTTAGGTACTCCGCTGGCCTATGTTACGAAAGACGGCCATGTTGAAACGCACCCGGATGGTGAGTCTCACATCCATGCACAGTCGCTGCTGATTTTGGTACACACCGAACGGACTCCGACTACCAAAGAAGTTCATCGAGCAATCGAGCATCACTTCAATACGCGTTTAAAAGACGTCGAAAATTAAGAAAAAGCGCCTGACTTTACCGCATGGCGCTTTACCCTTTGGCATAAATTGGGCAAACTATAGCCAAATTGTAACTTTATAACAGTTTCCTATGCCGCCACGCCAATCCGGTTCCACTCTTGCTTTAATGCTCTGCACTCTGGTCATTATGATGGCCAGTATGCAAACGCTGCACGAGGAGTTAGTGGGCCACGCGATTGGCGAGCACTGCGAGTTGTGCTTAACCGCTGCCGATAGTGGTGGCTTAATCCCGCTAGCGATTGCTTTACCGACTTTAATTCTCGATAAAACGCCAGAGCCCTTAGCGCCACTATTGCCAACCCATGGCGAAGTGCGTGTTATTCCTCAAAATCGCGGACCTCCTACCGCGAACTAACGTCACGCTAGTTATTACATTCAAATCATTGACTTAGTTTTTTTAGAGGAAGACGCATGCGTCCTTTTTTCCGTGCTCCTGTTATTCATACAGTGGGCTTGCCTTTGCTATTGGCAAATTCTGTATTGGCTTATGCCGATGCCAATGCTCCAGATCACGATAACGCCATCGAATTAGAAACCATTACAGTCACAGCATTGCCCAATAATGCTTCAGCCACCGATTCTGCGCAGCCGGTGTTTGTTTTATCTGACGATGATCTAGAGCGAGCTCGTGCAACGTCCTTGGGTGAAACCCTGAGCCAGCAGCCGGGCATCCATAACAGCAGTTTTGGTAGTGCGGTCGGCCGACCTGTTATTCGTGGGCTAGGGGGTGGCCGTGTCAGCATATTGCAGGATGGTCTTAAGGCTGTAGATGCATCAACGGTAAGCCCTGATCATGCCGTCGGTGTGCAAACCAACACAGCACAACAAATTGAAGTAATACGTGGGCCTGCAACCTTACTTTACGGTAGTGGGGCTTTTGGTGGTGTGGTCAATGTGGTTGCTGCAGAGCCGCAGGAAGAGGGGGTCGAATCCGAGATTAACTTGGGCTACAACACGGTTAATCGCGGTAAAGATATTCGTCTCAATCAACAAGGTCGTCAAGGCGACTGGGGTTGGAACTTCGGCGCAGGTCAATTACGCAGTGACGATTATCGCGTGCCGAGAAAAGCTGGTGAAATTCATAATGACGATGGTGTGTTGGAATACCACGATGCTGAGTCGAGTCGTTTAGACAACAGCGATATTGAATACAACCGTCAGTTGAGTGCTGGTGGGCGTTATTTCTTTGATACTGGTTCGACCGGTTTAAATATCAGTCGCCTTACTAGCCGGTTTGGTTTGCCCGGGCATGATCATGGCGACGAAGAAGCGGTACTTGATCCTGCGGCGGCAGCTGATGAAGAGGGCGTTGCCCGAGTGAATCTAAAGCAGCTTCGTATTGCTTTAGACGCCAAAGCCAGTGATCCGCTTCCGGGGGTCACTAATCTTAATTTCGATTTAGCGTGGACGGATTACGAACATAGCGAAGGCCATGTAGAAGCGCATGATGATGCGGCTGTTGCGGAGCCTGATCATGAAGAGCATGGGCCAACCACCTTTGCTAAAGAAGCAATAGAGTCGCGTGTAGCACTATCCCTAACGCCGATTAGAAGTATCGAACAGACAGTGGGGCTGCAAGGTTCGCAAACCGACTTTTCCGCCATGGGTGAAGAGGCACTCGTGCCATCGACTCAAACCAACGAGATAGGGGTCTTCTGGTTGGCCGAACGCAACTTTGGTGCCGTTACTCTGAGTGCCGGAGCGCGCTGGGACCGAGTTCAGCACTCACCACAAACTCCAGATGACGTTAACAGTGTTTGCGGCTTTGGCTTAGACGCGTATCAAAATAAAACGTTTGGTAATACGAGCGCCTCCCTTGGTGCTCTGTACGATATTGATGCCAGCTGGCAGTTAGCGATTTCGGCAACATCGGCTTTGCGTGCGCCGGATGCAGAAGAGCTGTTTTCTTGCGGTGCGCATGAATCCACTCTGACGTACGAAATTGGTAATCCTGATTTAGATTCAGAGCACTCATATAATTTGGATGTTTCTGTACGTCGCAATGTCGGGCGTTGGACCGGAAGCGTCAGCCTATATCAAAATCGGGTAGACCAATTTATCTATCAGCAGGCTTTATTAACAGGTACTGATATCGTGCTGGTGGATGATTTACCGGCTTATCAATTTATCCAAGACGATGCCGTGTTGCGCGGTGGTGAAGTGACTGTTGGTTACACCATTACGCCGCAGTGGCAACTTACGGCAATGGCCGATCGGGTGCGTGCTGAGTTAGTTGACGGTGGAAATTTACCGCGTATGCCTAGCGACCGAATAGGCACTGGGGTTAATTATCAAGCCTTGCATTGGCAGGGGTTTGTTAATTGGATACATAATGCGGAGCAAAATCGTTTAGCCGATAATGGCGAAATCCCAACCGCTAGCTATCAGCTGTTAGATGCTGGCATTGGTTATCGCTGGTATCTACCTACGGTGGAATATCAATTAGATTTAAAAGGTACCAATTTATTGGATGAAGTGGTGCGATATCACACCTCGTTCGTTAAAAACACTGTACCGCAACCTGGACGTGGCTTTCAGTTAGCGTTTGCTGCGCAGTTTTAACGAAAATTGAAGGGTGGTAATGGCAACATGGATGTTGCCAACAGCACAACAACGAACTATTTAAAGGGAATCCACAACTTTGGATTATTAATGGGAGTTGTATTCGGCAGAGAAATATTCGGCAAATCAAAAATCAAAGCATCGTCGAAGCGAGTTAAGGGGAAGGCATCTTTGGTCGTCGGGTGTGTTTGCAAAAAATTGCGCAACTCACCACTTGTCACCATTTTACCTAAGCCATATGTCAGGCGCTCGGCCAGTGCTACGTTGTCTTTGGCGACAAAAAAGTACATCGGAAACGGATAGGAAATAATAATATGATCGAAGACAATTAAATCATCACCACCGTATCCCTCTATCTCGGCATAGACTTCCGTTATTGCTCGAGGAAAGTAATCACAGCGTCCTGCTCGAAGCATGTTGTACATCAATTCAAACTTGTGCACACGCTCAAGGGTATAGCCCGCGCTTTCTAATATGTCAGAATCTGGCCATTGATCGCCTTGACAGGCCGTGAGGGCTTTTAGTGCCGCTTCTTCATGAATATCCTGAAATTTAGTCAGATCGCCACGGCGAATAACGGGTACTCGCCGCCCTAGCAATCCTGCGTAAAGCGGAATACGAATGGGCAGACTGTTTTTTTCGCGCTCAGTAGTGGAACCGGCCCAAAAGATATCAATCCAACCATCTTCAAGCCCTAGGAATCCACGATTTTGGCTAAAGTTATTTGGGCTTTCTGCAATCGTGGCAGCACCGTACTTGTCGGCACTCGCATCCATGACTTTGTTTAACAAATCGATGTAGTAACGGTGACTGCCGTCAAAATTCGTACGCGTTGACTGCACTAGATACTCTGTCGCCTGTGCCGCTGGCATGAGAATCATTAGACAGAAAAGCAGGGGTAGTAATCTCATAAATGGAACGATAACCATTGCAACAGAGGAATCAGCATAGCGTAAGGCGTAACAAGTTTGTGTAATAAACCTGAAAGCGGCGCAAAGTTACATATTGTCACCATACTCGCGCTGACGTTTTGATTCTATATACTGCCGTCTCCTAGCAAAGGATTGTTTCCATGTTAAACCTTCGTTCATTATCGTTCGCACTATTAATTCCAGCATTGTTGAGCCTATATGGCTGCCAAGATGACAAATCAGAAGCGACAGCTGGGCAAACGTCTACGGCTAGCCCCAACGCTATGGCGACCGATGACACTAGCGGCCCTATTAATGAGCCGATAGATCCTTCCCTGTACCAAGGTATGCCACTTGAAGTCGCCTTGATTGCCGAAGGTACTTATGATGACGGCACCGTACTAGCAGTCACTTTTTCTGCTCCACTTGATCCAAAACGTGATTTTCAATCGTTTTTACGTGTTAATCGGCTAATTAAAAATAGTAGTGATCAGGCCTCTGAGGCAGAGCATGTAGCTGAGGTGATCTCGGGCCAGTGGATATTAGCCCCTGATGCCCGTCATGCTTACTTTACTCAAATCGATCCAGATACTCGTTATCGGGTGACGGTGCAGCCAGGCTTAGTTGGACTGACGGGGGTTAGCTTGATGCAGCCACATACGGCTGATATCGATATTGGCTCTATTGCGCCGAGTGTGTCGTTTGCCAGTTCTGGCCACTTTCTCCCTTTAGGTTTGCATTCTGGCTTACCGATTTATGCTCTGAATGTCGCCGAAGCAAATGTGAGCTTTTTTCGCGTTGAACCGGGCAAAGAAAAAGCCATGATGAACTGGATCGGCAATAGCGTTAGTCGTCCTTATTATTGGATGGATACCATTCCAACCTTTGCATCTTTGGTACACGAAGGCCGATTTACGTTGACGACTGAACGCAACAAACGCCGTCAAATGAACTTGCCGATTCAGGATGTCGCCGCTCTGCAGCAAGCGGGTGTTTATGTCGCGGTGATGTCGCGTCCGGGGCAGTATGATAGCCAGTTCGCGATTACCTATTTTATGGTCACGGACCTTGGTGTTCACGTTCGCCAGTATAAAAACAGCTTTGATATTTACATTTCTGATTTAAATTCCCCAAGCCCGATTGCGGGTGCCGATGTGCGTATTTATAACGACAATGGTTCTGTTGCTTTTGATGCATCCAGTAGTGCTAGCGGCGTGGTGAATGTTGCTCAGTTGCCGAAGCATGGACAACTGCTTGTCGTCACTAAAGGCGATGCCACCAGTATTTTACCATTGAGTACAGCTGCATTAGATTTGTCGGAGTTTCATTTGTCTTCGCGTGATTATCGTGAAGAAGAGTTATTTATTTATACCCCACGAGACATTTACCGAGGGGGCGACGAAGTTGTTTTATCGGCTTTATTACGTAACGACGATGGCAAACCATTAGCAGCTCGCCCACTGCAAGCCAGTTTATTTCGCCCCGATGGTCAAAAGATAAAAACCTTCGCATGGCAACCATCGGCACCGGGTTATTACGAATGGCGTTATGCTCTAGGTGATGACGCGCAAACCGGTAATTGGCGCTTAACGGTCGAGGGTGCCTCTGCTGCTCAGTCGTTCCAATTTAAAGTGGAAGACTTTATGCCTGAGCGGCTGAAAATTACTTATAACGAAGGCAAACCAGCCAAACTGCTGGCTAAGTCGGATGATATGAGTGTTGCCGTTTTGGGTGAATATTTATACGGCGCCCCCGCAAGTGGTAATAAATTTTCGGCAGCAATACGTATTCGTCCAGAGCCACATCCATTTGCTGAATTAGCTGATTTCTCATTCGGTAATGCGGGTACTGACACGGACCGAATAAATTTTGACTACGATGACAAAGAATTAAATAAAGATGGAAAACTGGATCTGGTTGTAGCGTCGCGTTGGCAGAATACTGCAACGCCGTTAAAAGTCACTCTAACAGGCAGCCTGTTTGAAAGTGGCGGTCGCCCAGTAGTGCGTCGTTATAGTGCCAACGTTATTCCTGCCGATACCATGATAGGAGTGCGGCCATTATTTAAAGATCGTGCTAAAGCCCGAACCTTGGCGCAATTCGAATTGATTCGTACAAACCAAGCCCAAGAGAAACTTGCTGCAGCAGATTTGACCGTACGCTTAATTAATCGTACCCATCGCTATCATTGGCGTTTTTCTAGTAGCGACGGTTGGTACATGGACGACACCGCCCAAGAATTTACCGAGTTAACGTTAACTTCGGCGATTACTGCGGGTGAAACGACGAACATTGAATTCCCAGTCGATTGGGGGGATTACCGTATTGAAGTGAGTGACCCTGATAGCAATATTCTAACCAGCTATGAATTTAGTGCGGGCGAAAATTGGTATCGTCGCTGGTCGCAAGCGAGTGATGCCGAGCAAGGTGCCGCGCCAGATCAGGTTGTATTGGCACTCGATCGCTCTGGTTATAGTGCTGGTGATGTGGCTAAGTTGCGAATTGTGCCGCCAGCCGCAGGTCATACTTTGGTGATGGTCGAGAGCGATCATTTATTATGGATGCGCCGCGTCGAATCACCGGCCGAAGGTACGACGGTGGATATTCCGATTAGTGCCGATTGGGCGCGTCATGATCTTCATATTACCGCGTTGCACTTGCAGTCAGCCGATGAGCAAGAACGCATTACTCCAACGCGCTCGGTCGGTATTATTCATTTGCCGTTGGATCGTAGCACGCGGGAATTAAGCGTAACTCTTCCTGAAGATGCCTCTTGGTTACCAAATACTGAGGTATCCGTTGCTGTTGACGTGGCGGATAAGCAGGGGCAGCCAATACAGCAAGCTTGGGTGACGTTGGCTGCGGTCGATGTCGGTATTTTATCTATTACTGATTTTAAAACCCCCGATCCATTTAAGTACTTTTTTGAACCACGCGCTTATCGTGTCGATATGTTCGATATGTACAGCCGCTTAATTAGCCTCAATAGTAATCCTTTAGCGCGTCAACGCTTCGGTGGCGATGCGCCAGCGTTAAGTCGCGGTGGCGATAAAGCGCGTGCAGAAGTGCAAATCGTCTCGCTATTTAGTGGCTTAGTAACCGTGACCGATGGTAAAGCCAATATTTCATTTACGTTGCCTGATTTTAATGGCCGAGTGCGCTTAATGGCCATAGCGTTTGATGACACTCGCTTTGGTATGGCTGAGCAAGAAGTGACAATTGCCGCGCCAGTCGTTACGCAGCTATCTATGCCACGCTTTTTAGCCATGGGTGATTTATCCCAAGTGGCATTAGATGTCAGTAATTTGAGCGGTAAAGATCAAACGTTTAAATTGCAATTAAGTAGCAGTGGCGCTGCGGTCGGTAATTCGATTCAGCGAGATCTGGTTTTGAGCGACGGCGCGCGAACGACCATTATTTTACCTGTGGAAGGCAGTTATCCAGCGGGTGCGATTGATATCGCTATGCAATTAACGGACGAATCCGGTGAGGTATTGCAACGCCATTGGCAATTAAATACTCGCGCTGCGAATCCGGCAAAAACAGAGCAATACAATCGGCTACTGAATGCTGGTGAGTCCTACCATTTATCACCTACGGCTATGGGTAATTGGCTACCTGAAACCTTGGGTGTCAGCGTTAGCATTAATAATCAAATTAATTTAAACCCTAAGAATCAGTTACGTGAGTTATTCCACTACCCTTATGGCTGTTTAGAGCAGTCGATTAGTTCGACATATCCATGGTTGTATATTAGCGAGCAAAAAGCCGCAAAAATCATTCAGCCTTTACCTCAAGGGCAGCGTGAAAAGAGTTTGATCGAAGGATTGAGGCGAGTTGTGACGCGCCAAAAAGTGAATGGTGGCTATGGCTTGTGGTCGAGTAATGACACGTACGAGCAGCATTGGTTAACCGCTTATGCCGGTGATTTTTTAACGGATGCGATTGATCAAGGAGTGGACGTACCTAAAGATGTTATGCAGCAAACACTTAATCGTTTGAAAGAATACGTGCGTGGTCGCGGCACGATGCAAGAGCGCTGGAGTGGACGTCCCGATTTATATCGCCCTACATATACTGCTTATGCCGCCTATGTTTTAAGTCGTCATAAACGTGCGCCTTTGGCTGATATTCGTCGTTTGGCTCAAGAACGTCCAAAAGATTTATCGTCCTTGCCATTACTGCATTTAGCTTTGGCTGCCGACGCTCAGGGCGATAAAGCATTAGCCGCTGAATTATTAACAGCGATGAAAAATGCGCCACGAGAAAGTAATTTCTATTTGGGTGATTATGGTTCGGATATTCGTGATGATGCGAAAATTGTAACCTTATTATTAACTCATAATATTGAGCAAAGTTACGCAATGACATTAGCTGCCAGTCTTGCTGAATCTGTGCGTAAACATCGCTATTTAAGCACCCAAGAGCGTAATGCTCTATTTATGGCCGCCTTGCAATTAGCGCAAACCAAAGGTGAAAGCTGGCAGGCAAGGTTGGAGCTGGCAGGCGTTCAACGGACCTTGCAGCAAGTCGGTGAATTTGCTGAAGTACATTACGGACCGGAGCTTAGCGATGGTTTGGCGATAGTTAATAGCGGTGATAAACCAATACTTGCGGTAGTACAAACTCAAGGCATTTCGAATACCCCGCCAAAGCCAGAGGCCAATGGCAGTACTTTAGAGCGCCGTTATTTTAGCTTAGCGGGTGAACCTATTTTTCCTGTCGACGGTGCATTAAATATGAAAGTCGGCGACATGATGCTGGTACAGGTAGAGTTAACGGCACAAGAGCGCCATCCAGATATGCTGTTGGTCGATTTATTACCCGCAGGATTAGAGCTGGAAAATCAAAATCTCGCCAGCAGTAAAAAATTAGATGAACTCAGCTTACAAGGTAAGCCACTTAGTGAATGGCAAAATGCAAAGATAGTGCATGAAGAATTCCGCGATGATCGTTATGTTGCTGCGGTCGATTTGAATCACTATCGTACTAATCGTTTGTACTATTTAGTGCGTGCCGTTACGCCGGGTCATTATCAAGTGCCCGCGCCTTTGCTTGAGGATATGTACAATCCAAGTATTCGTGCGATTGGTAAAACTCCCGATATTTTAAATATCGAGCCTTAATGACGCGAAGCGATAAAGTAATTGCAGTAACTGGATTGAGGCGCCGTGCGTTAAAGCTCGGCGTATTAGTTTTCGCGATAGTTATTTTAATTGCGTTATTACTGGATCTCTTATTTCCGATGGATGTTCCACGACTGAACGCTGCTTCGTTCGGTCAACGTTCGGATTTTGCGCAGTTGGTTGTTGATCGCAATAACCGCCCTCTGCGTGCCTTTGCTGATCACGACGGGGTGTGGCGTTATCCCGTTGCCTTGTCTGAGGTTTCGCCACTATATATTCAAGCGCTACTGGAATACGAAGACCGTTGGTTTTATTCGCACCTCGGAATTAATCCTGCCGCGCTACTACGCGCAGCTTGGCAAAACTGGCGCTGCCATTGTGTGGTATCCGGTGGTTCTACATTAACCATGCAGGTGGCACGACGTTTTTATCCTCATGATCGAACGGTGCTCGGTAAAACCACACAGATGCTGCGTGCTTTGCAATTGGAATGGCATTTCAGCAAAAATGAAATTCTCACGCTCTATCTTAATTACGCCCCGATGGGCGGCACGATCGAAGGTGTGGAAGCGGCGAGTCGCCAGTATTTAGATAAACCGGCCGCGCAACTCAGCCAAGCCGAGGCCGCTTTGCTGGCCGTATTGCCACAGGCACCGTCACGTTTACGTCCGGACCGTCACCCACAACGTGCGCGCTTATACCGCGATAAAGTGCTTAAGCGGTTATTCGATTTTGGTGTTCTAAGCGCACAGGCTTTGCAGCAAGCCATGCTTGAGCCGGTGCTTGCCGATACACCGCAGACGCCGATGTTAGCGCCGATATTTTCGCGCTGGGCACGTTCGCAACGACCCAATTCCGCCATAGTACACAGCACCTTAGACGCTGAGTTGCAGTGGCAGTTAGAGGATTATTTGCAGGCGCTTATTCAAAGCTTTCCGAGTCAGCATTCTGCCGCCATTTTAGTGATGGATAATGCCAGCGCAGAAGTGCGTGCTTATCTTGGTTCGGCTGATTTTTTAGACAGTCGCCGCGTTGGCCAAGTGGATATGGTGCAGGCCCAGCGCTCGCCGGGATCAACACTTAAACCTTTTGTTTATGGCCTGGCGATTGAGCAAGGGTTGATTCATTCCGAAAGTTTATTGCGTGATGTACCACGGCAATTTAGCCAATATCAGCCGGATAACTTTACCGGTACATTTTCTGGCCCAGTTTCAACTTCTGAGGCGTTACGTCGTTCACTCAATTTACCCGCAGTGCAAGTAATGGAAGCGTTAGGCCCAAGTGTGCTTTACAACGCCTTGGCTAGTGCCGGTGTGCGCATAGAATTACCGGCATTTGCTGAACCCAATCTCGCCTTAGTATTGGGTGGTGGCGGTTTGTCCTTGTGGCAGTTGGTGCAACTTTACGGCGGCTTGGCCAATCAGGGCTTAGTGCGCGAACCACAGAGCTTATTGCCACTGGTCGCGGATTCCTCGCGTTGGTTGTTGTCGCCCGCTAGTGCTTATGTGGTTGGTAATATGTTGCGCAGTCCACGCCCTGATCGTGCTCGTAGCGATTCGATTGAAGGACAGGGTCATCGCATTGCTTGGAAAACTGGTACAAGTTACGGCTATCGCGACGCTTGGGCTGTGGGTTTTACCCCGCGTTATACCATTGGTGTTTGGTTTGGTCGTCCTGATGGTACACCGTCGCCGGGTCAGTACGGTGCGATAACCGCGCTACCGGTATTGTTTCAAGTATTTGATCGCCTCGACCCGCATCCAGATAATTTCCCACAGCCAGTAGATGTTAGTAAGGCCACAATTTGTTGGCCGCTGGGGCAATTGGCAGCGGCGACACCCGGTAATCAATGCCATCAACAACGCGATGCGTTATTGGTGCGTCAGCAAGTGCCACCGACACTCATCGACGCCACGGTGGATGGTTTTGCCCGCAATCCCTTAACTTTAGCAATTAGTGAGCACCAGTTGCGGGTGGATGGTTACTGCAATGTCAGTGAGCGCCAGTCACTTGAAGTAGCACTTTGGCCTCGCAATTTAGAACCTTGGATTACGCCGAGCTGGCGTTATGCGCAACAAGTACCAGCGCTTGATCCACGTTGCCAAGATCGTGTGCCGGTATCCACCGCGCCCCTGCATATTATTGGTTTAGAAGCCCACACCATAGTGCGTTCTAGTCGCCAAGGGGGGGATGGTGCAAGCCTTGTGATGCCAGAGTTAGACTTACAGGCTATGGGTGGCTCTGGCCTACGCTATTGGTTTGTCGATGGGCAATTCATACGTAATAGCGAGGAAACTCACCCGTGGCGGTGGCGGGCGTCAACGCCGGGGCTGCACGATATTGTTGTAATGGATGAGCAGGGTAGTTTGGATCGAATCGAAGTCGAAGTGCAATAAATATGGCTCTAGCGTCACGACGTCGAGTGCCGGTAGTTAGTCTCAATTCCTTGCGCTTTTGATATAGTCGGTTTTTATACAGATGGCAGCCAACAACTATGGGGATCGGCATGCTGAATAAATTATTGGCTTTGCTCGCGGATGGCCAATTTCATTCCGGTGAAGAGTTAGGTGAAGCACTCGGTGTTAGTCGTGCAGCCGTATGGAAGCAATTAAAGAAGCTGGATGATCTGGATATTCCCTATTCGTCGGTTAAAGGTAAGGGCTATCGGCTGCATGATGCCATTGAATTACTCGACCCTGAGCGCATTCGAGGCAGCATTAGCCAGCGTTTGGATATTCTCGACGTTTTGCTGGATGTGAACTCAACCAACTCTTATTTGTTTGAACGCGCTAGCGACCACATGGGTAAGCGCTATGCCGTGTTGGCTGAAAAGCAAACGGGTGGGCGTGGTCGACGTGGTCGTCAGTGGGTTAGCCCATTCGGTAAGAACATTTATTTATCTTTGCTGGTGTCATTTTCTGGCGGCATGTCATCGTTAGAAGGCCTTAGTTTGCTAACCGCGATTGCGGTTGAACGCGCTTTGGGACGCTTAGGTATCGAAAGTATTGGCCTGAAGTGGCCGAACGATATTTATGCTGATGGGCGTAAGCTAGCGGGCATACTTTTAGAAGTGACGGGTGAATACAACAGTCATTGCCAAGTGGTGATTGGTATTGGTTTAAATCTATCGCTGAGCGAAGCCGATGCTGCCGCTATCGATCAGCCTTGGGCCGAATTGCGTAGCCTTAATCCAAATTTATCGCGCAATGATGTCGCGGCTACTTTATTGGATGAATTGCTAAAACTAGTGGATGAATTTCAACGTACAGGTTTTGCTCCGTGGCAAACGTACTGGTCGGAGAGAGATATTTATCACGATAAAGAGGTCAATATTATTTCGCCATCAAACACCATTGCCGGTGTTGTTAAAGGCGTCAACCGTAAGGGCGAATTAATGTTGAAAACCGAGCGCGGTATGGAAGTGATCAGTGCAGGAGAGCTCAGTGTCCGTCCTGCTTCTTGATGTGGGTAATAGCCGGGTTAAGTGGCGGCTGACGACATTAAGCGGCGAACGCCATTACGGTGATTGCGATGCTACCGATGTTGTATTGCAAACTTGGGTGGAGCAACCTCAGCGAGTAATGGTATCGAGCGTACGTGCGCAGGCTGATTTACACACTCAGCTGGAGTTGATCTTCGGTCAGCGTTTGCAGTGGCTGAAAGAGCCAGTACCATCATCGCCACTATTTAAACATTGCTACCCCGAGCCAAGCCGTTTAGGTGTTGATCGTTGGTTGGCTATGCTCGGTGGGCGCGTCCAGCAGTCAGGCGATCTGCTGATAGTGGACGCTGGAACCGCTCTAACGATAGATTTGTTTTCGGGCGATAATCAGCATCAAGGTGGCTATATCGTACCTGGCTTACGTATGGCGCAAAATGCTTTGTTTACTGGTACTGATCGCGTGCGTCCATACCAAGATGAGCAAAATGAGCAAGAAATTGCCCCTGGTAAGAACACTTTAAACTGCGTCGCTGCAGGGGTTTTGCGACAAAATCTGGCTCTGGTGCAATCCTTATTGGACGAGTACCCTGAGCACCAACCTCTTATTACTGGAGGTGATGGACAATTATTGGCCGGTCGTTTGGGGCTTAGCTACAGCCCAGACTTGATATTTGATGGTATGGATTCCTTATGCGCTGGATCTTCTATAGTTTAGTTATCGCTAATATCGTGGTCGCTGGGTATTTCTTGGCTCAACCGAAAAGCGAATCAGTCGCCAATACCGTCGCTGCAGCGCCTATTGCCGGCAAGACATTGCGTTTAGTTGGGGAGGCCGAGCAACCACTGGCGCCAGCTCCTAAATCTGAATTTAGCTCAGCACCGCGTCAACTTTGCTATGTGCTTGGCCCTTATAAAGATGATCTTGATGCGCGCCATGTACAAGCTCGTGCTGCGGCATTGTCATTGACAGGCATGATCAATAGCATTGGCGTTGGCGAGCAAACCGATATCGAATATTGGGTTCATGTACCGCCACGTATTGATCGTGCCGCTGCAATGGCAACGCTAAAAGAACTTCAGCGCCGTTCTATTGATAGCTACATAATTACCCAAGGCGATCTTGCCGAAGGTATCTCTCTTGGGTTATTCCACAGCCTAGATTCCGCCAAAAAACTTAAAGCTGAAGTCGAAGTCTATGAATTTCCAGTGGATATTCTCGAGATGGGGAAGCGTCAGCTGGAATATTGGGTAGAAATTCGAGAAGTGGCTCAGCTCACGGAACGCATGCGTGAACGTGTTCAAGCTGGTGATCATGGGGTTGAGTGGAAGTTGGTGGAGTGTCTTAACTGAAGTCGACTTAGACTTATCAGCTAAGTTGATAATAAATAAGCCAAAAAGAGTTGACAGCTTGTCGTCTCATCCTGATAATGCGCGTCACTTTGGTGGGGTTCCCGAGCGGCCAAAGGGATCAGACTGTAAATCTGACGCGAAAGCTTCGCTGGTTCGAATCCAGCTCCCACCACCAGTTTTAAAATGATAAGCGCCTCGGCGATTATCGGAGTAGGCCGGAAAGCTATATAGCCGTTAGCGGGCCAGCCTGCTAGATAGGCGGGTATGGTACAATGGTAGAACCTCAGCCTTCCAAGCTGATGATGCGGGTTCGATTCCCGCTACCCGCTCCAAATATTCGCTGATATAGCTCAGTCGGTAGAGCGCATCCTTGGTAAGGATGAGGTCCCCAGTTCGACTCTGGGTATCAGCACCAATATTGATACGACAAGGTAGGCCATGAGCCTGCCTTTTTGTGCATCTAAATTTTACACCACTGACAGAGAGATAAGGTCATGGCAAAGGCAGCGTTTGAACGCACAAAACCCCACGTAAACGTGGGTACTATCGGTCACGTTGACCACGGTAAAACAACTCTAACTGCAGCGTTAACTCGCGTATGTTCAGAAGTATGGGGCGGTGCTGCCGTTGCATTCGACGGTATCGACAATGCTCCAGAAGAGCGTGAGCGCGGTATCACTATTTCAACGTCACACGTTGAATACGAATCACCATCACGTCACTACGCACACGTCGACTGCCCAGGACACGCGGATTATGTAAAAAACATGATCACTGGTGCTGCACAGATGGACGGCGCGATCCTAGTATGTGGCGCGACTGATGGCCCAATGCCACAGACTCGTGAGCACATCCTGTTGTCTCGTCAGGTTGGTGTACCTTACATCGTTGTATTCCTAAACAAAGCGGATCTTCTTGCTGAAGATTGCGGCGGCGCAGACTCAGAAGAATACGCAGAAATGCTTGAGCTTGTTGAAATGGAATTGCGTGACCTGTTGTCAGAATATGACTTCCCAGGCGACGACACTCCAATCATCGCGGGTTCTGCTTTGATGGCATTGAACGGCACTGATGACAACGAAATGGGTACAACCGCTGTTAAGAAGCTGGTTGAAACTCTAGATGAGTACATCCCTGAGCCAGAGCGTGCTGTTGATGGTGCCTTCTTGATGCCAATCGAAGACGTATTCTCTATTCAAGGTCGTGGTACGGTTGTTACTGGTCGTGTTGAGCGCGGTATTGTTCGTACTGGTGAAGAAGTTGCGATCATCGGTATCAAAGACACCATCAAAACTACCTGTACTGGTGTTGAGATGTTCCGCAAGATTCTAGACGAAGGCCGTGCTGGTGAGAACGTTGGTGTTCTGCTGCGTGGTACTAAGCGTGAAGAAGTTGAGCGTGGCCAAGTATTGGCTAAGCCAGGTTCTATTACTCCACACACAACTTTCCAATCAGAAGTTTACGTGTTGGGTAAAGATGAAGGTGGTCGTCATACGCCATTCTTCAAAGGCTACCGTCCACAGTTCTACTTCCGTACAACTGACGTGACAGGTGCTTGTGAACTTCCAGAAGGCGTAGAAATGGTAATGCCAGGTGATAACGTTCAATTGACCGTTACTCTGATTGCACCAATCGCGATGGATGAAGGTTTACGTTTCGCAATCCGTGAGGGTGGCCGTACAGTTGGCGCCGGCGTGGTAGCAAAAGTTATCGCTTAATCAACTTTAAGGGTTGATTAATTGATATGGGTGCTGTAACTTACGGCGCCCTGATTGAGAGTCTTTAGGCCAGTAGTTCAATTGGTAGAGCACCGGTCTCCAAAACCGGGTGTTGGGGGTTCGAGTCCCTCCTGGCCTGCCAAAATTCTTAAGATGGCAGCTTCGGCTGCCATTTTTGGCTTTAGGGAATAGTGATGAGTACCGATAGCAAAGCTGTAAATATGCCACTTGATATTGCTAAGTGGTTCGTGGCGCTCGCATTTCTGGCCGCCGCTGTCGCAGGGAATTACATGTACGCCGAAGTCGGCTTACTTTATCGCGTCCTTGCTGTTGTTGCGTTGATGTTGTTGGGTTCTGGTGTCGCTTTGACGACTGCCAAAGGTCAAACATTTCTGCAGCTATTGAAAGACGCCAACATTGAGCGTCGCAAAGTTGTCTGGCCGACGCGTCAGGAAACAACGCAGACCACTATGATTGTTGTTTTGGTGGTTGTGCTTGTTGGATTGGCGTTGTGGGGTTTGGATACTCTGTTGGGTTGGCTCGTTAAGCTGTTGGTTGGCTGAGGAAGAAAATTATGGCAATGCGTTGGTATGTGGTTCACGCCTATTCCGGCTATGAGAAGCGCGTCCAGAATGCGTTGAAAGAACGTATTGAACTGCATGATATGCAGGATCAATTCGGTGATGTGCTTGTGCCTACTGAAGAGGTAGTTGAAGTTCGCGACGGTAAAAAACGTAAGAGCGAGCGTAAGTTCTATCCGGGTTATGTCTTGGTGCAGATGGATATGAATGATGCGACGTGGCATTTGGTTAACCAGACGCCGCGCGTAATGGGTTTTATTGGTGGTACGGCAGATAAGCCTGCGCCTATTACTCAAAAAGAGGCTGATGCCATTCTGCAGCGAGTGCAGGAAGGTGTTGATAAGCCTACGCATAAAACGATTTATGAGCCGGGTGAAGTGGTTCGTGTTGTTGATGGTCCGTTTGCCGACTTTAACGGTGTCGTTGAAGGTGTGGATTACGAGAAGTCCCGCGTGCAAGTGGCTGTTACTATTTTTGGTCGTTCTACCCCGGTCGAGCTGGAATTTACCCAGATCGAGAAGTCGGCGTAAGAACTGTTTAATGATCGCTACGGTGATCGGGGAGCTAAGCCCGCTTTGTTGCGGCGGCGTTAATACCCATTTAGGAGTAAGTCATGGCTAAGAAAGTAGAAGGCTACATCAAGCTGCAAGTTGCAGCTGGTAAAGCGAACCCAAGTCCGCCAGTAGGTCCGGCTCTGGGTCAGAAAGGTCTGAACATCATGGAATTCTGTAAAGCGTTCAATGCTCAGACTCAAGGTATGGAAGCTGGTATGCCAGTGCCTGTAATTATTACAGCGTACAGCGACCGTTCTTTCACGTTCGAATTGAAAACTCCGCCAGCGTCTTTCTTGTTGAAGAAAGCAGCTGGTCTAACTAGCGGTTCAGCTCGTCCTAACACTGTTAAGGTCGGTACTGTAACTCGCGCTCAGTTAGAAGAAATCGCCACTGTAAAAATGAAAGACCTGACGGCTGCTGATATGGATGCAGCTGTTCGTACAATCGCTGGCTCTGCTCGCGCGATGGGTCTTAACGTGGAAGGAGTTAACTAATGGCTAAGCTAACCAAGCGCCAGAAGCTGATCGCTGAACAAGTTCAACCAGGTAAAGTATATTCTGTTGAAGAAGCTGTTACTTTATTGGCTGGTTTGCCAGGCGCGAAATTTAAAGAGTCTATCGACGTTGCAGTGAATCTGGGTATTGATGCCCGTAAATCTGACCAAAACGTACGTAGCTCAACCGTTCTGCCAAACGGTACCGGCAAAACCATGCGTGTTGCTGTGTTCACTCAAGGCGCCAACGCTGAAGCAGCTCGTGCTGCAGGCGCTGACGAAGTGGGTATGGACGACTTGGCTGAAAAAATCAAAGGCGGCGACCTGAACTTTGACGTCGTTATTGCTTCTCCAGATGCAATGCGCGTTGTAGGTATGCTGGGTCAGGTATTAGGTCCACGCGGTCTGATGCCAAACCCGAAAGTAGGTACAGTGACTCCAGACGTTGCTACCGCTGTTAAAAACGCCAAAGGTGGTCAGGTTCGTTACCGTAACGATAAGAACGGTATCATCCACACCTCTATCGGTAAGATTGACTTCACTGCAGAAGCAGTAAAAGGCAACTTGACTGCACTGTTGGCTGACCTGAAAAAAGCTAAACCATCTTCTGCCAAAGGCGTTTTCATGAAGAAGGTAACCCTAAGCACAACTATGGGTCCTGGTTTAGTGGTTGATCATTCTGCTCTTGATATCTAATCGAAAGCATTGATTGACCAAAAGATCTTTGGGGTTGCTGCTGTATGTTTACATGCAGGCAGCAGCTGTCAAAGACCGCAGGAGTTGTTGTGAGACCTCGGTTGATTAACAACTTAATATTTCCTGCGTAGATAGTGTGTGGCCCCGTTCAGAATTCTGAATTGTCACACCGAGACTGGCTCAACTGAGCTCAACTTAACTTGTTAGGAGTTAATCGTGGCCTTAGGACTCGAAGATAAGAAGGCGATTGTCGCCGAAGTCCAGGAAGCAGCTCAAGGTGCTCTGTCTGCTGTTGTTGCGGATTCCCGCGGCGTAACAGTAGGCGCCATGACCGCTCTACGTAAAGAAGCGCGCGAAGCTGGTGTTTGGATGAAAGTTGTCCGTAACACATTGGCTCGTCGTGCTGTTGAAGGTACCCCGTATGAGTGTCTTAACGACATTCTGGTTGGTCCAAGCTTAATTGCGTTCTCAAGTGAACATCCTGGTGCGGCTGCCCGTATCTTTAAAGATTTCGCTAAAAAGAACGACAAGTTTGAACTGAAAGGCGGTGCATTCGATGGTGCTATGGTTTCTGTTGATATGCTGGCTACTTTGCCGACATACGACGAAGCGATTGCACGTCTGATGAGCGTCATGAAAGAAGCGTCTGCAGGCAAATTGGTTCGTACCATTGCTGCTATCCGCGACCAAAAAGAACAGGAAGCTGCGTAATTCATACGCCGTTTTTTAATGATTTATCGAGCCAAAGCTTATTCATAGCTAGTGCTCCTGTAAATTTAGGAAAAGTGTCATGTCATTGACTAAAGAAGATATCATGAATGCAATCGCCGACATGTCTGTAATGGACATCGTTGAGTTGGTTTCTGCAATGGAAGAGAAGTTCGGCGTATCTGCAGCTGCAGCTATGGTTGCTGGTCCTGCTGCTGGCGGCGACGCTGGTGCTGCTGAAGCACAAACTGAATTCGACGTTATCCTAAGCGGTGCGGGCGATAAGAAAGTTAACGTGATCAAAGCAGTTCGCGAAATCACAGGTCTTGGCTTGAAAGAAGCTAAAGCAGTTGTTGATAACGCTCCAGGCGCTGTTAAAGAAGGCGTTTCTAAAGAAGATGCAGAAGCTGCTAAAGCAGTTCTTGAAGCAGCCGGTGCATTGGTTGAAATCAAGTAATTTGCAATTCGTTGCAAAGCAAGACATGTCGCTCTAGAGTCTAGAGCGGCGATTGGCTGACGGGTTTACCCGTCAGCCTTTTTCACGTTATGGAAATCGTGAGCACACTGGCGTAATGCTGGGTTCAAATGCAAGGCAAGTCCTTGAGCCATGGGCGTCAACGCTCAATCGAGGATAACAGTCCGGGGATAACTGATGGCTTACTCATATACTGAGAAAAAACGTATCCGTAAGGATTTCGGTAAATTACCGAGTGTCATGGATGTGCCATACCTTTTGGCAATTCAAATTGACTCTTATCGCAAGTTTTTGCAAGAAGGCGGCAGCGCGGAAGCGCGGAATGACGTCGGTCTTCATGCAGCATTCAAATCTGTTTTCCCAATCGTAAGCTACTCCGGGAATGCGGCGCTGGAGTACGTTAGCTACCGTTTGGGTACGCCAACGTTTGATGAAAAAGAGTGTATGCTCCGTGGTGTGACCTTTGCTGCGCCTTTGCGCGTCAAGGTTCGTCTGATTATTTATGATAAAGAATCAGCCACCAAAGCCATCAAAGATATCAAAGAACAAGAAGTCTACATGGGCGAAATGCCTTTGATGACGGATAACGGTACCTTTATTGTTAACGGTACTGAGCGTGTAATCGTGTCCCAGTTGCACCGCTCTCCTGGTGTGTTCTTTGACCACGACAAGGGTAAAACCCACTCGTCCGGTAAGTTGTTGTATAACGCTCGCGTTATCCCTTACCGTGGTTCTTGGCTCGACTTTGAATTCGATCCAAAGGATCTTGTGTTCGTACGTATTGACCGTCGTCGTAAATTGCCGGCGTCAATTTTGTTACGTGCATTGAATTTCTCTACCGAAGAAATTCTGGCGACCTTCTTTGAAAACGATAACTATCGTCTAACGACTGATGGTGCAATGCTGAAACTGATTCCTTCGCGCTTGCGCGGTGAAACAGCGGCATTCGACATCCTAGATAACGATGGCAATATTATTGTTGAAGCGACTCGTCGTATCACAGCACGTCATATCCGTCAGCTTGAAAAATCTGGCGTCGAAGAACTGACTGTGCCGATTGATTACCTCTTGGGTCGCGCCTTAGCGAAAGACATTGTTGATTCGAAAACTGGCGAAGTATTAGCACCTGCTAACGCTGAACTAACTGTCGAATTGCTTGCTCGTTTTGCTGAAGCGAAGATTACCGATTTCGAAACGATTTATACCAATGAGTTGGATTGCGGTCCGTTCATTTCTGATACTTTGCGTGCCGATCCAACCAGCAACCAATTGGAAGCTTTGGTTGAGATTTACCGCATGATGCGCCCTGGCGAACCACCAACAAAAGAAAGTGCAGAGACTCTGTTTGAGAATCTGTTCTTCGCTGACGAGCGCTATGACTTGTCTGCAGTGGGTCGTATGAAGTTCAACCGTCGTATTGGCCGTGAAGAAATTCTTGGTTCAGGCACGTTGGACAAGAGCGACATCATTGAGGTGCTGCGTACCCTGATCAATATTCGTAACGGTATTGGTAACGTCGACGATATCGACCACTTGGGTAACCGTCGTATCCGTTCTGTAGGTGAAATGGCTGAGAACCAATTCCGTGTTGGTTTGGTGCGTGTTGAGCGCGCGGTACGTGAGCGTCTGTCTATGGCAGAAAGCGAAGGTTTGATGCCGCAAGATTTGATCAACGCTAAGCCGGTTGCGGCAGCGGTGAAAGAATTCTTCGGTTCATCACAGTTATCTCAGTTTATGGATCAGAACAACCCACTATCAGAAGTCACGCATAAGCGTCGTATTTCTGCGTTGGGACCTGGCGGTTTGACGCGTGAGCGTGCCGGCTTCGAAGTTCGTGACGTTCATGCGACTCACTACGGACGTGTATGTCCTATTGAGACGCCAGAAGGTCCGAACATCGGTTTGATCAACTCGTTGTCTTCATATGCTCGTACTAACGAATACGGTTTCTTAGAAACTCCGTACCGTAAAGTAATTGATGGTGTTGTTACTGACGATATTATCTATGTGTCAGCTATTGAAGAAGCCGATTACGTAATTGCACAGGCATCGGTTCCGACGGATGAAACTGGCCGTCTGCAAGGCGACTTGATTTCTGTACGTCATCAGAACGAATTTACGGTGATGTCACCGGTTAACGTAACCCTGATGGATGTATCTCCACAGCAGGTTGTGTCGATCGCGGCTTCATTGATTCCGTTCTTAGAACACGATGACGCCAACCGTGCATTGATGGGTTCTAACATGCAGCGTCAGGCTGTTCCGACTTTGCGCTCTGAGAAGCCATTAGTAGGTACAGGTATTGAACGCTCAGTAGCATCCGACTCTGGCGTTTGTGTGGTTGCTAAACGTGGTGGTGTGATCGATTCAGTCGATGCATCGCGTATCGTTGTAAAAGTTAACGATGACGAAACGGTTGCTGGTGAAGCCGGTGTCGACATCTATAACCTAACTAAGTACACCCGTTCTAACCAGAACACCTGCATTAACCAGCGTCCTGTGGTTAAGTCTGGTGATTCGATTGAGCGCGGTGACATCATGGCTGATGGTCCATCGGTTGACTTGGGTGAGCTTGCGCTTGGCCAGAACTTCCGTATCGCCTTTATGCCGTGGAATGGTTACAACTTCGAAGACTCGATTTTGCTATCTGAGCGTGTTGCTCAGGAAGACCGCTTAACCACTATCCATATTCAGGAACTTACCTGTGTGGCACGTGATACTAAGCTGGGTGCAGAAGAAATCAGCGCGGATATCCCGAACGTGGGTGAAGCTGCTCTGGGTAAACTGGACGAGTCTGGCGTAGTTTATATCGGTGCAGAAGTTAAGCCGGGTGATATTCTGGTTGGTAAGGTGACACCGAAAGGTGAAACCCAGCTGACGCCAGAAGAGAAGCTACTACGCGCTATCTTCGGTGAAAAAGCATCGGACGTAAAAGATACCTCTTTGCGTGTTAAGACCGGTACTACTGGTACTGTTATTGACGTTCAAGTCTTTACCCGCGATGGCGTGGAAAAAGACAAACGCGCGCAAGACATCGAAAAAATGCAGCTCGACGAAGTCCGTAAGGATTTGAACGAAGAGATGCGTATCGTTAAAGGCGCTACTTATGAGCGCTTGCATCGTGCGTTGGTTGGTCAAGTTGTGAATGCAGCTCCTAACCTGAAGAAAGGCGACACTCTGACTGCAGAATACCTACAGTCATTGTCTGCAGATCAGTGGTTCAAAATCCTGCCTCAGGACGAAGCGCTGGCGGACATGCTTGAGAAAGCAGAGCAGTCTCTTGAAGAGCGTGCGAAGCAACTGGATGACAAGTTCGAAGACAAGAAGCGCAAGTTACAAACTGGCGATGACTTGGCTCCGGGCGTCCTGAAGATTGTTAAGGTTTACCTAGCCATCAAACGGAAAATCCAGCCAGGTGATAAGATGGCGGGTCGTCACGGTAACAAAGGTGTTATCTCTGCGATCAAGCCTATCGAAGATATGCCATACGATGAAAACGGTGTCACCGTTGATATCGTACTGAACCCGCTGGGCGTACCGTCGCGTATGAACGTGGGTCAGATCATGGAGATCCACTTGGGCATGGCGGCCAAGGGTCTTGGTGATAAGATCGACCGTATTATCAAAGAACAGCAGGAAATCGCTAAGCTCCGCGAACTGCTGCACGAGATCTATAACGGTGGTGATGGTCGTATCGAAGATCTGGACAGCTTCAGTGATGCTGAGATTCTAGAACTTGGTCGTAACTTGAGTAACGGTGTGCCGATGGCAACGCCTGCATTCGATGGTGCGAAAGAGAGCGAAATCAAGCGCATGTTGCGTCTAGCTGAGTTGCCAGAATCAGGTCAGTTTAACTTGTACGATGGTCGTACTGGTGAGGTCTTCGACCGTCCAGTGACCGTGGGTTACATGTACATGCTGAAACTGAACCACTTGGTTGACGATAAGATGCACGCTCGTTCTACCGGTTCTTACAGCTTGGTTACTCAGCAGCCGCTGGGTGGTAAAGCGCAGTTCGGTGGTCAGCGTTTCGGGGAGATGGAAGTATGGGCACTGGAAGCATATGGTGCCGCTTACACTCTACAAGAAATGCTTACTGTTAAGTCGGACGACGTGGCCGGCCGTACCAAGATGTATAAAAACATCGTGGATGGCGATCACCGTATGGAGCCTGGTATGCCAGAGTCCTTTAACGTATTGGTTAAAGAGATTCGCTCGCTGGGTATCGACATCGAACTGGAAAACGAAAAGTAGCGGATTAGTAGTCTGTCCCGCCATCGTGGCGGGCAGGCTCTGACTCCAAACGGAGCTATAGCCATATGAAAGACTTAGTCAATTTTCTGCGCAATCAGAACAACGCTGACGAGTTTGACGCCATCCGCATCGGCCTCGCCTCTCCAGCAATGATTCGCTCATGGTCCTTCGGTGAAGTTAAAAAGCCGGAAACCATTAACTATCGTACGTTCAAGCCTGAGCGTGATGGTTTATTTTGCGCACGCATCTTTGGTCCTATTAAGGACTACGAATGCTTGTGTGGTAAGTACAAGCGCCTTAAGCACCGCGGAGTAATCTGTGAGAAGTGTGGCGTTGAAGTTACTCAAGCCAAAGTACGTCGTGAGCGTATGGGTCACATCGACCTAGCGTCACCGGTTGCACATATTTGGTTCTTGAAGTCACTGCCATCTCGTATCGGTTTGATGCTGGATATGACCCTGCGTGATATCGAACGTATTCTTTACTACGAATCATTCGTTGTAACTGAGCCAGGCATGACCACGCTTGAAGTGGGTCAGTTGCTGTCTGATGAACAGTACTACGAAGCGATTGAAGAATTCGGTGATGAGTTCGAAGCTAAAATGGGTGCTGAAGCCATCCAGATGCTATTAGGCCAAATTGATCTGCCTGAAGAAGTTCAGCGCCTGCGTGAAGAAATTCCGGGCACGACTTCTGAAACTAAGATCAAGAAGCTATCAAAGCGTCTAAAAATACTTGAGGCCTTCCATAATTCTGGAAACGATCCTCAGTGGATGATCATGTCTGTATTGCCAGTATTACCACCGGATTTGCGTCCATTGGTACCACTGGATGGCGGTCGTTTCGCTACTTCGGATCTAAATGATCTGTATCGTCGCGTTATTAACCGTAACAACCGTCTCAAGCGTTTGTTAGAGCTTAGCGCTCCAGACATCATCGTGCGCAACGAAAAGCGTATGCTGCAAGAAGCGGTAGATGCCCTGTTGGATAACGGTCGTCGCGGTCGTGCGATTACGGGTTCTAACAAGCGTCCTTTGAAGTCACTGGCTGACATGATCAAAGGTAAGCAAGGTCGTTTCCGTCAAAACTTACTTGGTAAGCGTGTTGACTACTCAGGCCGTTCGGTTATTACCGTAGGTCCGCAGTTGCGTCTGCATGAGTGTGGTCTGCCGAAGAAAATGGCACTTGAATTGTTCAAGCCGTTTATCTTCAGCAAACTAGAGCACCGCGGTTTAGCCACAACCATTAAAGCTGCAAAGAAAATGGTTGAGCGCGAAACACCAGAAGTTTGGGATATCTTGGCTGACGTGATTCGCGAACATCCAGTCATGCTGAACCGTGCACCAACATTGCACCGTTTGGGTATTCAGGCGTTCGAACCACAATTGATTGAAGGTAAAGCGATTCAGTTGCACCCACTTGTGTGTGCGGCATACAACGCCGACTTCGATGGTGACCAAATGGCGGTACACGTACCGTTAACAATCGAAGCACAGCTAGAAGCCCGTGCTCTGATGATGGCCACCAACAACGTATTATCGCCTGCCAACGGTGAACCTATCATCGTTCCTTCACAGGACGTTGTATTGGGCTTGTACTGGATGACTCGTGATCGCATCAACGCGAAAGGTGAGGGCATGATGCTCGCCGATCTTGATGAAGTGACTCGTGCTTACCAGACTGGCGCTGCTCACCTGCAAGCAAAAGTTAAAGTACGTATCAAAGAAACGTCTATCGACATTAATGGTGGTTCTGAAACCATCACTCGTGTTGTTGATACGACGATTGGTCGTGCATTGTTGTTCCGTATCGTGCCAGACGGCTTATCTTTCGATTTGGTTAACCAACCAATGAAGAAGAAGGCAATCTCAAACTTGATTAACACGGCGTACCGTCGCGTTGGTCTGAAAGATACTGTTATCTTCGCTGACCAAGTGATGTATACCGGCTTCCAGTTTGCGACTCGTTCTGGTTCGTCTATCGGTGTTAACGATTTCGTTATCCCAGATGAAAAAGCGGAAATCGTTGCTAACGCGGATGCGGAAGTAAAAGAAATTGAAAGCCAATTCGCTTCAGGTCTTGTGACCCACGGCGAAAAGTACAACAAGGTTATCGACATTTGGTCGCGCGCTAACGAATTAGTAGCGAAGGCGATGATGGATAACTTGGGTAAAGAAAAGGTTATTGACCGCGACGGCAACGAAGTGGATCAAGAGTCTTTCAACTCTGTATACATGATGGCCGACTCAGGCGCTCGTGGTAGCCCGGCTCAGATCCGTCAGTTGGCGGGTATGCGTGGTCTGATGGCGAAACCAGACGGTTCCATCATCGAAACGCCAATCGTGGCGAACTTCCGTGAAGGTTTGAACGTACTTCAGTACTTCACCTCGACTCACGGTGCTCGTAAAGGTTTGGCCGATACGGCATTGAAGACAGCTAACTCCGGTTATCTGACTCGTCGTTTGGTTGACGTAGCCCAAGATTTGGTTGTTACCGATCGTGATTGTGGCACTGAGCACGGCTTGCAGATGACTCCGCTAATTGAAGGCGGTGACGTTGTTGTGGCATTGGGTGGTCGTATTCTTGGTCGTGTTATCGCGACTGACGTATACAAGCCAGGCAGTGTTGGCGATATCGTCGTGCCAGCGGGTACTCTGATTGATGAAGCTTGGGTACAAAAGATCGAAGCTGAAGGTATCGACGAAGTGAAGGTGCGCTCTGCGATCACCTGTGAATCACGCGTTGGTATTTGCGCGGCTTGTTACGGTCGTGACCTTGGTCGTGGTCATCAGGTTAACGTTGGTGAAGCAGTCGGCGTTATCGCTGCTCAGTCGATCGGTGAGCCTGGTACACAGTTAACCATGCGTACGTTCCACATTGGTGGTGCGGCATCACGTTCTTCTGCTGCTGATAGCGTTCAAGTTAAGAACAACGGTACCGTTCGTTTGCATAACTTGAAAACTGTAACGCGTGATAACGGCAACCTAGTTGCAGTATCGCGTTCAGGTTCGATTGCCTTGGCAGACGAACACGGTCGTGAGCGTGAGCTATACAAGCTACCTTACGGCGCGGTTATCAGTGTTGTTGACGGCGAAAAAGTACAAGCTGGCCAGAAAGTGGCAAGCTGGGATCCACATACTCACCCAATCGTGACCGAAGTAAAAGGTCGTATCGAATTCGTGGGTATGGATGAAGGTATTACCATCAACCGTCAAACTGACGAGTTGACTGGTTTGTCCAACATCGAAGTTATTGATCCAAAAGATCGCCCAGCGGCGGGTAAAGATATTCGTCCGATGGTTAAGCTGGTTGATGCATCAGGTAATGACGTTTCTCTGCCAGGTACAAACGCTCCAGCACAATACATGCTGCCGCCGAATGCCTTGGTTAACCATGAGAACGGTACTGAAGTATCGGTTGGTGACATCATCGCGCGTATTCCACAAGAAACCTCTGGTAACAAGGACATCACGGGTGGTCTGCCACGCGTTGCTGACTTGTTCGAAGCACGTAAGCCGAAAGAGCCTGCAATTCTTGCAGAGATCACCGGTACTGTGAGCTTCGGTAAAGAAACCAAAGGTAAGAAGCGTTTGGTAATTACTCCGAACGATGGTGGTGACGTTTATGAAGAACTGATCCACAAGTGGCGCCACATGAACGTGTTCGAAGGTGAACAGGTTGAGAAGGGTGAGGTTATTTCCGATGGTCCGATGAACCCACACGATATCTTGCGTCTGCAAGGTGTAGGTCAATTGGCTATGTACATCACTAACGAAGTACAGGAAGTTTACCGTCTACAAGGCGTTGGCATCGATGATAAACATATCGAAGTTATCGTTCGTCAGATGTTGCGTAAGGTTCTAATCCATGAAAATGGCGACAGCTCTTTCATTCCGGGTGATCAGGTGGAATACACCAATTACCTAACTGAAAATGAGAAGTTGGTAGAAGCTGGCAAGATTCCGGCGAAGAGCGAGCGCGTGCTATTGGGTATTACCAAAGCATCGTTGGCAACCGAATCGTTTATCTCTGCGGCATCGTTCCAGGAAACAACTCGTGTACTCACCGAAGGTGCAGTAACCGGTAAAGTTGATAACTTGCGCGGTCTGAAAGAAAACGTGGTTGTGGGTCGTTTGATCCCTGCTGGTACAGGTTTGGCTTATCACGCTGATCGTAAGCGTAAGCGCCTGAATCGCGATAACGAACGTCGTAAAGCATTGCCAGAAGGTCTCAGCGTTTCAGCTGAAGACATGGAAGCAAAACTGAGCGAAGCGTTCAGCGATAAATAATCACTGAGTTAATCAGCGGTTAAATAAAAACGGGAGCTTCGGCTCCCGTTTTTTATTGACTTATTATTAATCGCTATCGTGATTCTCTAGATATAGGTTTGGCGTCGTTTGAACGATCGAATACGCCAGCTAAATGCTGTCGTTATCCACGTTTTAGTTGCCTTGAATACCTTTTAACCCCTTGACCTAAAACCGTTCTAAGAGTACTCTTCCCGCCCCCTTTATTGTGTCGGTAGCTGTATATTGGCTGTCGGTATGATAGATGACTTTAGAAATAATTGGAGTTTGCTAAATGGCTACAATCAATCAGTTGGTTCGTCAGCCTCGTAAACGCAAAGTGGCTAAGAGTGACGTACCTGCATTGCAAGCATGTCCTCAGCGTCGTGGTGTATGTACTCGTGTATATACCACTACACCTAAAAAGCCTAACTCGGCATTGCGTAAAGTATGTCGTGTGCGTTTAACGAATGGTTTCGAAGTAACTTCGTACATCGGCGGTGAAGGTCACAACCTGCAAGAACACAGTGTTGTACTGATCCGTGGCGGTCGTGTAAAAGACTTGCCAGGTGTTCGTTATCACACAGTACGCGGTTCGCTAGATACTTCTGGTGTTGCTAACCGTCGTCAAGCACGTTCTAAGTACGGTGCTAAGCGTCCTAAGAAGTAATTTTTAGGACTTAATGTTAGATAAGAGTAAGGCTGAGCTGATTGTTAAATCGGGATGTTCAGACTGACCTGAAGACCTATGAGGGCTTATCATGCCAAGAAGACGCGTCGCCGCGAAACGCGAAATACTGCCAGATCCGAAATTCGGAAATACTGTACTGGCTAAGTTCATGAACCATGTAATGGTTAGTGGAAAGAAATCCGTTGCCGAGAAAATCGTTTACGGTGCATTGGATACTATGGCTTCAAAACAGGGTGGCGATCCGCTAGAACTGTTTGAAAAAGCATTAGAAGCAATCCAGCCTTTGGTAGAAGTTAAGAGCCGCCGTGTTGGTGGTGCTACTTATCAAGTACCTGTTGAAGTTCGTCCTTCACGTCGTCAAGCTTTGGCGATGCGTTGGTTAGTAGATGCTGCTCGTGGTCGTGGTGAAAAGTCCATGGCTCAGCGTCTTGCGAACGAAATGCTGGATGCAGCTGAAGGTAAAGGTTCTGCGGTTAAGAAGCGTGAAGACGTTCACCGCATGGCTGAAGCGAACAAAGCGTTCTCTCATTACCGCTTTTAATTAGACCGAGGACTGCACAGTGGCACGCACAACGCCGATTGAGCGTTACCGTAATATTGGTATTGTGGCTCATGTCGATGCGGGTAAAACCACAACGACTGAGCGCGTACTTTTTTACACCGGTGTTTCTCACAAAATCGGTGAGGTACATGACGGCGCCGCTACCATGGACTGGATGGAGCAGGAACAGGAGCGTGGTATTACTATCACCTCCGCTGCGACCACTTGTTTTTGGGCCGGTATGGCACAGCAATTTAACCAGCACCGTATCAATATCATTGATACGCCTGGGCACGTTGACTTCACTATTGAGGTTGAGCGTTCGTTGCGTGTGTTGGATGGCGCTGTTGTGGTGCTGTGTGGTTCCTCTGGTGTTCAGCCTCAGACTGAAACAGTCTGGCGTCAGGCGAACAAATATGAAGTTCCCCGCCTTGTATTCGTTAATAAGATGGACCGTGCTGGTGCCGACTACTTTATGGTGGTTGAGCAGCTGAAGAGTCGTCTTGGTGCGAATGCAGTGCCTATTCAAATCAATATTGGCGCTGAAGAGAATTTCAGTGGCGTTATCGATTTGATTAAGATGAAGGCAATTCGTTGGAGTGAAGCTGATCAAGGTATGACCTTTGTTTATGAGGACATTCCTGAAGACATGGTTGACGTGGCACAAGAGTGGCGCGAAAACATGATCGAAGCAGCCGCGGAAGCCAATGATGAGCTGATGGATCGCTATTTAGAGGGCGAAACGTTGGAGGAGGCTGAGATTAAGGCTGCTCTACGTCAACTTACCTTATCTGGCGATGTTGTACTGGTAACTTGCGGTTCTGCCTTTAAAAATAAAGGCGTGCAAGCGGTACTTGATGCCGTAATCGAATATATGCCATCTCCAATTGAGGTGAAGGCAATCGACGGTGTGTTAAACGATGCTGCAGAAACACCTGCGGTGCGTGAAGCATCTGATACCGCGCCATTTGCTGCGTTGGCATTCAAAATCGCCACTGATCCTTTCGTTGGTACATTAACCTTTATGCGCGTTTACTCTGGGGTCTTGAACTCGGGGGATAGTGTTTTTAATCCGGTTAAGTCGAAGAAAGAACGTGTTGGGCGTATGGTGCAAATGCATGCGAACTCGCGCGAAGAAATTAAATCTGTATGTGCTGGTGATATTGCTGCGGCCATCGGATTGAAAGATGTAACGACGGGCGATACCTTGTGTGCCATTGATCACGTTATTACGCTTGAGCGTATGGAATTCCCAGACCCAGTTATCTCGGTTGCTGTTGAGCCGCGCTCAGTAGCTGATCAAGAGAAGATGGGGATTGCGTTGGGTAAACTTGCGCAAGAAGATCCATCGTTCCGTGTGGAAACAGATCCTGAAACCGGCCAGACCATTATTTCTGGTATGGGTGAATTGCATCTCGATATTATTGTCGATCGTATGCGTCGTGAATTTAACGTTGAGGCGAATGTGGGTAAGCCGCAAGTGGCTTATCGCGAGAAAATCACCGCAACGGTAGAGATTGATCACAAGTTTGTTAAGCAATCGGGTGGTCGTGGTCAGTACGGGCACGTAGTGATCCGTTTCGAGCCTTCGGATGAAGAAGGCCTCGAATTTATCAATGAAGTGGTTGGTGGCGTTATTCCGCGCGAATATATTCCTGCGGTAGAAAAAGGCATCTTCGAGCAAATGAAAAACGGTGTGCTGGCGGGATACCCATTGCTGGGCCTAAAAGCGACGTTAATCGACGGCTCGTATCACGACGTTGACTCGAATGAGATGGCGTTTAAAATTGCCGCCTCACAGGCAACTAAACAGCTTTCGGAAAAAGGTAAGGCAGTCTTGCTCGAGCCTACGATGAAGGTTGAGGTTGTAACCCCTGAAGCAAATATGGGGGATGTGGTAGGTGATTTGAATCGTCGTCGAGGATTGATTTCAGGAATGGATGACACGCCTTCCGGTAAGGTGGTCGACGCCAGCGTACCTTTGGCAGAGATGTTCGGTTATGCGACCGATTTGCGTTCTGCTACTCAGGGTCGTGCGACCTATTCGATGGAATTTGAAAAATACTCGGAAGCACCTGCCAGTGTTGCCGATGCGATTATTAAAAGATATTAATCACTTACAGATATTGAACGAGGTATTCTATGGCTAAGGCAGCGTTTGAACGCACAAAACCCCACGTAAACGTGGGTACTATCGGTCACGTTGACCACGGTAAAACAACTCTAACTGCAGCGTTAACTCGCGTATGTTCAGAAGTATGGGGCGGTGCTGCCGTTGCATTCGACGGTATCGACAATGCTCCAGAAGAGCGTGAGCGCGGTATCACTATTTCAACGTCACACGTTGAATACGAATCACCATCACGTCACTACGCACACGTCGACTGCCCAGGACACGCGGATTATGTAAAAAACATGATCACTGGTGCTGCACAGATGGACGGCGCGATCCTAGTATGTGGCGCGACTGATGGCCCAATGCCACAGACTCGTGAGCACATCCTGTTGTCTCGTCAGGTTGGTGTACCTTACATCGTTGTATTCCTAAACAAAGCGGATCTTCTTGCTGAAGATTGCGGCGGCGCAGACTCAGAAGAATACGCAGAAATGCTTGAGCTTGTTGAAATGGAATTGCGTGACCTGTTGTCAGAATATGACTTCCCAGGCGACGACACTCCAATCATCGCGGGTTCTGCTTTGATGGCATTGAACGGCACTGATGACAACGAAATGGGTACAACCGCTGTTAAGAAGCTGGTTGAAACTCTAGATGAGTACATCCCTGAGCCAGAGCGTGCTGTTGATGGTGCCTTCTTGATGCCAATCGAAGACGTATTCTCTATTCAAGGTCGTGGTACGGTTGTTACTGGTCGTGTTGAGCGCGGTATTGTTCGTACTGGTGAAGAAGTTGCGATCATCGGTATCAAAGACACCATCAAAACTACCTGTACTGGTGTTGAGATGTTCCGCAAGATTCTAGACGAAGGCCGTGCTGGTGAGAACGTTGGTGTTCTGCTGCGTGGTACTAAGCGTGAAGAAGTTGAGCGTGGCCAAGTATTGGCTAAGCCAGGTTCTATTACTCCACACACAACTTTCCAATCAGAAGTTTACGTGTTGGGTAAAGATGAAGGTGGTCGTCATACGCCATTCTTCAAAGGCTACCGTCCACAGTTCTACTTCCGTACAACTGACGTGACAGGTGCTTGTGAACTTCCAGAAGGCGTAGAAATGGTAATGCCAGGTGATAACGTTCAATTGACCGTTACTCTGATTGCACCAATCGCGATGGATGAAGGTTTACGTTTCGCAATCCGTGAAGGTGGCCGTACAGTTGGCGCCGGCGTGGTAGCAAAAGTTATCGCTTAATCGCGAATAACTGTAAAAAACACGAAAGCCCTGCCTTAACAGCGGGGCTTTTGCATTTGTGTGGTTGACACTTTTTGTACAGCCGCATACAATTCGCGTCCCCTAGAATCTGGGGGAAGCAAGCTGAAGCACTCTAACTTGGAGTTTGGTATGCAAAACCAACGAATCCGTATCCGTTTGAAGGCGTTCGACCATCGCCTGATCGATACATCGACTCAGGAAATCGTCGATACGGCTAAACGTACGGGCGCTCAGGTACGCGGTCCTATTCCGTTACCTACACGTAAAGAGCGTTTTACCGTTCTGGTTTCACCGCACGTTAATAAAGACGCGCGCGACCAGTACGAAATCCGTACGCATAAGCGCATGCTCGACATTGTTGAGCCAACTGAGAAAACAGTTGATGCGTTGATGAAACTAGATCTGGCTGCCGGTGTGGAAGTACAGATCAGCCTAGGTTAATTCGTAAGAATTAATATTTAGGCTCTGTGTAACGCTCATGTTGAGCGGCCATAGCGGGTTAAAGCCCCGTACACTAGAGGAAATTGAAATGGCAATTGGTATTGTCGGTAAGAAAGCGGGTATGACCCGTGTATTTACCGAAGAAGGTCAATCTGTTGCTGTCACTGTTCTGCACGTAACGCCTAACCGCGTTGCTCAAGTTAAAACCGCCGAAACTGACGGTTACAGTGCTCTGCAGGTTACATATGGCGCGAAGAAAGCTTCTCGCGTTTCAAAACCTGAAGCTGGACATTTTGCGAAAGCAAATGTTGAAGCTGGTCGTGGTGTTATGGAATTCCGCACTGACGAAACTTTCGCCGCTGGCGATGAGTTGACCGTTGCGCAATTCGAAGCAGGCCAAAAGGTTGATGTTACTGGTATGTCTAAAGGTAAGGGCTTCCAAGGCGGTATTAAGCGCTGGAATTTCCGTATGCAAGACGCTACTCACGGTAACTCTTTGTCTCACCGCGCACCTGGCTCTATTGGTCAGTGTCAGACTCCTGGCCGCGTATGGAAAGGCAAAAAAATGGCCGGTCACATGGGTGCTGAGCAGGTAACTACTCAAAGCCTAGAGATCGTTCGTGTAGACGCAGAAAATAATCTGCTGCTGGTCAAGGGTGCAGTTCCAGGTGCGACTGGTTCCGACGTAATTGTTAAACCAGCTGTAAAGGCTAAGGGGTAAACAATGGAACTTAAAACAAACACTGGCGCGGCAGTAGCAGTTTCTGATGCTACCTTTGGTCGTGAATTCAATGAAGCTCTGGTACACCAGATTGTTACTGCTTATATGGCAGGTGGCCGTCAAGGTACTAAAGCTCAAAAAACCCGTTCTGAAGTTTCTGGTGGTGGTATTAAACCATGGCGTCAGAAGGGTACTGGTCGTGCGCGTGCTGGTACATCAAGCAGCCCTATCTGGCGTTCAGGTGGTGTTACGTTTGCTGCTAAGCCACGCAACTACGAACAGAAAGTGAACAAGAAGATGTATCGCGCAGCGATGCAGTCAATTCTGTCTGAACTAGTTCGTCAGGATCGTTTGGTTGTTGCTGACTCCTTCTCTGTTGAGTCGCACAAGACTAAAGCATTCATTGCTAAGTTAAACGAAATGGATCTGAAGAATGTTCTGATCGTTGCTGATGATATCGATGAGAATCTATATCTAGCGGCTCGTAACGTGCCACATGTTGGCGTTACCGAAGCATCTGCAATTGATCCGGTTAGCTTGATCGCGTTCGAGAAAATCCTAGTGACTGTGTCTGCTCTGAAGAAACTTGAGGAGACCTACGCATGAATCGTGAACGTATCTTTAAAGTGTTAGTAGCGCCTCATATTTCTGAGAAGGCCACTATCCTAGCTGACAAGAATGATCAGTATGTTTTCCGTATTGCGCCTGACGCAACTAAGCCGGAAATCAAAAAAGCGGTTGAAGCTCTGTTTGACGTGAAAGTTCAGTCAGTACAGACCGTCAACATTAAAGGCAAAACAAAGCGTACTGCTCGCGGCATTGGCAAGCGTAACGATGTGCGTAAAGCATACGTTCGTTTGGTAGCGGGTCAGGACATCGACTTCGCAGACGCGAACTAAGGGAGGCTTAAGTCATGGCATTGGTGAAAACTAAACCGACTTCTGCTGGCCGTCGCCATCTGGTAAAAGTCGTAAACGCTGAACTGCACACGGGTAAGCCGCATGCAGCTTTGCTTGAGAAGAAGTCTAAGAGCGGTGGTCGTAACAACAACGGCCGTATTACCACTCGTCACATTGGTGGTGGTCATAAGCAACACTACCGTTTGGTTGACTTCAAACGTAATAAAGATGGTATCCCAGCCGTTGTAGAACGCTTGGAATACGATCCGAACCGTAGCGCGAACATCGCTCTGTTGAAATATGCAGACGGCGAACGTAGCTACATCCTGGCACCAAAAGGCTTAGTTGCTGGTGATCAGGTGATTTCAGGTGAAAACGCACCTATCAAAGTTGGTAGCTCTATGTCGCTACGCAGCGTACCTGTAGGTAGTGTGATTCACAACGTTGAGCTGAAGCCTGGTAAAGGTGGTCAGATCGCTCGTTCTGCGGGTACATCTGCTCAGCTGGTTGCTCGTGATGGTGCTTACTGCACACTGCGTCTTCGTTCAGGCGAAATGCGTAAAGTGCTGTCTGACTGCCGCGCTACTCTAGGTGAAGTTGGTAACGCTGAGCATGCTCTGCGTGAACTGGGTAAAGCTGGTGCATCGCGCTGGCGTGGTGTTCGTCCAACCGTTCGCGGTGTGGTAATGAACCCTGTTGACCACCCACATGGTGGTGGTGAGGGTCGTACTTCTGGTGGTCGCCATCCAGTAACTCCTTGGGGTGTTCCTACCAAAGGTTATAAGACTCGTAAGAATAAGCGTACCGATAAGCTCATCGTACGTCGTCGTTCTGCGAAATAATTAGAGAGGATTGAACTGTGCCACGTTCATTGAAAAAAGGTCCATTCATAGACCATCACTTAATGAAGAAGGTAGAGACCGCTCTTGAGAAGAACGACAAACGTCCGATCAAGACTTGGTCTCGCCGCTCCACAATCTTTCCAGATTTCGTGGGGCTGACTCTTGCTGTTCATAACGGCAAGCAACACGTGCCTGTTTTCGTAACTGAAGACATGGTTGGTCATAAACTCGGTGAATTCGCCTTGACTCGTACCTACAAGGGTCATGTTGCGGATAAGAAAGCCAAACGTTAAGGAGGGGTGAAATATGTCTGAAGTAGCCGCTGTACTACGTGGAGCTCGCTTGTCTGCGCAAAAGGGTCGCCTAGTTGCAGATCAGATTCGCGGCAGAAATGTTGCTGAAGCTCTAAACATTTTGACGTTCAGCACCAAGAAAGGCGCTGATCTGATGAAGAAAGTGCTGGAATCTGCTATCGCCAACGCTGAGCACAATAACGGTGCTGATGTTGATGAACTTAGTGTTTCTACTGTGTTCGTTGATGAAGGTACGACTTTGAAGCGCATTCGCCCTCGTGCGAAAGGCCGCGCAGATCGTATCTGTAAGCGTACTTGTCACATCACTGTGAAAGTTTCAGAAAAATAGGAGTTGGTCAGATGGGTCAGAAAGTTCATCCAACCGGTATCCGCTTGGGTATCACCAAAGATCATAATTCGATCTGGTATGCTGGGAAGGATAAATACGCCGACAACCTGCTGACTGACATTGCTGTTCGATCTTTGATCGAAAAGCGCCTTGAAAAGGCTTCAGTGAGCAAGGTCGTTATTGAGCGTCCAGCGCAAAACGCCAAAGTAACCATCCACACTGCCCGTCCAGGCATCGTGATTGGTAAAAAAGGCGAAGACGTAGAAGTATTACGTAAAGATGTAAGCGATTTGATGGGTATTCCAGTACACATCAATATCGAAGAAGTTCGTAAACCAGATTTAGATGCTCGTTTGGTAGCGCAAAGCGTTGCTAACCAGCTCGAACGTCGCGTTATGTTCCGTCGTGCTATGAAGCGCGCCGTTCAAAACGCAATGCGTGGCGGTGCTGAAGGCATCAAAATCCAGGTTGGCGGTCGTTTAGGTGGTGCTGAAATCGCTCGTTCAGAGTGGTATCGCGAAGGTCGTGTTCCGTTGCATACATTGCGCGCTGACATCGATTATTCGACGTATGAAGCACACACTACCTATGGTGTTATTGGCGTTAAGGTTTGGATCTTCAAAGGCGAGATCCTAGGCGGAATAGAAGAAGTCCGTGACCGTGCCAAAAACCAAGGTAAAAAGAAAACCGGCCGTTCGTAAGGGGATTGAGTTATGTTATTACCAAAACGTACGAAGTTCCGTAAAGTCCAGACCGGCCGTAACCGTGGTTTGGCCATTCGTGGCTCCAAGGTTAGCTTTGGTGAGTACGCACTAAAAGCAACAGGTCGTGGTCGTTTGACTTCACGGCAGATCGAATCAGCGCGTCGTGCGTTGACTCGTAAAGTGAAGCGTGGGGGCAAAATCTGGATCCGCGTTTTCCCTGATAAGCCAATTACCGAGAAGCCTCTTGAAGTGCGTATGGGTAAAGGTAAGGGTAACGTTGAATACTGGGTTTGTCAGATTCAACCAGGCCGCGTTCTCTATGAGATTGAAGGCGTTCCAGAAGAGTTGGCTCGTGAAGCTTTCGCTCTGGCCGCTGCTAAGCTGCCTTTTGAAACCGCATTTGTTAAACGGACGGTGCTGTGATGAACGCAACTGAACTGAAACAAAAATCAGTAGCTGAGCTGCAAACTCAGCTAGAAGAACTGTTGAGCGATCAATTCAAACTGCGTATGCAGAAGGCGACTGGCCAGTTAGGTCAAACGCATCTAGTACGTCAGACACGTCGTGATATCGCTCGCGTTAAAACCGTGCTTGCAAGCAAGGCAGGGGAATGATCATGAGTGAGAACACAACTATTGCACGCACTATGAGTGGTCGCGTTGTCAGCAACAAGATGGATAAGTCAGTAACTGTACTTATCGAACGTTTTGTTCAGCACCCGATTTACAAGAAGTTCGTGAAGCGCTCTACGAAAGTAATGGCGCATGATGAAAATAACGAATGTCAGATTGGTGACACCGTTACGCTAAAAGAGTCGCGTCCTTTGTCTAAAAACAAGACATGGGCGCTGGTAAGTATCGACGAGCGCGGCGCCAAGGTTTAATACCTGGCGAAGCTAGTTAAGGAGCGAGCAGCATGATTCAAACTCAATCAATGCTTGACGTTGCCGACAACAGCGGCGCGAAGCGCGTACAGTGCATTAAAGTACTGGGCGGTTCACATCGTCGCTATGCCGGCATCGGTGATTTGATTAAGGTATCCGTGAAGGAAGCGATTCCTCGCGGTAAAGTTAAAAAAGGTCAGGTAATGAACGCAGTAGTAGTACGTACCCGTAAAGGTGTACGTCGTCCAGACGGCTCTATCATCCGTTTCGACACCAACTCTGCGGTACTGTTGAACGCGTCTCTTGCGCCGATCGGTACACGTATCTTTGGCCCTGTGACTCGTGAGCTGCGCTCTGAACAGTTCATGAAAATCATTTCCCTAGCACCTGAAGTGCTGTAGGGGAGGGGACGATATGTTAAAGATTCGCAAAAATGACGAAGTAGTTGTTATTGCCGGTAAAGACAAAGGCAAACGTGGCAAAGTACAAAAAGTACTAGACACCGGAAGCTTGGTTGTAGCTGGTATTAACATGGTGAAAAAACACCAGAAACCAAATCCGTACCTACAGCAACCAGGTGGTATCGTTGAGAAAGAAGCGAGTATTCAAGCTTCCAACGTTGCTATCTGGAACCCGAAAACTGAAAAAGCTGATCGTGTTGGCTTTAAAGTTGAAGGCGAAAGCAAGGTACGTATCTTCAAATCCACTGGCGATCAAGTTGACGCCTAATCGGACTGGGTACTGCTATGTCACGTTTAGAACAACTGTACAAAACTGAAGTAGTAGCCAAGCTGAAAGAAGAGTTTGGTTACAAAAACATTATGGAAGTGCCACGCGTTACCAAAATCACCCTGAACATGGGTGTTGGTGAAGCGCTTGGTGACAAGAAGTTGATGGACAGCGCCGTTGCCGATATGGAAGCGATTGCTGGTCAGAAAGCGATTGTTACTAAGGCACGTAAGTCAGTAGCGGGCTTTAAAGTTCGTGAAGGCTGGCCAATTGGCTGTAAAGTAACCCTGCGTCGTGCTCGCATGTGGGAATTCATGGATCGTTTGGTAGATGTATCTCTACCTCGTGTACGCGATTTCCGTGGTATTAACCCTAAGTCGTTCGACGGTCGTGGTAACTACAGCATGGGTGTGAAGGAACAGATCATCTTCCCGGAAATTGAATACGATAAAGTAGACAAGATCCGCGGTATGGATGTGACCATCACAACAACTGCTAAAACAAACGATGAAGGCCGCGCTTTACTGAAAGCGCTGCAGTTCCCGTTCCGTAACTAAGGAGTTAACCATGGCTAAGATTAGCATGAAGAATCGTGAACTGAAGCGTGAGAAGTTGGTAGCAAAGTTCGCCGCAAAACGCGCCGAACTTAAAGCAATCATCATCAACGTAGATTCATCTGATGAAGCTCGTTGGAACGCACAACAAGCATTGCAAAAGCTGCCGCGTGATTCGTCATCAAGCCGCCTGCGTGCACGTTGTCAAATGACAGGCCGCCCACACGGTGTATACCGTAAGTTCAAGCTTTCACGTATTAAGTTGCGCGAAGAAGGCATGAAGGGTAATGTGCCTGGCCTTAAAAAAGCTAGTTGGTAAGCAATTCCCCCTTCCTCTAATCCGGAAGGGGGGCGCTGTACAACAGAGGTAATATTAAATGAGTATGCAAGATACGTTGGCGGACATGTTCACCCGCATTCGTAATGCCCAGCAAGCTGGTCATTCGAATGTAAGCATGCCGTCTTCAAAAATTAAGAAATCAGTGGCCGAGGTTCTAGAATCTGAAGGCTACATCGCAGGTTTTTCAGTTGAGTCAGGCGTTAAGCCGACTATGACGATTGACTTGAAATACTACGAAGGCAAGCCAGTTATTGAACGTATCCAGCGCGTAAGTCGCCCTGGTCTGCGTCAGTACCGCGGCACCACCGAACTGCCGAAAGTTGAAGCAGGTTTGGGTGTAGCTATCGTTTCCACTTCTAAAGGCGTTATGACTGATCGCGCTGCTCGTGCTGCGGGCGTTGGCGGTGAAGTTATAGCGACCGTATTCTAAGGGGAATAACGATGTCTCGCGTAGCAAAAGCTCCTGTACAAATCCCAGCTGGCGTTGAAGTAACTGTCGCCGCTGACAAGCTTTCTATAAAAGGTAAGCAGGGACAATTAGAGTTAAACGTTCATTCTTCTGTAAATATTCAGAAAGAAGAAAACGTACTAACTTTCGCCCCAAAATCGAACGACAAGCAAGCTAACGCTTTGGCTGGTACGTTCCGCGCTCTAGTAAACAATATGGTTACTGGTGTAAGCGTAGGTTTTGAGAAGAAGTTGATCCTGCAAGGTGTTGGTTATCGTGTTAAAACCACGGGCAACACTCTGAATTTAACACTGGGCTTCTCTCACCCTGTCGACTATGAGCTGCCAGCAGGTGTTACTGCTGAGACTCCTAGCCAAACTGAAGTGGTTATCAAAGGTATTGATAAGCAGCAAGTTGGCCAAGTAGCAGCTGAAATCCGTGGCTATCGTCCACCAGAGCCTTATAAAGGCAAGGGTGTTCGCTATGCTGATGAAAACGTGCGTCGTAAAGAAGCCAAGAAAAAGTAAGGTCTAGGCCATGAATGAGAAGAAAAAAGCTCGTTTACGCCGCGCCCAGAAAACACGGATAAATATCCGTGAGAAAAGCGCGGTACGTCTGTGCGTATACCGTACGCCCAGACACATCTATGCTCAGATCATCTCGGCCAACGGCGCTAACGTCTTGGCTACTGCTTCTACTGTAGAAGCTGATCTGCGTACTGAACTGACTGGTAATGTTAACGCTGCCACTAAAGTTGGCCAGCTGATTGCTGAGCGCGCGAAAGCCGCTGGCGTCACTAAAGTAGCGTTCGATCGTTCTGGTTTTAAATACCATGGTCGTGTTAAAGCTCTGGCTGACGCGGCTCGTGAAAGCGGCCTGGAATTCTAAGGGTAAAGATCATGGCAAATAATGAACGTAATAACGATCGTAACAACGACCGTAACGAAAGCGAACTCCAGGAAAAACTGGTACAAGTTAACCGCGTAGCCAAAGTTGTAAAAGGTGGTCGTATTTTCGCCTTTACAGCTTTGACAGTAGTGGGCGACGGCAATGGTCGTGTGGGCTTCGGTCGTGGTAAATCACGCGAAGTGCCACTGGCTATCCAGAAAGCAATGGAACAGGCTAAGCGCAATATGGTTACCGTACAATTGGACGGTAACACTTTGCAGTATCCTATCCGCGCCCGTCACTCTGGCGCTCAGGTATACATGCAGCCTGCTTCTGAAGGTACGGGTATTATCGCCGGTGGTGCGATGCGTGCTGTTCTGGAAATGGTCGGCGTTAAAAACGTATTGGCTAAGTGCTACGGTTCAACTAACCCGGTGAACGTCGTTCGCGCAACCTTTAATGGTTTGGCGCAAATGAAATCTCCGGAACAAGTTGCAGCTAAGCGCGGCAAGTCTGTTGAAGACATCCTGGGGTAATCTGTTATGGCTAATAAAACCGTAAAAGTGACCCAAACACGAAGCACTATTGGCAAATTGCCAAAGCATCGTGAAACCATGAAAGGTTTGGGTCTCCGTCGCATTGGTCACACCGTTGAGTTGGAAGATACTCCATCTGTACGCGGTATGATCAACCAAGTTCAATACATGATTAAGGTTGAAGGGGAGTAATATGCGTCTCAATGAATTGAGCCCAGCTCCTGGTTCTAAACCTGCTGCTAAGCGTGTAGGCCGTGGTATCGGTTCTGGTCTGGGTAAGACTGGTGGTCGTGGTCACAAAGGTCAAAAATCGCGCTCTGGTGGTAAAGTGGCTCCAGGCTTCGAAGGCGGTCAGATGCCTATTCATCGCCGTTTGCCAAAATTCGGCTTCGTTTCTCGTCAAGCACAGTATGTTGCTGAGATTCGTTTGAACGAATTGGCATTGGTTGAAGGTGATGTGGTAGATCTAGCAGCTCTTAAAGCAGCAGACGTTATTGGCGAGAAGATTAAAACTGCTCGCGTGATTCTGTCTGGTGAAGTTAAGAAGGCTGTGACTGTTAAAGGTTTAAAGGTCACTAAAGGCGCTAAAGCTGCTATTGAAGCAGCAGGTGGAAAGGTCGAAGACTAATGGCTAGGCAAGGCTCACTACCGCAGGGCATGCAATCTGGATTAAGCGAGCTTTGGGCTCGCATCCGATTCGTCCTGTTGGCAATTGTTGTATATCGTGTGGGTACCCATATACCGGTACCAGGCATTAATCCAGACGCATTGGCGCGCCTGTTCGAACAGAATCAAGGTACTATCTTGGAAATGTTCAACATGTTCTCCGGCGGTGCACTGGAGCGTATGAGTATTCTCGCGCTGGGCATCATGCCTTACATTTCTGCGTCGATTATCATGCAATTGTTGACGGCTGTGAGTCCTCAGCTAGAGCAATTGAAGAAAGAGGGTGAGTCTGGGCGTCGAAAGATTACCCAGTACACCCGCTATGGCACCGTGTTATTGGCAACGGTTCAAGCATTCGGCGTATCCGCCGGCTTGGCTAGCCAAGGTGTTACTTTCTCATCCGGCGTAGAGTTCTATGTCACGGCCGTACCGTCCTTCGTGGCTGGTGCAGTGTTCATGATGTGGCTAGGAGAGCAAGTTACCGAGCGTGGTATCGGTAACGGCATCTCGATTCTGATTTTTGCTGGGATTGTTGCTGGCTTGCCAAGTGCTATTGGTCAGGCGTTTGAGTCTGCCCGTCAGGGCGACTTAAACATCCTGTTATTATTGGTAATTGCTGCTCTAGCCGTTGCTGTAATCGGGTTTATCGTGTTCGTAGAACGCGGTCAGCGCCGTATTACAATCAACTACGCCAAGCGTCAGCAAGGACGCCAAGTATTTCAGGCACAGACCAGTCATCTGCCGCTTAAACTGAATATGGCTGGGGTTATCCCAGCGATCTTTGCCTCAAGCTTACTTTTGTTCCCTGCGTCTTTGGGTCAATGGTTTGGTCAAGGCGAAGGCATGGAATGGTTGCAGAAGTTCAGTAATGCGTTGGCTCCTAGTCAGCCGCTTTATATTGTTCTGTTCGCAGCTGGAATTATCTTCTTCTGCTACTTCTACACGGCGTTGATGTTCAACCCTCGTGATGTTGCAGAGAACTTGAAGAAGTCAGGCGCGTTTATTCCAGGGATTCGTCCAGGAATTCAAACAGCCAATTACATTGATAGCGTACTAGGTCGTTTGACACTGTTCGGTTCTCTGTATATTGCCGCTGTGTGCTTGTTACCTCAGTTCTTGGTAGTAGCTGCAGATGTTCCTTTCTATTTTGGTGGAACGTCATTGTTGATCGTTGTGGTTGTCGTTATGGACTTTATGGCGCAGGTGCAATCGCACTTGATGTCGAGCCAGTACGAATCACTGATGAAGAAATCAAATCTTAAGAATTTTGGCTCAGCACGCTGAGTCAGATTTAGGAGACCGTCATGAAAGTACGTGCGTCTGTTAAAAAAATCTGCCGTGAATGCAAAGTAATTCGCCGTAACGGTAGCGTGCGAGTGATCTGTACAGATCCTAAGCACAAACAACGTCAGGGTTAATTCTTCTGACAAGGCCGGGTCGCGATTCAGATAGCTTGATTTCTGATCATGTTATCTGTACTATTCGCGGCCCTTTCATTAAGTAAGTGTAACGGAGTTAGACATGGCCCGTATTGCCGGTGTCAACATTCCTGACAACAAGCATGCAGTTATCTCTCTGACCTATGTCTATGGCATTGGTAAGACGTCTGCCCAGCAAATCTGTGCCAGTGCTGGCATTGCTGAGAGCACCAAGATTGGTGATTTGAGCGAAGAGTTGTTGGATGTTGTTCGTAACGAAGTAGCAAAATACACGGTTGAAGGCGATCTGCGTCGTGAAGTCCAGATGAGCATCAAACGTTTGATGGATATGGGTTCCTTCCGAGGCATCCGTCACCGTCGTAGCCTGCCACTTCGCGGTCAGCGTACTAAAACAAATGCTCGTACCCGTAAAGGTCCGCGCAAACCGATTCGTAAGTAATTTTACTTACGATCGGGTTTTTAGTGTAGCTGCATTCGACTTGTTGCAGTGTTGATATTAAAAGCAGGATTTAAAAATGGCTAAGCCAAATAGATCACCAAAGAAGAAGGTTAAAAAGACGGTAGTAGACGGCATCGCCCATATACACGCCTCTTTTAACAACACCATCGTAACCATTACCGATCGTCAAGGTAACGCTCTGTCATGGGCTACCGCCGGTGGTTCTGGTTTCCGTGGTTCTCGTAAGAGCACTCCTTTCGCAGCTCAGGTTGCTGCGGAGCGCGCTGGGGAAGCCGCCAAAGAGTACGGCCTCAAGAATCTGGACGTGGAAGTTAAAGGTCCTGGTCCTGGTCGTGAGTCTGCCGTTCGTGCTTTGAACGCATGTGGATACAAAATCGCGAACATCACTGATGTGACGCCGATTCCACATAACGGCTGTCGTCCACCTAAGAAGCGTCGCGTATAAGGAGGCTTGAGAAATGGCACGTTATATTGGTCCTAAGTGTAAGCTAGCACGTCGTGAAGGAACTGATTTGTTCCTAAAAAGCGGTGTTCGCTCACTAGACACAAAATGTAAAATGGAAACCAAACCAGGTGTACACGGTGCTGGTCGCGGTCGTCTGTCAGACTACGGTCTACAGCTACGTGAAAAGCAAAAAGTACGTCGCCTGTACGGTATCCTAGAAAAGCAATTCCGCAGTTACTACAAAGAAGCCGCACGCCGTAAAGGCGCGACTGGTGAGAATTTGTTGCAATTGTTAGAAGGGCGTTTGGATAACGTCGTATATCGCATGGGCTTCGGCTCAACTCGTGCGGAAGCACGTCAGCTTGTCTCTCACAAATCTATCGTTGTGAACGGCCAAACTGTAAATATCCCGTCTTACCAAGTTAAGAGCGGTGATGTAGTAGCGATTCGCGAAAAATCCAAAACTCAGGATCGCATTAAAACTGCTCTTCAGTTGTCATCACAACGTGCCGATTGCGCATGGATTGATGTCAATGCGGGCAAGATGGAAGGAACTTATAAATCAGTTCCTGAGCGCGCTGATCTCTCTGCTGAGATCAACGAAAACCTGATCGTGGAACTTTACTCTAAATAATAGAGGAAATTAAGGGGCAGCTATGCAGCGTGCAGTTAATGAATTTTTGACACCTCGTCACATCCAGGTGGACGAAGTAAACAATACCCATGCCAAGGTAACACTTGAGCCGCTAGAGCGCGGTTTCGGTCACACTCTGGGCAACGCATTACGTCGTATCCTGCTGTCTTCTATGCCAGGCGCAGCGATCGTGGAATGTGAGATCGATGGCGTTTTGCATGAGTACAGCGCTATTGATGGTGTTCAGGAAGATGTGATTGAGATCCTACTGAACCTCAAAGGTGTTGCGGTCAAATTGCATGAACGTGACGAAGCTTCTCTAACCTTGACCAAAGTTGGTCCTGGTATAGTGACAGCTGCCGATATTCAACTGGATCACGGTGTTGAGATTGCAAACCCAGGTCATGTTCTAGCTCATTTGGGCGAAGGCACTGAACTGAAAATGAGCCTGAAGGTATCTTCTGGTCGCGGCTACGAAACTGTTGAAGCTCGTAACCAAAACGATGAAGAAACTAAGGCGATTGGTAAATTGCAGCTTGATGCTACTTACAGCCCAGTTAAGCGTGTTTCATACAGCGTCGATAGCGCTCGTGTAGAACAACGCACTGACTTGGATAAGCTGGTCATTGATCTTGAGACCAATGGCACAATTGATCCAGAAGAAGCGATCCGTCGTTCCGCGACTATCTTGCAACAGCAGTTAGCAATTTTCGTAAATCTAGAAAACGACGAAGTCGTAGAACAGATTCGCGAAGAAGAAGAGATCGATCCGATTCTACTTCGTCCAGTGGACGACTTAGAACTGACCGTTCGCTCTGCTAACTGTCTGAAAGCAGAAAATATTTACTACATCGGTGATCTGATTCAGCGCACTGAAGTTGAGCTGTTGAAGACTCCTAACTTAGGTAAAAAGTCTCTGACTGAAATTAAAGACGTTCTTGCGTCACGCGGCCTGTCGTTGGGTATGCATCTGGAAAACTGGCCACCTGCTAGTCTCCGGAACGACGACAAAGTGCTAGCGTAAGCGGTTCGTTCAGTTAGTTAAGGAATTAAACCATGCGTCATCGTAAAAGTGGTCGTCACTTCAATCGTACAAGCGCACACCGTCAAGCTATGTTCAAAAACATGGCGGTGAGCTTGTTCGAACATGAAATCATCAAGACTACTCTGCCAAAGGCAAAAGAGCTGCGTCGCGTAGCTGAGCCACTGATCACACTTGCAAAAGTGGATTCAGTTGCTAACCGCCGTTTGGCCTTTGCTCGTACTCGTAGCAAAGAAGTAGTTGGTAAGTTGTTCACTGACTTGGGTCCTCGTTACCAAGCTCGCCCAGGTGGCTACATTCGTATTTTGAAATGTGGCTTCCGTGCGGGTGATAACGCCCCAATGGCTTATGTTGAATTAGTAGATCGTCCAGTTGCTACTGCAGCTGACGACGTAGTTACTGAAGACTAAGTCGGTCAGTATCAGTTTACTGATGCGAAAAAACCCGCGATTTTTATCGCGGGTTTTTTTATGGGCGCTCATTAATATTTAGAGCGCGAGCATTCCCGGGGGGATGGCCTGCGAACTATTTATCGCCTTTTAAGAAATTTGCTATTGCTCTTATTGCTCCGCGTGATTCCGGCATATAGCTGCCGTGAATTTGAAATACATGCCACATGTCGGCAAATTCCTGTAAAACAACTTCATTCCCAGCCTGCTTGATTGCATAGGCAACTCGACGGGCGTCATCAAGTAGTATTTCATCTGTTCCTACTTGAATTAGTGTGCGCGGATAGTCCGTGAAATCGCTGAACAGCGGCGATATTTGCGGGTGGCTTAGTGATTCTTCACCGGCGTATATTTTCGCCGATGTATTTAACCACTCAGCGCTGAGCATCGGATCGATGGCCGCGCAACGCTCTATGCTGTCACCGCTGCAAGTTAAGTCTGCCCAAGGAGACAGCAAGACTAACGCCGCGGGTTCGGCGTATTCGCCAGCGCGAATCGCTTGCATAAGTGCGAGGGTCAGGCCGCCACCGGCCGAGTCGCCCATAACAACGATGTTTTGATGCTCTGCCAACAACGCTATATATGCTTCTAGGGCATCTTCCACTGCGGCTGGGAATAATGACTCAGGTGCTAAGCGATAATCGATTAAGTAGCCTTTATGTTCAGTCTGACGCGATATTCGAGCGACCATTTCCCGATGACTAACCGGTGAGCCAATAGTGTAGGCTCCGCCGTGTAAATATAGAATTGCGCCGCTGTCCATCGCAGGTGTGTAACTACGTGCTGGAATATTGCCTAAGTGGCACTCTTCTTCTTTAACACCGTTAGGCATTGGAATAACGCGCTGTAATGCATCTAAGCGTTTGCGTTGAGAGGCAATGGACACTTTAGGTCCTAATTGGCGTTTCACCACTTGGCTGACAAATAGGCGAGTCGCCCGTGCTAAAAAGGAGGGCATATAAGATTACCAAATAGGAAAAAAAGCGGGCCGTTGGGGGCCCGCAAAGTAGCAGGACTGGGCGCGCATCCTTGCGCAACGATCATGAAGATGGCCTGAGCCAATACCTGATAATCTACTCCCATACTGCGTAAGTTTGGGCACAGAGCTGTAAAGATTGGTCATGTACAGGTAAGCAATTACAGCGACCTCTCTGTTCATAGCAGAACCATACTCAGCCAAGGTACGTAGGTGATGATGATGACAGTGGCTAAAAGAATAAAGAAGAAGGGCAGCGTCGCTCGATAAAGCGTCATAACCGGCTTATTAAAGCGGAAGCTGGCAATAAACAAATTCATACCTACCGGAGGTGTGAAATAGCCCAACTGCATATTCGCCAAGAATAAAATTCCAAGATGGATCGGGTGGATACCATACTGCACAGCGATTGGCAGTATGATCGGAATCATAATGACGATGGCTGAAAAGATATCTAGCATCATACCTAAGATTAACAAGAACACCGTCAACAATAACAAAAAGGTAAAACCATCACTGACGTGCGCTTGGATATAACCAAAGATGGTCTCAGGTACTCCGGCATCAATCATGTAGTTAGTCGATGCGAGTGACACACCTAATATCAATAAGATAGCGCCAACGAGCTTCATCGAGTCGCGCATAACACCGGGTAAATTGCTAAAGCTGATTTCGCGACGAATCACGACAGTGACGATCAGTACGTATAACGCTGTAATGGCAGCGGCTTCAGATACTGCGAAGAAACCACCGTAAATACCACCAAGTACGACGAACGGTAGAGGAATTTCCCATGCGCTATCTTTAATAGCAGCCCAAGCTTCGGCACTATCAAAAGGTTCGGCTTCTTTCTTGATGTGACGACCCTGCCAAGCGCTGTAAAGCGATAGTGCGACTAGCATAAGCAAGCCGGGTAGGAGACCCGCTAGAAACAAATCATCAATACTGACTGGGGTGTCTAACGCCATTTGCTGGGCAATAACACCATACAGAATCAAAGGTAACGATGGCGCGAACAACAAGCCAAGACTCCCTGACGTCGTGACTAGGCCTAGATTGAATTGTTCTTTGTAGCCTGCTTTATTTAGAGCCGGTACCAACAATGCGCCCAGTGCCACAATGGTCACGCCTGAAGCGCCTGTAAATGCAGTAAACATAGCGCACGCTACAAGAGCAACGATAGCTAGGCCTCCAGGCATCCAACCAAGAAATGCATCGGTAATTCGTACGAGGCGTTTAGGCGCTTGGCTTTCACCGAGCATATACCCTGCAAAGGTAAATAGTGGAATGGCTATCAATACTGGCATTTCGGCAATGCGATAGATTTCCACAGCCATAACTTGCAGGTCGACATCACTCTGCCAAAAGCCCCACAAAGCACTTGCAGCAATCACAGTAAATAACGGTGCACCGGCGATGGCGAGCAAGAACAAAATGAGAGGAATAATAACGCTCATGCCTGCTCCTCCAAGCCATTAATCGCCGTATCTAGGCTCTGCGCGATAAAGCGCAGGCCCATCAAAGCAAAACTAAAAGGAATAATGGCTTGTAGCGGCCAAGCGGGAATTTGGGCAAACGCGATATCGCCAAAGTCACGTGATACTGCGAGGAATGCATAGCTATGCCAAGCAATAATGCCGCAAATAACTGCAGCAAAGCTGAGCGTCACTACCGTCATTAGACGTTTGGTTTTAGGTCCGGCTAAGCGATTAATAAGATCTATAGCAATGTGCTCACGCGTGCGAGTTGCCAACAGAGCTCCAAGCAGCCCCAGCCATAGCACTAAAACTCGTAACAAGGGCGGAATCCAGCTGACACCGCCGCCAAACAACGAGCGGGCGAGAATATCGAATCCCGCCAGTAAAATCATCGCGAGTAGGAGTAGCACTAGTAGGCTGTCTTCTGCTCGATGCACCCAAGTTACGAGTTTTTTCATTATTTGGCCTGACGCAATTCTATGAGGCGCTGTTGCAGCTTTTTGTACAAATCGACGGGGTAAACGTTCTTATCGGCAAGTGCGGCAACTGCGCCTTTGGCCAATGCTTGCCATGCAGTTTTGTCGGCTTCGGTCAGCTCTACGAATTCGATACCATTTTGTGCCAACGCTTGGCGTGCACCAGCTTCATCAATCTCGTTTTGCGCATCCATTTTAGCGAAGGTTGCAGCCATAACGCGTTTTACGGTTGCCTGATCGGCAGTGCTAATTTTCTTAAAGGCAGAGTCATCGACGACCATCATGCCGATCAAAAATACCAGAGGATAATCAGTGGCGTAATCGAGTTTGGTATGCCACTGCAAAGCAATCGAAGTCGAAGGATTAACGGCAACCGTATCAATTAAACCGGTTTGTAAGCTGGTATACACATCCGAAACAGGCAGCGCGATGGGGGATACGCCACCGTTTTCGAAGGTTGTTTGGCTGATCATATCGCCTTCCGGCACCCAAACTTTGCGATCTTGCACATCGCTTGACGTGCGGATGGCTTTATTTGACATCAGGTAAGCGAATCCGCCTTCCGATATGCCGAGTACCACATAACCATTTTTCGCTAGATCTTGAATAATGTACGGATCGAACTCTTCACGAATTGCACGTACTTCTTCTAAATTGCGGAAGGTGAATGGCAGGCTATAGAGCTGAGTAGACGAGGCGATTTGCGCGAATGCGCCAGAGGCAACAGCACCGCCTTGCAGTTGGCGGATCTGCATTTTACGCAGTACGCTCTTGTCGCTGCCTTGTACGCCGCCTGGGAAATATTTAACGTTTACACGACCTTCCGTTTCGGTCTTGATTTCAGCGGCGGCTTCACGGAATAGCTTCATCCAGCTAGTACCATCAGGCGCCAGTGTTGCAATTTTTAACGTTGCAGCTTGTGCGCTAGTGGCCAGTAAACTTAAGACTAATAGAACGGGTGTTAGTAATTTCATTGTGGTCTCACTCAAAGTAATCAGCGGATTCAGCCAGCAAAATATGCGCTTGGCGTTGTGCTAAACGATTGATCAAGGTTAGGCCTTCAAAATGGGGATCGGTACTGAGAGTTTCTTGCAGCAAACGATCATGCAGTTCTTGTTCGAACATCAAACGAGCGTATTGTTTCGCAAACAGTACCTTGGCCATCAAATTGTGACCATCGGTTAATTCAATCGCGCGTTCAAAGTGCGCTCGACCTGCTTCTGGTTTTCCACCTAATGATGGCGGGAGTTGGGTTTCTAATACGCCTAAATAGACTTGTACTGTGGCATTGTCATAGGCCGGATCATGGCTTGCGACCCAAGTCATCAAGGTAGTTACTTTTGATAACTGCGCAATGGCATTCCAGTCGTCGGTGTTTGCTTGAATCCAACCCGCCCAAGCGGACGCGAAGGCATAAAAAACGGCAATGTCGTCGCTATCGTAGTCTGAATACAAAGCGTTATTGAGCGCATCAGCAGGGCCGTCCACGAGGCGACAAGCGTCATCATCGTATTCGCAAAGAGCGCGACGAGCATAGGTCATAGCCTTCTCGGCCATTGATTTAGCTTGCTCTTCATCTTGGGCAAATACACCGGCATATGCACCATACAAACGTGAGGCGGCTAGCAAGAAGTCTTCATCATCGGGATAGGTCAGAACCAAGGCGTCGAGTAAAAGTAGGTAGGCGGGTGCGCCAGCGGCTACTACGGCAGGATCATCTTGGTTCATCATGGAACGAGAGAGATTATTCGGCAGTCTGCCGACAGAGCAGGCGGCCATTAATAGGCACAACCCTATGGTCAAAATCGATTTCATGTCAGGCACTATTGAGATTTGGAGCACGGATTGTACACCGGTTAGGGTGACGGTTTCACTAAACCCAGACACTTGTCGCTTAGGTGTCTGGGGATAGGTCGGGTCATTGATCGAATCAGGCATTAATTCCCTAAGGTTAAGCCAGATCTTGTAAAGCGATGTGATCGTCAGATGAGGCAATGCTGTAGTCGATTCCGATACCACGCAGAATCTCCCATACCGATTGATTTGGGCTGTATTCGGCGATGGTTTTTTTCGCCATAAATTGCGCGATTTCTTGGATCGATTTGATCAAAGCGTAGTCGGCAGAGCTGCTATTGAGGCCATCAATAAAGTTATGGTCGATCTTAACAAAGTCAACGGGCAAGGCTTTGAGATAACGGAATGATGATTGCCCAGTACCAAAATCGGCAAGCACGAATTTACAGCCGAGACTGCGCATTTCGTGCATGAAATCGGCGGCGTCGTCGAGATCTTTAATGGCTGATGTTTCATTCAGTTCAAAGCAGAGCTTATTAACGGGTACGTCTTTTTCTCGCGCTTGCTCAAAGATGTAAGCTAACAGACTTTCATCGTTGATCGCGTGGCCCGATAGGCGCAGAACGAAACGCTGAATCGTTGCCGCCGTTTCTGGGTTATCGGCCAGCCATTGCACCATCTGCTCAATAATCCAACGGTCTAGCATGTACATGCGGTTGTAGTTTTCTGCAGCTTGTAGATACTCTAGCGGCGGAATTTGAGCGCCATTTTCGTCTTCGATGCTGATAACCACTTCGTACTGAATATGTCCTTTATGGCGTTCTTGAATTGCTTTAATAGGAACGCACAGCACGGATAGTTGCTCGTTTTCGAGGGCTTGGTTGAGTTTATTGCCCCACTGCATGAAGGCATCTTGGCGTTGGCGCGAAGCATCATCAAATTCGTAGCGCACGATACGGCTACCGCCACGATCTTTGGCTAGCATGCAAGCCGATTCGGCCTGTTCAAATAGCAGTGCCGCTTCAGTCGTGTCGGCATTTAATTCGGCAAGGCCCATGCTGACGTGAACGCGGAAGGTACTTTCGCCTGTCGGTATATCGAACTGCTCAATCGTCTTACGCAAAAGTCGCGTGCTGGCTTCTGCCTGTTCAATATCATGGCGCGGGAACAATACCGCGAATTCATTACTGCCAATGCGCGCGCAAATGGCGTCGCCATCATGATCTTCAATAAGTGTGGCAATGGCTTGAAGACATATGTCACCGCCTTCCACTCCGTAGTTTTTATTAATCAACTTAAACTGATCAATATCAATCATGCACAAAGTCTGTGGCACGCCGCTATGCAGATGTTGTTGCAGTTGTTCTTGTAGTAGATACAAGAAATGCTGACGGTTTGTTAGGCCGGTAAGGGCATCAATATTGGCCTGTTCGGATAGATCTTTATAGATCTGCTGCACTAGGCTATCAACGCTTTGATCAACCGCTGATTCTTCAGCTTCGTATAAGCGCTTAATAGAACCGTCTTCGAGCGCTATCGCAAGTTCGTTGAAGGTGAAATCTACGATTTTCATACCACTATGATTAACGCAGGCGAAGCGCGACATATCGGCCGCAATCCAAGCAATTGATACAGTTTGATTGTTACTAATGATGAGCAGGCGATCGCCCATTTGCAGGTTTCGTGCGCGACGTGCGCCTTTACCTTGTAGCTGCTGATCTTCTTGTTCTTCAATGAATTCTGGCAGATCAACGGTTTCTCGTACTTCGCCGTGACTGAGATGCTCTTCTGCGGCTTCTAGTATCGCTTTATGCCATGTGTCATGGCGTGGCAGTGGACCGTTCAGTTGATCTAGCTCTTGGCGGGCGAGATCCATCATGGGGGCGAACTTGAGCATGAGCTCGCGACGCCCAGTGTTGTTGCTATTAAATAGTACTAAGGTTTGGCGATAGAGTTTCACCGCGCCTTTAAAGCGAACGCTATCTGGGCCCTCGCGCAGCAGCAGTAAGCACAGCATCTGTTGCCAGCCTTCACGCAGCCACTCAACGACACAATTGGGCAAAGTGCGGCCAGAGATATCACGACCAATCAAGGCGTCGATACGACGACGCGCCATGGCTAAGCGATACTCACCTTCGGCTGTTTGTGCGACGCGCTCGGCGTTCTTGCGGGCCTTACGTTCAGCACTGCCAACCATGGTTTGCAATGATTCTAATAACTCATCCAATTGTTGGGGGTTATTTTGAATATCGTCCGTCAGCGGGGTGATTAATTCTTCTAAGGTCGCCTGAATCTTGCCTTGGCCAGTGGTGGTCAAATGTCCTAAGCGTGCCAACAAGTTCAGCACTAAGCGCCCTGGGTGATCTTGATTGAACAATAAGGTGGCATCATTCAGCATCAGGTGCAGTAACGGCCAGCCCAATTGCGAGATCGACGGTTTAATAAAGTCTGCGATTTGCGGATTATCGAGCAAGTCTCGAGTGACGTGTTCAATCGTATCAATTGCGTGGCGCGTATCTTCGGGCAGGCTTACGTCTTGGCGAGCAAGTTCGTGCTCTAATTCTTCGAGTACGTGGCTGTCTGGCAAGGCATTAACTTGCGACATCACCGCAACCAAATCAGTAATTTGTTCTGGCGCAGCTTCGGGTAAGGCCGGAGCTTCGCTTTCTGGTTGTGAGCGTTGATAGCGCAATGATAATAAGTGTTGAATGTTTTCGTAGGCTTGGCGTGCTTCTTCGTGATGACGTTGGAAGTCGGCCATTGATGGCTTATTGCTGGCACTATCGGTGTTGCCTGCGCTGTACTGGTTTGTTGGCGCTTGTGGTTCTTTTACGAAATTTGCAGTGCCTGCAGTCGGCTGCTCCGTTTGAGCATAACTTGCCGTCGTTGCCGCCTGCGGACGTTCATCTTGCTTAGGTTTACGATAGCGGAATGTCAGTGGGATATTAATTTGGCGAATGACATTTTGATAAGTCGACGTCAGTAAGGTTAACGCCGCGTGCTCGAACGTATCGAACGCAAGCTCACGCGCTTCATGCGGTAAGCCAATGGTTTCAACGCTGTCGCGAAAGGCTTCGGTTACCGTATTTGGTCCGATGGGGTTAAAGCAGTTTTCGACAGGGGCGCTAGAAATTGTATCGAGTAGCTGTCTAAGCTCGAAGCTTTCTTTGTTTAAATGCGATTGCAGATGTGATGCGGTTACTTTTGCTAATAACCAATCTTCAAAATCGCTTTGGTGTACCAGTGATAATGCAATCGAACCTTCATAGTCTTCTGATTCGTCAGAAATTTTAGCTTCACCATCAATCCAGCGTTTTAATTGATGAGTTAAAATCTGTGAAAAACGCTGAAAGAATTTGTCACCTTGCGCTTTAACTTGTTTTTCTAGCTTCAGCCATTGTTGCTGCTCGGCCGTATTGCGAGCTTGATTGGCCTGATCGAAGGTGCCTTCTAAAAATTCTGGGAGCCACTGGCGCGGTAATCTTTCGATGAGGCGAGATGCTTCGCTGACAAATAGCTTTTTAAATGTTTCGCGCTGTTCGTTAGTGATACCGCCGCCGGCACGACTGGATTGATTAACTTCTTGTAGCTGCAAGAAGAGTTGGTCGTCGGGCTCGTGCAATTTAATGCCAACGACTTGATTGCGTTGAAATACCCACTCCACAGCAATATTGACTGGGTTTGCCAGTGAAAGTTGTAATTGATGCACACCCGCGGTGCCTTTCAGGCTGCCGTGCTGCCAATTAAGTTTCATGCCGCTGTGCGAAAAATCCGTCACGATACAGTCGAACTTGCGTCCATCGCTAAGCGTTAATAGTGCATTTAGCTGGCTGGTGAATCTTGGGTGTTCACGTAAATCCGCGGCCATTGTACTGTCCATAGGTTCTTTAACCGTCTGCTAAACGGTTGTGGTGAGTTGCTCAGGGGCTGCTACGATTGTTTGGTGTCTCGGAGCTATTGCCTTGTTTTGTATAACCTCTCGTCACATTGGTGACCAAGCTTTTTATTTTTGTCATTCCTGAGCGTAAGCTACCTTCGAATATACCACTGCGATAGCTGCACGCCTAGGGAGTGGCGGTATCAATGGCTATGTTCGCGTGTGGCGAAATGATGAGTTGAAAACTTTATGCTTCTATAGTTATATAGCAGTCTGTTTCAATAGTTGCACACCTAGCTGCGGCGTCATGTCGCATACCCAGCCTGCGTCGGTTTGAGATACTGGCGCTCGTGGTTTCGGAGGTTGATCTATGTCGATATTTAAAACGTCTTCTAACAAAGCCTCTATGTGGTCCTCCGCGCTAATTCGCGAGTTAGCTTTGTTGCTCCTTATCAAGTTAGCCCTTATCTGGGGCATTTATACTCTGTATTTTTCCGACGCGGTTGAGCAAGGCCGTGTTGATGAGGTTATGGCTGAACAGTGGGGATTGCCTGTCAGCCCAGCCGCTACCGATTCTAATATGAAGGAGAAACACCCATGATCAGTGAAAGTTTGGTGGATTTGTCGCGGCTGCAATTCGCGATAACCGCGCTATACCACTTTCTGTTTGTTCCATTAACGCTGGGGTTAGCTTTTATTCTGGCGATTATGGAATCTGTGTATGTCATGACAGGCAAACAGATTTATCAGGATATGGTGAAATTCTGGGGCAAGTTATTCGGTATTAACTTTGCGCTTGGGGTGACCACTGGCTTGACGATGGAGTTTCAGTTCGGGACCAACTGGGCCTACTACTCGCATTACGTTGGCGATATCTTTGGCGCGCCATTGGCAATCGAAGGGCTTATGGCCTTTTTCTTAGAATCGACATTTATCGGTTTATTCTTCTTTGGTTGGGATAGGTTAACCAAGGTGCAGCATTTAGCGGTGACTTGGTTGGTGGCTATCGGTTCGAATATGTCAGCTTTGTGGATCTTGATCGCCAATGGCTGGATGCAGAACCCTGTTGGTGCAGAATTCAATTATGAAACCATGCGCATGGAAATGATGAGCTTTTCAGAGGTTATTTTTAATCCCGTAGCGCAGGTTAAATTTGTGCATACCGTGTCTGCAGGTTATGTCACGGGTTCTATGTTTGTACTGGCAATATCCGCATTTTACATGCTGAAAAAACGCGACTTACCCTTTGCTCGTCGATCATTTGCAATCGCGTCAAGTTTCGGCTTGGCGTCTATTTTTTCGGTCATTATTTTAGGTGACGAGTCAGGTTACGAAATTGGTGATGTGCAGAAAACCAAACTTGCAGCCATTGAAGCCGAATGGGAAACCCAGGAGCCCCCAGCCGCGTTTACCTTGATTGGTTTACCAAATCAAGAAACCCAAGAAACCGACTACGCCATTAAAATTCCAGCCTTGCTTGGCTTAATTGCCACTCGCTCAGTTACCGAAGAAATTACCGGCATTAAAGACTTGATGGTCGAGCACGAAGAGCGCATTCGTAATGGTATGACGGCCTACGCATTACTGCTGAAATTAAAGGCAGGGGATGTGTCTGCGACCACCAGAGCGGAATTTGAAGCAGTAAAAGAAGACTTAGGTTACGGCTTGCTTTTGAAGAAATACACCAATGATGTCGTCGATGCGACAGAAGAACAAATTAAGCAAGCAGCCGCAGATACGATCCCAGGCGTTGCGCCTATGTTCTTTACCTTCCGCATCATGGTGGGTTTAGGTTTCTTGATGCTCACTTTGATCGGCTTATCCTTTTACTACAGCGCCCGTCATACCGCCGAAAAGCAAAAGTGGTTACTGCGTGCTCTCATTGTTTGCTTACCAGCCCCTTGGATTGCTAGTGAAATGGGATGGTTTGTTGCCGAGTTTGGTCGTCAACCTTGGTCTATTGGTGAAATATTACCAACGCACTTATCTGTATCGACACGCAGCGTGACGGATCTTTATATGAGCATTGGCGCATTTATTGGTTTCTACTCACTGTTGCTCGTAGCAGAAATGTACTTAATGATTCGCTTTGCGCGTTTAGGACCTTCGAGTTTACATACTGGTCGCTATCATTTTGAACAGCCAAATAATCACACTACTACTCACGCACCAGCGTAAGGATATTCACCATGGATTATGAAACATTAAAACTCGCTTGGTGGGTGTTGATCGGTGTTCTGCTGATTGGCTTTGCGGTAACTGATGGCTTTGATATGGGCGTGGGTGCCTTATTACGCATTATTGGTAAAACCGACAATGAACGTCGCGTTATGATGAATACCATTGGCCCGCACTGGGATGGTAATCAGGTGTGGTTTATTACGGCTGGTGGTGCCATTTTTGCGGCATGGCCAATTGTATATGCCACGGCATTTTCAGGTTTTTATTGGGCGTTACTTTTGGTGCTATTTGCCTTATTTTTTCGTCCGGTAGGATTTGAATATCGCTCTAAAATTGATGATCCGCGCTGGCGTGGAGCTTGGGATTGGGGCTTAACCGTTGGTGGAGCCGTTCCTGCTTTAGTCTTTGGCGTCGCATTTGGTAATTTACTGGTGGGCGTTCCTTTTGGTTTGGATGAGTTTATGCGCTCCACCTACACCGGATCGTTTTGGGCATTATTGAATCCATTTGCCTTGTTGACGGGTGTCATCAGTTTATTGATGTTGGCGATGCATGGCGGGACTTATTTGCAAATGCGTACCGATGGCGCTTTGCACGAGCGTGCGCGGAAAACCTCTTTGTATTTAGCTGTTGTGGTTGCGGTAGCATTTGCCGTTGCTGGTTTTTGGGTCGCTAATCTTGATGGTTATGTCATTAGCGCTATTAACGATGTGACCAAGGCAGTAACGCCGTTGCAAAAAGAAGTGATGCTGCAGTCGGGTGGGTGGTTGGAAAATTATGGTCGTTATCCGTGGATGATGAGTGCGCCCGCGATGGGGTTTATTGGTTTATTGTTTACGGCCTTATTTTCAATTGCCAATCGCGGGGCGCTAGCCTTTGTTTCTAGCTCTTTTGCTCTAACCGGAATTATTTGCACTGCCGGTTTTAGCTTGTTCCCATTTATTATGCCGTCGAGCACATTTCCCGCTCAAAGCTTGACCGTGTGGGATGTTGTTTCGAGTGAATTAACGCTGAATATTATGTTCTGGGTGGCTATGTTTTTCGTCCCTATTATTTTGAGTTACACCGCATGGGGTTACTACAAAATGCGTGGTCGTTTAACTACCGATTTTATTGAAAGCAATAAATACAGTACTTACTAGTATTTGGGTGTTGTTAATTTAAGGAATTATTTATGTGGTATTTCGCTTGGATTTTAGGTGTATTGTTGGCTTGTTCATTCGGCATTATTAATGCGCTGTGGTTAGAAGTGAATGAAAACTTAGATCGTGATGCTGATGTCCCAGAGTGAAAAAATAGAGGCGGCGGTAAGCGCGGATGGCGATCAAAAAGCGCCGATTAATTACCGCGCTTATGGTCCTCTTTATAACGTTTGGGCGCGAGCGCTGTCGTTACTGACAGCGCTCGGATTGTCGGGTGCATTGCTGGTTATGCCTCATTTAGTGGCTGTTGATACCATGAGTTTAAAGCATGGTCCGCTATCTTTGGCTATGTGGGGTATTAGTGCCGGTTTCGTACATGGCATTGGTTATATTCCTGAAATGCGTATATGGCGTTTTACATTAGGTCCTGTAATTGCTTGGCCGATTATGATGTGGACAGCCTACAGCTGGTTTTCTGGCTACTTAAACTGAATACATAATAAGTGAGATTGCGTAATGACGATGAAAAAAGAAGATTTTTTAGCCGCCGCTCAAGCATCGATTTCACCGATTACCGCGAATGATGCTGAAGCCTTATTAGCATCTGGTGCTATTGTTTTAGATGTGCGTGAACCGGCGGAATATGATGTTGGACATTTACCGACAGCAGTTAATGTTCCGCGTGGCGTATTAGAATTTCGCGTCGGTGACCATCCCGCTTTAACTGATACTTCAGCGACAATTTTGTTGTACTGCAAAAATGGCGGTCGTAGCGCTTTGGCGGCACATACGCTCAAACAGATGGGATTCGATAACGTACGTATGCTGGTTGGCGGTTTTGATGGATGGACAGGTACTGTTCATAAAATTGAAGTTGACCCTAGTGTTTATCAGTAGCATTTGTCTATGAGGTTCCATATGCGCAAGTTAGTGATTATGTACTTATGTTTTTTCGGTGTATCCCTGCATGCTGGAGATATTGAATCGTTAACATTAGAGGCTCGTTCTCAAAGTAAAATGCTAGGGCAGTCGTTAATGGCCGTTTTGAAAACGAGCCTACAAAACGATGGTCCTGAAGCGGCAATTACCGTATGTAATTTGAATGCGCCAGACATTGCCGGAAGTTTAAGTCAGGCTGACTGGCGTGTCGGCCGTACCTCACTAAAAATACGTAATAGTGATAATGCTCCCGATGCCTGGGAAAAGCAGATGCTAAACGAATTCAATGATCGAATTCAGGCGGGTGAAAACCCTATGATGGTTGAAGCCAGTACGGTTATTGACGGCGAATTTCGTTACATGAAAGCCATCCCTACCGCGGAAATGTGTGTCACGTGCCACGGCTCTAACGTGGCACCCTCAGTGGCTAGCAAAATACACGAACTGTATCCTGCCGATCAGGCCGTTGGCTTCAATGTCGGCGATCTTCGTGGAGCCTTTACTTTGCGAAAAACCTTACAGGAATAATCTGATGGCTGATCACGTAATTAAAATCGAATGGCAAGCGCAGGGCGAGTTCTCGCACGAAGGCTTTGAACGTCGCCACAGTATTCAATTTCAATCCGATGTCAGCATTGCTGCTGGTGGCGCAGGTAACGAATACGGTGCCGATCCAGAGCAAATGTTGGCGGCGGCGATGGCCAGTTGTCATATGCAAACATTTCTAGCTTTGGCTGCTAAAAAACGTTTAAAGGTAGAGAGCTATAGCGACACTGCAGAGGCTGAATTAAGCCAACGCGATGACGGTAAATTTTGGGTTAGTCGTATTACGCTAAATCCCAAAGCTACGTTTAGCGGCGATAAAATTCCGGACACTGAGGCTATCCGTGCTATGCACGATAAGGCGCATGAACATTGTTTTATTGCTAATTCGACCTCGAGTGAAGTGGTCGTGAATATCGCCTAATCTGCACACATCATGCATTGATGCGCGGTTGGAATCGCTTCTAGTCGCGCAGGGTTGATGCTTTCTCCACAGGTATCGCATTCACCGTAGGTACCGTTTTCTAGTTTATCGAGTGCATGATCAATATCTTGTAGTTCGTGGTGCCACTCATCACCTAGCGCCAACAACACATCGTCATTTTCACGCTCGGTAGCTTGCTCAGCAAAATCTGCGGACAAGGGGGCATCTCGGTGGCTAGCATCGCGCTCGACCTTATTCGCACGTTCAAGCAACACTTTTTGGCGTGCCACTAAACGGTCGCGGATTGCTTCAGTATTCATACTCTCTCCTTTTTATTGCTTCTCTCAGCATAGCTGAGGGCTTAACTATCACCTTGATCTGAATCACTGCGTGGAACTAGTCTTATATTTTGTGCATCCGAAAAGTGCAGTCTATCGTATATCTATTACCGGTAGAAAAAACGCGTATTCCCGTAACGGAAACCTACCAAAGGTAGAGCACCATCCATGGATTTAGAAATTGAATTGCGACTCTTAACTGAGACGGCGCAAGGGCGAGAAGACGCTTTTGCCAAATTATATGAGCGTACTAACAGGCGTTTGTACGCGGTAGCACTTAACTTACTGCGTCAGCCTGATAGGGCAGAAGAGGCCGTACAAGAAGCTTATGTGCGCATTTGGTACAACGCTGGTGAATATCACCAAGAGCGTGGCTCGGTACTTACTTGGATGAGCAGTATCGTCAGATATCGCTGCTTAGACATGCTGCGTAGCCGCAAGTTACGGGAAGATAAGCAGGATGAATTTGAGGGTGACGAGTCGTTACCAGAGACTGAGCAAACCAATTTATTGGATGATTTAGTGTTAAAGGAAGATGCACCGCAGTTGGGTGCCTGTATGCAGACGTTGGACGAGGGAGAGCAGCACGCCATTCACTTGGCCTATTTCCGCGGACTAACGCATAGTGAGATTACTGAGCAGCTGGGATCGCCGCTGGGTTCGGTTAAAAGCTGGATTCGTCGAGGTTTGCAGCGCCTAAAGAGGTGTCTGGAATCATGAACTACCTGACTGAAGAACGGAAGGATGCGCTAGCGGCAGAGTATGTGCTGGGTACGTTACATGGCGCTGCGAGATCACGCTTTCAACGCTTGATGCGAGAGCACGCTGAAATTCGTGAACGCGTTTATTACTGGGAGCGCACCTTAGCACCAATGACCGAGAGGTTATTAGATGCCGTTCCGTCACCACAATTGCTGCGTAAAATACAATTACGCCTTGGGCATTTGCCTGAAGCAGCAAATGATACGGAAGATGCTATTGAGCATGCGGCAGAAGAAGCCGCAGCAAATACCAACTGGGGTTGGTTAGCGGCGTTATCAACGGCTGCTATGCTAGTGCTCGCGGTGCTTTTGGTGATGCCTGGCAAGCAGGGTGCCGTACCTTTAGCACAGCAGATTGCGATTATCCAAAATGCTCAACAGCAGCCGTTATGGTTGCTGGAATTAAGTGATGATGTGCTGCATGTGCAAGCGACTGCAGCGGTTGAGCAAAGTGCCGATCATGACTATGAGTTATGGATAGTGGCGGCAGACGGACGTGCGCCTATCTCATTGGGTGTTGTTCCTGAATCTGGGGTGCTCGATGTGCCGCGTCACGATGCTTTTGATAATCTACAGATTGCCGCGTTAGCAATTAGCTTGGAGCAACCGGGTGGTTCAGTCACCGGCCTGCCGGGGCAGGTTCTGTACACCGCGACGCTGACAACCTTGTGACGCAATTATAAGGGCACAAAAAAGCCGGCACTAAGCCGGCTTTTTTGTGCCTACAATGCTGTCTTACTGACGAACACCTTCGATATACAGATCAATTTCAACCTGAGTTGATGCTGGGCCTAAATTATAGTCGATACCATAGTCTTTTAGAGTCAGCGTGGTTGAGCCTTCAAAGCCGGCACGATATCCGCCCCATGGATCACTACCTTCGCCGATGCGAGTGACCGGAAAGCTAATGCTTTTGGTGACGCCATGCAGGGTGAAGTCGCCGGTAATGATACCTGTGCCTTCGCCGGTTGTTTTAAAGCCAGTGCTTTTAAATGAGGCTTGTGGGAATTTACCGGTATCTAAAAAATCACTGCCGCGAAGATGCTTGTCACGCTCGGCATGGTTTGAATCAATGCTGGTAGTATCAATGGTCACATTAATAGCAGATTTTTCTGGCGCAGCTGCATCATATTCAAACGTGCCTTCGAAGGTGTTGAAACGGCCGACTAACCAGCTGTATCCAAGATGTTTGATCTTAAAATTGACCGAAGCATGTGCGCCTTGGTGATCGACAGTATAAGTGGCTGCTTGGGTTAATGGAGCCGCTAATGTCGCCGCGCTGAATGCCAACGTTAATAGTAGTTTTTTCATGTTTTATCCTCTTGCAGTTAAATGCTTTTCGTTAGTTTTTTAATTAATTTGAGCCTGATTCGGGTCTAACCATGCGCACCAATGTTTTATCTTTGTCGATAAAGTGATGTTTTAAAGCAGCTAAGCCATGCAGCGTCGCTAAGGCAATGAGCGACCAAGCCAGCCATTCGTGAATCTCACCCGCTAAATCCGCTTGCTCATTGCCCGTGAGTGTTGCGGGAACATCGAACAAGCCAAATACGGTGATGGCTAGGCCATCCGCCGTGGAGATTAAATAGCCGCTGATGAACAAGGCTACCATCACGGTATATAAACCTAAGTGCGCAATGTGGGCCGCTTTATTTTCTAACGGTTTTTCCGACAAAGGTTTTGGTGTTGGGTTCAGTAAACGCCAGCACACACGAGTAAGCCACAGCAATGCGATTAATATACCGGCACTCTTATGTAGGTCGAGGGAGCCTTTGTACCAAGCGTCGTAATAGGTTAGTTCAACCATGTAGAGGCCTAATCCAAACATAGCAAAGATGGCTAGAGCCATAGTCCAATGGAGTAGGATGGCTATCCAGCCATAACCAAGCGGGGTGTTCTTTAAATTGCCTGACATTCGAAATCGCCTCCGCGGCTGGTCAGTTGCTTATAAGTCCTCACATTAGACCTTTCTGCCTGTGATAAATAGGTACAAAAACAGACAACTATTGTGCAAATATGCACAATGTGTCTTCTGAACTGGTTGGATGCGGAGATAAGTATGGATTCAGGGTATCGCTGGGATGACTTGAGAGTGGCCTACCAAGTTGCAGAATCAGGTAGTTTGAGCCGAGCGGGTAAGCAGTTGGGTATTAATCATACAACGGTGTTACGAGCGGTTAATCGCTTAGAACAGCAACTCAATTTGCGCCTCTTTATTCGCCATCAGCGCGGTTATCAGTTAACGGATGCAGGACATTTGATGCTAGAGAAAATGCGCCCGATCGTCGCTGATATGCAGTTGCTGTTTAATACGCTGTCGTCGATTGAAAGTTCGCCCTCAGGGACGTTACGTATTTCGACCGTATCGGATTTTTCCGCTTTCTTTGCGCCGCTGCTTCATGGTTTTCGGCAGCAATATCCGCAAATTCGTGTGCAAATTGTTGCCACTGATGATGTCTTGTCTCTTGCCAGTGGAGATATTCATGTTGCCATTCGTATTGGTCAAGAACCGCGTGAGCCAGACATTATTGCCAAGCGTTTAATATCCGTAAAGTTGCAATATTATGCAGCCCAAAGCTATATCGATAACTATGGTGTACCTCGATCATTGGCAGACGTAAATCGTCATTTGTGGGTCATGCCTAGCGGCGAGAAAATGCGTCTCGCGGGTATTGATCAGGTATTTGAGCGGTTGGATTTTCAACAAGTGGCATATCAGAGTAATAGTTTTAACGATATAGAGTCAGCTATTCGCGAAGGTATGGGGATAGGCCCATTAAGCATGGTGCGTAAGCCACTAGGCTCAGAAGATGGATTGCAGGTAGTTGATTTTGGTTTGCGCACAGGCTCGGCTGATATGTGGTTCGTATATCATAAGGACTTACGTCAAAGCACACGTATTCGAGCTTTGCAGGATTTCCTAGTAGCGCATTTACCTGCGGTTTAGAGAGTAATATTAGAGTTTTGAGCCTTCAATATGACTACTGCGTGAAGGCTCAAAGTAAAACGAATTACAGCAGCGGGCTGGCAAATCCCATTTGGCTTGATAAGCAAGACCAGCGCTGGCCAATTTGAAATAAATTACTGCTGCCTAAGCGTTTCATAAAGGAATCGAAGGTTGGATTTTCATAGGCTTGTGGTTGTTCTAACAGTCGCTCGACAGCCGCTTCTACGAGCGCATCTAAGTCGTTAGCAAATGGCTCGCCAATCAAGGTATGAATAATCACGTTGGATAGCGCCATATCTAAAGGAATTAAGGGCTGGCCAATGCGATGAATACAGGCTTCGTTTACTTCTTCTAATAAGCGATGAGCTAAATAGGCTTCATCCATGAGCGCAGCTAAACCGACTTCACTATTGATTGCTTGCGGTGGTGTTGTGAAAAACTCTGCGGCAATACGAATCACAGGTTCAACGGCATGACTCAATCCCGTTAGCTGAGCGGCATCACGTAGGTCGGTCAGCATGGCCGGTACGTTACTGATATAGCGCACGACAAATTCACATAAACGCTGTGCCGCATCATTTTCCGGTAGCTGTACAACACGCGCTACCTGATCCAATCGTTGACCTAATACTTGTTGTAAATGATGGCTGGTTTTTTCTTCGGCTATGGCGTTGTGAATCAGTACTTCGATACGTTCCATGGTCACAATTCGACCCTCTTCGGTGGCTAATCATTACGACATTGAATTCTAGTGACTGACAACTGACGGTGTAAAAATCTAATAAAATCAAATGTTTACAAGTCAGTTTCTGCCTCTTGGAAAAAAGTATAGTAAAGATTGACGCCTACGCTAGGTGATTTACATAAATTTTTTCGGGTGCCGCCAGAGTGTCAAAAAACCGTGCAGCATAAACAGAGCGCGAGCGGCTAAAAAGCCGTAAAAAGCGAGCCATAACCCGTAATTAGATAAGGGTAATAGAAGCCACCATAAAGGTAAGAACACCAGCAATGCTGCGGCTAGCATGGCGTTACGCATCAATGCTGTTTGTGCGGCGCCAATAAAAATACCATCGAGCCAATAACTGGCAACACCGACCAAGGGCAATAGAAATAAGAAATCTTGATACGCCTCTAAACGCGGAACTAGGTCTGGGTTGTTGGTGAGAGCGGTTAATAGCGTTGGGCCAAAACTGAAAAAGCCAATCGACAGCAAAGCAGCCATCGTCATCATATTCGTGCCGGACAACCATAAAATGCGTTTTACTAAGTCTGCGCGAGCACGGCCTAGGGCTTGTCCAACTAAGCTTTCTGTAGCATGGGCAAAGCCATCGAGAGCATTGGAAATGAGGAGTAACAAGGTGATAAACACCGCATTCACGGCGAGAATTTCTTCTCCTTGCCGGGCTCCTTGGGCGGTAAAAAAAGCGAACACACTGAGTAAGCAAAGAGTACGGATAAATAGTTGATGATTAATGTGTATAAAGGGAGCAATCACTTGCCATTGAGGGAGTTTTAGCCAGAAGACAGGGGAGCTGAGCGACGGGGAATTATTCTTATTACTATTCTGATAGTAACGCCAAACACAGATTGCGCCAATGATACTGGCGCTGTAATCACCAATCACGCTACCCCATGCGACGCCATCGCTGGTCATATTGAGGTGATAAACAAAGAGGTAGTCGAGTAGCGCATTCACTACGTTGGCACTGGTTAGCATAAGTAGTGGAATACGAGTTTTCCCGAGGCCAATAAACCAGCCAACTAAGGTGTACTGCAGTAATACCGCGGGTACGCTAAGTAAGCGGATTTCAATGTATTGTTGGGCGTGTGTTTGCAGTGGGGAGTTATACGATTGTTGTGCATCGCCAAATAGCGGCAATAGCCAAGGAATCATGAATTGAGCAATAACGGTGATTAATAGCGCCAGAGGGAATGCAAGCCAGAGTGCATTTTTGAGCACACTGAAAATCCCGTTTACTGCTTGAGTTCTCGTATCTCGACCATAGGCTTGTGCGGTTAACGCCGTTGTTCCCATGCACGCACACTCAGGTTTGTTTTTTTGACAAATTAGCTATAAATGCCATAAACACGGCTTTCTAGGGCATTTGTCTAACGTGCTTCTTTGACACTGATAGAACTTCAGAATGTTGACAAAAAAGCCGTTCCAGGGAGAGCATTTGTCAAATTTCTTAAGATCTCTAACGCTTGTAGAAGGTATTGATCAGAGCCCCTGACATAATGATCAAGCCTCCAACTGCAGCCCAAAAACTGGGAATCTCAGTGAAGAATAGCCACCCTAGTATCACAGAAAAAATAACCTGAACGTAAGCATAAGCTGCAACTTTTCCAGCCTTCGCCATGGCCATTGCTTTCGTAAGCCCTATTTGGCCAACTTGAGTAAAAATACCAACCAACAATAGCAGCCCTAGCTGTTCGATATTGGGCGAGACAAATATGTCGGCTGACAGGAGGGCTGCGGAGGCAATTGGAAAGGCAACTAAAGGGAAGTAAAAGATGATGACGCTGGAGTCTTCCGTTTGACTCAGATGGCGCACCATGACATAGGCTACTGCGCTACCTAAAGCGCCAACCAAGGCTGCAGTTATGCTGAGCATGGATGTACTGGCGAGCACTCCTTCATGAAAGTTGGGCTGCATCATCACGATGACGCCCGCGATACTCATACCAATGCAAATCATGGTTGAGAATTGGACGCTCTCTCTTAGAAACCACAAGGCGATTAGCGCCGTAAACGCAGGATATGTGTACTGCAGCACAGTAGCTTGAGCTAGCGGTAAAGTGGAGACTGCGTAAAACACGCATATGAGCGCCAGGGCCCCGATGGAACCGCGTGCAACAAGCAACGGTTTATTGTTACCCCATACAGACAGTCGTTTACGTTTTATGTCTAGGTAGCTTAGGAGTATGGAAACGATCGCTCGGGCGGCAACAATCTCTAGCACGGGAATGCCGCTATTTGCGGCCCCTTTAACGCACGCGGCCATTAGCGCAAAACCGAGCGCTGAAAGTAGCATATATTGAACACTGGATCTTGGACGGTCGAACATGGATTCCTTGGGACTAAGGTTTGGTGTCGGTGAATGTTAAATGTCCCTCATGTGACTTGCTATTGGATTGGCCAGGCCGAAGGAGAGTCCATCAGCAATTTCACGTGCTCGGATGCTAAACAACCTCAGAGACCAAGCGCTTCAGAAAAAAGCTAGTAACTTCTCGCGAAAGGCGCCTAATAAGATCATCTGCCCAAGCTGCTCGGCAGGGGAAGCCGCACCTCCTGGCTCCTTAGTTCTCGCTGATGGTTTCAGGCTGGTAAAATCAAAACCCGGCGATTGAGAGGTATGGAATCCATCTTCTGCTCTCCAGGCTTCGTCGACCACCTCTACACGAACCAGGTGCTCACACACCGCCAAGTGCTCCGGCAAGTCATCCATCAGTCGCTCGGCACTGGCTGACAGTTCAGGTTCGGCCAGCATATACATCCAGGCCTGATTATCCGTTTTGCTGCGCTGGCGCAGCACTCTGCCCAGCACCTGACGGAAGTACATTTCTGTTCGAATACGACTCAGATAACAACAGACCTGTAATCGAGGAATATCTGTACCTTCTGACACCATTCCCACTGCGACAATCCAGCGAGACAGGCCTGATCTAAAGTCATCAATCACCTGATTGGCATCATTTCGATGAGTGGTAACCACGACAACCTGTTCATCCATTTGCTGAAGCAGCTCTGAGACTTTATAGGCGTGGTCAATATTCGATGCTACGACTAGGGCCGCAGCATCCGGCATCGATATCCGTATTTCGTTCAAACGCTTCTGTGCCAATAAAAGTAACTGCCGGTTGATTCCAACATGAGTAACCAGACTTTCAAATGTCGCTTTAGAGCTGTTCAGTAGAGAGCTGAATCCATCGTAGTTATCGACGATGTTATCGATTCTTTTCAATGTGATCTCAGAGTTATCCACTAACGTAACGCGCGGCGCCCTGCAGACTCCCTCCTGGATGGCATCTTTCAAGGAATACTGATAATCGACGACCAGTCGTCCCTCGGGAGTTGAATAGCGAGCCAAGGCGATAGACCGTTCGTCTGAACGCCAAGGAGTGCCGGACATCGCCAAGGTGTAAGTGGCCGAATCCTGTATCCGTTGAATGATTCTTTGACCCCATATATTTGGGCTCTGGACTTCATCACCTCCTGAGCAGTGGTGTATTTCATCGAACACCGTGAATACTCTCAGCTCCTCAAACAGCCGCCAGAATGATTCCTCCTGATGTTCGATGGATTGATAGGTGATTGCCGTCCCTGCTGCATTCATGCGGCCGTCAAATGCTCTGCCTAGTACCTTCGTAAAGGTACGGCGAAATCCATCAACGATCTGACAGGCGGGAGCAAAACAGATAACAGCATCAATTTTTCCTTCAGCAAACAGAAGCTTGGCCAGTTCTGCTGCCATGCGTGTCTTCCCCGCGGCGGGCGTTGCCTGACAGAAAAAATGTTGCTGATTGCGGTAATGCCTAAGTGCCTGACCAATGCACTCTGACTGCCAGCGCCGAAGTGTCATCCCATGGTCCCAATTTTCTGCAAGGCTGATTCAAGAGCGTTGATGTGCCCGAGTAGACGAGAGCTGTTGTCTCGGGACGCCACTAAGTCTGACTCTAAGGTGGTTTTCAGTTCTGGTAGGTCTTGAATCATTTGGGCGTATCGCTCTGTTTCACCGTAGGACGTGAGCAAGTCCAGCCTGGTCTCTTTGAGCATTTGTTGCAGTACTTCAGTGGCGCTCTTTTTCTCCACTGGCTTTTCGTATTTGCTGATGTCTGGATGCATATCTATCGCTTGTTGCTGCGGCTTTGCGAGAGTTTCACGTACTTGCATCCCTTTACCGGGCTGAGTCGGTTTTGGTGATATCCCAGCGGGCTGTTGCAAGACGACGAAGCGTTGGCCACGAGCTTTTCTTTCGGAGTGATGTTCTACCCATCCACAATTGATCATTTTTCGAATCTGATCATAGAGATACATTCTAAGATCGGGCAGCGAAACTCCATTTGGATTAACGCGCTTCAGATATCGATCACGCAGCTCCATGATGGTGAAACAGCCAACTTCCTCTTCCATGAGAATGTGGTAAAGAACTTCATCGATGGTCACAGAGGAATATTTCACTCTCTTACGCCCTAAAAAATACGGATTATAATCCGTGGTTATATAAGCCGCAAAATTAAACATTACTGCTCTTTAGGAGAGCGGTAATGAATGATTTGGCAAAAGCCCTTGGGGCGAACATCAGAGCGAAAAGAAAGGAGAATGGCATTTCTCAGGATGCTCTGGCGCTGGAATGTGGGCTGGACAGAAGTTACATGGGACGAATTGAGAGGGGAGAAGTGAATATCACGATTGAGAAACTGTATAAAATTGCCGCTCGTCTCAACTGTCCGGCGGGGTCACTTCTCCCTTGAAGGGTCTACTTATTGACCTTTATAACGGTATCGTAGTGGCGCTTCAGGAACTGTCGTGTCAGGTTTGTGACAACAATGGAGCGGGCACTCTCTCCCAGACTCATGTCCGTTTTTTTCAAATACTGATTTGTGTTCGGTCTCGACCTAGATCTTGTCTTCACGTACCTTCCCGCGCGCAGTTGCCTGCCAACCCCGGATTTTCTGGTTGAGAAGCAGGGACAGTTCAATTGCTAGAATTCTGTGATTTTTTAGAATTCGGTATCCGGAGTGGCTGGCGCGGCACCGTTCCCACGAAGCTCTGTGTGGGAACGGCGTTCAGATATAGGCGCACTCTCAGAACGGATATACCTTGGATACGTCAGAAATGTCGCCGTTTTCCAGCACCTTGACGTATACCTTTTCTTCAGAGCCGACTTTAGTGATTTCGACAACGTAGAATCCAGGTCCGCTTTCTTTCAGAACGACTTGGTCTTTGCTGATACTCTGCCAACTGCTATCCAGTTGTCCTGCTGTAAATCCATAATCGCGTATTGTCATTTTCTGCACTACGCGGGCTGCCAGACCCATGGCGCCTCGCTCATCAAGCATGCCGTGGTCGCCGTGGGCTTGCGCAGTTCCGCTGAATGCAGACAACGTCAGAAGGGCGGATAGTAATAATGCTTTCATAGAGTGACTCCTGTTACTTGTTAGCGATTTACATCGCATGAGGATTTTCGTACTGGCCTTCAAAAAATAGCTGAATGGTGATGTCCTGCTGACTATCGTTGCGGAAATACCAGCCATGGGTTCCCGCAAACGGCGCCGTAAAACTGCCTTTCATTTCACCGGTTGTGGCAATGACATAACTTTTAAAGTAGCCACTGGGATCGTTAAAGGGTTCGCCGTGAGTATCAACATAAATACTGGCACCATCGGTGATCCATTCAAAATCAACCTGACCGCCTTCTGTCACTTCCAGTTTGAACTCTTTACCGCTGCCAGCCGGGATAATCAGGGTGGTCAAACCATCCATATTCGCTGAGTTACTCTGGGCTGACGGTGCTTCATTCAGTTTCTCCGGTGACAGCGCGGTTAAGCCCAGCTGAGTACCGATGCCGGTTGGGTCTATATTGTATTCCGCTGGCATAATGACGATAACCAGCGTAAGCAGCCCAGTCGCAAATGCGGCCAGTGTGGCCAGCCAGAGCTGTTTGGCCGGAATCTGTGCGTTAGTCATTTCCTTCTCCTCAGGAATTAAAATAGCCAGTCAACTGGTAGCCGGTGAGCATGATGCCCGATGCCATCAGCAGCGTATTGGTCAGTACGGCGAAACGGCTGAAGGTTGCTGAATGGCGCCATGCCGAGATCAGTATCAGGATGATGCCCAGTGCAGCAAACTGTCCGATCTCGACGCCGATATTAAAGGCAATCAGATTGGTCAGCAGGCCGTCTGCGGGAATGTGAAACTCCTGTAATTTGGTCGCCAGACCAAAACCATGAAACAAGCCAAAAATCAGCACGGCGTAGCGTGTGTCTGGCTGAAACCCCAATACCCGCTTAAAACCACCAAGGTTATCGAAACCTTTGTACACCACTGAAAGGCCGATGATGGCATCAATCAGGTAAGCGTTGAGCTGAATATTGGCCAGAACGCCCGACATCAGAGTAATGCTGTGCCCCAGAGTAAACAGACTGACGTAGAGAAGCACTTCCCGGCTGCGGAACAGAAAGAAGATTACCCCCAGCAGGAACAGCAGGTGATCGTATCCTGTGATCATGTGCTTGGCGCCGATATACAGGAAAGGGACGAACTGCACGCCGGTATTCTGTTGCAGAAACGTCCGGGTATTGTCATCAACGCCATGAGCCGCGGCGAAGGACGCTGTGGTTAACATGACGAGTAAAAGTACAAGGCGTGTTACGGAAAATTTCATGCATTCCCTCATTTTTCACTACGATGCACCAGACGGTACAGTGCCGGAATCACAAATAAGGTCAGGATCGTAGAAGAAATAACACCACCAATCACCACGGTTGCCAGTGGTCGTTGTACTTCTGAGCCGATACCTGAGTTCAGTGCCATCGGGACAAAACCCAGTGACGCTACCAGCGCGGTGGTAATCACCGGACGCAGACGTGTCAGTGCACCTTCAACAATAGCCTGCTCAATGCTTCGGCCAGAGCGCTGCAATTCCCGGATAAACGACACCATCACTAATGCGTTCAGAATGGCGATCCCCGACAGGGCAATAAACCCAACGGCGGCAGAAATCGAAAAGGGAATATCACGCACGGTCAGAGCCAGTACGCCGCCGGTTAAGGCCAGTGGAACACCGGTAAAAATGACCAGTGCATCGCGCACAGAATTCAGTGCCAGCACCAGCAAACCTACAATCAGCACGAGTGTCAGTGGCACAACAATCATCAATCTTTGCGAGGCTGACTGCAGCTTCTGATAGGTACCGCCATATTCCACCCAGTAGCCCGAGGGAATATCCAGTTCATTACCAACGGCATTACGCACGTCATCCACAAAACTGCCAAGGTCTCGACCGCGAACGTTGGCGGTGACCACCAGGCGGCGTTTACCATTTTCGCGGTTTACCTGATTAACACCGATGTTTTCACTGAGTGTGACCAGCTCCTGCAGTGGAACAACCTGCCCGTTTGCAACGGTCACCGGTAAATAGTTCAGGCCGTCGATATCAGTGCGTACGGTTTCAGGCAGGCGCACGGTTATATCTGCCCGGCGATCACCATCAAACAAGGTGCCTGCAACTTCACCGCCAAGAGCGGTGGCCAACTGATCCTGCAGTTGCTGACGGCTGATACCGTGACGGCGTAATGCATCAGCATCCGGAATAAATTCCAGCAGTGGCAAGCCGGTCACCTGCTCAGTCTGAATGTCCACGGCACCGTCGACACCAGCAACAATTTTCTCAAGCGACGCGCCAAGGCCAGTTAACACATCCAGATCGTCACCGAAAATCTTGATGGCAACTTCGGCGCGTACACCGGCGAGTAATTCGTTAAAGCGCATCTGAATGGGCTGTAAAAATTCATAACGGTTGCCAGGGATTTCACTGACTAAGGCTTCCAGTTCGGCGACCACCTGCTGCTTGGGCTTATCCGGATCTGGCCACTGGTCTCGTGGTTTCAGAATAATAAAGTTATCGGCCACACTCGGGGGCACAGCATCGGTGGCGACGTCAGCAGTACCGATTTTGGCAAATACCCGCTCAACTTCCGGCAGGGCTTTGATGCGCTCTTCCAGTGTTTCCTGCAGGGCAATGGCCTGACTGAGAGACGTACCAGGGATGCGCAGCGCATGCATGGCAATATCACCTTCATCCAGATTCGGGGCAAATTCGCTGCCTAACCGGGTAGCCTGCCAGATGCTCAGTAAAACCAGCACTGCCGCCAGTCCAATGATGGGCACCCGGACTTTCAGGGTCAGAGCCAATAATGGCTGATACATGCGCGTAAGTGTCGACACCAGAGGGTTGTGCTTTTCAGTCACCGGACCTTTGAACAGCAAGGCCACTGCCGCTGGAACAAAGGTGACTGACAGCAGAATCGCACTCAGCAGAGCAATCACAACGGTGATGGCCATCGGGTGGAACATTTTGCCTTCGACCCCTTCGAGGGCGAAAATCGGTGCGTACACGGCGGTGATAATAAATACACCAAATAATGCCGGACGGATGACCTCCCGCGTGGCTTCAAACACCAGTTGCAGACGTTCCTTTAATGCAAGCGGACCTGTCTGCTGGCTCAGACGACGCAGGCAGTTTTCGACAATGATGATGGCACCATCGACCAGCAGACCAAAATCAAGCGCGCCCAGGCTCATCAGGTTGGCGCTGACGCGAGTCTGTACCATACCGGTAAAGGTCATCAGCATTGCCAGAGGAATAACCAGCGCGGTGAGAATGGCCGCGCGGATATTGCCCAGCATCAGGAACAAAATAACAATCACCAGCAAAGCACCCTCCACCAGATTGGTGGTGACGGTACTCAGGGTTTTGTCTACCAGCCCGGTGCGGTCGTAGGCAGCCGTTGCCACAATGCCTTCAGGCAGAGATGCATTAATCTCGGCCAGTTTTTTACCGACATTACTTGCCACTGTGCGGCTGTTTTCACCAACCAGCATAAACACCGTACTCATCACCACTTCCCGGCCATTCTGGGTCGCGGCGCCGGTGCGCAGGCCGTGGCCAATGGTCACCTCGGCGACGTCGCTGATATGCACCGTTTTACCATTGTCAGAGGTAATGGTAATTGCCGCTATATCGTCGGCCTGCATTGCCTGCCCCGGAATCCGCATCAGCCATTGCGCACCATTTCGCTCAACAAATCCGGCGCCACGGTTCTCATTGTTAGCGCGGATAGCGGCCGCAATATCAGCACTGCTGATGCCAGCGGACAGCATACGTTGCGGTTGCATCTGCACCACGACTTCACGCTCGTAACCACCAATGGGGTTCACTTCCACCACGCCCGGCACCTGCATCAGCTGCGGGCGGATAATCCAGTCGTGCACACTGCGCAAATCCATAGGCGTGATGGCAGACCCATCGGCATTCATTGCGCCAGGCTCAGCATCAACGGTGAACATAAAAATTTCACCCAGACCGGTGGCGATAGGCCCCATTTCTGGTTGTAAGCCATAAGGCAGACGACCGCTGGCAGATGCCATGCGTTCGCCGACCAGCTGGCGGGCGAAATAAATATCGGTGTCATCGCTGAAAATAGCGATCACCTGCGACAGGCCGTAGCGCGATACCGAACGGGTGTATTCCAGCCCCGGTAATCCGGCCAGCGCGGTTTCCAGCGGATAGGTAATACGCTGTTCCACTTCCAGTGGGGTAAAGCCGGCGGCTTCGGTATTGATCATCACCTGTACGTTGGTGATGTCAGGCACGGCATCAATCGGCAGCCGGTTAAAATTCCACAGACCCAGCACGGCAACGATGGCAACAACGACCATCACCAGATTACGCCGGGCAATGGCCAGTTTTATCAGTAAATCCAACATGGCGATTTCCCGTATCAGTGGTCGTGTGACGCGCCGGACTTCTCGATGTCGGCTTTGATGATGTAACTGTTTTCGCTGACGTATTCTGTGCCGGGCTCAAGACCACCGAGCACTTCAACCCACTCACCGGCGGCCTGGCCAAGTTCCAGCATGCGCACTTCGTATTCGTCGCCGACTTTGGCGTAAACCACGGTGAAGTCGCGAAACGCCTGTAAGCCAGAGCGTTTGACGGCCAGAGCTACGTCACGGGTTTCGGTTTCAATGCGGCCATTGATTTTCATACCAGCCGTCAACAACCCCTCAGTGTTATCAATGGTGGCCAGCCACAGACGTGACTGATCGGACTGAACAGAGGGGTAAGCATGTTTAAGCACAGCCTGAGCCTGCAATTCTGTGCCGGGTACCGTGATGGTAACGGGGGCTCCGGCTTTTACACGACTCCAGTCTTTCGGGTACACGGCAAGTTCAGCCTGCAAGGTACGGTTGTCCTGCAGCGTCAGCAGAGTACGTCCTGCACTTTGTTCTCCGGCAGCGGCATAAATCCGGCTGACAATGCCTGAGGCTGGTGCGCGTACGCTGTAGCTTTTCAGACTCTCGTTGCTGTCGATGGTAAGCAATTCGCTGCCTGCCTGAATCATCTGTCCTTCGCGTACGTACACCTTGCGGATTTCTCCGTCAAAACGCGCGCTGACGTTGCGCTTTGTGCCTGGTACGGACGTCAGATTGCCCCAGACCGGTGTCTGAATATGCAGAGTGGTTGGCCCCGCGACTTCGGTGGTAATTCCCATGGCATCGGCAACCGGCGCGGCGATTTGCGTACGTCCCTCAAAATTGTCGTAACGCCACTGGTATTGCTGGCCAGCATGCTGAACCTGAATATCGACAATAAAAGAATGAGGCTCGTAAATTTCCATGTCGCCACGCAGGTAATCGCCTTCAGCGCGGAAACCGATATTATCGACGACGTCGCCAAGACGAATAAGACGTACGCTCAGCTGCACATCCTGTGGTGCAATGGGCTGGTCGGACAATGTGCTCCAGACGCGGAACTCCGGCGGTACACCGGTTTCGAAAATGGCCAGCTCCAAAGCAAAATCGCCATCGCGCAGCATGCGTCCGCGGTGAGGTCCTTTCTCCGGTTCCGCTTCGGCTGTTTCCGCCGACTGGGCATAAACCATTTGTGTTGGCAGAGCGCTGCCTGCGAATAACGGCAAAGCCAGTAACAGGTGGGAAAATATTTTACGGGGTGTCATAACTGAGCCTCAGAAATAAATGGTCTGGCCGGTCAGGCGCTGTAATTCAATCCACTGCTGATGCAGTGCTTCCGCTTCGTCGAGCAAACGCTTGCGGGCATTCAGCCATTGCTGGCGGGTGTTATCCCACTGCACATAATCCAGCTGCCCGTTTTCATAGGCTTTAAGCGCCTGCTGACGACCGTTATTGAGAGTCGGCAGAATGGTTTCTGTCAGGGTATTGATAACGTGCTGGCTGTGTTCCAGTTCCATCAGCAGTGTGCGGGTTTGGATGGTCAGTTGTTGCAAATGCGCCTGTGCTGAAAGTGTCTTCTGTTGTTCACGGACATTGACCGAGCGCTGAAGAGCGGCGTGGCGCTGATTCGCGCCCAGCGGAATGCTGAACTGGGCGACCAGGGCATAGTCATCCGTATTTTCGAAACGGCGCACGCCTGCGCCAACCGACCACGGGGTTACCGCTTCTTCACTCGCAAGTTTTCCTTCCGCACTGAACAGTTCTGCTTCCGCTTTTATCTGGCTCAGTGACGGGGTTTCCTGCAATTTGTTCATGGCAGCTTCAGCTTTTGCCAACGGCAGAAATGGCAGCAGGTTTCCCGCGGCATAAAGCTGGGTTTCTGCCGCTCCCCACTGCGCAGACAATCGCAGTGACGCCGACTGCAGCCGGTGCCCGAATTCTTCCACTGCCAACTCCTGCTCTGTTAAACGGGTACGTGCCAGTATCAGGTCGGTATTGGGGGCGCGACCGGCATTCACACGGCGCTGAATGATCGCCAGAATTTCTTTTTCGTCGGCTAACGCTTCCTGTGCCAGTTGCAGCCGCTCCTGATCGGCGAGTAACGAAATAAAGAGTGTTGATGTGTGTGCGGTTACATCGGCTAGCTGCACTCGCTGTTTTGCTGTCAGCAAGCGCTGCTGAGCCGCTGCTTGTTCTGTTCTGGCGCTGATCTGATCACCTTCTAACAGCCAGCGGGCACTCAAGGTCGTCTGCATGGCATCGGTACCTTCGTACTGGTCAGTACCGAATGCATCTTCGACGCTCAGCTCCAGCTGAGCAGGTTGCCGGCTGCCTGCCGCTTCTATTTCGGCCTGTATGCCCTGCTGGCGATAAGACCAGATGGCAATCTGTGGATGCCCCTTTAACGCCCGCTCGACGGCGTCAGACAGCCTCACTGTATTTTCGGCGTAAGCGCTTTCGTAGCAGGGTATGAACAGGGTCAAGCATATTAAAAACCGATTGATGATCGGTTTTTTTGGCGCAGAAATAACGTGGTTAACAAGCTTCATTTCAGCTCCGTTAATGGACGAGGAAAATATCAAAAAAGTGGTGTAGAGCATCAGTGGCAGAAAGCACCGCCGTGGCTGTAAGCAGAATAGCCAGTGGTAACAGGCCCAGCTTCAGAGCGGACGGACGAGATGGGGTCAGCAGCTCGCAGACCCGTTCGCGCAGCTGTTCTGCAGCGACAAACGCCGCCTGACCAGGCTTGTTGATGCGATGGCGTAAGCGCGCGATTTTCACCAGTGTTTCTGCGATGTCGGCGGCTTCGGCGTTGCGGGTAACCCGGCGATCGGCGAGCTGCTCGGTCACTAATGTGAAGCAGTTCAGAATGGGGGTTCGCACAAAGCCTGGCAGTGGGCAAATAAACAGCATCAGTAACCAGCGACTCAGGTTATCGAACTGGCGGATATGCGCCTGCTCATGAGCAATGATGATTGCCTGCTGGTCTGGCGTTGTTTGATTGAGCAAACCTTGCGACAGGTAAATATCAGGGCGGAAATATCCGGCTGCCATGGCCACAACGTCGCGGGTCGGCAGAGTGCGGAAAGCGGAATTCGATGTGGTCTGTGCCTGCTCACGCAGAAGTTTCAGTTGCTGCCTTACACGCCATTGCTGATACGCAAATTGCCCCATACGCAACGTCAGCCATAAACCGACCGCACTCAGAAACCAGCTGTGCCAGGCGCTGATCACAAACTCATCGGCATGGTGCCAGTGAATAAGTCCCAGAGCGCCATGCACTGTGTTGTGGTCGTCTGGTAAGGCGATTCCGCCCTCAACAAACAGCAACAGAGTCATTGTCCAGGGTAAAACGGCCCAGCTTAAAATGAGCCATTTTTGCTCCAACGGGTCAACACGGTTTTTTGCCCGGATAATCAGAGGAGCCGTTAATAACTGAAAGACAGCTGAGGCCAGTCCGAGCAATGCCGCCATGCTCAGCAGGTTCAGAATGAAACCCCAGCTTCCGGTAATCATGGATGTGCTTTACCTTTGCGACGATGATTCCGGATCATAGCCTCCAGGCGATCGAGCTCATCGTCGCCCAGATCGGCAGACAAGGAAACAAATGCCGCCATCAGCGACTGGCTGTCATGGCTGACAAGGTCGCTGGTGATATTACGGATCAGCTGAGCGATCAGGTCTTCCCGATCAACCCGGGTGCGGTAGACAAAGGCATGTCCTTGTTTGCTGCGGCTGAGCAGCTGCTTTTTGTACAAACGGTCCAGAGTGCTCTGAATGGTGTTCAGGGAGCTGCTGCGCCCGGCACTGAAGGCGGCATGGATCTGCTTGGCATCGGCTTCACCCGCTGACCAGAGATGGTTCAGAACCTGCTTTTCTAACTCACCGAGAATCATAGTCTTTCCAACGTTCAGGATGAGGCATACACTGCCACAGTAAAAACCGACCAGCAATCGGTTTTTTGTCAGTCAACGTCAATCGCTGAGGTTTCCATGCTGAGCATTCTCCGTCACCGGGTGTACCGCCATTTGTTTGCTGCGCAGGTTATTTCGTTGTTGGGCACAGGCCTGGCGACGGTTGCCCTGAGTCTGATGGCGTTTGAGCTGGCGGGAGACAATGCAGGCACTGTGCTGGCAACGGCACTGACCATCAAAATGCTGGCCTATGTGTTTGTGTCACCGCTATTGGCGGCCTTGTTTCAGGGGCGCCCACGCAAACCTGTGCTAGTGCTGCTGGATATTATCCGCGCACTGACGGCGCTTTCGCTGCCGTTCCTCACCGAGGTCTGGCACATCTATGTGGTTATTTTTGTTCTGCAAAGCAGTTCCGCCGGATTTACGCCGTTATTTCAGGCGACGATTCCTGATGTACTGCCGGACGAGCGTGAATACACCAGAGCGCTGTCACTTTCCCGCATGGCATACGACATGGAAAGTCTGATCAGCCCCATGCTGGCGGCGACATTGCTGCTGATTACCTCGTGGCATGGATTATTTTTCGGCACCATGCTGGGGTTCGTGGCGTCAGCGTTGCTGGTGCTATCCGTTACCCTCCCAAAAGCCCAGGCTTCTGCGGTGAATACCTGGACAGACAGACTTACGAAAGGTGGACGCATTTACCTGCTGACTCCACGACTGAGAGGTCTGCTGTTGTTGAGTTTTACCACCGCCCTGGGGGGCGCTATGGTGTTCGTTAACACCGTGGTTCTGGTGCAGGGGAATTTTGCCCTGAGTGGCCAGCAAACGGCATTCGCTCTGGCTGCTTTCGGCTTTGGCTCCATGCTCACAGCGCTGACACTGCCAACGCTTCTGGAAAAAATCACTGAGCGCAGAGTGATGCTGGCAGGCCTCGGCTTGATGATTGTTGCACAACTATCCGGCACTCTTATCACAGACTATGTCACTTTGCTGATGATCTGGTTCGTGCTGGGAGCGGGTTACTCCCTGGTGCAGACCCCAACCAGTAAAGTTCTGGTTCGTTCAGCCAGTAACGCGGACAGGCCAGCGCTCTTTGCTGCACACTTTTCACTCTCCCACGCAGGCTGGATGATGGCCTATCCGTTCGCTGGCTGGTTATTAACCGTGCTGGATGTGAATTCGGCGTTTTTAGTATTGGCCGGGCTTTCTGTTATCGGTCTGATGCTGGCGTATAAACTTTGGCCAGAGGACGAAAATAATGCGCTATTTCACCGGCACGATGATCTTGAAGCTGGTCATGAGCATCTGGAGGCATTTGGCTATGGAAAGGAGCACAGCCATCTGTATGTTATAGATTCACTGCACTTGAAGTGGCCGAGGTAAATTTTGCATCGGCTTTAACGGCGTAGCTGAATCGCGACTAGTTCACTAGAGGTTTTTAAGCCTAATATAATTCTGCTTTTCATACCTACTGGTAACTGCATATATTGTGCCTTCTGTGGCTTGTATTATAAGCCGTCCAAATTTACCCAATATATTCCAGATTCATCAATTTAGTAAATGAGTTTGATGGTGTCTAGCAAACTGGTGGCGATTCACTTCGCGATGAACTGCCCGTTAATAAAATGACCTACTTCGATATACCCGTCAGGATGGCAGGCTTCCAAATAACCTAGCTTTGACAGTGAGGCTTGGTAGCGGACAGAGCCTGAGGCGATCGCTTCACTTAGTGCTCCTGACTTGCACTCTCGCTCATGGATCTTGAAAACTTCGTCTGGATCTACAGGTGCACATACTGCATCCTCTACACGAAGAACCGCCAGTCCTGCCTGTACGGCCAGTAGGATTTCGGGGTCAACGTTCCTCGCAACCTTACGGCCAATATCTGCCCAGTATTCAATTTGCTCGGCTGCAGTGCGTTGCAAAGGAATACCAGCGACTGTCGCCGCATTCATAAGGCTGCTTTTCAGTCTTACCGGGGACGTGGCTTTGACCATAACTAGTCACCTATATTACGGTTCCCTTAGTTTTTCAGGGCTGCTGACATTGGGATTTTTGTACTCTCGATCTAACCACGTACTGCTCGGGTCATGCTTACCTTATCTGACACCAATCTCTACAACATGCTTGGCTATCAGACCACACTGTGTGGTGTCTGCTCAGAATGCCATGCGGTTGGTCACTTTTTCTTGAAATGACCAAGGCACTGCTTCACTAAGAAAACGATTGGAACGCCGATAATAAGTGAATCGCCACCAGTTCATTAGAAACCAGCGTTATTTCGATACTACATGTCCTTTGTCATAGGGTCATCAAAAGTGGGCCTTACCGCATTATCTTTTTCGTTTAGATCGATTACTTGGGCGGAGGGCTGTTCAACTGAGTAAAGTCCATTTTCAAGTAGTAGATTCATCGCGGCTAGGTATTTCGCATGAGAGATGTCCAGCATGTCCTGTAACTCTCTGTTTCGTATTGCGAGCGTATCTGCTTTGTCAACTCTGGCTTTTCTTGGAGGCTTGGCTTTAGCTGATGCGGCATCTATTGCTGCGATTAGATCATCGAAGTCGCGTCCTTTCCTGATACTACTGGCATTTTTCTTGCCAGCCTCTAATGCCACATTTCTCTTATTGATTTTTGAACCTTTCTTAACAACTGATGGCTCATTGTTTATCAGTCTCTGGAGAGCCTTGTAGTACTCCTGGTGCTTAATCATCGATGGCCTCCATCTCTATTAATTTCTGGTGGATCAGTGTGATCTCTTTGCGCGCCAAGTGGGCGGAGGGGTGTTCAGGTTCGAGGTATTCTAATTCCGTCTCCAACGTTTCTTTATATTTCTTGAGCTTGGCCCCGCGTTTAAGTCCAAGTCCATCATCGCCTCCCAAAATCGCGTCATCACAACCAGCTAGGCACGGGATAATCTCGTCTAGGCTGAATTTGTCACACATCTCGCGGGATGAGCACCCTCCAATAGCTGTTTCCCGATAGGAGATGCGCCCATCTTTGACGCGTTTTTCGATCTCTTCGATGCTGTTTAACCATGAAGGGTTATTATATTTTTCCTGTTCGAATCTGCTGCCTGATCCACCGAAAAGCTTGTCAGTGCTTTTTACGACATGGGCTTCGAATTCCTGAGCTTCCAAGAGCATCAGTTCATTTCGATAGTCTCGTATTACGTCATGTGAATCGCCGGTTTTAACTATGTTGAGAATGTTTTCAGCGAAGCTTGCATTTTCTCGGTAAAGCATTGTCATTACTTCAGATAAGTGTTTGAACTGGAACTTCAGCGAAGGCAAGGAAACCTTTCCGCTTCGTGCTGCATAGATGGCCGTCGAGCGCCGAAACTGATGATTTGAAATATGAAAGTACTCGCCTACTTTTAGATTCAGATTCGGGTCGTTTCGCCAATCGCGGAATGCATCGAAGTTCTCTAACTCCACGATGTCGCTCTCCCTGACTCGAAGTTCATCTGATCCTCTTGAAATATATTTTAGAATGGTTTGACGATGATCATCGGTATTAATAAACGTCCTGATCTTCATTGGAAAATCGAAGCGTGCAAACAGAAAGTCGCTAGGGCTATTCATCATTTTTCCGATAGACTCACATGCCTCTACGGCGGGTATTACCTGTGAACATGTCGCCCAGGGTAATGCCGACTCACTATAGTTGCTGTTCGTCATTTTTGAGGTGTTACTGAGCAGAATGGGGAGTTCGCCAAGGCCTGGTATATGAATGCTGTTCAGGCAGTTTTTTTTCAGTGCATCGACTTCATGTTTGCGCATTCCTGAATAACAATATATTAGAAACCTCGCAGCATCCAATACATAGCCTAAGTAGTACTTAAGACCTTTCAACGTATATTTTAAATATTTGTAGTTTTTATAGTTTGAACCAATTGTCCACTTGTCGAATAATTCTGTTAGGCCATACTCGGCGACGGAGTCCTCCTAGCTTAATAATGGCATATCAGTTCGTCTTGCAGATGGATAATGTTTTCTATATTCATTAAAAGCATTTTGAAGTTTTGCGTTGGTAGTTGATCCAGGTCTTTGATTGTCTTTCAGCATGGAGGGAGTGGCAAAGAATAGAGGATCGGCCTTAATTCGCTTCATAAAACCATCTAATTGCTCTTTATGCTCGTTGAAGTCGGTCACAACTTCCGTAGATAGTGTTATCAGCGCAGAATAAATTCGTGATGGTATGAGAGGGGTTCGTTGTGCGGACGGGTCGTTTACATAGCTCGAACGCAATTGAGACCTTACGGAAAGTATTTTTTTGAGCTGCTCATTAGGGATCAATGTTGGTAGCTCGGTTTTGAAATGCTCGTTTATATATTCGATCAGTGCTATTAAATCTCTGAGAGCTTCGGCTTTACGAAATGCTGTCTTGGAGGCGTAAAGACTTGCTGTGATTTTAGGCCCGACGAGAGGGCTTTCATGTAGTTGAGCGAGAGTCTTGTTTTCGTTCAGCGCAATGATGGATAGCCCTCTGAGAACTTCTAAAATTTTTCGGTAGGTCTGTGGTTTATTGCGTTGTCCTCCCGAATGCGTCGGCTCGTAGAGTACTGCAAACATGATACGCTTCATCTCCCCAATAATTGTATGTGCTGTCTTGCTAAGCTTGCCCTCTGGTTTTCCAAACTGGCTGGTAAAGTTATACTTGGTGCCCTTACTCATTAGTGAATAGGGTGATAGATCCCAGACGTTATCGCTGTAGATAGAAAGGGTTTCACCTGACAGGTTACGGCTAATGACAAAGCTGTCTGGTGGTGTTTTCGCTAGACCATCATCAGAGAATTGATCGGGCTGGGCCTCCAGTATTTCGGTGCCATCCAGGAATCGTGCTACCCACATATTACTGTTCTCCTCTACTGGATGTGATTTCTTTCAAAGCCGCTATTTTCATATCCCAGTACGGATGTAAGTTGCCAATCTCGGCCAACCTTCTGGCTCGCTTAACAATATTTTCGTACTGCTCACCTTTATTTGAGAGATCAGCGATTATGTCGTCTATGCGCTCTATGACTGGCTGGAACTTTAGAAGGTGCTCATCCATATTCAGGCTATTCTCACGGCTGTGCAAAGGTAGCCATTTCTGGATCGATAGCAGCATGAGAACATCCTCCTCTCTTGCTCTGAGCGCATAAGACTTACAAAAGAAGCAGCTTAGCATTGCCGAGCATCGGGGGCTGGGAGCTTCATCGGAAAAGCCTCCCTCTTTGGCCTCACCTTGAGATATGCAAATGCCTGTCAGGCCCTGAGTGCCGACATTTTCACCAACGATATTTACAGCGACCCGCTTTGATTTGTAGAGATTGACAGCGCTAGCCAGGCCGCTGAAGAAGCCGTTTAGCTCTTTAACTGCAACCCGGTTTTCAACTGCAATGTAGTGCTTTCTTGATGTTTCAACAGTGTGTTGATGCTGGTTTGCAGAGTAGTGAATGTCACCGGTTACAGTAAGGGCTAAATTCACCGAGTAATCCCGCCAATCCTTTGTACTAACCCAAAGGTTGACTGAATTCCAAAACTTGGTAGGGATGATGAGCTGCTTACTGCTAATTGTGTGAGAGAGAGATTGTCTTTGTTTGAAATGTTGGGGCCCTTTTAGGGGAGAGTCTGACGGAATAAACTTTTGGCATAATGCAACATAACGGCTCCAATATTTTTTTGCGAGAGGGCTTAGACGAAGAGAATATTGCTTATCACCTTTGCTTTTGAAGGAGAGAATTCTGAACTTGCCTTCTCGTTCGAGATTGGTGGGCTCGATCATAGGGGCTGTTAGCAAGACGGCTAGGTTTGTACCGCTGTCCGCAAGTATCAGATGGGAAAAGTGAACGCTTGCAATGTTAAAAAGATCACGATGATATGACTCATGTTCGATGGCGCCTGAATTATCAGATGAAATTATGGCGTGGTAATGTTCTCGTAATCTGTAATGAAATTTTTTGTCGGAAAATGGACCATTTTTCTTAATTTCGGCATCTTTCGACTCCATTAATTCATTTATGCTTCTGCTTATTTTTCCGCTACGATCATAAAGCAACTCATGAATTCGGCTACGGCCCAGGGTTCCCGACCTATAAAAGTACGATGCAGGATTATTGTTGATTCCGTGTAGGTTCCAATGGCTTGAGCTTAGGTAGATCTGACCAGTGATACCAAGTTTCGGTTCTGGTTTGAGAATAAATGGTTTGGGATGATCATCCTGAAGCAAATATTCAGAGATTTTATTGAATAAATAACGATGTGCATCTCGGCTGAGTGCTGCGCGTTGTGTGCTTTCAAGGACTTTGAATCCTTTTTCGCCTCTTCTCTGTTGAATTCTCAGTGCCCAACTCTGCAATTTATCATATTCTAGATCGTGATGTGTCAGTAGAATCGCTTGGGCTGCTCCTTCTTGGCACATACGTGCTGTGCTTCTACTGAATGGCGAGGATAGATTGCTCTGAGATACTCGATCCCAAAGTAGATTTGAGTATTCACTATATGCTCGCTTCATCTGCTCTTTGTCGAAGAAAAGCTTGTCACGTTCGTAGCGATTATCTGCCCAGTCGATAAAGTTTAATTGATATGTAATAGATCCTCGTTTTGCGGTTCCATCGAGGAAGGAATCAATAAGTCTAATTAAGTAGATTTTCCGATGATTTATATAGCTCGAAAAGTCGATGTCCCAGCTATCCAGTGAAGTGGGGGAGCATTTGGTTCTGGTCTTGATAGAAGCAATGTTGCGCACGTTAAACAGCACTCGTCCAGCATAAATCTGCTTGTAATTTTGGCTGCTGCTTTTGAAATTGAATCTAATTCTGCCCAGTTCAGAGAGTGAGAGCGATGCCGCTTCAAACTGACTGTATTGCTCGGGCCGGTCGTTAAACAAGTCGAAGAACTCATTCATCAAAGTTGTCCCAAGGGAAGTTTTCGCCGTACATGGCTTTGTGAACGGCTTCGTTCTTTTTCTTTTGTTCTTGAACGAATTCGTCATACTTCAGATAGATCATCGTTGTTGACTCATGCTTATGGCCGAGAAGACCTTTAACGTGAGTGATGATCTCTGTGTCTGACATGCCTCCCAATGCTTTGGCTTTTCGTACGAATCGCATACCTCGCGTGGCTCTAAGGTCATGGAATTTAAACCCTTTGTATTGTGGGTCTTTATTCTGTTTGATCCATGGAATTAGCTTTTGGTTTACGAAGTCGTTTATCGAGCCTCCTACATGGTGGCCTGCCTTTCCCCGCTCGCTCCTCTTTAGCGTCATTGAATAGTTAGGGTTGGCAGCGTCCTGTACGTGTCGATTCGCGGTGTAAAATGGACTGCCAAACTTTGTCAAAAAAACATAGTTCGAAGATGAGTCGCCGTAGAAGCTTTGTGATTTCCTTGCTTTGTATATCTCTGAGTACTTTACCCATTCGTAGACCTGTGCAACCAACGAGCTCGGTGCTTTAAGAACGTACTGAACGCCGTGCTTCGTATCAACGCCAGTCGTTGGCCCAACGGGGATTCTCGCTTCTTTGGTTTCTCTTGATGACTCGTAAGCCTTCTTTATCGCTTCAACGCTCATCGTGCAGATGGTTTGTTTTCTGGCCCCGGTGTATAAAGCCAACCAGACCATCAGTTGCATCTGACGGTTACCTATGGCTTCAATGCCCTCAAGAACCCACTCCACCTCTGTTTCTGATAGTGGGCGCACACCGCCTTCTTCGCCCAGTATGAGATCGAACTGTTCCTCTTCAACAGAGGCCTTTGTTATATGGATATCCGAATAGGTCACAGGGAACTGTCTGCCACCCTTAATCATTACCTTGTGCTGTTTGAGTGTGTAAAAGCGATCTTGTATCTCTTCACCTGGAGGGGTTAGTTTGTTGTCGTTCAGAAACATATAGAACGCTGCGACCTCTGCGGCTTTTTGCTTAACCGTCTTAAGAGTGTTCTGTTTCTGCTCGAACAGCCCCGTGAGATATGACTTGTAGATATACGTGACTCGTTGGTTCTTCCTGCTGAGAGGTGGGGCGTAAAAAATATCGAGTGGCAGATCGTCAGTCTTATGTTCGTCAATGAAGTGCAAGTATGAGAGTAGGTTCTTTGCTTTTCGATCTAGCGTTACGATTGAGCGAGGGCTGGATTCTGCGAACTTCAACCACCAACGGTAGAGGTAAAGGTTGCCGAGATCCCATGGCTCACCATTCCTGTAGATGATTGGGAATCGCTCAATCATCAAATCGTTAGTCTCTTCAAATTTTTGCTGATCGCTATTCCAGTGAAGAACTCTGTTCGTCCACTCGATTGTAGGAACCCCTCCGGGGCTGGCAACGAGCTTGCCGTCGAGTCTGTAAAGGCGTTGGATGTATATTATTTTGGGTCGATTCATGTCGACGGGCACCATTATATTGGACACGCATGTCAACACTCTTGTGGACATTAGTGTGTCAGTCAATGTTTTCTACCTTAGTGTGTGCGTAAAAAGCCAAAACTCCACAGCATAAAGGTAAACAACTGGCTACCGATGGCGACCGCACCGAGGTAAGTAACATCCTCTAGATGTCCCAGTATTGCGGTATCTACTAAGCCGAGTAGTGGCACTGTAATGTTGCTGAGCATAATCGGCCAAGCCAGTGCGAGGATGCGACCTTGTGTCGCAGTTAGCGGCTCAATTGCGGGGTTATTGGCAGAGTGTGCAGACGTCATGGCTGGTACAATAACAGCAATACGAACATTGGTAATCTCAATCTCGCATCTCAATCCCACATCTCAATCAGAGGCATCCAGATGTTGAACGCAACACAGCGTATTTTCGCTTCAGTACTCTTTTTATTGTTAGTGTCTGCAATGACTGGTGGGGCGCTAGCGCGGCTGAATGGGCCTTCAGCAGTTGGTATTGATGGCGTGCGTATTTTTAGCCGCGGAATTCCTATTTCTGACGGCCAGTTTATTGCTCAAACCGGTAACTCATTTCATCTTAGCGAATTGTCAGGAAGCTGGAGTTTGCTCTTCTTTGGCTACACCTACTGTCCAGATGTTTGCCCAATGACCTTGGCAAATTTAAGTAGGACTTGGAAGCGCTTACCGTTGGATGTGCAGGCACAACTGAACGTAGTGTTGGTGAGTGTTGACCCCGAGCGTGATACACCGGCGTCGATGGCACCTTACATGGGGTATTTTAATCCCAGCTTTATGGCATTAACGGGCAACCCTACGGCGCTTAAAACGTTAGCAACGGAAGTGAATGCATTTTTTGCGCGTGTCGAACGTGATGGTGACTTAGCGTATTTGATGGATCATTCGGCCAATATCGTATTGATAGATCCCGCAGGGCAGTATCGAGGGTATATCGAACCACCGTTAGATCCGCAAAGACTAACGAGCGTTATACAACAGCTCGTTAGTATGCCGAGATATTAGCGCGCTGCTTGTAAGCGGCCTACGGGAATACTCGCTAAGAATAAGAGCATCGCGGCAACCACGATACTGGGTCCTGCGGGAGTATCCCAACGAAAAGATGCCCACATACCGAGTAGCACTGAAATTACACCAGCAACACTCGATAAGCCCACCATTTGCTCCGGTGTGCGAGCAAAGTTACGCGCGGCTGCCGCCGGAATAATGAGTAGCGCACTAATCAGTAAAATACCGACGATTTTCATTGCTAGGGCAACAACGATTGCCAGCATCAATACCAACAGTAAATTCAAACGCTGCACTGGATGACCATCAATACTGGCCAATTCAGGGCTAACCGTGACAGCCAATAGTGCACGCCATTGCCAGAGCAATAACAGCCCAGTACTGATGGCGGCCAGCAAGAGCCATAGGGTATGTTGGCTTTCGACCGCGAGTAAATCACCGAACAAATAACCCATTAAATCGACTCGAATACCATCTGTTAGACTAAGCGCAACCAGACCGACTGCTAGGGTGCCGTGGGAAACTATCCCCAGCAAAGTATCAGACGATAAGCGCGAGCCGCGCTGCAGTGGCAGCAGTACTAAGGCTAATGATACCGAGCCAATAATCAACGCCAAGGTTAGATTGATATCGGTGAGAACGCCTAAGGTGATACCTAATAAGGCACCGTGGGCGAGAGTATCGCCAAAAAATGCCATGCGTCGCCAAACCACAAAGCTACCGAGCGGCCCAGTGGTGGCAGCCAATAAAATCCCGGCCAGTAACGGCATCGTCCACCAAGGTGTGGTGAAGTCCATCATGAGTTAGATCCTGAGTGATGATTGCAGTGCTGGTGGTGTTCATGATCAACCGATAAGGTATTCGCCGGTTCGACATGACCATCAATGCAATGCGCATGATCGTGATGATGAGTGTAATGGGCGATTGGCGCTTCGCGCCTACCAAACAGCTGCAAGTAAGCAGGGTCGAGCGAGACACTATCAGGATGGCCAGAACAACAAACATGGCCATTCAGGCAAATCACCTCATCGGTAGCAGCCATCACCAAATGCAAATCGTGAGACACCATTAACACTGCGCAACCTAACTCATCGCGTAAAGTAGGAATCAGTTGGTATAACTCTAACTGGCCTTGCACATCGACACCTTGTACCGGCTCGTCGAGTACCAGTAGTTGCGGTTTGAGCAATAGAGCACGTGCCAATAATACCCGTTGCCATTCACCACCAGAGAGATTGTGAACGGATTGCTGTTCCAGAGCTTTGATACCTAAACGTTCTTGCCAATAGCGGATTTGGTCTTTTTTAGCGCCACGCGCTAGACGTAAAAAACCACCGACGGTTAGAGGCATGCGCTCATCTAGTGCCAAGCGTTGCGGCATATACCCTATGCGTAAATCAGGGCGTTGTAATACGCGTCCACTATCGGCTTTCGTTAAGCCTAGTAATACGCGAATTAAAGTAGATTTACCGCAGCCATTGGGGCCGATTAAGGTAATGATTTTACCGGGCTCAATTTTTAGCGATATATCATCAAGCACGACTTTTTGGCGTAAGGCTAAGCGCAGGTTTTGCGCTTCAATTAAGGGCGCTGAGATGACCCCCGCAGACGTGTTCACAGCAGCTGATGAGGCGCTCATGCAATGTCCTCTTTCGCGGTCGTAGCGGAAGGTTGGCAGCTAGGGCAGAGACCGGAGAGTTCGATTGTTTGTTCTTCTATAACAATTCCTAATTCTGCTGCGAGGCGAGTGTTAACGTCTTGCATGCGCTCGGGTGATAGTTCCAGTGCATTGCCACACAAACGGCAGATAAAGAACCCCGTGGTGTGTTCCTGACCCGGATGAGCACAGCCAATAAAAGCGTTGAGCGAACTAATGCGATGAATCAGCCCAAGCTCTAATAGAAAATCTAACGCACGATAGACTGTTGGTGGTGCCGAATTAAAGCCGTCTTGGGCTAATTGTGGCAACAGCTCGTAAGCGCCTGTCGGTTTGTGGTTTTGCCAGACTAACTCTAATACGCGTCGACGCACTGGTGTGAGACGTGCGCCACGTGACTCACACAAGGTCTTCGCATTAGCCAAGGCTGCAGTTATACAGGTGTGATGATCATGCGGTGCGTAGACAGTAGAAGTCATGACGTAAACCTTAGGTTATAATGTAGCAATTCTACGATACCTAGGCTGCGAGACAATGAAGAATTTGCGTTATTTGTTGGGTTTAGTTGTTTTATCTACCCTAACATTTCCCGCCATGAGTGCGCCCAAACCATTAAATGTGCTGGCAACACTGCATCCGTTAGCCTTAATTGCGGCATCGACGGTTCCTCTAGAGCAGCTTGAAGTGCTAGTGCCAGCGGGTATGACGCCGCACGACTTTAGCTTGCGTCCGTCCGATATCGACCGATTGCAAAATGCCGATATTATTTTTTGGGCCGGTCCAGAGGCTGAGCCCTATTTGCGTGGTTTTGCTAAGCGTTGGCCCGACAAACATTGGATTAACTTAGCCACTTATCGCCAAGAGGGGCAAAGTGACGATCCTCATGTTTGGTTTTCGACGGCGATTGCTTTGGGAGCTCAAGCGGATCTGGCGGCATTGTTAGGGCATGACAACTCTGAGTTCGCGCAGAGTGTGGCTGCCTCCGTACAATTCAGTGAGGAGCAATTACAGGGCTTACAACAGCGAGGCTTTTTCGTATTTCACCGCGCTTACGACCACTGGGTTAGTGAGCGAGGTCTATTGCAATTGGGGGCCTTTACCTTGTCGCCTGAACAAAAACCGGGCATTCGGACCCTGCAGGCTATGCGTGACCAGCTAGCTAATGGCGAAGTCGTATGTGTGTTCAGTGAACCTGAATATACACCCGCTCTGGTGGATTCTGTCGTCGGTGATTTGCCAGTGAATCGGGCAGAACTTGATCCGTTAGGTAGTCATATTTCTGTGACAAAAGATGGCTACGCTCGGTTCTTAGATGACATGGCGATGCGTGCGCGCGCTTGTCTTGAACCTAGAGAAAATTAACCGACTAAGACTTGCACTATGTGCTCTCAGAGGTCAGGGTTAATAACGACCGATTGACCAGAGAGCATCATGAACGATCCATCGCATACCTATCACGCAATTAGGCAGACAACATTGGCGTTATGTGCGCCGTTGGAGCCTGCCGATCATGAGTTGCAAGCGGCGGCTTTTACTAGCCCCGCGAAGTGGCATCTAGCCCACACTACTTGGTTCTTTGAGACCTTCATTCTAATGCCCAATCTGAAAGGTTATCGTCCTTTCAATCCCCTGTTTGAACAGCTTTTTAATAGCTATTACAACGGCATAGGCAAACCATTCCCTCGCGATAAGCGCGGCTTGCTGTCGCGTCCTTCGCTAGGTGAAGTACTGCGCTATCGTCTCTGGGTTGATGAAGCGATGCAGGCTCTATTGGCGGATACTAGCCTCTGGCCCTTAATTGAACTGGGTCTTAATCACGAGCAACAACACCAAGAATTGTTACTTACTGATCTTCAGTATTGTTGGTCTGTGAACCCGCTTGCGCCAGCCTATGCAGCGCCAATGAATGAGACCAAATTTACCCACCAAAAAATAAGCTGGCACGAATTTGGAGGTGGTATTCACAGTATTGGTTATCAAGGTAATGCTTTCTCGTTTGATAACGAAGGGCCGCGACATTCGGTTTTAGTCAGTGATGGAGCGATCGCTAATCGCTTAATTACGACCCGTGAGTATCTAGAGTTTATGGCAGATGATGGCTATCAACGTCCGGATTTATGGTTAGCGGATGGCTGGGCTTGGGTGCAACAAAATGCTATTGAAGCGCCTTTATATTGGCGTGAGACACATGATGGCTGGCGTCGTTTTAGTTTGCATGGCGACCAGCCACTGGCATTAGATAATCCGGTGACGCACGTGAGCTTTTATGAAGCAGATGCCTACGCGCGTTGGGCGGGTGCTCGTTTACCTACAGAAGCTGAGTGGGAGTTAGTGGCGTCGAAGCAAGCGGTTGTTGGTGGGTTTCAAGAGTCGGCTTATTGGTATCCCCAAGGTGCTGCGAACGATCAATCTCTACAACAGCTCTTTGGTGAAACTTGGCAGTGGACCAGTAGTACTTACCAAGCTTATCCCAAGTACAAACCCGCCGCCGGTGCTGTTGGCGAGTACAACGGTAAGTTTATGTGCAATCAAATGGTGTTGCGCGGGGCATCTTGCCTGACACCTGTTGCTCATGCTCGAGCTTCGTATCGCAATTTCTTTTATCCCCATGAGCGCTGGCAATTTACCGGCATTCGTTTAGCGCGTTTTTAGTTAACGCAGCAATTATTACGGACCTTCAATAAAAGAGGATGACCATGGAACGTCAGGCATTACAAATTTTTGATGATTTACCTGCTCCGGCTGATATTCGTTCAGAGGTATTAGCTGGCTTAAATTCTAGTCAGAAAACCTTACCGGCAAAATATTTCTATGACGAACGTGGTTCACGTTTATTCGAAGAAATTACGCATCTTCCTGAGTATTACCTGACTCGGACCGAAATCGGTTTATTACGTGAATACGCTGATGAAATTGCCGAAATTATCGGACGCGGCTCGGTTTTGTTGGAATATGGCAGTGGTGCGAGTATTAAAATTCGCTTGCTGCTCGAAGCCTTGCGTCCACAGTGTTATGTACCTATGGACATTAGTCGCGAGTTTTTAATCGCATCTGCTTCACGCCTACTCGACGACTACGAATGGCTCAATATTTACGCGGCATGTGTCGACTATTCTCAAGACATCGCATTGCCGGATCAGCTGTTAAATGCCGGTACTAAAATGGCCTTTTTCCCCGGGTCGAGTATGGGCAACTTCACCCCAGAACAAGCCAGTGATTTTTTATGTCGTGTACGTTCGACCTTAGATGACGGCGGCTATTTTCTATTGGGTGTCGATTTACTAAAAGATGAATCGATTTTGCAAGCCGCTTACGATGACTCTCAAGGTGTTACTGCCGCATTTAATAAGAATGTCTTGCGTCACCTAAATCGCACCTTAGGTGGTCAATTTAACGAAGACCGTTTCGAACACAAAATTGTTGTCAATCACCTTCTCTCTCGTGTTGAAATGCACCTCGTGAGCTCCATCGATCAGATGGTTAATATTGCCGGTAACACTATCGCTTTACGCAGTGGTGAAACAATTCACACCGAAAACTCTTACAAATATCGGTTAGAGCACTTGATTGATATGGCAGGGTCTTGTGGGTTTGAGTGTACGAATATTTGGACCGATAGTAATGAATATTACGCGCTGATTATGCTGAAATGTGGCAGTTGAGCCATTAACGGCATGAATTATCCTTGTGCTTTTGCGACGTGCTGAGACAATTACCATTAATTGGTAAGTGCAGTTTCAGCATAGTGATCGACGATAGCCTAAAAGGATAAGTATTATAATGGCCTACAAGCGATACCCTTTCTACGATTTACATCTTTTGAATCGTGTCATTATGGGGGTAATGGCAATACCAGGAATACTGTGTGTTGCCGGTTTTATTCATGGTTTTATGACCTTGCAACAACTTCATGGGCTGGCTGCGACTGACATAATCACGCAATTAGATACTGAGTTGCAAAGTCGTATTGCCCTAGATAGCCTGATTCGTATTACGCAAATCAGCCTGACCGGAGTGCTCGGTATATTCTTTGGCTACTGGCTCTTCTATGCGGTGCGCAATTTAGTCTGCCTATACGACGAGAAGCCGCATACCCTAAAAAATACTCTTATTATTTTTATGCGCATGCTGAGCTGTATCTTTTTAGCATTGCGCACCCTTGCGTCTATGCGTCATAGATCGGCTCCTGAGCATCACAACTTTGTCCCAGATTCTTGGTTACTGCCGTTGTGGTGGTTGGCTTTGGTTGGGGCTAACGTGAGTAAAATCGTTGCCGTCTATGTGTTACTTAACGTCGATGCTGTCGCCCGCTTGATTGAGGGGATGATATGGATGAGCGCTGCTTATGTCTTGTATTTAGCCATGTATATATTAACGGCTATTTTGATTAACGAAATTGGTTACTGGCAGCGGGTTAATTGGCAGTCGCAGCAAGACTTGCCCGTAGAAGAATAATTGCTTAAAGCAAAAATGGGGTGGATAAATATTTAATAAGGCCGCGTAGGAGATTTTTGCATTCTCTCATACGCGGCCTTTTTAGTTTTAAAGATTCCTTGCGTCGTTTAAGCCCGCTTCCCAACTAGAGCTAAGAACGTCATCTTTATACGGACACACCGCCTTACGGGTGTTACGCGTACCTTGTTCAAAACCGCGTTGGTATGCCGCTTCAACGAGATCTTCGGAGCCACCTTTCGGTGTTTGTTTAAACAGACGTAACAGGGTTGTTTGCCATTCAACCATCATTAAGTAGGTTGCTGGCACTAACAGCAAACTAATGAGGGTGGCGAATACCACCCCAAAAGCTAACGACACCGCCATTGGAATTAAAAACTGTGCCTGCACACTGGTTTCAGATATCAGCGGCGCCAAGCCAACGAAGGTGGTGAGCGATGTCAACATAATGGGGCGGAAACGAACACGACCAGCTTCGCACACCGAGACAAACACATTCTCACCTTTAGCGCGCTGGGTGTTGATGTAATCAATCAGTACCAAGTTGTCGTTTACCACCACGCCGCTAACGGCCACCATTCCCACGAATGACCATAGGGTCAATTCTAAGTCGAGGAGGATATGACCGGTAACCGAACCAAGAAGTCCAAATGGGATCGCATATAGCACCAGCAGCGGCTGACTATATGAGGAAAACAAAACCGCCATCATTAAATACATAGCTAAAATGGCGAACAGGTAGTACTTCATTAAAATATCTAAAAACAAAGTGACTGCACGCTGGTAGCCGCCAACATCCCACTTAATGCCGGGCATATTTTTCACTAAGCCGTCGAGATAATTGGTCGCTAAATCAGTTTGAATGTTTTTCACTGAATTCTGCGCAGGGTTAACGAATGCACTCACCGAAATCACGCGTTTACGGTCATAGCGTTTAATGTGAGTTTTAGACGGACGATATTCAATAGCCGCAATGGTCGACAAGCTAACGTATTGGCCCGGTGCATATTCGATATGCATATTTTCTAGATACCAAGGCGAAGAACGCTCATCTTTCGGCAAGCCAACCCAGACTTCCACTTCGTCATCTTGGGTTTGAATACGTTGTACGACATTGCCTTGGAAGGCGCGGTTAATCTGGCGGATAACACTCTCAAGAGTTAACCCAAGCGCAACGGCGTTGTCTTTGAGTTTAATTTCAGCTTCCTGCTTCTCTTCTTCTTGCGAGGTATGAATATCGAAAGTACCGTCGTAATCGCGAAGTTTTTCAGCCAGCTGATTCGCCGCACTCATCAAGTCATCGATGTCGTAACCAGAGAATTCAATTTGAATATCCGGATTGGTCGGATTTAAACTCGCGCTGTACTGCAAACTGGTGGTGTCTTGAATATCGCCAGCGAGTTCGCGCCAGCGGGCCAATACATCCTGACCACTATAGGTTCGAGTTTCAGAAGAGGGCAGTTCAATAATGACCTGACCTTTATGATCCATACTTTTATCTACGCTGTAAGAGGTAAAAGTATTCTTTGGTGCAACAACTGAGTAAATATGTTCAATTGCGCTGGCGTCTTTAGCTTCGTATTCAGCTTGAACTTGATCCGCTGCAGCAATTAAGTGTCTTAACGCTTTTTCGGTTTTTTCACGCGGCGATCCTTCAGGAAAGGCAACATTAGCAACTACGACGTCGCCTTCAATGGCGGCAAATAAAGCGGTTTTAATCCAGCCTTGGCTTAGCAACACTATGAATAATGCGAAAACGACGGTAAAGGTCAGCACTACGAGCCCTTTATTGCGCAAGCATACAGTCAATACTGGGGTGTAAACCCATTTTATTAATGTATCTAGAAAAACCGAGAAAACATTTTGAATCGCTGTTAATACCTTATTACCCGGCTTCTCATTCTTGTGTGTGCCGGATAAGTGCGCCGGAAGAATGTACAAAGATTCTATTAACGAGAATATGAGCGTGCCGATCACAACGATAGGGATGGCTCGCATTAGCTTCCCTTCAGGTCCGGGTAAACTCACTAATGGCAAAAAGGCGACAACGGTCGTAGCAACTGCGAAAAAGATCGGCTTATAGACTTCGAATACGCCCTGTAGTGCTCCTTCAGTGCCATACAAGCCTTTTTGATTTTGTAGATGGATAGATTCGCCGACAACCACTGCATCGTCGACAACAATACCGAGTACAAGGATAAATGCGAACAACGATACAATGTTAATCGATACATCGAACACCGGAAGAATAAAGATAGTCCCAAGGAAGGCGATTGGAATACCTAGACTCACCCAAAAGGATAAGCGCGCGCTTAAAAATAATAATAAAACGATAAAGAGCAGTACAAGACCACTAAACGCGTTGCTTACTAATAGGTCTACGCGGCTTTGGAAATTTTTCGATTCATCTTGCCATACATATACTTTTACGTTTTGCGGTAAATTACTGTCGGCTAAGTGGTTGTGAATTACATCAGAAATGTCGGTAATGTTTTGGTTGCCAACACGGAATACATCGATGGACACCGCTGGTTGACGATCAAAGGAAGCTTGGGGCTGATTGCTAAAACGATTGTCGATAATGTCGGCGATATCGCCAAGGCGAACTTCGCCGCCATCTGGGTCGGCGGCTATGACAATATTGGCATAGCTTTCACTAGAATCTCGATAGGCGTCACTGGTTATGAGTACGTCGCCTTCGCTTGTTTGTAGCATGCCTCCGGGTAAAAAACCCGACTGCTTTTGAATCATTGCGCTGATTTCATCAAAGCTGATTTGATATTTCTGCAAGTTGAAAGCGGGAATGCTGATGCGGATTTCCGACTTTTTCATATCTTCGAGTTCGACAATACTAACCGCACTAAACTCAAGTAAGTCGGTGCGTAATTGCCGCGCGGAAGCCGTTAACACAGAATAACTAACAGGGCCGCTAAGGATTAATTTAGCAACGCGGTTTCTTACCGTTAGCTCGACAACGTCAGGTGTTGTTGCTTCTTTTGGTAATAGATCTTTTGCTTCTAGGCGACTCTTTACTTCATCGACGATTTCTTTAGTAACAAAGCCTTCGTCAACATCAAGGGTGATTGAGCAAATTCCCTCGTAAGCATAAGAGGTAAGGTCAATAGTCCCTTGAATGTCATAAATACGATTTTCAATAGGACGGCAGATACTCGACTCAACGGTTTCAACTGAAGCGCCAGGTAGCTTGCTTTGGATGCTAATACGCTCTAAGGAGACGTTAGGCAGCAACTCTTTGCGTGTTTCAGGTATCGACAAGAAACCTAAAACCAAAATACAAATCATGCATAGGTTGGCTGCAACTGGGTTGTTGGCAAACCAGCTAATTGAGGATTTCATACGATAGATCTACCTCAGTTATTTTTATTGCTGGATTGGCTAATAGGGATAACGCGCGTGCCTTCGGCCAAGCGATGGAAACCACCAGATACAACACGAGTACCTTTGGGTAGTAGAGTATCGATATAGACTTGATCGCGACCACGATATATCACAGCCACTTCTTGTGAATGGAGGCGATTATCGTCATCCAGCAACCAAATGATGTTACCTGGTTGCAGAACTTCGCGAGGCAAAATGCGCAGATCGTCGATCACTCTTCCTTTAATTTCGGCTTCAACAAACGATCCAGGTAGTAACGACTTACCAGAGGCATTAATCATAGAGTCAGCATTGACCTGAGCGACAACATACATTAATTGGTTTTGACCGCGCTCTCCGTCTTTACGGACGATATACCCAGTCCATTCGCCATCATCTTGGTAGCTGCCTAATTTTACTTCAGGAGTGAAACGTGGACCCTGCTCCGAACTGAGCTGATCTTTAAAGCCGATAATGTCGAGTTGTTGGTCGTTGATCGGCAAACGAATTTCCGCTTGGTTCATGCTGTAGATAACAGCAACCGGAGCAGATGCTTGTAGTAAATCTCCTTGATGCACATAGGATTCGATCACTTTGCCATCAATTGGCGCGCGAATTTTTGTTTCTTCTAATTGCTTATAGGCATAATCCAATGCCGCTTGTGCTGCAGCAACTTGGCTATTGGCATAACGCAATTGCGGAACAAAGCGAGCGTATTCCGACGCGTTCTTACCTGTTTGGCGTTTTGCTACTCGCGCATTGGCTTCAACTTCTTCGAGTTTTAGTTTCACTTGATCTAAAGTCGCTTGCTGTTGCGCAATATCGAGGATGATATGGGACTCATCAAGTTCAACTAAGATATCGCCTTTGTTAACGAAAGCGCCCTTTACTAATGAGTCGCTAACATTCACAACTAAAGCCGACACTGAGCTAGCCACTTTGTGTACCTTTGCGGCCGTCACTCTTCCTCGGGTGTATACCGGAATCGACTGGCTAGCAATCTCCACTTCGATATAGGGCACTTGCGGTACAATGACCGATTTTTCGGTGACTACTGGTTTGGGTGCGTTGGTGTAAAAGTAGTAACCAGCGCCGCCGCCGATAAGTAATACGATAATCACCAACGTAAGAGTTCGTAATATTTTCATGCTTAGTTACTGTCCGTTAAATTCTTTTGCCATTGCTCGAGGCAATGTTTAGTTAAACCGGGCTTTTTGCCGATATACGGATGTAGCTTGAGGGCTATGGACATCTTTCCATACCATTCAGTAACACCCGTCGAAATCGGATAATTTTTTGATCCTGTACCACAGCATGCCAATACGTCGTCTTTTCGTTCTCCAGAATTTCTTTCATCGGGAATTGGCCAGCTCCCCAGATAACTGAGTGACCCAGCGAAAAAATTCTTTTTGCTCGAACTTATATAAATACGTTTAACGCCGGCGTGTCCAATCCATTTACCAATATGCGCAAGCTTCCACAGCATCCAATGGCTCTGTGATTTTAGTTTGTCTCGCACAATATCTTGGATTTCCTTGGCGGTAGACTTAGTGTTAAGTGCTAAGTTAAAGCCAGATGAATGGTTCATCGTTTCATCTTCTAGCTTTACAGCACCACGCATATTGACAGGATATAACCAATAATACTCTTGTTCTCCGTCAAGAAGTTCAGAGGCAACCATTTTGTTTAATGAGTAGAATATAATGGTTGCTAAGGAAACATTCTGTGCCGCTGCTTTTTCTTTCAATTTTAAGGTTGCAGCTTCATCAAGAATAATACACTCCAGCTCTCCGCGATCGCTGTTAGAATATTCAAAGGTTTCCTTCCAACGAATTTTCTTTGGAGCAGTATCTTGGTATTTTGCTTGACGCTGTTTCTTCAATACATCAAAAAATTTAGGTTCGCTGGTATCACGATTGGTTGGTAGTGGCGTGCAAGGATAGCCATATTTTCTTAATTCGTGAGCATATAATCCCATACCATCCATTTTTGCATGTTCGTAGCTCGTCCATTGCATAGTTTTAGTATTGTGATCGTACCAACCCGCATGTATTTCATCGCTAATACCTAACTCTTTGCGAACATTGAACCACATGGCTACGTAATCTTTCTTCTTCTGCACACTACTGCTCCTACAGACGAGATGTTTCTAAATACATGATGCGGTCGGAATCTAACTCGCTCGCGGGATCCTCTCCATAGGATGTAAGAAAGTGGCGACTAAACAATTCAACCTTTTTGTATTTGTCCGCGACGGCGTGTAAAGGATCATTAACATCGAATCCAAAGACTAAAGCATCGTAGCGCGTGTTTTTTAATTCACGACGCGCAAAGGCGACGAGGTCGGCAAAGGTCTCGGTTTCGTTATTGGCGATTACAGTACTATGCAAGTATAGGTAACTCGTTAATGCGCCGGCAGATGGCAAGCTTAGCCCGCCAAATATTTTGGTATAGAGATTATAAAACGGTCGAATGTACTGCATGCCATTAGCGTAGCCTGCAATGCGTGTTTGCTTGAAGTTTTTTTGATCCCATAAACCCGTCATTCCAATGAGATTTTGGCGATCGCCATTACTCTCGAAGGCAAGGAAGAAATCGCTTAAGCGAATATCTCGATAATAGTCATTATCTGTACCTATTAATGAAAAGTCATAGCAAGGATAAAATTGCTTTTTGCGGGCTTCCTTATCGAAGAAGGCTTGCATGATGACAACGTCATCGGCAGTCGCGCGACGAACATAATGCTTTATTTTGCGCTTTTCCGTGCGGCGCAAATCAATCATATTGGTGCGATATCGCCCCGCGGGATAATAAGTAGGGAGGACTGTTCGACCACTACTCACGGTATCCATGGATGCTTTATTTTCTTCGAGAATAACCGTTTGCATCCATTCATCTTTCGTTTGCTCTTTATAATGCTTGAACATCCGATAAAGAGCGCGTCCGCCTTGCTGGCTACGATGAATACGTAAATCGCTGGCGTAGCGCACTGCTCGCGGGACACCATTAATAAATACATTTCGTTTGCCGATACTGAAAGCACCAACAATGATTTTTGCTTGAGTATCTTCCATGACCCAAAGATCAGGATCACTCGTGCCTATATAAGTGGCATAAAAATAATTAGGCTGGCGTTCAAAATTTAACTGAATGCTACCTTCTTGCGGTGTATCGCTAAGTAAATCCAGTAGTGCCTGAGAATCTTCAGGCACTGTTGGGCGTATAACATAGCGCTGACTCATGCACTGCGCTCCGCGTGTTCGTTTAACGACACTTTTAATGCCTCAGGTAACTGCTCGCTTTGCCATAACACTAATGGCTCGACTTTAATGTTACCGGCGACCATGCCGCCAGCAATTTTATGGCTGGTGTATACATCCATTGCGTCATCTACGATTAACAGCTCGGCCTTGGCGAGCTGGCCTAGCTCTCGTGCAAGCTTGTAATGGAAATGCTGACAAAGGCTGTTTTCTAATTGCGCACTGAGTTCAGCTCCGTGAGCTTTAGCCTTTTCGTCGCCACTGCATAACAGTGCATAGGTTGGTTTGGCACGGAATTCGTTGGATGGCAGTGCTAACAAGGTGACGGGTGCTATGCCATGTTTGCCGTCAAATTCGTTAATCAAATTAACGGCAACATCAGGAGCGAGTTTTTCGCCAACCATGTCGACGCCGTCAATACGGCTGATGAACTGCAAGCATGGACATTGGTTAATGAAGCCAGTGACTAGCAATTGATCTTTCGTGGCGTAACGCAGTAAGCCGTTACCTGTGGTCAAAATTGGGCGAACACGTTGCCCTTCTTTTAACTGCCAAGCGGTTAAAATTTCTTGGGTTTCTAAGTCTTCGAATTCGTAGAAGTGACTATTGAGCGATAGCGGATATTTGTCGCCAATAGGGAAGGTTACGACGCCTTCAGTAGCCCATAGACCTTTACCCTGAAAGCCACTGTGCGGGAAAATTGCATGCAGCTTTTCTGCCCAGCCTTTTGATGATGATGTGTCCCAAGAGCTGATCAATGCAAGGTTCGGCCAAAGCGCTTTGGTAATTTTTGGCGATATTTCACCATCCCAAGCGGCCATGATTTTGGCGGCTTCAAGATTTTTCGGAGCTTCTAAATACGTTAGGGTTTTAAATGGTTCAACCCATTCACCAGTACGCAGCACTTCTGCGATAGCGGCACGATGTTCTTGCATCAGTTGCAAGATACTCATGGCAAACGTTGGGCTCCATACCGAAATAAACGATAAATCAGTACACGAAGCTAAGTAGCACGAGGTCGCGAAGAAAGATTCTTCTGATGATTCTGCTAGCGATACGGCTTCCGGCACGGCCATGGTGCGGGCCATAAAAATGCGTTTCCACCACGGCAGTAATTTCAGATCGTCGTTAATGCTTTCGCTGACTTGGTTGCGTAGATCGCTTGGAACCCAAGATAGCGACCAATAATGACGCCCTTTTTTGATACCCGGAAAGCTGCTGTACAGATCCGACATCCAAGGGCTAATCGCTCCATCTAATTCATTCAGGAACGCCTGAGTATAGGGAATCCATTTGATTTTAGAGGTTGAACCACTGGTTGGCTGGTAACGTTCGCAGCCTTCGCTGGTTAGCATTGGACGATTGCTTTTTTGCTGCTCAACAATCATGTCATGCCAGTGATCATAGTCGGTAACAGGGATGCGCTGTTGGAATTCTTCCAACGACATGTCAGCCGACACATTATGTCGCTTACCACTAGCGCTACCTGCAACGAGTGCTAATGTCGCTTGTAGCTTAGCGCGTTGAATACTCTCCAATTGTTTGCTTGATTCGAGCATCTTCTTGGCACCCTGACGGGTAAGTTGACTGGACGCAAAGTGTAGCAATGACGTAGTCAGAGAGTTTAAAGCAGACATTCAATTTAGCTCCTGGTGCAATGACGGCACTCGTAATAACAGTGACAACCATCAAGAATCTTAGGGTTCTTTTGGGTTGTGTTCGTAGCCATCATCACCCCTATAGGAGACGCGATAGCTGGATGTTCTCTGGATTTCCAGATAAATAACGAGGCAGGCATCTACCCAAGCACAGTACAGGTCTATCCTGTTGATCAGCTTTTTGCTATCAATGGCTGTGTTGAGCGCTAATGCGCGGAGTCTGTGTTCGAGAATGCATCGTTATTTTAGTTATCATCAGCTTAGGTTTTCTCGTTAAAGGAACGATTGTTTTCTTATTATCATTAGAACCAGCGCTGATACGATCAGATTTAATCACAAAGCGCTCATTATGAAAATTCAGCGGTTAAGCAGAAAAGTCGATTGGCTCATTATATCCTTTCCCATTCCCTTGAATTTTTGGCCCTTTTGTACAGGTCTGCCGCCTACCTTTAAAAACGACGTAAAATATATTGACGGGTATTGTTTTCAATAATGTGACGGTGCGATTTTTTCCTATAAAAATCATGGCGTTATGTGACGTGTAGCTGATGATTGGTTAAGCCAATTTGAAATTGAGACGGACGTTTTAAAATAGCTTCTGGCAAGTGATTTTTTATTGGAATAAAACCCCATCATTGTTGCGAAAATGGTATTTTTGCGCCTTGGTTAATAATTGGGCGCTAATTGTGCTCGGTTTGCTTCCGAGTCGTGAGGGCTTAGAATGGCGGCAATTTGTTGTCTCTATGTTCACTTTTCACTGATTGTTGATACGGATACCCATCGTTATGACCTTAGCAGTTGTTACTCTTGCGGCCGGTAAAGGCTCGCGCATGAAATCCGATTTGCCCAAAGTTCTGCACCCATTGGCCGGACGTTCAATGCTGGCGCACGTATTGGCAAGCGCGCGTCGGTTGGAGCAAGCGGAGCAGCATGTGGTGATAGGACACGGGGCCGAAAAAGTGCAGCAAGAATTTGCTGACCAGAAGGTGACTTGGGCGGTACAAGCCGAGCAGAAAGGCACTGGTCATGCGGTAGCACAAGCGATGCCAGCGATCGCAAATGACGCTGTGGTGCTGGTGCTGTACGGTGATGTGCCGTTAATACGCACCGAGACGTTGCAACAGTTGGTTAAAATAGCCAGCACCGGAGATACTTTAGCGCTGCTTACGGTTCATCTTGATAACCCTAGTGGATACGGTCGCATAGTACGTGACGAGGTTAGCAATATATTGGCGATAGTGGAGCAGAAAGATGCATCCGCCGAACAGCTACGTATTAACGAAGTAAACACGGGTATTTTGGCCGTGTCTGCAGCCCACTTGCACGAATGGTTACCTAAGTTATCGTCGAACAATGCGCAAGGTGAGTATTACCTAACGGATGTGATTGCCATGGCGGTGGCGAATGGTGTGGGAGTGCGTGCAATTCATCCGCTTAACGAATTTGAAGTTCAAGGCGTGAATGATCGCCTACAGTTGGCGCAACTTGAGCGCGTTTACCAACGTGAACTGGCGGATAATTTATTGCGTGACGGAGTCTCTCTTGCAGATCCCAGTCGTATTGATGTTCGTGGCACTCTTACCGTCGGATCTGATGTCAGTATTGATGTCGGTTGCATCTTTGAGGGCGACGTAACGATTGAAGACGGCGTTACTATTGGTCCTTACTGCATTGTGCGTAACAGCCACCTTGGTGCTGGCTCGCGCATAGAGAGCTATTCGCTGATTGACGAGGCTCGACTAGAACTGGATTGTAATGTTGGCCCTTATGCTCGTCTTCGTCCTGGGGCGGAGCTGGCGGAGGGCGCGCGCGTTGGTAACTTCTGCGAGATTAAGAAATCCCATATTGGTAAAGGCTCCAAAGTAAACCATCTAACTTATATTGGTGATGCAACGCTGGGCGCCGATGTAAACGTGGGGGCCGGTACTATTACGTGCAACTACGACGGCGTAAATAAATTTCAGACCAATATTGGTGATGGTGCTTTTATTGGATCCAATTCGTCTTTGGTTGCGCCTGTGACGGTTGGTGCAGGTGCGACGGTGGCCGCAGGGTCAGTGCTAACTAAAGATGTTGCGGATAGTGAATTGGCCGTTGCGCGTAGTAAACAGCGCAATATTAGCGGCTGGCAGCGGCCTACAAAAAATAAATAGAAATTAAATTTGGCCTATTTGCATCCAAAATAAAATTCACGGCGTATCTCTTGGGATTGAATTGTTAACTCATCCCAAAAGGTACGCCCATGAAGAATTCCATCACTCGTTCAGCTCTGGCTATCGCCATTGCCAGTTTGGTCAGTAGCGAAGCTGCATTAGCCTCAAGCCATCGCGAAGCGCCCAACGTCACCCGATTACCAACGATAGATTCTACCGATTTTTATGCGTTTAATAGCTATCAAGATGGTCGTGAAGACTTCGTAACTTTCATCGCAAATTATATTCCATTGCAAGATGGTTATGGTGGTCCGAACTATTTTGCAATGGACCCTAATGCGGTTTATGAAATTCATATTGATAACGATGGCGATGCCATTGAAGATTTAACCTTTCAGTTTAAATTCCAGCAGGCATTAGGGGTTAGCGGTGGCGTAGCGCTAACCATTGGCGAAGGCGAAAATGCCAAGCAAGTTGGAATCCCATTGAAGAACTTCGGTAATGTCGACACAGATAATAGTGTTAATTTTAAAGAAACCTACACGATTAAATTAATTAAAGGCGATCGCCGCGACGGAATGGCGACAGATTTAACTGGTGATAATGGTACGAGCTTCTCCAAGCCCCTCGATAACATCGGAGAAAAATCGTTCACGGATTATGACGCATACGCGTCGTCATTTATTCATGATATGAGTATTCCAGGATGTGACACGGGCAGTAAAGTGTTTGTCGGGCAGAGAAAAGATCCATTTGTCGTCAATTTAGGTCGCACTTTTGACTTAGTAAATTATGTACCATTAGATAATGGCACTAATCAAAGTGATAGCAACGACGATTTACTCGATAAGAATGTTACTACCATTGCTATAGAGGTACCGAAGTCGTGTATCACGGGGAGTGGCAATGGTGTTATCGGTGGATGGACTACAGCGAGTTTGCCTCAGGCTCGTATTTTAAATCCGCAAGCTACATTTGATAAACCATCGGTTGATGGTGGTGCTTTGGTGCAGGTTTCCCGCCTAGGAATGCCGCTCGTTAATGAAGTTGTCATCGGTTTAAATGATAAAGATTTATTCTCGTCGTCGGAGCCAAAAGATGACGCTCAATTCGCCGATTATGTAACGCATCCAACCTTGCCAGCCTTGCTCGATATTTTATTTAGAACGCCATTAGGTGCTGCTGAAAATATTGCGCCATCAAATATCCCTCGTAATGATTTAGTCACCGCCTTTTTAACTGGATTTCCTGGAGTTAATCAGTTGGCTACCGTGACCGGTTCTGAAATGCTGCGATTAAATACCGGTATTGATGCAACACCGGCTGCCGATCAAAGTGCGTTTGGTGTCGTTGCTGGTGATCTTGCCGGTTTTCCAAATGGACGTCGTCCAGGTGACGATGTTGTCGATATTGCTCTGCGCGTAGTCATGGGAGCGTTATGTCATCCAGTAGATCTCGATGGCGATGGCACTGCCACCGACGATTTAGGCTTGTGCTCACCGAGTGATGCACCAGTAGGCGATCAGCCATTCAGTGATCTTGCACCAATTGATGCAACCTATGTGGATAGTACTTTTCCATATTTAAAAGCGCCATTGGCTGGCTCAGTAAATCCATAGGCGAGAGGATATGAATATGAAAATGACTACCCAGTTTATCTTACCCGGATTGACCGCTATGGCGTTGCTTTTGTCTGGTTGTTCAGATGTATTCGATAATGATAAAAAGCGGTCCGACCCTAATCGGGTAACGCTAACCGGTTTGGTGGACGACATCTTTTATGCCGAAGCCGAGAGCGAGCCAGTAGCCATTAATGATTTAATAATTAATGACAATGCTGATCAATACTCGTTCGATTACTTGTTGCAAGGCGAGTAATTAAATGACCGCCGAGTACTTTGCTCGGCGGTTCTTTGTTGGAGTTTTAGATATTTATGAAGCATAAATATAATTTGTTATGTTTTTTCTTTTTATTTTTCCCATTTCTAGTACATGCAGAATGGGTGCCGGCTAATTTTGATGATGTTATTGCTGAGTGGTCGCTTGACCGAGTTCCTGCCACTGTTAAACGCAATTTTTCAGCCGCGGATGTTGCAGAGATATTTGATGAAATTGATCAAAATTTACGAGTAGCTAATCAGCCGGGGCAGGCATATCGCCATAGTTGGGCTGAAAGTACTTTTCAAGTGTTACCAGAATCCGCGCAGATCTCTCCTCGCGGTCTATTCGTTCGTGCTCGTATTGATCAATATCAACATCAGTTTTCTGCCGCAATTAAAACACTGAAGAAATTAGTCTTACAGAAGCCACAACACATCAGTGCACATTTGTTGTTGGCTCGCCTCTATACCTTGAAAGGCGACAGCGCTGCGGCAAAGTCGATCTGTGTCCGCATGATCGGGCTTACAGATGTATTAACGATTGCTGCTTGTTCATCAGAAGCAGAAGGTAATGTGAATGCCAGGCTGTTAAGTCAATTAGAAAATATGATTATTCAGCAAGGTTGGCCTGATGATGAGCGCGCCTTATGGCTTGCTCAAATCTTAGCCGAAGGGGCGATGCAAACAGGGCGATGGGATCTAGCTTCGCACTGGTTAAATACAGTAATGGAAATGCGTGCGCCGGCGACACTAACGCTTAGTTTCCTAGCGCAATGGAGTGATATCGAATTCGTACTTAATGACCCTCAGCGTGTGATGGATGTGCTAAGTCCTATTGTTGCCGGTAATACTGATAAAGATGACGCCTTATTGTTACGTTTAGCTATCGCTGAATCTTCGTTGGGTATGTCGTCGTATTGGACAGATATAATGAGAGATCGAGTTGCATTACGTGAGCTACGCAATGATCAATTGCATGCGAGTGAAATGGCGAGATTTTATTTGGAAATTGAAAAAGATATTGGTAAAGCTGAACGTTGGGCCAATATCAACTGGCAAAAAAATAAGAGCTACGAAGATGAACGCTTAATGTCATTAGTGCGAAATTCTTTAGTGCAATCTAGTGTCGAGGGTAGCCATTAATGCTTACTTTACGTCTTATTTTTTTAATGCTGCTATGGATACCTAGTGCTTATGCCCATCAAGCAAGTACCGCCTTTCTAACGGGGGTTATCGGTAATGATGCAGTGTTGCAAGCAGACTTTCAGTTGCGCTTGTTCGATCTTGAACGAGTGATTGGTATTGATTCTAATCACAATGGTCAGATGACTTGGGGAGAGCTGTTGCAGCACAAAAATGAAATAGCTATCTACCTTAAACGTCATTTTTCAGTCGAACAAAATCAACAGAATTGTACTGTCAATATGCCAGCTAATTGGAGCATAGATAGTCATTACGGTGAGTCTTATCTCAGCATTCCCGTTAAAATTATATGCCAAGAAATTGAGTTGTTTACAATCTATTACTCCGCATTTATGGAGCTGGATAGCCAGCATAAACTGTTGATTAATCTTAGTTATGATGATCAGTCTATCTCTACACTGGTCGCGAGCAATCTGCGTTTTGCCGATATTAACCCAACGATTAATAGTTCTTTTTCTACTATGGCCACCTTCATCGTGGAAGGTATGGTGCACATATGGAAAGGGCTTGATCATGTATTGTTTTTATTCACACTTCTACTGACATCGGTATTGATTAGAGTTGACGGTAAATGGTTACCGCAACCAAGTACTCGATCAGCTCTGAAGCAGGCTGCGTTATTGGCCAGCATGTTCACGCTTGCTCATTCCATAACCTTAACGGCGACGGCCTTAAAATTAGTGGTATTGCCAAGTTATTGGGTTGAGTTGGGTATCGCTTTTTCGGTAGCAATTGCCGCGTTAAATAATATTTGGCCGATGGTTCGCCAAGTTTCGTTGCTTGTATTTGTTTTTGGGTTATTGCATGGAATGGGCTTTGCGAGCGTTCTGGCGGAATTATTGAGTGATGGAGGAGCGCTACCACTACTAACCGTTGTCGCATTCAATATTGGCGTCGAGCTTGGTCAGCTAGTCATCGTAATCATAGCGCTGCCCGCACTATTGATATTACGCGGTCGAAGCTGGTATCCAAAATGGATCATGAATACCAGTTCTTTAGGAATCGCAGCGACGGCAGGCTGGTGGATCATTGCCCGTTCTTAGGGCCTCATTAAATTAAGAAGATGACAGCAATTGAATGGCTAAACGCACGAAGTCCTGCGAGGTTACTATGCCTAAAAGTTTCCCTTCGGCATCCGTAACCAGCAAGCAGCCCTGTTTCTCTTGTCGCAGTGTTTCTCCGGCCTCCTTAAGGGTGAGGTCGGGAGCCACTTTGGTAGCATCGTTTGAGACGCAGCTCCCTATCTCTGTACGGCTAAAATATTCCTGCAGGTGATGGGCACCGAACTTGTCGGTAATGCGAAAAGCTTCGCGTAAAAATTCTTTTTGGCTCAATAAGCCGACAAGATGACGGTTGTCGTCAATGATTGGTATATGGCGCACATGGTGTTCGCGCATTAATCGTTCTGCATCTAAAAGTGTGCATAGGGGTGTGAGCGTGAAAAGCTCAGTGATCATAATGTCACTAACGGTCTTCATAGGGTCACCATCGGGCCTGTTTTAATAAGATGTTAAGCTTCTTTTTAGTAAAGCAGTAATTGTTCAAACTGCTATGCTTTGGTGTTGTCAGGCGGTAAATATTGGCCAAGACGAGGAGTTTGAAATGAGCATTAGTCATCATATTCGTAACTATTACGAGCAACTGGTCGCGGAAGAAATACTGCGACAACTTAAGGATCAGCCGTTAGATGCTGAGGTTCGGCGTGATTCTGAGTATATGGCCGATGTCGCTTGTGTGGCGCTTAATCGTTTGCCCCCGCGCTACATTCGACATGAAGTTGATATGGCGTTTTATATGTCTCCAGATGAATTGGTAAGCACAAGAGATAGCATTGAGCGGACGGTCGCTGAAGCCATTCTTTTTGTAGCGGAGCACTCGCGTAAAGATTAATCAGGCGTGTAGTATGTTTTTAATATATCGTTTAGTTATGATCAGCCGAGTTTAGTGTGATCGAAAATTGCAAAATGGAGTAATGCATGAACATATTGCTAGTCGACGATGATGAAGAGCTGTGCGCTTTGTTGCGTCGTTATCTGGAACGCGAATTGTTCAAAGTAACCGCGGTACACACTGCTGATGAAGGCTTGACCGAAGCCTTGAGTGGCCGTTATCAAGCGGTTGTTCTAGATATTATGCTTCCCGGTGGGAATGGTTTGGAAATTTTAGCAGGCATACGCAAGCGCAGTGAGCTTCCGGTGATTATGTTAACGGCTAAGGGCGACGAGATGGATCGTATCGAAGGCCTAGAAATTGGCGCGGATGATTACATCCCCAAACCTTGTAATCCGCGCGAGTTATCTGCGCGTTTACGCTCAATTTTGCGCCGCGGCAGATCAAACGCAGTGGCTTCGTCGTCGGTGCAGCTAGATGAACTTACTATAGATTTCGACCAGCATCAGGTAAGCCGCGATGGTGAAGTGATTGATTTAACGGTCACCGAGTTCAACATTTTAAGTGTGCTGGCGCGTGATGCTGGCAAGGTTGTAGATAAAAATCGTTTGGCTGAGCAGTCGATGCAACGCTCGTTAACCCTATTTGACCGCAGCTTAGATATGCACTTAAGTAATTTGCGTAAGAAGCTTGGGCCGAATCGAGATGGCGAAGCACGGATTAAAACCATTCGTGGTGTTGGCTACATGTATATTCCAGAAGAAGAGGTGGCGTAAGCCAACAGAGTGCGAGGCGTATTTCTTAAAATTTATTTAGCCTTCATGGTGACGACTCTTATTACGACAGTCGTCACGCTTCTACTGGCGTCCTATTACCGTCAATGGTCTAACGATTCCGTTAACCTTATTGCTCCTACCGGCGGCTATATTTCCGCTGCTGAACTTATTCTGCAGCGCGGAGGCGAACCGCTATTACTGGAATGGTTGCTGACCTTTGAACGTCACCCAAGCGTTAACGCTTATGTATTTGATGATCAGGGTATTAGCTTATTGCCGGATGTGCCGTTATCAGTTCAGGACTATGCGTTTTCTTCTGATTCGTATGTGGCCAAGGTTAACCCGATAGGACGTTCTGAAATTCTAGTAAAGGCGCCGCTGCAAGGGTACGACGGGCGGGTGTATTTATTAGTCGTCGAGTTTATTCATCCTCTAGTCGTGTTTAACTTGCCGGAATATTTGGCGTGGGGCGCGTTAGCATCGCTCTTACTATTTGCGCTCTGGAGTTTTGTGCTATCGGGGTATCTCACTCGGCCTCTCCGTTACATGCAAAAAACAGTGCGATCTTTTGCCAACGGTGATTGGTCGGCACGCATGAATCCAAAGTTTTTGCGGCGCAAGGATGAGCTCGGCGAATTGAGCCGCGAGTTCGATCATATGGCCGCGCATCTGGAACGCTTGATTAAAGATCAACGGCAGCTGGTAAGCGATGTATCGCATGAACTGCGTTCGCCGTTAGCTCGCTCGGCAATTGCCTTAGAGCTTGCACGTTTTGATGCTGTGCCAGAGCAGGTGGAACACTTAGATCGTATTGAGCTAGAGAACCAACGGCTCAACGATATGATCGAAGATTTATTGGGTATGGCGCGCTTGGAAACTCAACAAGATCATAGCCATTGGAAGCGAGTCGATTGTCACAAGTTGCTAACGCATATCGTTGATGATGCGAAGTTTGAGCACCAAGGTAGTGAGTTAAATTTAACCTTACACGGCGAACTTACAAAGGTGACTGGCGATGCCAAGCTACTGGCGTCGGCATTTGAGAACATTATTCGTAATGCATTGCTGCATACCGCGCCACGAACCTCCGTGGATATTGATATCAGTTCTCGTCATGAGAACCTGCGCATCATTATTCGTGATCATGGACCAGGCGTTGAGGAGAGTAAGCTGCAAGATCTATTGCGGCCTTTTGTTCGTGCCGAGTCTGCTCGTGAGCGGTTAGGTTCTGGACACAGAGGTTTTGGCTTAGGTTTGGCTATCGCTCATCGTGTGGTTTTGCATCATCGTGGTAAGTTGCGATTACATAATCACAAAGATGGCGGACTTATCGTCTTGATAGATTTGCCAATTGGGCCGGTTTCAAAGTCTAATTAGTCTCTTTACGTGCTGTTTACGCCTCCTTGACTGTGCGTTTTTGTAATCTCGCTGTTACACTCAGTAAGTAATTATATTTAGGGTGTGTCGCGTGCGAGTATTGTTGTCTGTTGCGCTAATTGTATTGTCCTCCGTTGCTATGGCGAATCCGCCGGTGGCAGGCGCACGTCCGGATATGCAGTTGGAATGGAATAATACTAATCCTGAGCAACGCCAAGCCCTTGATACCTTTTATCAGTCTCTCCAAAACTTCTCCGCTCAACCTGAAGCAAATCAGCGCATTATGCGCGAACAGCATTTAGAGCAGTTACGGGATATGTCCTCGGAGCAGCGTCAACAAATGTTCCGCAGTTTTGTGCAGCAGAGCGAGAACCAACGTTTTCGTTGAGGTTCGCCCGTATTCCTTATAGGCCATTCGTCATTTCGGCCATAGACTTTCCTTTTGTTATGCCTAGAGTAACCATCTGTTAATTTCACAGACGCAACGGTTGCTAAATTCTTATGAAAACCCGTATCACTGAATTGTTTGGAATTTCTGTTCCTCTTGTTTTGCCTGGCATGAGTTGGATTTCAACACCGCAACTCGTCGCTGCGGTAAGCAATGCTGGTGGTCTTGGGATTCTGGCTAGTGGGCCTCTTAATCCAGAACAAACGCGCGCAGCTATTCACGAAATTCGTTCTCTTACGGATAAACCATTCGGCGTTGGTGTGACCTTGCTGATGCCGGGTGCTAAAGAGAACGCTGAGGTTGCATTGGATGAACAAGTGCCAGTGATCAACTTCTCATTAGGTAAAGGCGATTGGTTGATTAAGCGTGCACATGAGTACGGCGGTAAAGTGATCGCGACTGTGGTGTCGGAAAAACACGCTAAATCGGCAGAGAAAATTGGTGCCGATGCCTTATTAGTAACAGGCCATGAAGCCGCTGCGCATGGGGGAAACGTAACTTCGTTGGTTTTGATCCCTTCTATTGCTTCTAAAGTATCTATTCCAGTTATTGCTACGGGGGGGTTT